>Ga0207414_1000474_pt1 | contig 17794 bp, 17 predicted proteins | sample PonA231FremontCA_2_FD_187269 | JGI IMG/M metagenome (GOLD analysis project Ga0207414, IMG submission 187269) | Marine sediment microbial community from Fremont, CA, USA - Pond A23 Sediment 1 (SPAdes) | ecosystem: Environmental > Aquatic > Marine > Unclassified | place: USA: Fremont, California... | reverse complement strand
TCTCCACCGACCGTGGCCTGGTGGTGCCGGTGTTGCGTGACACCGACAGCATGAAGATCGCCGACGTCGAGAAATCCATCGTCGACTTCGGCAAGCGGGCCCGTGACGGCAAGCTCGGCATCGACGAGATGCAGGGTGGCACCTTCACCATCACCAACGGCGGCATCTTCGGCTCGCTGATGTCCACGCCCATCATCAACCCGCCGCAAACCGCTATCCTGGGCATGCACAAGATCCAGGAACGGCCGATGGCAGTGAACGGCAAGGTCGAGATCCGCCCCATGATGTACCTGGCGGTTTCCTATGATCACCGGATGATCGATGGCAAGGACGCGGTACAGTTCCTGGTGACCATCAAGGAGCTGCTCGAGGATCCGGCTCGACTGCTGCTGGACATCTGATTCCGCGATTGACCGCAGAAGAAACCCTGCGAACTGCAACGAACAGGAGCCAACATGGCCGACAAGTTTGATGTGATCGTGATCGGTGCGGGCCCCGGTGGCTACGTGGCCGCCATCCGTGCTGCCCAACTGGGCCTGAAGACGGCCTGTGTCGAGAAATGGATCGGTAAGGAAGGCAAGGTGGTGCATGGTGGCACCTGCCTGAACGTGGGCTGCATTCCGTCCAAGGCGCTGCTCGAGGCGTCCCACAAGTTCGTCGAGGCCAAGCACGACTTCGACGACATGGGCATCCAGGCGGGCGACGTCAGCATGGACGTCAAGAAGATGATGGCGCGCAAGGACACGATCGTGAAGAACCTGACCGGCGGCATTTCCGGTCTGTTCAAGGCGAACGGCGTTACCGCCATCGACGGCACCGGCAAGGTGCTGTCAAAGGGCCAGGTCGAGGTCACCGATCAGGACGGCAAGGCGACCACCTACGACGCCGACAGTATCGTCATTGCGGCAGGCTCCGTGCCGGTCGAGATTCCGCCGACGCCGTTGAAGGAAGGTCTGGTGGTCGATTCCACCGGCGCCCTGGAGTTCCAGGAGACCCCCAAACGCCTGGGCGTGATCGGGGCCGGCGTCATCGGCCTGGAGCTGGGCAGCGTGTGGAATCGCCTGGGCAGCGAAGTGACCATGCTCGAGGCCATGGATGACTTCCTGCCGATGGTCGACACCGCCATCGCCAAGGAGACCCAGAAGCTGCTCAAGAAGCAGGGACTGGACATCAAGCTGGGCGCACGGGTCACCGGCTCCGAAGTCAAGGGCGAGGAGGTGGTCGTCAAGTACACCGACGCCAAGGGCGAGCAGGAGATGACCTTCGACAAGCTGATCGTCTGCGTGGGTCGCAAGCCCTACACCAAGGGCGTAGTGGCCGACGGCGCGGGGGTCGAGCTGGACGAGCGCGGCTTCATCCAGGTCGACGACCAGTGTCGCACCAGCCTGCCGGGCGTCTTTGCCATCGGTGACTGCGTGCGGGGTCAGATGCTGGCCCACAAGGCTTCCGAGGAAGGCATCATGGTGGCGGACATCATCGCCGGTCATAAGGCCGAGATGAACTACGATGCCATCCCCTGCGTCATCTACACCTTCCCCGAAGTGGCCTGGGTCGGCTTGAACGAGCAGGATGCCAAGGCCAAGGGCATCGAGGTCAAGACGGGCGCCTTCCCGTTCGCGGCCAGCGGCCGCGCCATGGCCAACAACGCCACCGAGGGCCAGGCCAAGATCATCGCCGATGCCGAGACCGATCGCGTGCTGGGTATGCACATCGTCGGCCAGCATGCCGGCGAGATGATTGCCCAGGGCGTCATCGCGCTCGAATTCGGCTCCAGCGCCGAAGATCTGGCGCTGACCTGCTACGCCCACCCGACCATGTCGGAGGCAGTGCACGAGGCGGCCCTGGCGGTGGAAGGCCACGCCATCCACATGGCTAACCGCAAGAAGAAGAAGTAAGGACAACAAGCGCCACCGAGAGGTGGCGCATCGCTTCCGGCCAAGTATCGGAGGCGAACGGTGGTGACACGGCGACCGCTGCCCAGAGGCCGCGAGCCTTGTCATCGTTCGAGTCACATGCAACCAATGGCATGAACCGATGAACCTTCACGAGTATCAGAGCAAGCAGCTGTTTGCCGACTATGGCCTGCCGGTCTCCAAGGGCTTCGCCGTCGACACCCCCGAAGAGGCGGCGGAAGCCTGCAAGAAGATCGGTGGCGACAAGTGGGTGGTCAAGGCCCAGGTCCACGCCGGTGGGCGTGGCAAGGCCGGTGGCGTCAAACTGATCAAGAGCCCGGAGGAGGCCCAGGCCTTCGCCGAGTCGTGGCTGGGCAAGAACCTGGTGACCTTCCAGACCGACGAGAACGGTCAGCCGGTCACCAAGATCCTGGTCGAGACCTGCACCGATATCGCCAACGAGCTCTACCTCGGCGCCGTGGTCGATCGTGGCACCCGTCGCGTGGTGTTCATGGCCTCCACCGAGGGCGGCGTGGAGATCGAAAAGGTCGCGGAAGAGACCCCCGAGAAGATCCTCAAGGCCGAGATCGATCCGCTGGTCGGCGCACAGCCGTTCCAGGCACGTGAGCTGGCCTTTGCGCTGGGCCTGTCGGGTAACCAGGTCAAGCAGTTCACCAAGATCTTCCTGGGCCTGTCCAAGCTGTTCCATGACAAGGATCTGGCGCTGCTGGAGATCAACCCGCTGGTGGTGACCGACGAAGGCAACCTGCACTGCCTCGATGCCAAGATCAACCTGGATGGCAACGCCCTGTATCGTCATCCGGATCTGCAGGCCATGCGCGACCCGTCTCAGGAAGACGAGCGCGAGGCCGAGGCGGCCGCCTGGGAACTCAACTACGTGGCCCTGGAAGGCAACATCGGCTGCATGGTCAATGGCGCCGGCCTGGCCATGGGCACCATGGACATCATCAAGCTCAACGGCGGCCAACCGGCCAACTTCCTTGACGTGGGCGGCGGTGCCACCAAGGAACGCGTGGCCGAGGCCTTCAAGCTCATCCTCTCCGACGATTCCGTGAAGGCCGTGCTGGTCAACATCTTCGGCGGCATCGTGCGTTGCGACATGATCGCCGAGGGCATCATCGGTGCCGTCGAGCAGGTCGGTGTCAACGTGCCGGTGGTGGTGCGTCTGGAAGGTAACAACGCCGAGCTGGGTGCCGAGAAGCTGGCGTCCAGCGGTCTGAACATCATCGCTGCTACCAGCCTGACCGATGCGGCTCAGCAGGTCGTCAAGGCAGCGGAGGGCAAGTAATGAGCATCCTGATCGACAAGAACACCAAGGTCATCTGCCAGGGCTTCACCGGCGGCCAAGGGACCTTCCACTCCGAACAGGCCATCGCCTACGGTACCCAGATGGTCGGCGGCGTGACGCCGGGCAAGGGCGGCCAGGAGCACCTGGGCCTGCCGGTGTTCAACACCGTCCAGGAAGCCGTGGAGGCCACCGGCGCCGAGGCCAGCGTGATCTACGTGCCGGCCGCGTTCTGCAAGGACTCGATTCTCGAAGCCGCCAACGCCGGCATCAAGCTGATCGTGTGCATCACCGAGGGCATTCCCACGCTGGATATGCTCGACGTCAAGGTGAAGTGCGACGAGCTGGGCGTGCGCCTGATCGGCCCGAACTGCCCGGGCGTGATTACCCCCGGTGAGACCAAGATCGGCATCATGCCGGGGCACATCCACAAGCCCGGCCGCGTCGGTATCGTGTCGCGCTCCGGCACCCTGACCTATGAAGCCGTCAAGCAGACCACCGACCACGGCTTCGGCCAGTCCACCTGCGTGGGCATCGGCGGCGACCCGATTCCGGGCTCCAACTTCATCGACATTCTCGAGCAGTTCGAGAAGGATCCGGCGACCGAGGCGATCGTGATGATCGGCGAGATCGGCGGTACCGCCGAGGAAGAGGCCGCGGCCTACATCAAGGTCAATGTTTCCAAGCCAGTGGTCTCCTACATCGCCGGCGTCACCGCGCCTCCCGGCAAGCGGATGGGCCATGCCGGCGCCATCATTGCCGGTGGCAAGGGCACCGCGGACGAGAAGTTCGCCGCGCTGGAAGCCGCGGGCGTGAAGACCGTGCGCTCGCTCGCCGAGATCGGCGATGCGCTGAAGGCAGCGACCGGCTGGTAAGCTGAGCGCTTCTCACCGCGCTGCATGAACGGAAAGGGCACCCTCGGGTGCCCTTTCTGCTTTTCATCACAGCAGGTAGGCTTCGAATGTCACGCTGACCACCCGGAGAGGCTCATGGCCAAGGTTCCCGCCGCCTATCGCACCACACAAGGCTCGATTCACGATGTGGATCGCGACTTCTACACCCGGATGACGGCGCCCGAGGAACGAGTGCGCATCGACCAGCGCATCGTGCCGATTCGTGAGGGACTCGCCTGGGAAGTGCCGGCCGGCCACGTGCTGCGGCTTTCGACGCTCGAGGGGCCGCAGGTGGGCGATCTCAATCTCTGGCATCGTCACAATCCGCGGGAGCGATTCTGGGCGTCGCGCACTCGCCAGCTGCAGCGCGCTCATGTGTCGACGTTCGATCGCCTCTGGTCGACGCTACCCTATCTGCGGCCCATGGCGACCATCATTGATGACACCCTGGCGGGTTACGGCATGGACGCGGATGGCGGACGGGTGCACGACCTGCTGGGGACACGCTGCGATCCCTACGTCAACACGCTGCTGACCGGCGAAGACTTCGACCATCACTGTCACTCGAATCTGGTGAGGGCGGTGGCGCCGTTCGGCCTGACAGAGTTCGACGTCCACGATGTGCTCAACGTCTTCCAGTGCACCGGGCTCAACGACGATGACCAGTACTTCATGAAGGCCTGTCCGGCCCGGGAAGGGGACTATATCGAGCTGTTCGCCGAGGTCGATCTGCTGTGCGCGCTGTCGTGCTGCCCGGGCGGAGACCTCTCGGTCGACCTGTGGGGGCCAGACGCCCGCGACCCGCTGGCGACCTGTCATCCCATCGGGGTGGAGGTCTTTCGGCTGGCATCTTCCCTGCTGGCCGGCTGGGAATCTCCCGGCTATGCCCCCTACCGGGGTGGTCACGGCATGTCGGCGCCTGCCGTGGACTGGACAGCAGAGAAGCAGCGCCGTTTCGACTGCTGATGGCAACCACCGGGATGGTACCTACGTTTGCTTAAGCGAGCCGCGCCGCACCATCCGACAGGCTGACAGCAGAAACAGCGGGGTCCCGGACGCCAGGTAACGGTGGTAGAACACGAGGCGGCAGCGACTTGTTCGGGCTTCATCCTGTCGTGCCAGCGTTCTATTCCGTTACTCCCTGGCAGCTACCCGGCAGCGGTTACGGCCACTGCGCTTGGCATCGAGCAGTGCGTGATCGGCGCGCTGCAGCGTGGCAAGAGGTCGCTCGCCGCGGAAGTGCTCGCTGATGCCGGCACTCAGCGTCACCGAGAGCGATTCCCCTTGGCGGGTGATCGTGACGGCTGACACGCGTTCGCGCAGCCTGTCGATGATGCGTCGCGCCTCGTCGAGCCGGGTCTGCGTCAGGACCAGGATAAACTCCTCGCCGCCCCAGCGTCCGCACAGATCGTCGTCGCGGAGCACCTCGCGCATGGTGCCGGCGATGGCCACCAGCAGCCGGTCGCCGACGTCGTGGCCATGACGGTCGTTGATGGCCTTGAAATGATCGATGTCGAGCAGGGCCAGGGTAAAATCTCGCTCGGTGGTGTCGAGTTGGCGCAGGCGTTCGTCGATCAGTCGGCGGTTGGCCAGCTGAGTGAGGGGGTCATGCGTCGAGGCCTGATAAAGGGCTCGATTGCGCTCGCGCATCATCGCCTGATAGCCATCCGAGATGCGCGACAGCTTCTGCTGACGGCGCAGGCTGCGCTCATAGCGTTTCTGGGTCACCTCGCGCGCTTCCAGCGCCAGCTGTTGATAGCGGTCGGAGATGCTGATCAGGCGTTCCAGCTGCTGCTGCTGGCTGCGGCAGTGTTCGGCCAGGGCCCCCAGGGCCTCATGGAGGGGGTGATCTGCATGATGCGGGTCCGCCAGGAGTCTTGCGACCCGCTCGTGCAGCGCCTGCTCGTCCCGGCGATTCATGCCGGCGCAACCGTCGGCGTAATGGCGAAGGGGTAGCTGCAGTCTTCGCGGAATTCGTCCGCCAGCTCGGCGATACGCTCGTTGCGCGGGTCGTAGGACCACTCCACCGATACCTCATGGCCATCACCGTGGGCCTCCTCCAGCAGGTCGAAGATATCCATCATCGCCTTCACCGAACTGGTGTTGAGGTAGACCAGGCTCAGGGTGAGATGCAGCGGCCGTGCCTCGTCGTCGAGATAGCGCCGCACCCAGTCGATCACCTGATCGAAGAGTTCGTAGGAGTTCTCGGGGTAGGAGTCGCCTTGCATGGCCAGCTGACCGGCCTGCCAGCTGCTCTGGATGGCCGGCGTGGATTGGCTGCCGGGAATGTCGAGGTCGCACGTCATGGTGATGTTGGTACCCCTTAGATGGTGGCGGTAAGGCTAAAGAAACCTTGCCCATCGGGCAACGCCTTCAACGAGGCCTGCAGGGGGCGCGAGGCCTTGCGGGCCATGTCCAGAATCCCGAGACCTGCGCCGCTCCCCTGATCGGCATGGCGGGGGCGGCGCAGCTGCTGCTTGTAGGCGACCTTGAGTTCCGACCGGTCCAGCGGCGCCAGGCCTTCGATCATGCTCACCAGCCGTTCGCCGTCGGTGAGGGTGACGAGGTTGCCCGCCGAGACCTGGTAGTGGCCCCTTTCATCCTGGGCGACCGCCACCGTTGCCGAGGCCTGCGTCTCGTCGTAGCCCTGCCGGCGAGCGTAATGACGAATGTTCTGGGTCATTTCGATGTAGACGGCGAAGACATCCATGGCCGCTGAGGGTGTCGCCTGCTGGGTATCCAGGTAGTTGCGCAGCGCATTGCCGATTTCCTCGATCAGGCTGCGCGAAATGGGGCCATTGAAGCACAGCATGATGCGTTCTCGCTGATAGCCTTCACGCATGCTCAGCAGATCCATGAGCTCTCCTCAGCGGGTATCGTCCGCCTCTTCGATCGGTGGGGGAGAAGGGGGGTCGAGGTCCTGCGCCGTCAGCCGGAAGGCCAGCAGCGTAATGTCGTCGCGCTGAGGAAGATCACCCTGATGATGGCGAAGCGCCGCTTCATAGGCAGCCATCTGCGCTTCCAGCGAATGGCTGGCCTGTGAGATCAGCAGGGCCTCGAAGCGTCGCTTGCCGAAGCCGAAGCCATCGCTTCCACCGGCCTGGTCGAGGAAGCCGTCACTGCACAGGGTATAGGTCCAGCCGGTTCGCAGTGGCACTTCCTGGTTCTCGTATGGGGCGGGACGACGGTGGCCCAGGGCGCGGCGATGGCCGGTCAACGTCTCCAGCTGCTCACCGTCGCTGGCATGGAGATCAATCTTGGCCCCGGCGTAGGTCAGGATCCCGGCCATCGGGTCGACCCATGCGAGGCCGATATCCATGCTGGTGGCGATGGAATCGGGCAGCTGGTCCTGTGGCAGCAGCTTGCGTCCCTGGCGATCGATTTCGCTCAGCAGGGCCGCTGGATCATCGGCGCCTTCCTGAGCGAGGGCATGGTCGATGATCGCACGGGCGAGCATGGTCATCAGGGCGCCCGGCACCCCGTGACCGGCGCAGTCGACGATGCCCAGCAGGTAGCCGCGTCGCGTTGCCCGGAAGACATAGAAATCGCCACCCACCACATCGCGCGGTTTCCAGAGCACGCCATAGCGATGGCGGAGGTGTTGCTCCAGGGCGCCATCGGGGAGGATGGCCTGCTGAATGATGCTGGCATACTGGATGGAAGACTCGAGCTGGCGATGAGCCGATACCATCTGGTCGTGAGCCTCTTCCAGCGCGTGAGTGCGTTGGCGGACCTGGTCCTCAAGGTCTCGCGTGTGGTCTTCCACCTGGCGCGCCATGTGAGAGAAGGTTCGCGATAGCTCGCCGATCTCGTCACGACGTTCAATGGGTAGCCGGGAGTGATAGTTGCCCTCGGCGATAGCCTGCGCGGACTGCCTGAGGCGCTGCAGCGGTGTGAGGATAAGGCGATGCGTGCTGTAGGCGAAGCTGGCCGTCAACAGCACCAGCAGCAGGGCAAAGGCCAGCAGCATGGGCTGGAGCCAGCGGCGCTCGAGGAGCGGGGCAGCCTGCAGGTCCAGAGCCGTGACCAGGAGCCACTGCAATTCTGGCAGGTAACCTACGCTCATCAACCGGGGGTCTCCCTCCAGTTCGGCGTCAAGGGAAACCACGGTTCCGGGGCGGCGCATGGCGTCGTGCATCGCCCTGCGAAGTGGTTCACGGTCGGACTCGCTGACCATGGCATGAATCTGCTGCCGACGGCGCGCTTCCAGAGGACGCTGTGCCGAATCCGGGACGATGCGAGAGGTATCGGGATGGACCTGGAGCGTGCCGCGAGTGTCGACCAGCATGGGTGTCATGCCGTCCGGGGTATTGCCAAGAAAGCGGCTGATGAACTGTTCCAGCTCGATGCCTCCGCCGGTCAGACCCAGCAGGGTTCCTTTCTCCATCACCTTGACGTTGACCCACACCATGGGTCTGTCGAGGACGCGGTTGGTGCTGACGTTGATGTCATAGGTGGACGTGCTGTTCATGGTATCGAAATACCAGGCATCCTCGGGCGCTGCCGGCGAGAGACGGTAGCGAGGAGAGGCGCCGCTGCCTTGCGAGTCGTCTCCCAGATAGTAGTCACCCGACGCGTGGTCGACGATGAAATAGGCACGGCTGGCGAAGTGCTGACGGAAGCCCTCCGCTTCCGTCAGGAAACGCGCCTGTCGCGCCGTGTCGTCCGGGGCGCGCAGCCATTCTCGCGTCAACAGGGCGTCGGCGAAGCGCCGAGACAGGGCGAGTTCCCGCGTCACAGGGGCCGTCACCTGCTGCATCTGCAACAGGGTGTATTGTTCGGCATAGGCGCCGGCGAAATGGTCCCGGACCTCGGCAACCGCCTTCCAGCCGATCACGCCGGCAGGCACCAGTGTCAGCAGGCAGGCCAGCAGCAGAAGACCGACCGATTTGCCCCGGAGACCGAGTAGAGCTGTCATGGCGTCCGCTTCTCGAAGAGGGTGGGATCCATCCACTCCTGCGACTCTGCCACATGGCGTCGTTGGGGAGAGATGGCCAGAGCCCCTTTCTGTCAACGCAGGGTGATTTACCGACATCACCCCGACGCCTGGATAAGGCAAATCTCCTGCATGCGATGGCAGCAGGGACGCCTTGAGGCGTCAACGATCAGGCCCCGGCGGGATCTCCACCGGGGCCTGATCATTGCTGCGTCGTCACGCGGGCAAGCCAATCTCAGTCCGTCGGGCGGCCCACCAGGGAGCGAGTCTCCTCGCGAGCCTCGGTCAGTGCCACACGGATCACGTCGCCCAGCTTGTAGCGCTCCTCGCCCTCGATCTGGATACGGCCTTCCTTGTCGTCGATCGCCACCTTGGTGCGGTCGCTGTGCATCAGCGGGGCCGGGATGAAGGCCGTGGCGCCGTTGGCGGTCAGGCGCACGCGCATGCCGCCGCGGTTGACGTTGACGATCTCGGCCTCGAAGGTCTGCTGGGCCTCGGCGGCGGGTGTCAGGTAGCGCACGTACAGCCAATCCTTGACGTCGCGCTCGGCCATGCGGTTCAGCCGGCGGCGCTCGGTGAGCTGCTCGGTTAGCTGCTGGCTGGCTTCGGCCGGTGCCTGCTCGCCCTTGAGGACGCGCTTGATCAGCCGGTGGTTGACCATGTCGCCGTACTTGCGGATCGGCGAGGTCCAGGTGGCATAGGCGGTCAGTCCCAGGCCGAAGTGCGGGCCGGGCTGAGCCGACATGCTGGTGAAGCCCTGGAAGCGCCGCAGGCGGGCATCCAGCCAGGCATCGTCGCGGCCCTCGAGCTCGCGTTTGAGCTCGGTGTAGCGCGGCAACTCGGTGAGCTGCTCGCGCTCCACCTGAATGTCCTGGCCGGCCAGGAATTCCTGGGCCGCCTCGGCCTTCTCCGGCTCGAAGGCACGGTGGACGTTGAAGATGCCATGGCCAACATGTTGGGCGAGCAGGTGCGCGCAGCAGGCATTGGCCGCGATCATCGACTCCTCGATCATGCGATTGGCGATGCGCCGGTGCTCGGTCCGGATATCCAGCACGTTACCGGCCTCGTCCAGGTCGAAGACGAAGTCGGGCCGGTCCTTGAAGACCAGGGCGTGGGCTGCCCGCCACGCGCTGCGCGCCTCGGTCATGGCCGCCAGCGCCTCGAGCTGCTCGCCGATCTCGTCGGCCGGGGCCCAGTCGCCCTGACCCTCGAGCCAGTCGGAGACCCTGTCGTAGGCCAGCTTGGCATGGGAACGCGCCGTGGCGGCGAAGAAGCGGTAGTCGCCGAGGCTGCCATCGGCGCCTATTTCCAGGGTGCAGGCCAGCACCGGGCGATCCTTGCCTTCCCACAGCGAGCAGAGATCATCGGCCAGCTGCTCGGGCAGCATGGTGACGTTCTGGCCCGGCAGATAGACGGTGAAGGCGCGAGTGCGGGCTTCCAGATCGGCGGCATGCCCCTCTTCCACATAGGCGGTGGGGTCGGCGATGGCCACCGTCAGCGACCAGCCGCCATCCTCGCGGGCATGAATGCGCAGGGCATCATCCATGTCGCGGGTCTTCTCGCTGTCGATGGTAAAGAAGGGCTCGGCGGTCAGGTCCTCGCGCTCGAGGCCCTCGTCACGCAGCGGCCAGTCGTCGCCGGCGTCCGGGCACTCCTGCTCCAGGGCATGGCGGGCGAGGGTGACGCGCCAAGGCACTGCCGGATCGTCGGTCTTGGCGACCAGTTCGTCGATCTGGGTGAAGAAGGCACGATCGTCGGGCTTGAGGGGGTGGCGCACCAGGCGGGCCACGACCCAGTCCCCGTCGGCGATGCTTGCTTCATCGAGACTGCGCTTGATGCGCGCCTTGAGCACGGTCTTGATCAAGGGATGATCGGGAACCACCGCCAGGCGTCCGTCACGTTTCTGTACCCGGGCGATGAAGCGCTGCATGCCGGTCTCGACGAGCGTGTCGGGCTCGACCGATGTCTTGTCACCCTCCTCGTGAAGAATGGCGCCCACGCGGTCGCCATGCAGTACCTGCTTCATGGCGGGGGGCGGCACGAAGTAGGAGTTGCCGTCGTCGGTCTCGAGAAAGCCGAAGCCTCTGTCAGTGGCCTTGATCACGCCCTCGACGCGAGGGGTGTTGGAGCGGATCTGTTGCTTGAGCTGGGCAAGCGCCGAGTTGTTCTGCAGCATGGTCACGATCGGTTGGCGAATAGGAGAGCCACTATACGGATTCGCGACCCCGGCGCCAAACGGCGCGTCGGGTCGGTAAGGAACCGTCGCCCGTCGATGACGGGCCAGGCCGAGCTGTGGTGCCTTGCGAACGCACTCTTCGTCGCTGATCGGCAGGGAAGACAGCGGGTAGCGCCTTCGGTAGCCTGAAGCTTTCTGTATACGCGGAAGCTCCATGACCCCACGACTGATCGTCTCCGATCTCGACGGCACCCTGCTCGGGGCCAACCACGACCTGCACCCGACGACCGTTGACACCCTGCGGGCCGTGGCCGGGCAGGGTCACCATCTGGCGTTTGCCTCGGGTCGCCACTTTCGGGACATGCAGCGCTTCCGCGATCGCCTCGGCATTCCGGTGCACGTGATCAGCACGAATGGTGCCTATCTCCACGATACGGAGAATCGCCTGGTCACCGCCCGCCACCTGGACGCCTCTCTGGCGCGTGCGCTGATCGCCTTGCCGCGCCATCCCGACGTGCGCCTCAACCTCTTCCACGAGGAGGAGTGGTTGATCGATGCCGAGGCGCCCGGCCTGCTGGCGCTGCATGCCCATACCGGTTTCGGGTACCGGGTTGCCGACCCCGGAGAGCTCGACGGCGAGGGCGTCGGCAAGGTGCTCTTCATTGGTGACCCGGAAGAGGTCAGGCCACTGGAAGAGACGATCCGCGCCCGCCATGGCGAGCGGTTGCATCTGACCTGGTCGATGGCCACCTCGCTGGAGATCATGTCCGAGGACGTGAACAAGGGCACCGCCCTCACCGCGCTGCTCGAACGCCTGGGGCTCGGCCCCGAGGCGTGCCTGGCCTTCGGGGACAACCTCAACGATACCGAGATGCTCGCCCTGGCGGGCGAGGCCCACGTGATGGCCAACGCCCACCCTGAGCTGGCGGGCCGGCTTCCCGATGCGCAGCGTATCGGCCATCACGATGATCAGGCGGTGGCCGCGCGGCTGCGCGAGCGTTTTGGAGTCACGGGATGACGACGCCACCAGTGACCCTGATCGTGGTCGACCCCGACCCCCGACCCCGACCCCGTGGATATCTTCGTCGCCGGTTTCATGCGCTCGCCCTCGATGAACTTCATCGCCACCACCCTGGAGGGGCAGGCGGGCGACCCCCTGTCACTTTAGGGCGACATGGAGAGCACCGTGCTCTTCGACAGGGAAACCCATAAGCGACTCGCCTGACCGAGAGACCTTCCCGTCAGTGCACGGTGATCACGGTGCAATCGGCAGCGTGGCTGACCTTGTGGGAGACGCTGCCGACCACCAGCCCCTTGAGGTCGCTCAGTCCACGGCTGCCCATGACGATGGCATCGACATCGCGGCGCCGGGCCTCGCTGATGATGGTGCGGGCCGGGTCGCCCTGGCCGATGACGGTCTCGAGGGTCGTGGCGCCGAGCTCACGGGCCGCTTCGGCGGCCTTGTCCACGACCTGCTTGCCAATGGCTTCGCGTTCTTCCCGCGGGGCCTCGACGGCGATGGCACCGATGCCCCAGACCAGCGTGGTCTCGTGGGCGAGTTCCTCGGGAATGTGAAGCAGGTGCAGGGTGACGCCCTCTTGCCGGGCGAACTGACAGGCCACGGACAGTGCCTTCTTGGCGTGTTCGGAGCCGTCGACGGGAACCAGGAGGGAGCGAAACATGGCGATATCCTTCAGAGCGTATGGACGAGGTACCTATTCAGGAGCCTAGTCATCCCAACGCGCGCTGTCATGATCCGAATCAAGCGTGGTGCGTCTTTGCTTCGCCGGTTTCCAGGCGACGCAGCTGCTGCCAGAGGTCGCGGCGCAGGTCGGCCATGCGGGGTGACTCGTCTGGGGCGAACACTAACGGCCTCGCCAGCTGCTGGGCGCGGAGACCCAGGCGTGCGCCCAGCAGGCCGATACCCAGGCCCTGAGCGGCACGTGTCGACAGTTTGCCGGCAAGGTCCATGGAGAGCATCTGCATGCTCGCCTCGCTGGCGATCTCACTGGCCCCGGCAAACGCCATCTGGTAAAGCACGCTGCGCAGCAGCCGCAGGCGTGCCGCATAGCCCAGTTCCAGCCCGTACAGCCGGCACAGGCGGTCGATCATCGACAGGTGGCGCCAGGCGACCAGTGCCATGTCGACCAGAGTCAGGGGGCTCACCGCCACCATCACGGCCGTTTCACCGGACATCCGCGAGATCAGTCGGCGCGCTTCCCTGTCTCGTGGGGCGAGCAGGTGATGGGTGAGCAGTGCCAGGGTGTCGCGTCCGTCGTGGTGCGGCTCGTGGGCGGCCAGGAAGGCTTGCCAGTGCGGATGGTCGTCATCGAGGCCGAGATCGCGACGTAGCTGGCCGGCCAGCGATAGTGCCTGTGCCGGGGTGGCCTCGGGCAGGGCGGCGAGGCGCTCGCGAAGACGAGCGTGGCGAGTCAGCCGGCGCAGGCGCCACAGTTCGCGCAGCATGCCCGAACCGCCGAGCCCCAGCGCGAGCAGCAGCAGCAGGCTCCAGCCACCGGCCAGCCAGTTGCCGCCCAGACTCGCGGCGTACAGGGTCTGTCCGGCTTCGAGTGCACCCAGCCCAAGGCTACCGCCGAGCAGCGCGAGAAGCCCCCAGCGGCGGCGCCTAGGACGCATCAGATCATGTGCCATCGCCGCATCCCCGGGCACTTCGCCGGCCTGGGGATCTGACAGGGGCTGGGTCGATTGCCTGGCATCGAAGTGTTGTCCGGGTCGGGGATCCCGAGTGTCGGCATCGCCGCCGGGTGCGTCATTGAGGGCAAAGCGCTCTCTCGGACGCGGATCCCGCTCATGTGAGGGTGTCATGAAAGCTTGTCTCCGATCAGCCAGTCCAGGGCGGCATCCATGCGAATGTGGGGCAGCGGCGCGCCCTTTTCGCGGGACAGTGGGCGAAAGGCCGTGAAGTCGAACCCCTGGCGAGACCAGAAGTCCGCCGCCGGAAGCCGGTCGGGCACCTCGCCGGGGAACAGCAGCAACGACTCGCCGGTAAGGGTGGTGCCGCGGAGCGCGGGGAAGCGTCGCCCTTGCTGGTCCACCTCACGGCTCTGCGTGGCGCGGATCGCCGCCAGAGAAAGCGCTCGGACGGGGACATCGGCGTAGCGCAGATCCTTCAGCGGATCGGCGAGCAGGGCCTCGAGCAGAGCAACCAGGCGCCCATGCTGCTCGGGGGTGACGTGGTCGGCCTTGGTGGCGGCGATGGCCAGGCGGTCAATGCGCGGCGCGAACAGCCGCGTGAGCAGGCTGCGCCGGCCATAGTCGAAGCTCTGCATCAGGTTCGAGAGGGCGCGAGAGAGGTCCTCGAAGCGCTCCGGCCCGGCATTCAGGGCCCCGAGCACATCGACCAGCACGATCTGGCGGTCGAATCGGCGAAAGTGCTCGTGATAGAACGGTTTGACGATATGCTGCTGGTAGTGGCGAAAGCGTCGGGCGAGGGTGGCATAGAGGCTTTCGGCCGGCAGGGAGGCGAGGGCGTCACGGTCGGCCTCGGCTACGTGCGGCAGGGGGAAGAACTGCAGCACCGGCGCTCCCTGAAGCTCCCCCGGAAGGAGAAAGCGTCCCGGCTGAAGATCGGCGAAGCCGGCCTCCCGCGCGGCCCGAAGTCCTGTTGCGTACAGCTCGGCGATCTCGGCCAGGCGCGCCTCGTCGACCTCCTGGGCCGGATCGAGCTCGGCCACCGCGCGGTGCCAATCGGCGAACAGCGCGGCCCGCTCGCTACCGCCATCCTGCCGCTGGCTCTGGCTCCAGCTGAGGTAGTCGTGATCGAGCAGCGGCAGGTCGAGCAGCCACTCCCCGGGATAGTCGAAGAGGTCCAGCGTCAGCTGGCGTGTCTCGCTACCCAGCAGACCGCGTCTGGCCGGTCGATACCGGATTGCCAGGCGCAGCTCGCTGATCCCGCGGGTTGGCTCGGGCCAGCGCGGTGGCTGGTCGTCCAAGGCCTGCATGGCCTGGTCGTAGGGAAAGCGCGGGACGCCCAGGTCCTGCTGCGGCACTCGCCGTGCACCGAGCAGCCGACCCTCGCGGGCAGCCGGCAGAAGATCGAGACGTGTCTCGAGGCCGGCGTGACGCAGCTGGTTCACCAACGACGTCAGGAAGGCCGTCTTGCCCGAGCGCGACAGGCCCGTTACGGCCAGTCGCAGCTGGCGGTCTCGGCCGCGCTCGAGCAGGTCATGGAGTTCACGGGTCAGCGGCGTGTGCATGGGACATCCTTGCAGGAGCGTATGCTGGCGTAATGTGCCGATGGGGCGCGCTTGTGACAAGGCTCAGTGTCAGGAAACGACGCTGCGCAGCCCCTGGCATGGCTAGCGTGGCGGCACCGCGCCTGCCGGAACGGGTTCGACCAGGCCGAACATCTGCACCAGCACGGGAGCCGCAGCAATCACGAAACCCAGCACGGCCAGGCTTCCCCCGAGCAGGCGATGATTGGTGCGGCGGGCCAGGGTCAGGCCGCCGATGCAGACCAGCAGACCGAGGATATTGAAGACGTAGCCCAGCATCTGCAGGAGTTCATAGGGGGTCATGGCGCTTCCTCTGTTGGTGAGCGTGGGGTGGGGCGGCTATCCTGTGATGGTATCAGCTCCACGCCGAGGCGATCAGGAGACCATCATGGAAGAGCGTCGCCCCGAGGCCGTCATCGACTTCTGGTTCAAGGAACTCTCCCCCGCTCAGTGGTTCCGCAAGGATCCGGCACTGGATGCCGAGGTTGCACGGCGCTTTGGTGACTGGCTAGAGGCAGCGGGACGCGGCGAGCTCTGGCAGTGGCGAGACTCCGCTCATGGACGCCTGGCCGAGGTGTTGGTGCTCGATCAGGTTTCTCGCAACATACACCGCGGGTCGTGCCGTGCCTTTGCCCGGGACCCTCTGGCGCTTGTGCTGGCCCAGGAGGCCGTCGCCCAGCGGGTAGACAGGCTGCTTGACGTGCCCTGGAGGGCGTTCCTGTTCATGCCCTACATGCACAGTGAGTCGCTGGCGATTCACGACGAGGCGATGCGGCTGTTCGCTCAGTCGGGCCTGGAGGAGAGCCTGCGCCATGAGCGCCGCCACCGCGACGTGATCGAGCGCTTTGGCCGTTATCCCCATCGCAATGCCATGCTCGGACGCGACTCCTCACGCGAGGAACTTGCCTTTCTCGCTCAGCCCGGTTCGGCATTCTGAGGCTTTTCTCCCGACGTCTGGCAAGGCACCATCGGTATCATTCTTCACCAAGGAAAAGGAGTGTATGTCATGGGCATCATTGCCTGGTTGATCATCGGGGGCCTGGCCGGCTGGATTGCCGGGAACATCATGCGAGGTGGCGGCTTCGGCCTGCTGGGCAATATCGGGGTTGGCGTGGTGGGCGCCGTCATCGGTGGTGGCATGTTCAATCTGCTGGGATTGCAGGCCGGTGGCTTCATCGGTTCACTGGTCACCGCCATCGTGGGTGCGGTGGTGCTGTTGTGGATCATCGCCAAGGTCAAGAAGGCCTGACGCAACAGGCCCGATCTCATCGAGAAAAACCGCCCGGCTGGAGACAGTCGGGCGGTTTTTTGTGGGCGTCATCCATCTCCGAGGGTGGGCAGGAGGCGTCGATAGCGATCCACACGGCTATCCAGCCAGGCCCCGTCGGGCGTACCATCCGGAGGCGGGGCGGGCACCTTGATGGTCAAAAGGAACAGGCCGTTACGCTCGCTGTCGCTGTCGAGCAGCCGCCGCGAAAGCTGGCGGGCGAGGTCGGGAGGCAAGCTGCCCGGCCGCCGCCACGTCAGCCGCAGGGCTTGCTGGTCGAGCAGGTACTGAAAGCGCGCCGCGTCCTTCAGCACGGCCATGCCGCCCTGTGCCACCCCCCGCGAGAGACTCTCGAGCTTGCGATAGGCAGGGGCGCCGGCAGCCCGACAGGCATGGGCACCCTCCACGAAGCAGCGCTCCCGTTCGGCGGGATCTGCCGGCCAGCGGCCGCCGCGGCGCCGTGCAGGCGTAGCCACGAAGGGGACGATCACCGACACGGCAGGCGTGTCGTCGGCCAGCGAGGTTCCTCGGGCACTCACGATCCCGTGGCGCAGCTGCCGTCTTAGCCAGTCATGGTCACAGGCCTGCTGTATCCGAGCCTGGGCATCGGTGACCGTATGATGTGCGCCCTGCAGGGAGCGCAGCAGGGAGAGCGTGCGGAGAATCATGGCGCCATACCGATCAGCAAGCGAGTAAGTGGAGAATCGAAACACGACGCCGCGACCATAGCAGGGAACCACCGTTGCCGCGTCAACGGGCGGGGTCTCCCACAAAAACCGCCCGGCTGTTTCCAGCCGGGCGGTGGGTCATGCGTCGTCTTGCTAGCGAGCGAGGCCTATCAGGCGGTGGCGGCGCTCTTGCTGCCCACCAGCTCCTTCAGGGACGCCTCGACGATGGCGAGGCCCTCCTCGAGCACATCATCCTCGATGGTGACCGGCATCAGGAAACGGATGGTGTTGCCGTAGAGACCGCAGGAGAGCAGGATCAGGCCCTTCTCGCGGGCCTTCTTGCACACCGCGCCGGCGAGGTCGGCATCCGGGGTGTGGTTGGCCTTGTCGGAGACCAGGTCGATGGCGGCCATGGCGCCCA
>Ga0207414_1000473_pt1 | contig 17846 bp, 18 predicted proteins | sample PonA231FremontCA_2_FD_187269 | JGI IMG/M metagenome (GOLD analysis project Ga0207414, IMG submission 187269) | Marine sediment microbial community from Fremont, CA, USA - Pond A23 Sediment 1 (SPAdes) | ecosystem: Environmental > Aquatic > Marine > Unclassified | place: USA: Fremont, California... | reverse complement strand
GGCTGTCCATCTCTGAACAGCCTTGGTGACTCAGCTGGGTCTCGAACCCAGGACCCTCGCCTTAAAAGGGCGATGCTCTACCAACTGAGCTACTGAGTCAGTGCAAAAGTATATCAACTTTTTTTTTCTACCAAAACCTTTACAACATTTTTCTAATTTTTCTACTTCTTCTCTATTGCTTTAATAATAAGGAAAAGAAACAAGTTGATTATCAGTAAATTTAAAAGAAGTGCTTTATTTCATGCCTTTTTTTATCAAAAATCAACAAAAATTGAATACTTTTAAGCTTGATTTTAACTAATAAATGGGGAAAATGAAGGAAAAAGTTGTCATAATTACAGGTGCATCGTCTGGAATCGGAGAAGCTTGTGTATACGACTATGTAAAAAAAGGACACATGGTTGTTATGGCGGCAAGGAACAAACAAAAATTGCAGGATATTCAATCTAATCTTGGGGAAAATGGGGAAAAAGTATTAGCTGTTCCTACCGATGTATCAAAAGAAGAAGACTGCAAAAACCTTATTGAACAAACAGTTAAAGAATTTGGAGGCATTGATATTCTCATTAACAACGCTGGTATCTCAATGCGGGCTTTATTTAAAGATATTGAAACCGATGTAATAAAACAGTTAATGGATATCAATTTCTGGGGAACTGTATATTGCAGCAAATATGCATTGCCCTATCTTATTGAACGAAATGGTTCTTTAGTGGGGGTGTCATCCATTGCAGGTTTTCAGGGACTCCCGGGCAGAACCGGTTATTCCTCATCAAAATTTGCCATGCATGGTTTCTTGGAAACATTAAGAATTGAAAATCTCAAGAAAGGTTTACATGTGATGATTGCTGCTCCCGGATTTACTTCTACCAATGTAAGAAAGTCAGCATTAGGTCCGGATGGGAAGGAACAGGGTAAAAGCCCGCGCAATGAAAATCACATGATGTCGCCAGAGAAGGTAGCCTCAATTATTTCAAAAGGGGTTGAAAAGCGTAGAAGGCTGATAATCATAACAATGGAAGGAAAAGTAACCGTGCTTCTGCGAAGAATTTTCCCGGCATATATTGACCGCTTAACTTACAGAATTTTTGCCAAAGAACCGGATTCACCTTTACAATAGTCATTTTAATAATTACTATGATTATTCTGACATTTTTTTTATCTATATTACAAAACAAACTGGACGATACAATTCATCTGCTTGTTTTTATTCTCCTTTTGGCAGGATTTATTATTTACTATTTTTTAAGCGAATTTCTGAAAGATTATTTCAGAAAAACAATTAAGGCAAAAGTTCCTTCCTATTATTCGCTTATAGCTCAACGTATTATGGGCCTTTTTACTTTTGGTTTGATTCCGGGTGCAATTGTTTTGATATTTCACTCAACACCACTTACCAACTATGGCCTCAATATTAATCAATTGCAGACGTCCCTGATTTGGACCGCTGTTATGGGCCTTATTGTTATTATAGCTAATTATTATCTTGCAGGGAACAAAGAAAATTTGAAAAATTATCCGCAAATCCGATTGAATAATTGGACTCTGGACAAAATTCTAATTAATAGCCTAACATGGATATTATACCTTCTTGGCTATGAATTCATGTTTCGCGGTTTACTCCTTTTTTCGTTTTATTACGCTTATGGAATAGTTGTTGCAATTGCTGTCAATTGCGTGTTATATGCTCTTATTCATATTCCAAAAGGAAAAAAAGAAACTTTTGGTGCCATTCCTTTGGGAATAATTCTAAGTTTTATTACTTTAGATACAGGATCAATTTTTGTTGCGTTCATCTTTCACGTTATAATGGCGCTGTCAAATGATTATTATGCAATAAAAGCCCACCCATCAATGACTTTTGGTATAAAAAGGAATTAATTATGAAATATTTCATTACTGGAGCAACGGGTTTCATTGGTACTGAACTGGCCTGGCAACTGGTAAAAGAAGGGCATAAAGTTAACGCACTTGTTAGGAGCAAAGAAAAAGCTAAGCTTCTGGATGATCCCAATATTGAGCTATTTTATGGAGATATTCATCAAGCTGAAGTTCTGGAAAAAGGTATAGAAGGTGTAGATGGAATTTTCCATCTTTCAGCTTTTGCAAAACCATGGGCCAAAGACCACAAAATTTACAATAAAGTTAATGCAGAAGGTACCAGAATAATTTATGAAATTGCTCAAAAGAAAAATATACCCAAAATTGTATTTACTTCCACCGGAGGAACATTTGGTCCTTCTTATAAGAAACCGATAACTGAAGAAACAATAAGGGATACAGATTTTTTTAACGAATATGAAAGCACAAAATTCATTGCAGAAAAGATTTCAAAAGATTTTGTATTAAAGGGAATGAACATTGTTATCGTTCATCCAACAAGAGTTTATGGACCGGGAAACCTGAGTAAAAGTAATGCAGTTACATTTATGATAAAAAATTATATTAATGGAAAATGGAGAGTTATTCCCGGGGATGGCAGCAAAATTGGGAATTATGTGTTTGTTGATGATGTGGTAGAAGGGCATATTTTAGCCATGAAAAAGGGCAGATCCGGAGAACAATATATTCTGGGAGGTGAAAATGCCACCTATGAATATTTTTTTAAATTGATAGGCCAGGTGAATAATAAAAATTTTATCTTACTAAAAATACCTGTCGTTCTTTTAATAGGTTTTGCTTCTATACAAATGGGATTAGCAAGATTGATAAATAAACCGCCCCTTCTTCCCCCAAAATGGGTGAAAAAATATCTATACAATTGGGGTGCTGATAGTGAAAAAGCAGTAAATGAGTTAGGTTATTCAATTACACCATTAGACGTTGGAATAAAAAAAACAATCAAATGGTTAAGAAAAAACGAAAAATAAAATCCGGGCAAAACAACGGCTTTGCGCTTATAACTGGTGCAAGCAAAGGTATTGGAAGAGCACTTGCCATTGAATGTGCAAAAAATGGCAATGATCTGGCCCTTATTGCTTTGCCAAATTCAGGATTAAAAAATGTTAAGGCCTATATCTGCAAGCATTACTCAGTAACAGTAAAAACTTTTGAAATTGATTTATCTACATCAAAAGCACCCCGGAAAATATATCATTGGTCACAGGAAGAAGAAATTCACGTTCAAATACTTATTAACAACGCGGGATTGGGGCATTTAGGCCCTTTTGCTGATTACTCCTATGAGTTTTATGAAAATATTATTCATTTAAATATAGAATCAGTTGTATTATTAACAAAATTATTTTTACCAAGTATTCAACAACATAAAAATGGATATATACTAAATTTAGGGAGTCTGGCCTCCTTTTACCCTATTCCTTTTAAAATTGTTTATGCCGGGAGCAAATCATTCATATACTCTTTTTCCAGGGCACTTCGAAGCGAATTAGCTAATACTTCTGTGAAAGTTTGTGTGTTATGTCCGGGACCTATTATCACAAGTCCGGAAGTTATTGAAAGGATTAAACAAGGAGGCTTCTGGGCAAGAGTTACTTCTATGCGTTCACAAAAAATGGCTAATGTTGCAATAAATGCTTTATTTAAAGGAAAGGCTGTTATTATCCCGGGAACAATAAATAAATTAATTATTAAAATCGATAAATTAATTCCATATCAAATAAAACAGCGATTTCTGTCAAAAACATTTAAGGTCAAAAAAAAGATAGCAAATGAAGCTACTGAAAAACCCTCTAATTATATTTCCGTGAAAAATGCAGCGAATACTGAAAAATTAGAAGACAACAGGATTAATGTTTAATTTTAGAAAACAACCAAAGTAAAAAACTAAGGAAAGCACTAATAATTATCATTGATGTTATAGGTGCATACAACCTGAAATTTTCCCGCTTTATTTTTATATCACCTGGTAAATGACCGAACCATTGGAATTTATTTCCAACAAAATACAATATAAGACCTATTATTAACAAAACAATTCCTGTTATAATAATGTATTTGCCGATTTGTTGCATAAGTCGAGTGTTTTAATTACAAAGTTAATTTAAAATATGCTATTGGTATTTATCATTTTGATTCGTAAATTTGTTAGGCGAATTAAATTTTTATCAGAAAAAAATAAAAATATAGCCCAAAAGATATTAAATTGGATTTGAATAAATAAAATTTATTACCGTGAATAAAACCAAAATAGTTGTTTTCTCTGTACTTATTATTCTTGCATTTACAACTCTCTTTTTAATAAACAAACCCGAGAAGGCTCCCAAAAGTGAGGTTTATGAATTATTATGTTCTTATAAAGGACACGAAGGTTTTACAATTATATCTTTTCCAAATTTTTTGTTAAAACAGATGATCGAACAAACCGATTCCAGTTCATTAAAGCATGAAAAGTTGTCAAACCAAAAACTTTCCATGATGATTTTTCATGAAGAAGAAGACACAAAAGATGAAATAACTAAAGATTCTATAAAAACTAATTTAATTGATTTTCTGAAAAATAATAACTTCACACAATTCAAGTCAAAAAAACCGAACTACGGACAAAAAGAAATATATTCCAAGTCTTTTGAAGAAAACTGGAGAGAATCTGTTATTATTTTTTCCGGAGATTCGTCAATCTTTGTTTTCAACCTCATTAACAAATTAGACTCAAGCGAATTAACAGAATTAGCGAACACTTTAGAAGAAGAACGAACTTCCTTTGAATAATCATTTGGCAGAATTTTTGTTAACTAAAAATTGGAATAATAACGCAACATTAAAGTTGTGTTTTTCGTCTAATTCTTATATAAACCAATAAAAAGAAAACAATTATGAAGACACTAAAAAGAATTTTACTATTCGGAATAGTTGCAGGGGTAACCTTTTTTACCGCTTGTGAAGACGATGAAACAGAAACTCTTAACAAGGAAGAATCTCAGGAGGTAATAGAGACCAATAGCAAGCAAATGGAAACCGCTTTTTCTGAAATGAAGGAAAGCAAAGGCATGAAAGCCATTGAAGTTTTAGGAGGACTTCTCCAGGAAGACGATCCTTTTTCTAATCAAAAAAACTTAGACGTAAGTAAGGATTTTATAACAAACATCAGCGAAATTTTAAATCCCGAGAAACTATATACTGAAAAAGCGGGAAATACTCAATTTATATTCGGTGATTATACAGGAACCTATACATGGCAGCCAAATAACCCATGGGATATTGACAGCAACAATCCAGATGATGCCATTATAATCGAATTCCCGGCAGATACAGCAAATTATTCTGAAGAAGGAAACAATGCTGTTTTAACTGTTTCAAATTACGAAGAGCAAAAAATTACGACTGATACAGGTGATATATGGATGCCGGTTACATTATCTGCGAAACTTGAAATTAGCGGCACCGAATATGTTAACGTAGATTATTCTCTTACTCTGGATAGTGATGGTAATCCAGCAAAAGTCAGTATGTTATTAGATTTGAAACCGTACAGCTATAAATTAGAGTTTGAAAGCAATAACATGATGTTCTCCCTGTTTAAAGACGGAGAAAATAGAGCCATTCTTTCAACTGACCTGCAATTTACTTTCTTAACTAGTGAAATGAACAAGGTTAAAGAAATTAATGGTAGTTTCCAAATGGGAAATACTAATTTTGATGGTTGGGTCAAACCTCATGCATTGACTGATAGCTCCCAATACGAAAATGTTCAAAGCATGGGCGATGTCGCTGACCAGATGAATGAGAACATGAGCATAAAGGTCTATAAATTTGATAGCGGTGAAAAAATGGCAAATTTAGTATTTGAAGATTTTGATACAACTCCCGCATATCCTATAATGGGTGACATTGCTCTTGTTTTTGAATACAATGATGGTACAACCCAAGAGGCAGGGCCATATTTTGAAAGTATAATTACACAAATAGAAAGCATGTTTAATCAATTGCAGGAAGAAGAATTATAAAAGATAAAATAAAAAAGATTTGCTGAAAATCAGGTTTTGCTCCTGCAAAGGACATCCTGATTTTCAGCAAATCTTTTTGTAGATTTTTTGAGACATCCTCCTTTTCTTTTTTATCCCTTAAGATTTCCCTTATTTTTTTTTAAATTTAAAAATTTATTTGTAATATTGCGCTCTGTTAAAATAGAAATAATAAACTAATAAAATAAGATATTGGCATGGACTTAATGAAAGAAGTTGAAAAAGAATTCGGCAGAAAAGACAATATCCCTAATTTCAGAGCCGGAGATACAATAACAGTACATTACAAAATTAAGGAAGGCAATAAAGAAAGGATTCAGAACTTTCAGGGTATTGTTATCCAGAGGAGAGGTGAAAATCTTTCTGAGACTTTCACCGTTAGAAAAATGTCCGGTGCAGTTGGTGTAGAAAGAATCTTTCCAACACATTCTCCTAATATAGCAAGCATAGACATCAATAAGCGTGGTAAAGTAAGAAAATCAAAGATATTTTACCTTCGTGGCCTTACCGGGAAAAAAGCAAAGTCAAAAATCAAAGAGAGAAGAATTTAAACGACACATACTCACAAAAAAGCCGGGCAGCAAATGTCCGGCTTTTTTTATTATATTTTCCTTAAGTTAACCAGAGAGTTCTACAAGCGAACAAACTGCTGAATAACAGGTGGTTAAAGACCTAATTAAACAAAGAAAAACCCTGAAAATGCAAAAGCAATTAAAAAGCGAGGTCATGTTTTCTCTGTTACTTGCTGCTTACTTTTTTTCTTTCTCCTTTTCTGTTCAAACGCTGAAAAGCCTTAAAGGTGCTGTCAGGTTTTTCTCCTCGCTGCGACTGCTTACTCATTAATTAAATGATGGCCTTAAAAATATTTGCCCTCTACTTCTGAAATTGCCTAATCATCCTATTGTTGTTTTATTTTATTGGCTTTTTCCTTCGCCTGTTCTACAATCTGGTCGGCTCGTTTGTCAGCTTCTTTAATTAATTGTTTCGCTTTTCTATCAGCCTCTTTTCTTACCTCTTCAGCAGATTTCTCAGCAGCTTTTCTTACTAAAATATTTTTCCCTTCAGCTTCCTTCTCAATTCTATTGGCCTTTTTATCAGCTTCTTTGCGTATTTTTTCAGCTGACTTACGGGCCTGGGCACGAATCTTTTCTGCTCGTTCTTCAGCTTCCTTCACTAATTGCTCTGCCCGCTTTGTTGCTTCTTCTCTTACCTGTTCTTCGGCTTTTTCTTTTTGCTTATCGATTTCGTCCTTTACCTTATCTTTTACCTGTTCTTTTACAGTCTTTTCCTCTCCTTCTTCCCCTCTCCCAAATAAGAGATTTACTTTCGGATCTGAAAATTTCCCTGTCAATTTTGCTGCTACATTTATATTCTTGCTCGTTTCAATATCTGTGTCCCCGGAAGTGGCTTTTGATAATAAATTATTCAATGCCTCATCTGCCGCTTTACCTAGTTTTCCTTTAGGTAACTGCATATCTACAAGGTAATCCATCGTTTGATCAATTCCCTGAGAACCGGAAACAGTCATGTCTATATTTCTCATTTTTACATCGAATGGTTTTACATTGATTCTACCATCATCAATAGTAAATTCAATATTTATATTTTTGAATGTTTGGCTTTTATCTTTTGATAGTTTCAGTTGCTGAAATATTTTACCCAGTGAATTAGAGCTTTCCAGATTAATTTCGTCACTACTTAAAGTTCCAAAACCTGTTATAGAAGGAATATCCGGCTTCATATCAGGCATGAGAGAACTCATGTATTCCATCTGCAAAGAAATATCGCCTTTCGTATTTTTCATAATGGGAACCAACGTATCCAGCATTGAAAAAGATCTCAATGCATTTTCAATTCTTATGCTTTTCAGGTCAAAATCGAAGCTAACCTGGGGCTTTAAAGTATCACGCGTACTATATTCACCATTCGCATGCATAGAACCGTCAAACAGGTCCATATTGAAGTCATCCAGGTACACAGTTTGGTCTTTTACCAATATTGTACCTCCGGCATTACGAATATTCATTTGATCATAAACGATATGATTAAATCTTGAATCAAGTTTGAAATCTATATTTTTCGGTACTTCAAATACAGATAGTTCTCCATTGACAGTATCTTCTAAGGCTTCTTCCTGTTCTTCTTCTGTTAAAAATTCATTGGCATTAAAATATTCTGAATTGACCGAGAAATTTCCGCGTATTATGCCATCTTTCAAGGCATACGAAAGGAAATTCTCTATTTTCCCGGAAGCACTTATATCGCTTTCACCAATCTTTGATTTGAATGTGTTTAGCGCCACATATTGTGGTGAAAATTGCAGGTCAGCATTGGAGACTGAAACAGGTACAGGTACTGAAGATGTGGAATAATAGAAATCAGCTAGCTGTATGCCACCGTCAGCTTTAAACTTGTCATATTCTTCAAGCTCAATCATCGACATTTTTCCTTTCATAGAAAGATCAGATTGTATGATACCTCTCAATTCAGTATCTTCCAACGGGAGCACATCGGCAAATGTACTCAAATCAATTTTCCCGTCTATGTTACCACGTATAGCAGGATCGGACATTGGGGTTCGTAATTTAAATGAGGCATCAAAAGGATTTTTACCTAGTTTCCAATGAAATTTTTCTAAATTAACTACGGTTTTATCTTTATCTTCCCCATTAAAGTATGTCTGCAAGCTAAGATTAATATCCTTTATATTCTTTGGAAAATCCGGATAACTAATCATTGCATCTTCCACAAGCAAGTTCATATCCAAATCCGGCAAGACATCATCTTTGTAAAACCCTGATAAAGTACCATTTAAAGAGACCCTTCCTTCTGTTTCAATGTCCTCAAAATCCTTCGTATAAAAAGCAGGAACAAGAGAAAGTAAATCTTTAAAGGTTGGTTTATTCGTCACAAATTTCGCATTTGTGATTATTTTGCCATTTTCAGCCAATTGCACTAAGCCATCAAAATTCAGCTCCAATTCATTCAAAGAGAGTTTATTCTGTAGAAAATGATATTTACCTTCTTGAATATTCGCACCAATACCTGCATTGAACTTAAAAGATGCATCCTTAAGATAATTAATAGCTCCCATCTTCACTAATATTGGATTGATGCTTAATTGGAGATCAATATAAGTGGAGTCTGCTCCAAAATCACCGGCAAGATCAAAATTCAATCCTTCCAAGTTGGCATACATATCAGAAAGATTGTCATTGTAGGCGATTTCTGCTTCTTTTATTTGAAAATGTTTTAACTGAATTCGATATTCCGTTGGCTTTGTAGTAGTGTCTTCAACTTCTTCTTCAGTTTCTTCTTCAGAAGGCGGCATAATATCCCAATTGACACTGCTATCTCTGGCGACTACAGCATTTATTTTCGGTTTGATTAGATAAACGCCTTTTACTTCTATATTTTTACTCATCATACTAAACAAATCTACAGCCACATCAAAAGACTCAAACTGAACCAAAGTATCCTTCTCAAATTGACCTTTACCGGATATACTCAACTGCTCAACTCCCACATTCAAATTCGGAAATCGCTTAAAAAGCGATAAGTTCAGGTCTGTAAACTCAACATTAGCTTCTACTTTTTCATTTAAAACAGATTTTGTTTCTTTCAATATCTCCCCTTTAAAAAGATATGGAACAGCAATCATTAAAACGATAATTGCTGCAATAACAATTAGAAGTACCTTAAAGAATTTTTTCATGGCTTATAAATTTTGGTCTTATTTCAAATTTAATAAATAAAGGGGGATAAATCATCTCGCAAAGCAAAAAAGTTTAATTTTATAATTCGGCCTAAAGAAAATTGTTTTTTGTATAGAGCACTCTCCTATTTTTTTTATATTTGCATACGCAAAAGAAAGCGGACCTGTAGCTCAACTGGATAGAGCGTCTGACTACGGATCAGAAGGTTGGGAGTTCGACTCTTCCCAGGTTCACAAAAAAACAAGTACAATTAAGCCCCAAACTAACGGGGCTTTTTTAGTTAATACAACTCACCACTTGCACCACCATTATATTGATTTGTACTCTCAAATATTTTATCAGCTGAACTGGTAATGAATCCGCCAAAAAGATTTCCTTTCTCATCCGGATAACGTTTGGTGAATTCGTAATAACAAGCGGGCGCTTTCTTCATTCCTTCTTCAAATTGCACATCAATCTTATCAGCCATGATACTGGATTGCTCCAATAACTGCTCCTTACTCCCTTTGATTTCTCCGCCAGATTTATTCATTATCCAACCTTCTTTTTTCAATCTATCATTAATGGATTCTAATTGATTAAACCTCTCAAAATCATTGACTTTCATTGCAAAATGATTTACACGAAAACCGAATGCATACATCCATGCTGCATATTCTGATTCTTCCCGTAATTTGTCATATACCTCATAGTTTGGAGTGCCCCATAGGGTTCTGGAAAAAATCAATGCTTCCGACGTTAACTCTTTTAAAGGCGATTTTGATAGTATTCTGCTAACAGTTTCCTGAACGTAATCGCTCAATTGCTCGGTAAGCAAATGACTGATAAAAATACGCGGGAGAGTCGGATCATCCTTATGTTCAAAGTGCTGTGCATAAGCTTTTTTCTTTTTGAAATGATATTCCCCTTTTGGCTCGTAGCCCCTTTCGATAAAAGGTTTCGCCAACATGTCAATGTTCACCCTCGGATCATTAAAAGTTCGAAATGCAATGTGATCATGATTGACCGTTTCACCCTCATTTATAAACAGGTTGTAAATTTTCTTGACAGAAGGATTTTGTTCTGTATAATCCTTCCATAGACGATTATAAATTTGTTGAAGATCCATAGTAAGTGTTTTTCGTTAATAATCAATTTACCTATACTACATATAGAAAATGGATATGGTTCAGATAACAAATAAAAAAGCCGGAAATTAATCCGGCCTGAGGAAATTCTTACGTGATAAAATATAACACATTTACCGGTTTATTCTCTCTCTGAGATAAGGTTCATATTGCTGATCAGTATTCATAATATGGTTTGTTAACCAGTCTTTAAGAAAATTAGCTACTTTAATGGAGGCCTTATTGTCTCCTTCATCAAAAGTCTTCTTGTATGACTTTATCTCCTCAATAAATTTTTCGTGTTCCTTTTTATGTGCCTCATATCCTTGATATTGATGCACAAACATATACTTTTCTTCTGTGAAGAAGTGAGTTTTAGCATAATCAAATAATTCTCCAAAAATATTATTAAGTTCTTCCTGACCTTTACCCTGAGCCATTGCATTATAAAGGTCATCGATTAGTGAAACCAATTGCATGTGTTGCTTATCAATTTCGTCTATTCCTACGGACATTGAATCTTTCCATTGAAAAAAACTCATATACTTTATTTTTAAGGTTAAAATCCATTAAACGATTTTGAAAAAATTTTGTTTATTAATCTAGACGGTAATTTTTAATCCAAAAATGCGACATTAATAATCATCTAAAAAGGAACTTTTTATGAAAACCCTCACACTGACTTTAAGTTTATTTATAATTTTTCTAAATTATAGTTGCTCTCAGGAAAATCCTCCTGATATGTCTTCAGAAGCAAATATTCATCTCGAGGATATTCAACTTCCGGAAGGTTTTAAGATTGATGTTTTTGCATCAGGGATAAAAGATGCCCGTTCTTTAGCTATAGGCAAAAACGGGGTGGTCTTCGTTGGAAACCGCAGTGAGGATAAAGTTTACGCAGTAGTGGATAACGATGGCGATTATAAAGCAGAAGAAAAATATGTTATTGTTGATGGTCTGAATATGCCAAATGGTGTTGCTTTGTACAACAATCATCTATATGTTGCAGAAGTAAACAGAATTCTACGTTTTAAGAACATATACGATAATTATAAGAATCAACCTGAATATGAGGTGATATACGATGATTATCCAACTGATCGCCATCATGGATGGAAATACATTGATTTTAGTCCCTCAGGTAAACTTTATGTCCCGGTGGGCGCTCCATGCAATATTTGTGAAAGTGAAAAGGAAATTTATGCCTCTATAACAAGAATGAATCCTGACGGTAGCAACATGGAAATCTTCTCGGAAGGTGTGAGAAATACAGTAGGATTTGCATGGCATCCTGAAACCAAAGAATTATGGTTTACAGATAATGGCAGAGACCGAATGGGTGATAATATTCCGCCAGATGAACTAAACAGAGCGCTAAAAAAGGGGATGCACTTTGGTTATCCTTATTGTCACGGAGAAAATATCTCGGATCCTAAATTAGGGAACAAAAAAGATTGCAATGACTTCACCAAACCAGAGCAAGAATTAGGGCCTCATGTAGCAGCTTTGGGTATGATCTTTTATACAGGAGATATGTTTCCGGATAAATATGAAAATTCCATACTAATTGCAGAACACGGGAGCTGGAATCGCAGTTCAAAAATCGGATACCGGATAAGCTTTGTGAAACTTAATGAAAACACTGCGAAAAATTACACCCCCTTTGCCAAAGGCTGGCTTCAGGGAGAAGATGTTTGGGGCCGACCTGTAGATATTAAGCAATTACCTGACGGATCCATTTTAGTTTCGGATGATTATGCTAATGCCATATATCGAATTAGTTACGGGGAATAAATTAATCAACAGGTTTTAATTTTGCTGGATAAGTATAATTAATTAAAGCTCTGGCCAAAATTTGTGTAGAATTAAAAAGGGGGAGATCATTCAATTTTTTATAGGGCATTGCATAGGCAATTTCCGTACATCCCAAAATAATACCCTCTGCCCCATTTTCTTTCAAATATCGTACTCCATTTACTAGTGTATTTTTTGCCCGTTTTGTAATTGGAGAAGATTTAGATTTAATTCCGGTTTTCTCATTATAAATGGCCTCATGGATTTCTTCCTGAATCACATCAGAAGGCCTGACAGGCATATAACCTTTTTCTATAAGCGCATTATAATAAATTCTCTTTTGAAAAGTACCTGTAGTTGATAATATCCCGATTTTATTAATACTTCCATGATTCGTATTAATGTAGGAAATTACTTCATCTATCATATTAACAACTTTAACATTTAATTCCTTAATTTCAATTTGTTCTGTCAGAATATTAAATATTTCCGGTGCATGCATCGTATTGCAGGGTATTCCAATGTGAGTAGCACCAATCCTGGATAGCTTATGAATCACCTCAGAGACTGCAAAAGCTGGATTAATATTAGATTGTCCAAGCAGGAACCTGCTCCTGTCTTCAATCTTTTCAGGTAAAGATAACAGAGCAATCGGCAAATGGTCCTGATCAGATTTAACTAACGTTTCTTTCATAATCTTATCACAAAGATCCAGACCGGCATAAGGGCCAATTCCACCAACCACACCTATAGTATTCATTGTTTTAACGTTTAATTTTCAATTATTCTGTTTCAATATCCTATAAATAATATTAATGCTCTAAAAAAGTTAAATCCCTGCATCCCTCACTTTCTGGTTTATCTCGTAGAAAAAGTTTTATAATTCATATATCCTTTTAAAAACTTTATAATCAATAAAGCACTCTAAATATTAAACGACCTTTTTTGGATTTCGTTTAATATTTTAGCTAAATAATTGCATGACTTTTAAGAAAAAAATTCGTGTCAATAAAATAACGTGCTCAAAATAAGAATAAAATCAATTTTCTGTGTAAACATTAGAATAATATGCTGACATAAAGATGTTCTGCGTTTTGCTTGAGTCTTTGTTTACCTTAGTATAAGTTTCCTTATTCTGGCGGTGACTTTTTTGTTACTTTTTGTGTGGAAGACAAAAAGTAAGGAATAAATCATCTAAATTATACTGAGTTATAAGTTAAGCTTATCTCGAACTGACGTAAAAATAACCAACAACTCAGATAAACACTAAAATTAAACAAAAATTATAGAATTATGTTATTTCCATAAAATAGTTAAAAACAAAAAATAGTATTATGTTGATTAAAACGCCGTTTACTGAAATAATTGATAAAAAAATATCAAAATGGATGAGCAGATACGCTATTTTATTACTTCGTATCAGTATAGGGATTGTCTTCTTTTGGTTCGGCTTTTTAAAATTTTTCCCTGGAATAAGCCCGGCAGAAGGAATAGCTGTTAAAACTATAAATATTATAACCTTTGATTTATTCTCTTCTCGTACTATTCTAATTATTCTGGCGATATGGGAAACTATAATAGGTATCGGGTTGATTCTTGGAGTTTACCTGCGGGAAATCTTATTATTATTATTCTTACAAATGATAGGAACTTTTGCCCCATTATTCTTCTTCCCGTCAGAGGTATTCACTGAAATACCTTATGCGCCAACTTTAGAAGGACAATATATCATAAAAAATATAGTAATCGTCGCCGGTGCAATTGTAATCGGAGCAACAGTCAGAGGAGGAAGATTAAATGCAGATGCAGATGCTTAATTATCTGCTGATGCATTTTAATTTTCTTATTCAGCATTCAAATCAAATATTAATTTGAATTGAATGCTGAATAAATGCTGTTACCTCTTTTCAGACGCTTCTTGCTGAGTTCAGTTTCAAGATAAAACAATGTCTTAGAAATAGCCCTGTAATTCTTAAAATAAAAAATCTCACCCCAGTCGTGCTCTACACGATGATAAATGCGCAATAATTTTTTATTATTTAAAATTACTTCTACAATATCCATATTAAATGTGGTATAGGTAGAAATAGAAGTATCAGGGGGCATTTCTTTTACAAAATTTCGTTTCGTATTTTCATTGTGATAATCATAACTGTTATCAGCCAACAATTTTTTTCGTTTCTTTTTAATTTTTGCGAAAAAATTCAACTTTTGTTGCTTATAAGAGGTTTTGCTTAAAGGAATTTCTTCTTGATTCTTCTTCTCTTCAATTGCTGTTAACCCAAGCTCTCTCCTTTTGGAAAGGTAATAATCCACGCCCGCAACTTCAATATTCGTAAAACTATTTTTGCTATATTTTGATTCATAACTAAATTCTTTCGTTACGCGATTAAATGAGATTTCTCCCAGAGGTTCAGAATTTTGAGTTTTTCCACCGAGTTTCTCAATCATTTCAAGTTTCATTGTAACTAATTGATTAATATCAGAAGGTATTTTTTCTGGCAATTTAGTATTTAGAATTAAACTTTTACTTGAATAACCTTCTTTAGAAAAACGAATTAAGTATTTAAAGTCATAGCTCACATCACAGTAAAATGCACCTTTTCTATTGGTTTTAAATGTTTCGATTATATCGCCTTTGTTCCTTATTTTTATTGTAACTTGCTCCAGGGCTCCATAAGAATCAGAAACTTCACCTATTATTCTCAGGGCATTTTGGCTTGTTGCAGTGAACTGCATAAAGAGAAAAAGTAAAATATAAAAAAGACGATATCTCATTAGTTGAAAATTTCTCTACAATTTATTGAATCATAATGAAAAAAACAAGTAATGATTTGAAGTGCTATTAAAATTGAGTGTTTAAGAAGAAGCTCAAATTAATCAGAGTTTTGAAGAATAAAAAATTACTCAGTTTTTCTTCGTTCGAGTAAATGAGTTAATTCCAACATCAAAGGTTTTTTCTCCTCTTTGATCCGATTAAGACTATCTTTAATTTTAAAGATAGCGTTTTCTAAATTCTCATCGGAAATATCTTGAGTGGAATTTTCAATAATTGTAAATGCTTCCAAAGCATTTTCAAAATCTTTATTAATAAAAATATCAATTAAAGTATCAAAGTGTTTACTATAATCCAGGCCGTTCTTCCAGCAAGAAGCCAAAACGCTATTAACAACCCCCTCGTTATCAACCTTTGCCAAAGACTCTAATACTGCATTTGCAGCGGATTGAGATTTCAGCGTATTTAATATTTCCAGTGCTTTGTTATGCACCTCTGATGGCTTAGTTGAATCCAATACCTGAATAAGGTCAGGTATTAGTTCTGCTTCTCCTTTTTCTTTTATTTGCTCTAGTCCCTGAAGAACAACCTTGGTATCCTTATTTGTTAATTTACCTCTTAGTTCTTGTATTTTTTTTCTTGTTTCGTTCATAAATCTTTCCCTTAATTCTTATGCAAAATTAGAACAAATCTTTTTATGTTGTCTTTTGCATTTATGATTTTTGTTTTTATTTTAGTTTGGAATTTAAAATGCAAATTTTGGTAAAGTTGGAAGAAAAATTGTATTTTTATTCCATTGATAAGGATTTTCACATAATCAACCAAAAAACGATATTATGAATATACAATTGTCCAGAAATTTATTTTTACTCTGCCTAAGCATATTAATCATTTCATTTTCAGGGTGTAAGAAAGATAAAGATGATAAAAAAGATAAGAAAAGTTCAGAAGAGGTAGTAAAAGTTGATACTATAGATAAAAAGTTAGTAAAAGATGTAAAGGCTGTTAAAGAAATGTTCTATTCAATGCCTTCCCCGCTGGAAGTTGCAATGATACTAAAACAAGCAGGAAAAGACTACAACCCTGAAATTTTGAATCCTACGAAACATACTTCCAAATATGTCACCAATAAAAGCATGGCTTTAAACTTAGGAGTTTATACAACTGACCTGAGTTACTCAAGTTTATATGATCAAACTCAAACTACAATTGATTACATAAATGCTGCTAAGAATATGGCTGAAGGCCTTGGAATGCTTCACGCAATAGATGAAAAAACCATTGACCGTCTTGAAGCCAATGTGAATAATCGAGACGTAATTCTGGATATCATTTCTGAAACCATTATGAATTCCAGTTCATTTTTTAAAGAAAACGACCGCCAAGCAGTCTCCACCATAGTTTTAATTGGTGGTTGGGTAGAAGGACTTTATATTGCAACCCAACTTGTAGGTGACACTCCTACGCAAAATGAAATTGATGATAGTGAATTAATTGCCAGAATCGCTGACCAAAAATTAGCTTTAAATACAATTATTAAACTGATGGAAAAAAATGAGGATGACAAAAATATCCAATCTGTCATGACTCAAGTAAAAAACCTGCAAAAAATATATGATAAGATAGAAATTACTTCATCTAAAGTAGTTCCGGTTACAGACGAGGAAACAAATGTAACTACCCTGAAATCTGAGACAACCATTTCAATGACCCCGGAGATTTACAAACAACTTAAAAAGAAAATTGAAGTTATACGAAAAAATTTTACATCATAAAACACTCTAACTATGAAGAAGTTATCAAATATTATATTCATCTTTATTATACTATTTGCTTTTCCATTAACCGGAAAAAGCCAGTGCAAACACTTTGCACAACAAGTTTGTAAAAAAGAACTTTCCCCATATATCCATGACGGTAACTATAATGCTGCTATTCTTACAGAAGGTGAAAGCGCTGAAATGTACAAGACATTTTATGCAAATCAGAATTACCGCATCCATATTTGTGGCTCCGATGCCCTACCACCAATACATTTTCAGATATTAGATGTCGACAGAAACGTTCTTTATGATAACAAAAAAAACGAGTATGACTCGAGTTGGGATTTTAAGGCACAGTCAAGTCAACAGTTAATTATATCGCTAAAAGTCAAAAACAGCGAAAAAGATACAGAAGAACCTGTCAGTGGTTGCGTAGCAATTATGATTGGCATAAAAGAGAATAAAAAAGAATAAAAAATTTGTTATCTCTATTCAAAATTAGAAAAAGCCTGACCAAATCAGGCTTTTTTTAATTTTGAATGGAGATATTTTGCAGTAAATGACTTTTTTACCTTTGCAATTTCCTCTGGTGTTCCCTCACAAACAACATTGCCACCACCGTCTCCTCCTTCTGGACCCAGGTCAATAATCCAGTCTCCGGATTTTACTACTTCCATATTATGTTCAATAACAATTACTGTATGCCCATTTTTTATTAATTCATTAAAGGATTTTAACAGATTGGAAATATCATGATAATGGAGCCC
>Ga0207414_1000472_pt1 | contig 17881 bp, 17 predicted proteins | sample PonA231FremontCA_2_FD_187269 | JGI IMG/M metagenome (GOLD analysis project Ga0207414, IMG submission 187269) | Marine sediment microbial community from Fremont, CA, USA - Pond A23 Sediment 1 (SPAdes) | ecosystem: Environmental > Aquatic > Marine > Unclassified | place: USA: Fremont, California... | reverse complement strand
AGAATATGACCTTGGATTTGAGGAATTGGTAGATTTGGGCTGGTCGCTTTTCAGTTGGGTAAGTAAATATATTATTATACCAGTTTTTGCCTGGCTGGATAATTCCATTGCTAATTATGGAATCATTATTCTGTTGTTGACTTTAATGATTAAACTGGTTTTATTCCCGCTTACTTACAAATCTTATTTGTCACAAGCAAAAATGCGGGTGCTTAAACCCGAAATCGAAGAGATCAATCAAAAATATCCTAAGAAAGAGGATAACATGAAAAAGCAAAGGGCTCAAATGGACCTCTACAAGAAAGCCGGGGTAAACCCGATGGGAGGTTGTTTGCCGCTCTTATTGCAATTCCCTTTCCTTATTGCAATGGTCCGATTTTTCCCTTCTTCATTTGAATTGAGACAGGAAAGTTTCCTTTGGGCTGATGACCTATCTTCATATGATGTAATTCTGAATTTACCATTTGAAGTTCCGTTTGGCTTTGGCGATCACCTAAGTGGTTTCACTTTATTAATGGCAGCAACGCTGATATTCACAACGCGCATTAACAGTTCCCAAATGAGCGGGACCGGCCAGCAAATGCCGGGAATGAAATTTGCCATGACCTATCTGATGCCAGTTATGTTGCTGTTCATTTTCAACAACTTCGCAGCAGGATTAAGCTATTATTTCTTCCTGTCAAACCTTATAACTCTTGGACAAACTTTAGCCATCAGAAATTTTGTTGATGATGACGCTATTCACAGAAAATTAAAGGAAAACAAGAAAAAACCGAAAAAGAAATCGAAATGGCAATCCAGACTTGAAGAAGCCGCCAAGAAAAAAGGATATGATGTGCCCAAAAAATAATTATTCGAAATCTGATTTCTGATTTTATAGAAAAAAAGCCATTTGCAATTAAGCAGATGGCTTTTTTAGGCAGTTTCAGAAGTAGCGGCTAATATCTGAAAGAATTCAGAATGGAGAATTCAGAATACGATAACTATCAGTGAAATGAAAAAATTCTTGTATCTAAAATTTTAATGTGTTGATTAAAAGAATGAGCGTTTATAAAATTCTATTTTTAAAATATAACCTCGCTTTTAAATCATTTTAGCATTTTTCGGAGTTTCGCTTTACTTAATATTGTCATTAACTTCCTGTATTTCAGAATATTGATTACTTATAAATGTTCCTAATAAAACTTTAGGTTATTCTAATGCAAAGTATGGAAAGTAATTTGTTTACCCAGTATATGCAGCATATCCTCACTGCTTACTAATTTTGCTTACTGCTTACTCGCAGGCAAATTGATGGCCATTTTAATATTTGTCTCTACTTCTGAATTTGCCATGCTAGCTTAAGATTTTGTTTGATTTCTCTTCTAACTCAGAACTTGCCCAGCTGCCACTGCTACTGCAACTGTATACTCTGTTATTAGCTGATGATCATTCATAAATTAGCCTCTACTTCTGAATGTGCCTAAAGGTATTTATCAACCAGGGCGAGTAAATTAACAGGCCGAATAGGCTTTGCCAGAAAATCATCACACCCGGCTGCTTCGGCTCTTTCCTGATCTTCTTTAAATGTATAAGCAGTTTGGGCAATTACTGTGATATCGGGATTCATTTTTTTTATCTGTCGTGTAGCTTCAAGGCCATCTATGTCCGGCATTTTTATATCCATCAAAATAATATCTATTTGATTTTGATCATTTTCACAAAGTTCAACTGCTTCTCTTCCCGTATTTGCTTCTAAAATGGCGATTCCTGTATTTTTGAATACAGCTTTCAGGAACAAAAAATTAATCTTTTCGTCTTCTGCAATTAATATAACTTTATCAGACCAGTCTGGTTCAACCATTAAACAAAGTGTTTCAATATAGTAACAAACTTCTCCTCCACTCTATTATTTGTTCACAGCATCATATATTTTCTGACCAATTTCAGCCGGGGACTCAGCAACACGAATTCCGCATTTTTCCATAATTTCCATTTTTGCTGAAGCCGTGTCGTTTTTACCTCCGATAATGGCTCCTGCATGCCCCATTCTTCTGCCTTTTGGAGCTGTTTTACCTGCAATAAACGCTACTACAGGCTTCGTGCCATTTTCTTTTATCCACTCAGCCGCTTCTGCTTCCATATTGCCACCAATTTCTCCAATAATTATGATACCTTCAGTTTCGGAATCGTTCATAAATAATTTGACAGCATCAAGCGTAGAGGTTCCGATAATAGGATCCCCGCCAATGCCAATACATGTGGACTGTCCAAGGCCTACCTTTGTTACCTGGTCAACGGCTTCATACGTTAATGTTCCTGAACGTGAAATAATTCCAATCGAACCTTTTTTATGAATAAACCCTGGCATTATTCCGACTTTGGTTTCTTCCGGTGTAATAATTCCCGGACAATTAGGCCCGATAAGAACTGTATCTCTATCTTTCAAATACTCTTTTACTTTTACCATGTCTTGGGTGGGAATTCCTTCAGAAATTGCTACTACCACTTTAATTCCGGCATCTGCGGCTTCCATAATAGCATCTGCAGCAAATGATGGTGGAACAAAAATTACTGATGTATCTGCTCCTGTTGCCTTTTTCGCATTTTCAACAGTATTGTAAACGGGAACTCCCAAATGGGTCTGGCCTTCTTTTCCTGGCGTAACACCTGCCACAACTTTAGAACCGTATTCGATCATTTGTTGGGCATGAAATGAACCTTCACTTCCTGTAATTCCCTGAACTAATATCTTTGAATTCTGATTAACTAAGACGCTCATAATTTATGTTTTTGTAAGTTTCTTTTATCCAAAAATAGGGATTTTATCCTTTCCTGCCAAAAACTGATTAAAGGATATTTAAAAAAGTATGAAATCTATGACAGCATAACTGCTGCAAGAATAAAGATTAGCATGCATCATTGAAAATGATTAATTTTGCAAAAAACAGTTATTATGCAATCAGAGAATACAATATGTGCAATCTCTACTCCGCCGGGGAACGGCGCTATCGCTGTAATACGTATCAGTGGAGGGCATGCACTTTCTATATTGAATAAAATCTTTTATCCGGCCAAACAAAAAAAAGATACAACCTATACTCAAAATACAATTTACTATGGAACTATCCGGGAAAATGATTCTATTACTGATGAAGTCCTGGTAAGCATATTCAAAAAGCCACATTCATTCACCGGCGAAGACACTGCTGAAATTTCCTGTCATGGTTCTTCGTTCATTCAACAAAAAATAATGCAGCTTTTAATTGATAATGGAGCAAGAACTGCAAATCCCGGAGAATTTACAATGTGGGCATTTGAAAACGGGAAAATGGACCTTGCACAGGCGGAAGGTGTTGCTGATTTGGTTGCCTCTTCTTCTTCTGCTGCCCACAAATTGGCTATGCAGCAAATGCGTGGTGGATTTTCAGGTGAAATCAAAAGCCTCCGTAACCGTCTGCTGAATTTTATTTCACTCATTGAACTGGAATTAGACTTTAGTGAGGAGGATGTTGAATTTGCAGACCGAAACCAGTTCATCGAACTCCTTGACAACATCAATCAACTTATTGAAAAACTCCTGAATTCATTTGAACTGGGAAATGCAATCAAAAACGGCTTCCCGGTCGCCATTGCCGGCAATACAAATGTCGGGAAATCTACTCTGCTTAATCAATTGCTGAATGAAGATAAAGCTATCGTCACTGATATCGCCGGAACGACCAGGGATGTTATTGAGGACGTTATCAATATAGAGGGCATCGAATTCCGCTTTATTGATACAGCGGGAATCAGGGAATCGGATGACCAAATTGAAAGTATCGGCATTGAACGTACTTTTAACCAGATTGACAAAGCAAAAATCATCCTCCTGCTGGTGGATGCCAATCAGGAACTGGATTACATTCTGGATACAATTAGAAAAGTAGAGAAGCGGATTGAAGGAACAAATAAAAAGCTCCTGGTTTTACTAAATAAAGTGGATATGCTGGAAACGGAAGATCAAGTAAAACATATTGAAAGATCAATACATCCAATCATCAAAACCGACGATGAATTTCTTCGCATTTCTGCAAAAACAGGAAAAAACACTAATCAACTTATCGACCAGCTTTTAGAAGCCGCCAACTATGAACAAATACAGGGGAACGATATTCTTGTAACCAATGCCCGCCATTACGAAGCGCTGAAAAATGCTCACGAATCGCTTCTAAGAGCAAGAGAAGGATTGAAGAATAATCTGGCCACTGATTTGTTAGCAATGGATGTACGCGACGTAATGCACTATCTTGGCGAGATCACCGGAGACATTTCCACTGATGAAATCCTAGGGAATATTTTCGCGCATTTTTGTATCGGAAAGTAAGAATGGTGTTTTTTAAATTATAAAAAAATCTGCGTTTGCTTCTAGCTCCGGCAGCTGCCGGAAGTATCCTTACGAAAGGTTGCAAAAGGTAGAGGTTTAAGCTAAAGGAATTGCCTCCGCTTGCCCCTGGCCCCTATAGGGCGTATCCTCCCACCGGAATAGCAACAGAAGAAGGGCTTAAGCTAAGAGAAGAAAATGCAGAAATTTGGTGGTCGGGCATCCCCTCTAGGGGACTGAGGGGCAGTTGGGAGGGAAGGCAAACTATAATTAAAAACCTTTCTCCTTTTTCTTCCAAAAATAAAATAGAAAAATTATCATATAAAAAAGCATACAACATTACCTATAAAAGCATTTCGGAAAAAAATAAAGGCGCAGTTAAAAGACCACGCCTTAATAATTTTATTCAATTGCGTTCCTATCTTTTTCCTAAGACGATCTAAATCATTAAATGATTGAGATGTATTTTTAAATGGTTGGATAACACTTTGTAAGGTCTCTATATCTAATGTTTGGTACTGATAATTCTCTTCATCTTTAAATTTTGCGTTTATTTCTTCTTAACGGACTTCAATTGGTCAAATTTCTCTATGCCTATGTGAATTTTTGTATAGGGGAAATACGCTTCTTCGGGAATTGTTTGCTTCTCTTCTAATATGCTAACAGATCTTTGTTTTGCTTCTTCCATTTGTTCACCTTCACATAGTTTTACAACCCAGACGGAATTTTCGAGGTATTGTTTTCGCTTTGAATAATCTTTTAAATGCTTTTTTAGTGCTTTTTCCACTTCTGCTGAATTTTTGAAAAGTGTTGTTGTTTTCTTAAAATGCAACAAAAACCAGAATTCAATACTTGGCATTGATTCTAAAATAAATACATTGAGATGGTCTTTGTATTTTTTCTTGAATTTTAAGAATTTTTCTTTCTTTTCCTGATTCACGATAGAATCATAATCAGTGAAATATAAAATCAGATCAGCGTCACCGGAAAGTAGCTGGTCTATCTTGCTTTCTGCATCTTCAATAGAAAGATCATCGAATAACCTTGGGCGAATCTTATAGTTGTATCCCCTTAATCTTTTTAGATGACTGAAGTAATATTGTTCGGTTTGCCCGTCTCCTAGAACAAAAATGCTTTTCTGTGTATGTTTGTTTCTTTGTTTTCTGGCCATAAACGATTAATCTAAATTGGGAACACCTCCAAACTTACCAATTTTATATGCATTATACCAGGATAGCTCTTTTCTGAAATTGAAATCTGCAAGAGAATATAAATCAGTATTGCCGTCCTTGTCTTTATCGGTAAACCAGATTGCATCTTTACGTAAAAGATCTTTCTCGTTTAACAGAGAAGTGTTATGAGTAGTAAATAGCAATTGTGCCTGATCGCTTTCTCTGAGAAAAGTCTGAACTAAATGTGCAATTAATTCAGGATGCAAAGAATCATCAATTTCATCCACTGCCAAAAAGCTGTTTTGATCTAACATTTTCATAATGGGGGCAGATAAACCATAGTATCGCATTGTACCATCAGATTGCAATTGGTCAGAAAGTTGATATTTTCCTTGTTCAACAGTATGTTCAAATAGCAAATTTTTCAATTTGATTGATTTTTCAGCAAGAACGCGCTCTTTTTCTTCTTCCGGTATTTTATCTGATTTTTTTATAATATTAAGTATTTCAGAGTCTAACTTTTTTTCTTCCTCTGTAAATATGATATCTGAGATGTTAAAATCTGCTTTAGATAAAAATTCTAATGCAAAATTTCTCATTTTTTCATTTTCATACACCTGTTTGTTAGTATAATTGGTCAAATCGGTTTTAGGTGTTATTGGAGTTAAAAAATTGTTTTTAAACCAATTTAAGACGTTTTCAATTGTTTCAACAGTTAAATTGAGTTGATTGTAAGCAGCAAAAAATGACATATTCCTGAGAAGTTTCAGCTCCAGTTGTTCTTTAGCCGTGTTCGAAAGCCTGATTTTGCTTCCGGTTTTAAGAACAGATGTTCCATTCTTTTTGTCATAATACCGCTCAAATATCAGAGCAGGTTGCGTTCCCGGATAATAGGCCAATTTTTCCCCGTGAATAATTTGTTCGTCTATTGTTAATGAATAGACGTATTTAACATTATTGACAAAAAAAACAATCTCGAAAATGCCTGGTTTCTTTTTCTGATCACCAAATTGAAAAGGTAGAAAACCAGTGCTTTCGTCCCTGTTTTCTTTTGTTGAGAATATAACTTTTCTTACAAATTCAAAAGCACTTACAATATTACTTTTCCCCGAAGCATTAGCGCCATAAACCATGGCAAGTTTCATAATGCGTGTGCCGTTGATTTCTTTAATATAGTAATCCTCAAGTGTTTTATCAGCAGTAGCTTCAAAACTGAAGGTTGCTTCATCTTTAAAAGAAAGATAATTTTGTACTTTAAATTCTAAAATCATTTTATTTGTGTTTTTTGCAAATTAACTACAAAATTAACAAAAAGAATACTAAATTGTTTAATTCTTTTTAATAAATCACAAAAAGATATAATTATTTCACAAACTCGAAAAAATTGCATTATGTTATTTTTACCTAACTTTGTTGTCATAAATAACACAGAGCCTATAAAATATGCCAACCAAAACCACATACACCAATTGGCAAAACCGCTTCTCCGGTTACAAAAAGGCCTTCGCGCTATTAAGTAAAATCGTGAAAATAGAGGAGCTTTCAAGTATCCAACAATTAGGACTTATAAAGGCATTTGACCTTACTTTTGATCTATCCTGGAATACAATAAAAGATTACTTCTTGTATCAAGGAATCACTGGAATTCATGATAGCAGGGATGCATTTCGGACAGCTTTTAAGCAGGGCCTTATTGAAGATGACGAGACGTGGATGAGCATGATTGAAAGTCGCACTCAAACCAATCAAACGTATGATGATTCAGTGGCCAGAGATATTGCGGGAGATATAATAAATAAATACTATGGCCGGTTTAAAGAACTGGAATCCAAACTTGAAAAACTTGCACAGGATAACGATTAGCTAATGGAAACCATTCAATACGGACTAAAAGAAAACGTAATACAAAGAATCAGGAATATCTTTGCTTCCCATCCCGAAGTTGAAGAAGCCATCCTTTATGGTTCCAGGGCAAAAGGAAATTTTTCCAGGGGGTCTGATATCGACTTTGTCCTAAAAGGCAAAGAACTTAACCAGGCTATTCTGAATAAAATCCGATGGGAACTTGATGACCTCCTTCTCCCCTACACCATTGACATTGCTATTTACGAAAAAATAGATAATCCCCAGCTTATTGAGCACATTAACCGGGTAGGTGTAGTATTTTATAAAAAATAGAAAGGAACATGTTCAATTTTTACAACACATTTACAATTCACGCCACCCCTACTCTATTTTAAACTACTCACAATAAGCACATTAACCAACATTATTCACTTTCTGTATCGGAAATAGGCTAATTTACATTTATCAAATACATGCAAAATTACAAATAATTTCTAGCAGAAAATCCCGGATCATTTTCCGTTCATTGTTCCTGATGTGTTTATTATTATGTTGATTCATATACACGGAATTGTGGTTATTGATAAACAGGGTGATGATGGAAATGGGTATATTAATGGTACGACGGTAGAAACGTTGTGGACGGTCATCGTAGAAACGTTGCAATGCAACGTTTCTACGCATAATTGCAACCATTTCCAGGATTTTATTTATTTTTGGTTTTCGTTTTATTCCAGAACACAAAATACAATGGCAAAATTCAAAAATCGTTACCGGATAGGATCTGCCCGGTTAAAACATTGGAATTATGCATGGAATGGTGCATATTTCATTACAATCTGCACCAACAAACGGGAATGTTTTTTCGGTGACGTTATTGACGGAAATATGCATTTATCCAATACAGGCCAATTTGCATATAATTTCTGGCAGGAAATCCCGGATCATTTTCCGTTTGTCACATTGGATGTGTTTGTTGTTATGCCAAACCACGTGCATGGCATTATTGTTATTGACAATCAAAACGTGGAAACGTTGCATTGCGTGGAAACGTTGCATTGCGTGGAAACGTTGCATTGCAACGTTTCTACCAACAAAAACCAATTCATGGCAAACATTTCCCCGAAACCGGGTTCGGTTTCAACCATTATCCGTTCCTACAAATCCGTCGTAACAAAACATACCAAGAAAATACTGCCTGAATTTGGATGGCAATCCAGATTCTACGATCACATTATCCGAAATGACGGATCATACGAACGGATCAGGCAATATATTATTGACAATCCGAAAAAATGGGAACAGGACAGATTTTATGGATGATAAAAACGTTGCCGTAGAAACGTTGCAGTGCAACGTTTCTACGGCAAATACATACCGAAAATCAGGGTATGTGTCAACAATTGTTCGTTCTTATAAATCCGTTGTAACAAAACATATCAAAAAAATTGATCCTGATTTTGCATGACAACCAGGTTTCTATGACCATATCATACGTAAATAATGTCCCCATAAATCAACAATTACGATTCTACATTTTTATAATATTCTACTTCTCCCCTTTCTGAAAGGTCAGATATCTTTTCAACCAGCTTATTGCGTTCAGCTTTGTTCATCTTCTCAAAACGCTTCGCCATTGCTATCTTTTCCTTTATAAGCTGCGGATTTTCAGCACCGGTAATCAGGACACTTATAGGTAAGGACCAGGCAAAACCAAGCGCTTCTTCAATAGTAAGCATATCTGGAACTACCGGCTTATTGGTATTCCATATTTCATTTCCTTCCTGAATCTTCTTGGAAAAGAACCGCCCATCGGCCAATGTTTTCATGGCGAGAACGCCCATATTCCGATTCAGCAGGCGCGGCATGACTTCCTGTATAAAGCTGTGCTCCACACCGGCATCAATCACATTGACAGGCAACTGGCAGGTGCTGAAGAAATCCTCGCCGGTCTTGTCAAGCATTCGTGCGTGAGCGTATGGTGACTGATGACCCGTAAACCCAACATACCGAACTTTACCAGATCTTTTGGCTTCAGCAATAACATCCAGCACCCCGTTTTCAATCCTGCGGTCAACGTCATCAGGGGTTAACAACGTGTGCCCCTGCCACAGGTCAATGACATCGGTTTTCATCCGTTTGAGTGAACCTTCCAGATGCTTGCGGGTGGTCTCTGCATCTGTCGAATAGGTTTTGGTCATCAGAAAAATATCATCCCGGTAATCGGGAACCAGGTATTTTCCATAACGTTTTTCACTCAAACCATCACTATAGGACTCGGCGGTATCAAAAAACCGAATACCCCCTTCCAGGGCGGCTTCAATAGTTTCTTTGGCTTTCTCTTCGGTAGTCCAGCCTATGTGGTAACCCCCGAGGCCAAGCATAGTAACTTTCTCACCTGTATTGCCCAATTTTCTAAGAGGCAAGTGCTCACTGATCTTATCTCTTGAATAGCCTGTAACTGAAGAAATACCACTATAAGGTATCAGCAGACCGGAAGTAAGGCCTGCCAGTGTCTTTAAAAAATCCCTGCGGTTTGATTGGCCCATAATAGAACAATTTAATTGAACTGTATTTATTATTCTTTATAAGATAGTTAAAATTCTTAAGATTGTAAACTCATATTGACCCCCAATTGTTTAACCCAAGTAATTCTTGAATTATTCGGGTAAAATAAAACTAGCTAACAATTACAGGAACTGAATTCAGAGCCTGTGTGAAAATGAAAATTAAATTGGCAGTTAACAATTCAAACAGTCTCTTCACTCATTTAACCTGAATTATTCAGGTTAAAATGCAGACCCTTTAAGCAGGCCATGCTTTTTCATCTTATTGTAAAGGGTTTTGCGGCTTATTTTCAAATAATGAGCAGTGTCGCTTCTTTTGTAATCACATTTTTCCAGAGCATCGATTAGCATCTCCTTTTCAGCCTGATTATTAATTGCGGAAGATCGTGTCGCCAGGTCGCTAGTTGTTTCATATTCGACTTTCTTAGATCCTGAATACCCTTTACATCGAATTGGCAGATGATCTTTCTGTATTGTACCTTCCCTGGCCATGATCATAGCACTTTGAATGGCATTTTCCAGATCCCTGATGTTGCCGGGCCACTCATAATGGGCCAATATTTCCATCGCTTCTTGCGAAACATTTTCAATTTCCAGTCCAAGCGATTTATTGTACTTTCCGATGAAGTGACCAATTAGTGAAGGCATATCCTCTGGCCTTTCCCTTAAAGGAGGAATACGTATGGTAAATATATTCAGGCGATAATACAGGTCCAGGCGAAACTGATTCTGGTTAATCTTTTCTTCCAGGTCGCAATTAGTTGCTGAAATGATCCGTACATCAACGGGGATGGATTTTTTCCCACCCAACCTCGATACTTTCTTATCCTCCAAAACCCGCAATAACTTTACCTGGGCATCCATTTTCAGTTCACCAATCTCATCCAGGAACAAAGAACCGTTGTGGGTCTGTTCAAAGCGCCCCTTTTTGGTTTCTTTGGCATCAGTAAAGGCACCCCGTTCATGTCCGAACAATTCACTTTCCATAAGTTCCAGGGGAATTGCTCCACAATTCACACTGACAAAAGGATATTGTTGCCGATTGCTGTTATAATGAATCGATTTGGCAATCAGCTCCTTTCCCACTCCGCTTTCTCCCAAAATTAACACCGAAGCATCCGTGGAACACACACTTTTTACCTGGTCGAATACATAATGCATTTTGTCACTCACGCCAATGATGTTGCTGAAATCGTACTTGCCCGAAATCTGCTGTTTCAACTGTTTATTTTCAATGAGGAGTTTACTGTGATTGCCGGCTTTATTTATCAGAGCAACAAGCTTGTCGTTATCAAAAGGTTTTTCAATATAGTCATAAGCCCCCAGTTTGATTGCATCAACAGCTTTATCTACTGCTCCATAGGCTGTAATCATGATGACCATCGTTTCGGGATAGTAATCTTTAACTTTCTTTAATATTTCAATCCCATCCATTTCGGGCATACACTGGTCCAAAAGCAAAACATGCGGCTGGAAAGAGTTTACTTCCGCCAAAATTTCTCCTCCATTAGCTACAGAACTAACTTCATATCCCTCTTTTGTCAGCAACTTGTATAGAATGTTTCTGATGTGTTCTTCATCATCGGCAATGAGTATTCGATCTTCCATAGATTGATATTTTTACAGAATTGGACTCTATTTGAAACGGATACTTTATATTCTTTCTATTTTAATTTTTATTCTTTTGGTAACCTAATCTTTACTGTTGTTCCTTCCGACACTTTGCTTTCAATTCCTATATTTCCATTGTGTTTGTTGATGATCCCATAAACAATAGAAAGCCCCAGACCTGTCCCTTGTTGTTTGTTGGTATAGAAGGGGTCAAAAATCTTTTCCAGCTTTTCTTCCGGGATCCCTGATCCATTGTCTTCGATGATGATATGGTAATTCCCGTTTTGGCGCCAGTTACCACTTTGTGGACTATCAATCACTGAAACCCGAATCAATCCGTTTTTTTCAACTGCATCTATGGCATTTATTACCAGGTTTAGAAATACCTGCTCCAGTTGGGAAGCATCAGCTTTAATAATAGGGTTTTCATTATCACAGTGATATTCAGTTTGAATACTTTTTTTCTTCACCATATTAGAAACAAGCAGCAATACCTGATTAAACACATCCGTCAGATTTGTACTTTCTTTACATGGCTCTTTAACTCGTGAAAATGAGAGTAAATCCTGAAGAATTTCATTAATCCTGTCTACTTCTCTTATCACACCGGAAAACATCTCGTATCTTTCATTATCCTCTACATCTGTTTGAAGATATTGAAGGGTGCTTCGAATAGAAGCCAGAGGATTTCTGATTTCATGAACAGTACCGGCAGCTAGCTGACCAATGACAGCGAGCCTGTCTGCACGGTACATCCGCCTCAGTCTTTCCTGCTGTTGTTCATACAGCGTGGCATTCTCCAGGGCAATCATGGTTTGATCCAGCAAAATATTCAACAGATCCATATCTATCTTTTTTCTTGCCTTTTTTGAATTACCACGTTGAATCAGTACAATCCCCCTAAGTTTATTCATGACCCATAAAGGATAGATAATGTCTATATTCAATTCTCTCAGCAATTTTTGTTCCGGTTCACTGAAAAAATTAAGCACATCAGGTCTTTCAGATAATATAAGATAGGTTTCATTGGTCTTTAACCAGAATATCAGGTTGCTGTTCCTGGGATAAATATACTGAAATTCGGTTTTTGGAAGATATTGTTCATTAATCAATTCAAATCTTTGAAAATCATAGTTCAGCAAATAGATATAAATGGTTTTAAAGTGGGTAAGCTGTTTAATCTTTTCAATAATATTAAGGACCAGTTGTTTACGGTCTATAATCAAGCTAATAGAGCGATTGAACTCCGAAAGGGAAGTTTTGTATTTGATGTGAGTTGATCTTTGTCCCCCACGAATAATATTTTCCAATTTCTTAACAAAAGACATATATTCAAATATACCAAAATCTTTTGAGGATGAAAATCCTAATGTGTAACTCGTTACACATTTTACATTAAATTACCCATACCCAAACAATGTTTCTGTTTCCAAACCCGGTGTCATTTTTCCAACATTTCAGAATTTATGAATTGTTCAATCATTTTCATTCAAATATTGTGCAAAAAAATTAAATGAAAATCCAAGCAAATGCACATGCTTTAATCTGTTATATATCAGAAATTTAATTCACATCGGCATTGACTTTGTTATGGAATATGGTAAAATCAGAGAATATTTATGAATGGAAAGGGTATATTCAATCTAATGATTCACCTGACAATACTTGCTATTCTTATAATTATGCCAACGGTTGGTTCTAGTCAGGATACTTTGCTTTTAACACACGAGCAAGCCATAAGGATTGCGCTTGATGAAAGCTTCACTATAAAATCTTACAAAAAAGAAAGAGAGGCCATGGAGTATCAGTTTGATTTTCATAAGGCCCAGTTCAAACCCCGTTTGGACTTCAATATTTTTGCCCCTGATTGGGGAGAATCAGTTAAACGAGTTGATCGTCCCGACACCTTGCCGGTTTACAATTCGATAGGCTCCATGCGTTTTGGCAGCAATCTGGAATTTACCTATGTACTTCCGACTGGTGGAAATTTTGCCCTGACATCCAATATATACCATGAAAATATACAAAATGTGATCGCCCAGAAAAATTACCAGACACTAACCCGTAATCAAGCCTTCAGCAATGTCTCTTTGAGTTTCAACCAACCCTTCTTTACCAAAAATGAACTTCAGGAAAATTTAAATGAAGCTGAATACCGCTATAAGCAAGCTTCCGCACGGTTTACCAGGAAACAAATGGATATTGTATATAGCGTTACCAAAGGTTTTTACAGGGTATATCAAGCTTCCCGGCAGGTAGAAATTGCCCGTGAACAGTTAAAAAATTCCAGGAAAGCTTATGAGATTGCCAAACTGAAATTAAACACGGGCCGTATTCCGGAAAATGAGGTTCTGATAGCAGAAGTAGAAATGGAAAAAAACCGGGCCAACCTGTCGAAACTAGAAAATACCCTGGCAAGGGAAAAAGATAATTTCAAACAACTGATCGGATTGGATCTAAACAGAATGATTAAAATTCAGGGAGAAATAGCATACGATTCTTTCCGGGTAAATCTAGATACTGCTATAAGGAAAGCATTACAAAACCGGTTGGAGTTAAAAGAGCGGAAACTGAATATTAAGCTTCAGGAGATCAATGTAGATGAAGCACAACGGATGTCAGAATTCAAAGGTAACATTTCGGCTTATTTAAATTTAACAGGCTTAGGCATGACATCTGATAAATCGGTTACCTCCAGGTCGTTATTTGAATCCTCATTCGAAAATTTTATAGAACGTCCTCCAAACTACGGAATCAAGTTAACTTTTACTCTTCCTGTTTACGATTGGGGAAGAAGCAATGCCCGCGTGCAGGAAGAAAAGGTTCAGCTTGAGAAAAACCGGCTTCAGCTAAACAACGAAAGAAAAACCATCAGAAAAGAAATTATGAATACGGTTCGTACTGTACAAGAAACCAGGGAACGACTGAAAATAATGAAGAAAAACCTGCAGGCTGCGCGGAAAAGTTATAAAATCAGTAACATGCGGTTTGAAAACGGAAGAATCTCAAGTCAGGAACTGGCCCAACAACAAGAACGCCTTTCAGATGTGCAACTGGCATATCTTGATGCTTTTGTTACCTATAAACTTGCAGTGGCAGACCTGAAAAGGAAAACCATGTATGACTTTGAACGCAGAAAAAGTTATTTGCCTGAGAGAAATACAGTTTTAAGTGAATATTGAGCTTTTAGTATTTGACAGTTTCCAGTTGATAAAAAGGAAATATTATACCGTCCTTAGAAAGAGAACTAGTATCTGCAATGTAATAAAATAAAAAAATGTAACGCTATAAATTTGATAATATGAAACTTTTAAAAGTAATATTGACCATCTTAGTATTTGTTAATGTAAATGCATTTTCACAGGAAACAGATAAAGCCTCATTGCTGCTAGATCTGAAGAAAGCACGGGCTTCCTATGAAAATGCACGCCAGCAATATCAAAGCGATAAGAAGTTATGGAACCAGAAAGCCATTTCAAAGCAGGAGTATGAGCAATCGAAAAACAATTTGCTCAGAAAAGAAGTGGACTATCAAAAATTGCTACTAAAACTGGTATCTAAGCAATCATACCTTATCATAGAAAATGCAGTAAAATACCAAAACAATGAAGGAGAACGACGGGTAAAACTTACAATAAAAAGTACCACTGAAGGGAATCAGGAATATCTGAACCGGTTTAAGAAGCATTTTGATGTGTTCACCCCACAAATGTTAACTGGCAAAATATACAACATATTTGTCTCAATTGCCAGCCTGAATGACCAAACCATTATCGGAAGTCCGTATGAAGCCCGAATTCCTTCAATGAAAGTGGGAGGTTCTAAAACGGTGAATTTTCATCTGCTCAGGGATGTAAAAAGTGTTCAGATACAAATGAGTTATAGCGGAAAAAAGGATCGGAAAAACATTTTCCTTGAAAAAGGTAAAAGCGCCAATGTACTGGAAATAACATCCACCCAGTTTTCTCAGGAAGCCGATCTGGGTACCTCAGCTACGTATGATCTTTCGCTTGAACGATTTACCTCAGGAGCAGACGTATTCAAACTTGCGGTGGTCAACCTGCCTGAGGAAATCAGTGCCGATTTTCATGATGCAGAAAGCAATGCCAGGCTGTCCCAACTCAAATTCAACGAAGGGGTGAACTTAAGAAACCTTTCATTGAAGGTCTATCTTCCTGAAAGAAAAGGTTCGCAGGTAAAGATGGACTCTTCCATCCAATTTCATGTTGTGGCCGTTAACCAGGAAGAGTTTAAAGCATTGAGTCCGTTAGATAAAAATGTGAACCCCGATAAGCTGAACAACTTGAGAGGCGGGAAGGTCAACCTTGAGATCACCCCGCGTGGTATAGGGGAACTCTCCGTACAGGCTCCAAATCTTTACCATGAAATTACTGTGGGTGACAGCATCAACATGACGATAACCGTTGAAAATACTGGTACCAGATCACTAAATAACATCAAAATTACCACAGACAAGCCCTATGAATGGAAGTCAGCAATACAACCCAAACTGATTAAGACACTGGATCCGGAGGAAAGCAAAGAGGTGCAACTTGCTCTTATTCCACCACAGGATGTTGGTGTAGGTGCTCATGAGATCACCCTGCAGACAGAAGCGCTGGCCAGTAACCAAAATGTAAAAACAAACGACAAAACGCTGCGAATCAAAATAGAATCAGCTACATCATTCTGGAGCACTGCCGGTTTGATTATTTTATTGGCCGGACTGGTTGTTGGCATTGTGATTTTCGGGATTAAGATTAGTAAACGGTGAAGGAGAATTTTATGAACTCGAATAGAGCAAAAATGGTTACAAAAATAATTATATCTGTGTAATGATGTGTAACTCCTTTCCCATCGATATGAATTAACAAATACATCTTTACCAACCTGCAAAACACACTGCAACAAGATAAAAAAGCATTTAGTACAGATAATAATTTATTGTAGGCATGAAAACATATTTTGTTTATTATTATTTTATATTGGAAATCAGTTTTTTATGTAAAATGGTATGCGATTTGGGATATAAACACAAAGATTCTAGTGATATAAAACTAATACACCTAAAAATTTGAAACATGCTTGAAACAAACAATCTTACAAAACGTTACGAAGACGGTAACCTGGCGCTCGATACTCTCAATCTCAGTATTGCTAAAGGAGAAATTTACTGTCTGTTGGGTGCCAACGGTGCTGGTAAAACGACCACCATAAACCTGTTTTTTAATTTTATTGAGCCAACTTCAGGTACAGCTAAGATCAATGGCATTGATGTAACCAGGGAACCGCTTGAGGCTAAGAAATATGCCTCATATGTTTCGGAGAACGTTATGCTGTATGGCAATTTCACTGCGCGACAAAACCTTGACTTTTTTGCCAAATTAGGTGGTCAAAAAGACCTGAAAAAGGAAGATTATTACCATATCATGCGGAAAGTCGGATTGCAGGAGAATGCTTTTGAGATGAAACTTAAAAAATTCTCAAAGGGCATGCGCCAGAAAGTAGGTATTACCATCGCCATGATCAAAGATGCTCCGGCTATTTTGCTGGATGAACCTACATCAGGTTTGGATCCGGAAGCTGGTGCGGAATTCATAAAAATTCTCCAGAATCTCAGACACAGAGAAAAGTCAATTCTGATGTGCACCCATGACATCTTTCGTGCCAGGGAAATAGCCGATCGAATTGGTATAATGAAGGAAGGGCGATTAGTGCTTGAACGCACAAGAAGTGAATTTGAGAAGGAAGACCTTGAAAAGATATACCTTAAATACATGCAAGAGGCTATTTCAACTTAATACAATAGGATACCAGAAAATCAAAATACGATTCATTTAGTGTATTAACAAAACAAAAAGGTATGTATGAAAAATAAGATAATTTTATTTGTAATCACACTATTTCTATGCGGATGCGGAGTAAGTTATAATAGCATAGATTCCCCGGAGATTAGAAAATTAGCGGAAGAATTTACATATCCCAATCCTGCACTTAAGCACAATCTTCAGGGCCGAGTATATCTAAAATTTAAAACGGGGACAAATGGAAAGATTAAAATTATCAAATTGCAATGTGCTGACAGTATGTTAAAAAATTGTGTACGTGAGAAGATAAAAAGTATTGATGGTACTGAATTGGGATTAAAGCAAAATGAAATTTACCGGGTTAAATTTAATCTGGTTTTGAGAGAATAAACTAAATTAATTGTATCCATGAACCACTTCAAAACCATACTCAACCATGAATTTCAGAACCAGCTCAAATCATTCAAGTTTCTCCTGGTTCTGGTGATTACCCTGCTGGTAACGTTGTTTTGTGTATTCATCCAGGTAAAGGATTTT
>Ga0207414_1000470_pt1 | contig 17942 bp, 19 predicted proteins | sample PonA231FremontCA_2_FD_187269 | JGI IMG/M metagenome (GOLD analysis project Ga0207414, IMG submission 187269) | Marine sediment microbial community from Fremont, CA, USA - Pond A23 Sediment 1 (SPAdes) | ecosystem: Environmental > Aquatic > Marine > Unclassified | place: USA: Fremont, California... | reverse complement strand
ATAAATGAAGGAACAATTATCTTTAATGGTACCTTATTTGTAGTTTTAGGTGGATATGCTCATTATAGAGATAATCAGGGAGCTATTAGTAAGCTAAAAGCAGCTGTAGCTAATATAAATTGTTCTGAAAAACTCTATAGTTCAAAACTTATCAGAGATTATGAAAGTGAATACTGGGATGATTTAATGGGTGGAGATGCTTCAAAATCCATGGATAGATTTTATAATAAACTAACTTTAAATAGTGCCTGTTAATTAATGAAAGGGGAATGATAATGAAAATGAATATAGATTCTATTAAAAGTCCATTACAGATGATTGGTTTCTTTTTGGCCTGGATTGAGACAGTGCTGGCAGTTAGTCTCTGGCCTATTAAAGGTAATAATAGCTTAATGACCATTCTATTATTTTCTTTAGTAGGAATAGCTTTAATATTTACTCTATCTTTAATGTTTACCTTAATTCATTTTACCCGTAATTATCCCCAGTGGCTTTTTAATCCCAATGATTATGATCCGGGAGTCCAGGATGAACTCTTTGACCATGATTATAGTAAAAGTGAGGCTAAAGGTGATTTCAATGGCTGAGATAAAGCTACAGTTTTCTGTTGTTTGTGAGTGGAGTGATGGGAAAAACATAGGTAATATCTATAATGGCTTTAGACCGGTTGAGATCGATCAATTTTTTATAGTTAATAAGTGGATCTGGGATGATCAGCTTAAAGGTGAGTTTGAAGTTGATGATCAATTTTATCAGGAGACAAGAATTATAAGTGGAGAAAGTGAAGTTTTAGCTTTTTCTAAATCAGATTTATTTAGAGTAAAAAATTCTCATACCCATAATAATTATTTTAAAGAGATTGAATTTAAAGAAGGAGCTGATTATCGAGTTGAGGTAAAGCTTTTTAGAGCTGAAGGTGAATTGGTAGAAAACGGTAGTCTTAATTATCCTATTTTTGTAAAAAAAGCTAAATAAATCATTAATCCCGGGGTAGAGTAAAAATTTATCCCGGGATTTTTAATTTTGCCTATCTTGTATAGACAAGAATAACTGATAGTCCAGGAAAATATAAAAAATATGTAGAATTTTTAGATATTTATGCAGGAATTCTTAATTTTGTGTATAATAGTATAAGTGTAAGCCAGTTTACACTAGACAAGAAACAGTTTTGACTATACTAAAATTTGGAGGGAATAGATTATGTTGGATAGAAATTCTGATATTCCTTTATTTAGACAAATAAAAGAAAAATTAGAAAAAGAGATACAAAAAATGCCAGCAAATACTAAAATAGATTCTGAACCAAATCTTGCAGATAGATATCAGGTAAGTAGAGGAACAGTAAAAAAAGCAATTGATCTTTTAAATAAAGAAAGAAAGGTTTATCGTATTCCTAAAAAAGGAACTTATGTTGCTGAAAGTAAAATACAGCGTCATTTTGATAAATTACCCAGTTATAGTGAAGAGATCAAAAAAAGAGGTCTAAAACCAGGAGCACATAGTGTTGAATTTGCCAAAGAAATAGCTGATGAAAAGGTACAAAAAATATTAAACTTAAAAAAAGATGATATAGTCTGGAAAATAAAAAGAATTAGAACTGCAGATGAAGTTCCAATCATTTTGACTACTTCCTATTTACCAACTAATATCTTTCCTAAATTTACAAAAGAGGAAGTACTTGATTCCCTATATAAAGCAATGGAAAAAAGATATGATAAAAGACCTTATAGGGCTCATGAAAGTTATTCAGCTGTTAATTCAAATCATGTAATTTCTTCTCTTTTAAATATAAACAAAAATGCAGCCTTAATCTATTCAGAAAGACTTTCTTTTTCTAAAAATAATCGCCCGGTAGAATACTCTACCAGTTATATCCGTGGTGATAAATATGAAATCCATGTTGATGTAAGTCCTGATGGTTCAAAAAATAAAAATAAAAAGTTTTTGAACAAAAGGGGAGATTTTAATGAAAGCTAAGATTGTATTAGGAATTGACCTGGGAACATCTGCTGTTAAGATTCTGGCTGTTAATCAAAAGGGAGAGGTCATTGACAGTCAGGAAAAAGAATATGAAATTATTAGAGATGGAGTTAAAGTTGAACAAAAGCCTGAGGATTGGTGGCAGGCAGTTAAAAAAGGTATTAAACAATTAAGCATTGATAAAAAAATAATCAAAGGGATTGGAATGTCCGGTCAGCTTAATGGACTGGTCTTAGTTGATAAAAAGGGTAATCCTTTAAGAAATGCAATTATCTGGCTGGATAGAAGAGCCAGTAAGCAGGCCCGGTATTTAAATAAAGAATATGGAGATTTAATCAAAGATTATTCTTTTTCTCAGGCAGGACCTATCTATAATTTAAGTAAATTACAGTGGCTTAAAGAAAATGAAAAAGAAACCCTAAAAAATACATATAAGATTCTCTTTGCCAAAGATTATATAACCTATAAACTGACTGATAAATTTGTAACTGATGTCAGTGATGCAGGAGCAGCTTTAATGTTAGATTTAGAAAAAAGAGATTGGGCAAATGAAATCTTAGAAAAAATAATAGATTTGGATAAATTACCTGAGTTACATGAATCAGTAGATCTCATAGGTAGTTTAACTTCAGAGATGGCAGAAAAATTAGGATTAAAAGAAGGGATACCGGTAGTAGCCGGAGCTGGAGATATGGCCGCTCTTTCCCTGGGAACAGGTGTGGTCAGAGAAAATAAGGCCTGTGCAACTATTGGAACAGCCGGTCATGTTGCCGCCTATTTACCTCAATTACCTAAAAAATGTGATGACCGAGTCTGGGTTATGGCTCATGCTATACCCGGTAAATACTTCTGGCACGGTCTGGTCATGACCGGTGGCTATTCTCTAAAATGGTTTTTAGAAAATTTAGGCCAGTTGGAAAAAGAAAAAGCCGGAGATCAATCTCCCTATCAGCTTTTAATGGAAGGACTGGAAGATGTAACTCCTGGAAGTAATGGTCTTATTTATTTACCATTTTTAGATGGAGCAGCAACTCCCTATCAAAACCCGGAAGCTAGAGCCGGTTTTATAGGACTTACTTCAAATCACAGTAAAAAAGAAATGATAAGAGCAGTTTTAGAAGGAGTAGCCTATAATTTCCGTGATTCTTTTGAAATTATTGACCCCGATCAGGAGATAAAAGAGATCATGGTTGGTGAAGGTGGAAGCAAAAATCTTATCTGGCCTCAGATTATGGCTGATGTTATGGGTAGAGATGCCAGACTTTTATCAGAACTAAATTCTTCTGCTTTAGGTGCTTCAATGCTCGCTGGAGTAGGGAGTGAAGTCTGGTCAGATTTTGAGGAAGCAGACCAAAAATTAATAAAAAGTAAACAAAGTATAAAATACAGTCAAAAAAACCACCAATTCTATAACAAAAGTTATCAAATATATCAGAAAATTTACAATAGTTTAGAAGATAGTTTTCAGGAATTAGCTGAATTGGAGAATAAAGGAGGCAGTTTAGATGACTAAAAAGTATGAAGTTCAGTATATGACCAGACCGGAGATAAAAGAGCATATAAAAAATAAGGGAACAGCTATTTTACCAATTGGTTCAACAGAACAGCATGGTCCCCATTTACCTTTAGGAACAGACACCATGATTGCTAAGGAAATGGCTTTAAGACTGGCAAAAAGGATAGAGGCAGTTGTTTATCCTCCAATTCCCATTGGTTATACCTGGGTCTGGCGGGATATACCTGGTAATTTATATATATCTATTGAACATCTCAAGGGCATGATCAAGGATATAGTGAGAAACTTAGATCGTAATAATTTAAAAAAATTAATCATTGTTAATGCTCATGGAGCAAATGATTCTTCAATTAAATATGCAATAAGAGAGCTTACTGATGAAATCGATCTGGATATATATTATTTTACCTATCCAGCTTTAGATAAAATAAAAGACAAAATAGATTCCAAACTCTGGCATGGAATGTTACATGCTGAAGAGATTGAAACTTCCATGATTTTAGCTATAGATGAAGATTTATGTGATATGGATAAAGCTGTTAGTGAATATCCAGCTGATGATATTTCCTATAATTATCACCATTCAAATTTACCGATGGGTGCTTTAAGTGAAAGTGGAGTTTTTGGTGATGCTACCAAAGCAAGCAGTAAAAAAGGGGAGGTGATTTTTAAAATAACAGTTGATCACATGCAGGAAGTAATTGAGAAGGCAGAAGAAAGCAAGGATTTTAAAAAATAAAAGGGGGAAATTAAAGTTATGAAAAGATTATCTGTTATTTTAGTCGCTGTATTTTTAATAACTGCAATGTTTACTGCAACTGGTGTTTTGGCCCAGTCTGCAGATGAGATTAGTTCAAGAGTAGAAGTAGAGGGCTGGAAATATGTTATTGATTCCAGTGATAATATGGTTGATACTTCTCAGTATAAAAAGGATGGACCTTACACTATTGGTTATGTAACAATCTTTATGGCTAATTCCTGGTCAGCCCAGATGAAAGAAGAAATTGTAAGAGAAGCTGAAAGACAGGAAGAAGTCGAAGGTATCCAGCATATTAATGCTCAAAGTAGTGTTTCCGGACAAATTTCTGCAGTTGAGGACTTAGTCGCCAAAGGTGTAGATGCAATAGTTATTGATCCAATTTCTCCAGAAGCATTGGTCGGTGCCTTAGAATCAGCTCGTGAAAATGGAGTTCCTGTAATTGCCATTAGTAGTACAATTCCTGCTGAACAGGTTACTGCCTGGGTAGGAAGAAGTGACTATGATTATGGTAATGTTACAGCTAAATGGCTTGTTGAAAAGATGAATGGAGAAGGTAATGTAGTTGCCCTTTCCGGTATAGCAGGTAACTCTACTGCTCAAAGTAGATGGCAGGGTGCTAAAGATGTATTTGATGAATATCCAGATATTGAGATTTTAACTCGTGAATTTGCCCAGTGGGGATTTGCTCAGGCTAAAACAGCTATGTCTAACGTTTTAGCAGGATATTCTAATATTGATGCTGTCTGGTCTGGTGGAGGAGCTATGACTCAGGGAGCAATGGAAGCTTTTGAAAGTGCCGGTCGCGAAATGGTACCAATGGTTGGGGAAGCCAATAATGGTTTCTTATTAGACTGGATAGAAGCCAGTGATCAGGGATTTGAAAGTATTGCTTTCAATAACCCAACTTCTCATTCAGCAATTGGAATGCGTCTTGCGCTTAAAGCTCTAAAAGGTGAACCTATTCCTGAATCAGTTTATGCTACTGGACCATATATTCTTGGATTGGATGAAGCTAAAAAATATGCTCGTCCAGATCTTGAAGATGGCTACTGGACAGGTCATACTCTAAGTGAAGAAGCATTAGAGGAATTGTGGGGCAAGTAATTTAAAAATTGAACAGGAGGGGAGTGATCCCCTCCCTTTTTAAAAGTGAGGTGAATATAGTTGAAAGATGAAAATATAATACTTAAAATGGAAAATATTCATAAATCCTTTCCTGGAGTTAAGGCCCTGGATTCAGTAACATTTGATTTAAAAAAGGGAGAAGTACTGGGGCTGGTTGGGGAAAATGGAGCAGGAAAATCAACTTTGATGAATATTTTGACCGGAGTTTTAAAACCGAATCAGGGTACAATTAATTTAGAAGGACAAAATGTTGAATTTCACGATAATCAACAGGCCCAAAAACATGGTATTTCCTATATTCATCAGGAATTAAATTTAATTGATGAATTAACTATTATGGAAAATTTATTTTTAGGAGATCAACCATTAAAAAAATGGGGATCGATTAATTTTAAAGAGATGAGGGAAAGAAGTAAAAAGGTATTAAAAAGATTAAACTTAGAACTTTCTCCTGATCTGCTGGTAGAAGAACTATCTCTTGCCCAGAAACAGATGGTTGAAATAGCAAAAGCTATTCTTTTTGAAGCTAAGATAATTGTAATGGATGAACCTACTTCTTCTCTGGCAGATGAAGAAATAGAAGTCTTATTTGAAATGATAGAAGATTTACAAAAAGATGGTAAAAGTATTATCTATATTTCTCATCGACTTGATGAGGTTTTTTCCCTTACCAATCGCTTAATAGTACTTAGAAATGGTAAAAAGGTAGCGGTTAAAAATACTGATGAAGTTGACCATGACCAATTGGTTAATATGATGGCCGGTAAAGAAGTAGCAGAAAGATTTTTTAAAGAAGAAACTAATTTTGGTGACGTTATTTTGGAATCAAAAAATTTAGCCGGTAAAAAGACTAAAGATATTAATTTAAAATTGAGAAAAGGTGAACTACTGGGGATTGCCGGCTTAATGGGTTCAGGTCGTACTGAATTACTGGAAATGATGTTTGGAGTTAAAAAAATAAAAAATGGTGAATTATTTTTAAATAATAATAAACTTCATCCACGTAATACCACTCAGGCTATAAAAAATGGACTTGCTTATTTACCGGAAGATAGAGGCTTAAAGGGACTTTTTTTAGATTTTGATTTACTTAAAAATATCTATATTTCAAAAGTAGAAAAAAATGAGATTATTACAAATGAAGAAAAAGCAAAAGAACCTATCCTTAATATAATTGAACAGTTAAATATAGTAACTCCTTCAGCCAGAGAAAAAATAAAAAATCTTAGTGGTGGAAATCGCCAAAAAGCAATTTTAGGAAGATGGATGTTATCAGAAATGGATGTTTTATTGATTAATGAACCAACTAGAGGTATTGATGTTAATGCTAAAACTGAAATATATAAATTTTTATTTGAATTAAATAAACAGGGTGTAGGAATTATTATGGTTTCTTCAGAACTACCTGAAATATTATCTATTAGTGATCGGATTATAGTCATGTATGAAGGTGAAATTAATGGACGATTTACTCGCAAAGAAGCCAATCAGGAGCGAGTTCTAAAAGCGATGACCGGGAAAAAGGCTGATTTAGCTGAAAGTGGGGTGGAGACTTAAAATGCTGCAAAATAATCAGGAAAAAAATAAACTGAAAATATTGTTGACTAAAAATAAGGATCTAAGTTATTTATATTTAATTGTAGTTATGATCATAGCAGGTGCTTCCATATTTATCCCTTCTTTTAGTAGAGGTCAGAATATAACCAATCTTTTTAATCAGATGGCTCCTATGGGAATTGTGGCTTTAGGACAGACTTTTGCCATTATTACAACAGGTATTGATCTTTCAGTTGGTTCAGTAATGAGCCTGGCTACAGTAATTACAGCCACTCAACTGGATCCAGCCAACCCGATGTCAGTTTTTATAGTTTATCCTTTAGTAATTGGGGTTTCATTAATTATTGGAAGTGTTAATGGATTTATTATCTCGAAGTTTAACTTAGAACCTTTAATAGCCACTCTGGCTACGGGAAGTATCATAAATGGTATCAGTCTTTTGATTTTATCCCATCCAGGTGGTTTCTGTCCGAGAATGTTTACTAATGCCTGGTTAACTGAATTAGGTGGAATAGTACCCTTATCTATAATATATTTTTTCATATTAATTTTAGTCACTTATTTTATTTTAAACCATACCCGTTTTGGTCGGAGAGTTTATGCTATTGGTGGAGATGAAGAAAAGGCCAAAATAGCCGGGATTAATGTTGATAAAGTAAAAATAAAAGTTTATATGGCCAGTTCTTTATTAGCAGGTATAGCCGGTCTGGCTCTTGCGGCCCGGATGAGATCAGGTGATCCGGTTAGTGGTTCAACCTTTACCCTTTATTCAGTTGCTGCTGTTTTAATCGGGGGAACTACTTTTAGTGGTGGTAAAGGTGGAGTTATAAGGACTTTTGCCGGTGTTTTAATTTTGAGTCTGGTTAGTATTATTTTAAATTTAATTGGTGTATCTCCTTTTTATCAAAATGTGATGACCGGTTTAATTATAGTACTGGCTGTTATTAATAGTTCACTGAGAAAGGGTTAAGAGGTGATCTGAAATGAATTTACCAATAATAAATAAATCAATGAGTCGTAATGCAAAAGTCTTTATATCATTGCTATTAGTTGTAGTTGTTTTATTTGCAATAAGTGGAATTTTTAATCCACGCAGTCTTAGCCCAAATCATATATTAGAAGTAGTAAGACAGAGTGCTCCTCTGGGAATAACTGCCATGGGACAATCAGCAGTCATTTTAACCGGAGGGATAGATCTCTCAGTAGGTGAGATCATTACCATGACTAATATTATTTCTGCTGATATGATGAAAGGGCGTAATTTAAGAACTGTCCCCGTAGTTTTATTACTTTTGCTTATTGGTGCTTTGATAGGTGGAATGAACGGGTTTATGATTGCTACTACTAATATACCACCAATGGTTATGACTTTTGCCATGTCTTCAATGGTTAAAGGAGGTTATTTACTTTATAGTGGTGGTGCACCCCGAGGTCGGGTTTCACCAATTTTACGATATATTGGTACTGAGAGATTTCTGGGAATTCCAGTAACAATCATAGTTTATGCTCTCTTAATTGTAGCTGTACTCTATTATTTCCAGAAAACTAAATGGGGAAGATCTGCTTATTTTATCGGTAACAATCCGGTGGCAGCAGAATATGCCGGTATACCTAAAACATATAGATTAATTATGATTTATGCCTTTAGTGCGATGATGGCTGTGATTGCGGGCTTAATACTTTCTGGATATATTGGAATTGGTAATTTTGATGTTGGTGGAGATTCCTATATGTTAAATTCAATAGCTTCCTCAGTTGTCGGAGGTAATACTTTTAATGGTATCGGTAATGTAGGTGGAGCAGCAATTGGTGCTTTGATTATTACTGTTATTGAAAGTGTAATGACTTCTCTAGGAGTAGCTGAAACCGGTAAACTGGTAATGAGAGGTATCATTATTATTACCATGGTAACTCTTTATATGGGTTCAATTGATTTAGGAAAAGTTAAAAAACTCTTTAGTGGAGAAGGGGGTTCACTTGAGGATGCCCGGGGAAATTAAGATTGATTTAAAGGATAAAGTTGTGGTGATTACAGGTGGAACCAAAGGATTGGGGCGTGAAATCGCCCTGGGAGCAGCTCGGGAAGGTGCCAAAATTGCAGTCTGTTCCCGGAGTGAAGATGCTCTTGAGGATTTAAGAAATGATTTAGTAGAAATTTATGCTGATCAGAGCAATTTTTATCTACAGGCTGTAGATGTAACTGAAATTAAGAAGCTGAAAGATTTTGCTTCTAATATAGTTGATTCTTTGGGAAAAGTTGATGTTTTAATTGCTAATGCTGGAGTGACAGATCAAAAACACCACTCTCTGGTTGATCTGCCCAATGAAACCTGGGAGAAGATCATGAAGGTGAATTTAAATGGCAGTTATTTTACCATCAAAACTTTTTTACCACTTTTGGAAGAAAGTAAAGGGAATTTAATTATTATGACTTCTCTTTTAGGCCAGAAAGGTTATGGTAAAGCCAATGATGGACCTTACTGTACTACTAAATTTGGCCTGGAAGGTCTAAAGGAAGTGGCAGCTGAAGAATATCAGGGAAAGGTAAATGTTAATACAATTTTTCCAGCAGAAAAGGTTAACACAAATTTCTTTTCTCATTTATCAAAAGAGGAGAGAGCTAAATTGGCTGATCCGGAAGTTATTGTGGAACCTACTTTATTTTTGGCTTCACTTCCTGAAGATAGTTTAACTGCTCATTCTTTAAATGCCAAAAAGTGGCGGGAAGATTCAGGATATAAAGAAGGTTTATTAAAAAGAGCAAGAAAGGAGAATAAATAATGGGAAAGATACAAACTATTAATGGTCTGGTAGATGCAAAAGATTTAGGTTTTACCTATACTCATGAACATTTAGTCTGTTATCCTCCTGAAATAGCAATGAAAGGTGATCCAGATTTTGAACTTCCTCATGAAGATAAGGCTATTGAGGAGTTGAAAATGTTTAAAAATGCAGGAGGAAATACTTTAGTAGAAGGTACAGCTATAGATTATGGTAGATCTCCTAAAGCTTTAAAAAGAATAGCTGATGCTGTTGATGTTAATATTGTTTTTCTTACCGGTTTTAATAAAGGGAGATTTTATCCAAACTGGGTAATAAAAGCCAGTATAGAAGAATTGAAAGAAATGATGGTTGATGAGTTGCGAAATGGAGCAGATGATACTGATCTTAAGCCTGGTTATATTAAATGTGGCAGCTGGTATAATGTGATTTTACCTGAGGAAGAAAAGGTAAGCAGAGCTGCAGCCAGAGCTCATAAGGAAACAGGAGCTCCTATCTGGGTTCATACTGAAGCCGGAACTATGGGTTTAGAACAGTTAGATATCTTAGAAGATGAAGGTGCAGATTTATCTAAAGTCTGTATTGGCCACTCTGACCGTAATGCTGATCTCTGGTATCACAAGAAAATGGCTGAAAGAGGAGCCTATGTTGGTTATGATGGCCCAAGTAAGGTAAAATATTATCCAGATTCAGTAAGAGTTGAACTTATAAAAGGAATGTTAGAGGCCGGATACCGTGATCGACTACTTATCTCCGGTGATATGGGACGTAAATCTTATCTAAAATCTTATGGTGGTGGACCTGGTTTTGAGTTTATTTTAAAGAAATTTATTCCTCGTTTATTAGAACAGGGACTTGATGAAAAAGATATAAAAGCTATCTGGGAAGATAATCCAGCTGACTGGTTAAGCTTTAAATAATAATTTTAACAAGTGAGGTAGATAAAATGGTGAATAGACAGTTTATGGATATGTTAGGTGAGGAAAAGATAATTGGAATTTTACGCGGCTTTGAAGCTGAAAAGACAAGAAAGTTAATAGAAATATATAAAAAAGAGGGAATTAAATTTATAGAAGTTACTTTTAATTCTCCAGAAGCTTTAAAGATAGTAAGTGAGTATGCAGATAAATCAGATATCTATATTGGAATGGGAACTGTTAAAAATAGTGAAGAGCTTAAGAAGGCTCTGGAAAGTGGTGCCCAGTTTATTGTAACTCCAAATTATAATTCTGAAGTGGTGAAAACTGCTAAAAGAAGAGGAGTGCCGATTATAAGTGGGGCCTATACTCCTTCTGAAATTTATGATGCCTACCGGGATGGAGCAAATGCTGTAAAACTTTTTCCTGCTTCAATTCCAGGGCCAGATTATCTAAAGAGTATAAGAGGTCCTATTCCAGAAGTTGATATTATCCCTACAGGTGGGATAGATGAAAGTAATATTAGTGATTTTCTAAAAGCCGGAGCCTTTGCTTTTGGCATCGGTGGAGGTTTAGTAGATAAAGAAAGTGTGAAAAATGAAGACTGGGATAAAGAAAGAGAAAAGGTTAGAAAGCTAATGAGTAAACTTAAGTAACTAATGATGAAACTTCAATAAAAACTCCCTATTTTATCCCTGGCTAGAGTAAAAATCTAGTCAGGGCTTTTTGTTTCTAGTTGAAAATTATATATTTATTCAAATTCTTATATATTTTCAATAAATAAATATATATGGTATAATTAAATAATAATACAAAAAATGGATATAAATGACTAAAAGATTAACAAAATAATACTATTAGTTTAAATTTTAGAAATAAGAGAGGTCTAGTTACCAATGATTAACAAATATAGTTCATCTAAAGACTTTGTAGCTAAATTAAATGATGATATTATTAATTTTTTTGATTTGAGTATTAAATCAAAAAATATTTTTATTGGAGGTACCAATAAAAAACATATAAAAAATAAACATAAACAGGAATTTGATAAATATATAGATAAATTACCTGAAATAATAAAAGAACCTACATATGTTGGAGTCCATCCCAAACAAGGGGGTATTGAATTTATAAAAGAATATAAAGAAAATGTTTTAGTAGCAGTTAGAGCTTCTAAAAATGATGTTTTATATGTAAGAAGCATTTACTTTATTACTAAAAGTAAAATAGACAAATATTTAGAAGAAGGAACAATAAAAAAAATAAAGCCTTGATTTTCGGCTTTATTTAATAAAATAAGAGGATTATTGGTGGGGCGGCGTGTCCCACATCTCTTTATACCCTTTTGGTTTGAAGGGTGCGGTAGATGCCTGTTCTACCCTCAATAATCCTCTTGAAATCATTATTATTATCTTTTATATTACAATTAAATTATATTCTAATTTTGTTATTATGTCAAGTATTATTGGTAAAAATTACTAAAAGATATATCAGATAGAGTTTAACTTTATTTAGAGGAATATTAATGTAAGTATAGAATTATTTAATAACAAGAAGGAGGGACATTAAATTTATGAATAACCGCAAATTTAAAATAGGAGTTATTGGTTTGGGAGATATTGCCCAAAAAGCATATCTGCCAATTATCACCAGAAAAGAAGATTTAGAGTTAGTTTTTGCAACTAGAAGTGAAGAAGTATTGGATAAATTAGCTAAGAAATATAATGTAAAAAATAAAGTTTCTAGTGTAGATAAACTTATAGAAAAAGACATTGATGCTGCTTTTGTTCATGCTGCTACCAAAGCTCATTATAAAATAGTGAAAGCATTACTGGAAAATGATATCCATGTCTTTGTAGATAAACCAATAACCTATAGTTTTGATAAATCAAAAGAATTAGTTGAACTGGCCAATAAAAAGGATTTAAAATTCTTTGTAGGTTTTAATAGAAGATTTGTGCCTATGTATAAAAAAGCTAAAGATGAAATATCAGCACCAAAAATTGTAAAAATGGAGAAAAACAGTACTATAGGAGCAGATGAAATAAGACAGATGATTTTTGATGATTTTATTCATGTTATAGATACTTTAAGGCTTATGGGAGAAGGGAGAACAGAAGTAATAGATATCCATTCTATTACAGAAGATGATCTAATGCATAGAGTTAATATTTTACTAAGAAGTGGTGAAAGTAATTTGTATGGAATGATGAACAGAAATAATGGTATAACTGAAGAAAGTCTTGAAGTAACAGGTTTTAAAGAAAAACGTGTGGTAAATGGATTAACTGAAATAGAAATTTATAATAATGGTGAGAAAAAAGTCACTAAAAGTGATGGCTGGAATCCTATGCTATATAATAGAGGATTTGAGGATATGATAGATGAGTTTTTATATATTTTAAGAAATGATTTATCAACTAAAAGATTAGCAGAGGATTTTTTAGAAACTCACAGATTATGTGAGGAGATAGTAAATTACTGCAATAAATGATTATAGTGAAAAATTATTTGAGAAAATAAAATAAAGATAGCTAATTAATGTTTATTCCCTGTCCAGGAAACGAAAATCCTGAGGCAGGGATATTTATATTAAATACATCTTGCTTATCATAATAAAATGATGTATAATTATTATGAGGGAGATGATGATAATGAGAACCACCTTAAATTTGTCAGAAAAGATTATTAAGGAAGCAGAAGCTATATATAATACAAATAGTAAATCAGAAATGGTAGAAAATGCTTTAATAGATGCTATTCGTTTTAGAAAATTGAAACAGTTTATGAAATTAAAAGGAGAAATAGAATTTGACGAAAAATCTATTGATAAGTTGAGGAGTGCTGAAATTGAAGAAACAAAAAATAATAGTTGATACTTCAATTTGGATTGAGTATTTTAATAATAATACTAATATTGTTAATTTCATCGAGGAAAGAATTATGGAAGACTGTTTGTTTATGACAGGTCCTATAGTTACAGAATTATTACAGGGGGTAAAGACTGAAAAGGAATATGAAAAACTCAAAAATTCTATTGATGCAATTCCTTATTTGGAAATAACATTAGAAAATTGGAAGAAAGCTGGAAATATTTCAAATAAATTAAGGAGAAAAGGTATTAAAATTCCTTTAACTGATATAATTATTTCAGCAGTTGCTATATCTAATGATGCAAAAGTATATAGTTTAGATAAACATTTTGAAAAAATACCAGCAGTTAAATTATTTAATAAAATAAAATAGAGTTATTATAAATATTTTGAAAATTATTTCACTTAGTGGTATAATTATTAACAAAGAGTTCTTAATTTAACTCACAATAAAAAAGGGGGAAATGTAAAATGTTAAGATCTTTATCACTGTTGCTTAGCGTGGTGTTAGTGTTTGGCCTTCTTGTTGGTGGTTCAGTTGAGGTTCAGGCTCAGGAAGATTCTATCACAGTGATGAGTGTCTGGGGTGGTCAGGAGTTAGATGCCTTTAAAAAAGTAGCTGCATCTTTTGAGGCTGCTACAGGAATTGAAGTAAAACATGAAAGTACTAGAGATCTCCCTACTCTTCTCACAACTCGTCTGGAAGCAGGAAATCCACCAGACATTGTCCATCTTACCGGAATGGGAATGATGAAGGATCATGCAGAAGATGGAAATCTTGTTGATTTAAAAAATGTTTTTGATATGAATGAATTTAGAAAAGAATATGATGAAAAGTGGATTGATCTGGCTGAATATGAAGATGGAATGTATGGTCTTTTTATTTCTGCTGATGTGAAGAGTCTGGTCTGGTACAATCCTAAGGAATTTGAGAAAAAAGGTTATGAAGTTCCTGAAACCTGGGATGAATTAAAAGAATTGACAGATACAATGATTGAAAATGGAGATACCCCCTGGGCCATTGGTCTAGAATCAGGAGAAGCAAGTGGTTGGCCTGCAACTGACTGGATAGAAGACATAATGCTTAGAACAGCTGGCCCAGAAGTTTATGACCAATGGGTCAATCATGAAATTCCCTGGACAGATGAAAGAGTAAAAAGAGCCTTTGAAATATTCGGTGAAATAACTCGTGATTCTGACAGAGTCTATGGTGGTCCTACAAATGTCTTAGCTACCAATTTTGGCGACTCGGTTAATGCTCTTTTTGCCGATTCACCAAATGCCTATCTACATCGTCAGGCCAGTTTTATAACCAGTTTCATTAAAGACAATAATCCAGACCTTGTTGCTGGTGAAGATTTTGACTTTTTCCCTTTCCCTCCAATAGATGAAGAACACGGTAATCCAGTTTTAGGAGCAGCTGATATGTTAAGTATGATGGATAATAATGAGTCAGCTCGCAAATTCATGCGTTATATGGCCTCACCTGGAGCACAGATGATCTGGGTTTCAGAATTAGGTAAATTAGGAGTAAATGAAGAAATTAATCCTAACGCCTACCCTGATAATTTAACCAAAGAAATGGCAGCAATGCTTCGTAATGCAGATACCTTTAGATTTGATGGTTCTGATTCAATGCCTTCCTCACTTGGATCTGGTGCTTTCTGGCAGCAAAGTTTAAATTATGTCCGCGGTCAGGATCTTGATAATATCTTACAAAGATTAGAAGATGCAGCAGAAGAGGCATATTAATTAAAAATTAATCCCAACTTTGGTCAGGAGGGGTAATATGCGCAGTCAACAAAATGAAAAATTATGGGCGGCCCTACTTATAGGGCCTGCTCTTTTTGTTTTACTTTTGATTTTAATTTATCCCACTATTCGCACTGTAATTATTAGTTTTTTAGATCAGGAATTAGAAAGTTTTGTAGGGTTAAAAAACTATATCTATTCATTTACAAATCGGTCAATGTTAATTTCATTTCGTAATAATTTAATGTGGTTGATTATTTTTACAGCAGTTACTGTTGGTTTGGGGCTTATCCTGGCTGTTTTAACAGACAGAGTTAAATATGAAAAAATAACAAAGTCTATTATTTTCATGCCAATGGCAGTTTCCTTTGTTGGGGCTGGTGTAATCTGGAAGTTTGTCTACACCTATCGACCTCCAGGTGCAGAACAAATTGGTTTATTAAATAAGATTATGGTTATGTTTGGGGGACAGCCAAAGGGGTGGTTGCTGGAAAGTCCCTGGACTAACAATTTATCTTTGATTTTTGTAGGGATCTGGATCTGGACCGGTTTCTGTATGGTTATTCTTTCAGCAGCTTATAAAGGTATTCCTCAGGATTTGCTGGATGCAGCCCGAGTTGATGGTGCCAATGAATGGCAGATATTCTGGCATGTTATTTTACCCTGGATGAAATCTTCAATTGCAGTAGTTGCAACTACAATGGTAGTAAATGTATTAAAGATATTTGATATAGTATATGTTATGACTAATGGTAATTATGATACAGAAGTAATAGCCAATCGAATGTTTAAGGAAATGTTTCAATATAGAAATTATGGACGGGCCAGTGCAATAGCGGTTATCCTTTTCCTCTGTGTAATTCCGGTGATTGTGCTAAATATTAATCGTATGAGGGGAGAAGAATAATGAGAAAATTAATTAAAAAATTACTGCCAAGAACTATGTTACATGGCTTTGTATTATTGGTGATGTTAATCTGGATTTTACCGACAATGGGTTTATTGATTACATCTATCCGCCCGGCCTCTGAGGTGAATAGTTCAGGCTGGTGGACAGTATTAAATAGTCCTCTAAAATTTACTCAATTTACCTTAGAAAATTATGAACAGGTATTATTTAGTGGCGGAATGGCTCAGGCTTTTAAAAACAGTTTTATGGTAGCTATTCCTGGAACAATTTTTCCAGTTATTATAGCTTCTTTTGCTGCTTTTGCCCTGGCAAAATTACAGTTTAAAGGTAGAATCCTTATTTATTCTTTAATTGTTGGTCTTCTGGTTGTTCCTTTTCAGATGACATTTATTCCAATTTTAAAATTTTATAATACGCTGGGGATATCAGGAACCTTCCCTGCTCTCTGGATTTCTCATACTGGTTATGGACTGCCTTTTGCAGTTTTTATGCTTCATAATTTTTTCAATTCATTACCTGATGAATTATTTGAAGCTGCTGTTATTGATGGGGCCTCTATCTGGCAGACTTTTACCAGACTTGCTTTACCACTATCATTACCTGCAATTGCCTCACTGGTTATCTTTCAATTTCTCTGGGTCTGGAATGATTTGCTGGTTGCTTTAATTTATCTGGGAGGAACTCAGGATGTAGCTCCCTTAACAGTTCGCCTTTCAAATCTGGTTGGATCTTATGGTCAAAATTGGCATTTACTTACTTCAGCTGCCTTTATTTCAATTATAGTGCCTTTAGTAATTTTCTTTGCTCTACAACGTTATTTTGTCCGCGGTATTTTGGCTGGATCTATTAAAGGTTAACAATTGAATTCAAATCATTAAGCCCTGTGCAGGAAAAAGTATTCCTGTATAGGGTTTTATTTTATTGAATTAGTTATTGTAATTTGATATAGTTAAAGCAAATAACTAACTAAAAAATTATAATATAAGGAGTACATAATTAGTGAATATACTAAGAAATAAGCTTATAGAACAATTAAATAAATTTTGGAAAGGGCTGGTAGTTGGACTTGTTATAATAACTCCCATAAGTGGGGGGACAATGTTATTAGTTCTTAATTTATATGAAGATATGATGAAAGATATAGCCAGTTTTAAAATATTTCGCTGGTTTACTTTTGGGGGAGGCTCAATTTTAGGAATTTTCCTCAGTGGGAGAATTTTTGCCACTTTATTTGAATCATATACTTTAGTAATTTTAGGATTTTTATTGGGGTGCATTTTAGCTTCTATAAAAGCTGTTTTAGGTGATGATTTTAAATTGACTTTTAAACGAGGAGCAGTTTTAGCAATAGGTTTAACTGGGGGATTATTTTTAGCAGGACTTTCTGATTTTGGGGTAGTAAGTCATATACCTCCTAATAATTTTTCACTTTTAATAGGTGGAGCTCTATCCAGTGCAGCAATGATTATTCCTGGTGTTCCAGGAGGGACTATCCTTATTTTAATGGGGATTTATGGTGATATGATAGCTGCTATTGCTAATCTTGAACTGCTGGTACTTACTATATTTTTTATAGGAGCACTTTTAGGTATTTTTGGTTTATCAAATCTTTTTTCCAGATTATATAAAAGATATAATTCTGGTTTGAGTTGGTTTTTTGTTGGTCTTATCCTGGGATCTATTCGCATGATAATACCGTCTAATTTTGACAATCCTTTAGTCTTTATTTTTTCGGCAATTATAGGGTTTATCATTATTTGGCATTCAAATT
>Ga0207414_1000468_pt1 | contig 18001 bp, 14 predicted proteins | sample PonA231FremontCA_2_FD_187269 | JGI IMG/M metagenome (GOLD analysis project Ga0207414, IMG submission 187269) | Marine sediment microbial community from Fremont, CA, USA - Pond A23 Sediment 1 (SPAdes) | ecosystem: Environmental > Aquatic > Marine > Unclassified | place: USA: Fremont, California... | reverse complement strand
TCGGCGTCGTCGCCGGCCTCGCGCAGTTCCAGCCAGCGGCGCCGCGCGCGCACCTCGGCGCTGGCGGTGACGAACAGCTTGGCCTCGGCCTCGGGGCAGATCACGGTGCCGATGTCGCGCCCGTCGAGAACCGCGCCGCCCGCGCGCCGGGCAAAGGCGCGCTGGAAATCCACCAATGCGGCGCGCACCTCGGGCACGGCGGCGGCGCGGCTGGCCGCCTGCGCCACCCCGGCCCCGCGCAGCCCCTCGCCCTGTAGATCCTCGGCCATCAGGCCCTGCGCGGCCTCGACCGCCTCGACCCCGTCGAGAACCTTGCGCCCGACGACGCGATACAGCAGCCCAGTATCCAGGTAGGCGAGCCCGAAATGCCCCGCCACTGCCCGGCTGACGGTTCCCTTTCCGGCCGCCGCCGGCCCGTCGATCGCGATCGTGAAACTCACTTCATGCTCCCTTCCATTGCCGCCACAGCATACGGATCCCGGCGATCACCACCACCGCCATCACCGCCCCGGTGGCAGCCGACTTGGCCATCGTCGCGGCGCTGGCCCATGCCACCATGCCTTGCGTGACACTCTCGGCGCCCGCGCGCAACAAGCCCGCGACCGCTGCGTTTTCCATGTAATCGAACATCGCGCCCGCAACCGCGACGGCGCTTGCCGCATACGCCAGCCATGCCCGGCGCGGCGCCAGCAGCAGACGCAGCGCCAGGATCAGCGTCACCGCCAGCAGCGCCGGATAGGTGGTGTCCAGCCAGTGTTGCGTTGTCAGGTAGATCTCGCGCCCATCGGAATTGAGCACGGCAAGATAGGCGCGCGTTTCGTGAACCCCGTAGCCGAAGGGCCGCAGATCGAAAGGCAGCAGCCCCGCCGCCGCGCCCGCAAGACGCGGCAACGTCCAGACCAGCATCGCCGCGTAATTCATCAGCGTCAGTGCAAGAACCGCCGCGAACACCCTTTTCATGGCCTAGGCCCCGCCGCGGCGGATATCGGCGCCAAGGGCCGTCATCAGCGGCTCGAACACCGGAAACGAGGTGGCGATCGGCGCGCCGTCATCAACGCGCATGGGCCGGTCGCTGGCCAGGCCCAGCACCAGGAACGACATGGCAATGCGGTGGTCCAGATGGCTAACCGCCTGAACGCCGCCCGCCACCCCGCCCGCGCCGCGCCCGTGCACGATCCACCAGTCGGGGCCGTCCTCGACCTCGACACCGGCGGCGCGCAGCCCCGTCGCCATCGCCGCGATCCGGTCGCTTTCCTTGACGCGCAACTCCGCGACCCCGCGCATCACGGTCGGCCCATCGGCAAAGGCCGCGACCACCGACAGCACCGGGTATTCGTCGATCATGCTGGCGGCGCGTTCGGGGGGCACCTCGATGCCCTTCATGCCGGGCGAGTATTTCGCGCGCAGGTCGGCGACCGGCTCGCCGCCCTCTTCGCGCAGGTTCTCGAATGTCAGGTCCGCGCCCATCTCCTGCAAGGTGTAGAACAGCCCCGCCCGCGTCGGGTTCAACCCGATCCCCGGCACCAGCACGTCGGATCCCGGCACGATCAGCCCCGCACAGACCGGGAACGCCGCGCTGGACGGATCGCGCGGCACCGCGATGTCCTGCGCACGCAGTTCCGGGCGCCCGGTCAGCACGATCTCGCGCCCCTCGGCCACGTCGCGCGTGACGACCTCGGCGCCGAAACCGGCCAGCATCCGCTCGGTATGGTCGCGGGTCGCCTCGCGCTCGATCACGACGGTCTCGCCCGGCGCGTTCAACCCCGCCAGCAGCACCGCGGATTTCACCTGCGCCGACGGCACCGGCACCGCGTAGCGCACCGGCACCGGGTCGGCGGCACCGACAACCGTCATCGGAAGACGCCCGCCCGCGCGCCCGTGGGTGCGCGCGCCGAACTGCGCCAGCGGGTCGGTCACCCGCGCCATGGGCCGCGCGTTCAGGCTGGCATCGCCGGTGAAGGTGACCGTGATCGGCGAGGTGGCCATCGCCCCCATGATAAGCCGCACGCCGGTGCCCGAATTGCCGCAATCGATGACGCCCGCAGGTTCCGCAAAGCCGCCGACGCCGACGCCATGCACATGCCAGGTGCCGTCATCGTCGCGCGTGACCTCGGCGCCGAAGGCCCGCATCGCGCGGCCGGTATCAAGGACATCCTCGCCCTCCAGCAGGCCGGTGATCCGCGTCTCGCCCACCGACAGCGCCCCCAGGATCAGCGCGCGATGGCTGATCGACTTGTCGCCGGGCACATGCGCCTCGCCCAAAAGCGGCCCCTGCGCGGTCGAGATCATCGGAACGGGGGCGGCGTGGCCGGACATGGACATTCCTTTCGGAGAAACTCTCTGCGCCGGGTGATAGCAAGGCCGCGCGCCCGCGTCCATCACAAGCGGCGGCGCGGCGCGCCTTGCGGTGCCCGCGTGACCCGGACCCTATCCGTGGCGCCGGAAGCTCAGGTAATGCGGCACGCGCCCCTCGCGCAGGGCTTTCTGCTCGTATCGGGTCGAGGTCCAGTCGTCCCAGGGCCGGCGCCAGTCCCGCGGCCGTTCGGCCAGCCACTCGAACCCGTGGCGCGGCACCTGTTCGAGTGTCTGGCGCACGTAGTCGGGAATATCCGTCGCCACCCGGAATTCCGCCCCCGGTTTCAGCACCCGCGCCAGCGGCCCGAGATGCTCGGGCGTGACGAAGCGGCGGCGATGGTGGCGCGCCTTGGGCCAGGGATCGGGATAGAGCAGGAAGGCACGCGCAATGCTGGCATCGGGCAGCACGTCGAACAGATCGCGCACGTCGCCGGGGTGCACGCGGATGTTGTCCACCTCCGCCGCGCGGATCTTGCCCAGCAGCATCGCCACCCCGTTGATGAACGGCTCGCAGCCGATCAGCCCCGCCTCGGGGGCGCGGGCGGCCTGATGCACCATGTGCTCGCCACCGCCAAAGCCCACTTCCAGCCAGACCTCGCGCCCGCCGAACAGCGCCGCCAGGTCAAGCGGCCTGCGCCCGGGGTTCACGTCCCATCCGACCGGGCCGGGCGACAACGCCTCCAGGTCCTCGTCCAGATACGCCTCTTGCGACGGCTTGAGCGGCTTGCCCTTGAACCGACCGTAGAAATTGCGCCAGGGGGCGCCTGTGGGATGCTTGCCTTGCGTCATGCCGGTCCCATAGCGCCTCGCCCCGGCCGGATCAATCCCGCCGGCGCGATGGCGGCAATGCCAGGGCGCGCCAGCGGGGGGTCGGGCAGGATCGGACCGGTGCGAAGCGGCCTCAGACCTCTTTTTCCAGTGCTTCGGCCAGGTCCGTGCGTTCCCAGCTGAAGCCGCCATCGGCGTCCGGCGCGCGGCCGAAATGGCCGTAGGCGGCGGTCCGGGCATAGATCGGCTTGTTCAGGTCCAAATGCTCGCGGATGCCGCGTGGCGTGAGGTCCATCACCTTGGGAATCGCCGCCTCGATCCTTTCGGGCGGCACCGCGCCGGTGCCGTGGGTGTCGGCGTAGATCGACAAGGGCCGCGCCACCCCGATGGCATAGCTGAGCTGGATGGTGCAGCGTTCCGCCATCCCGGCGGCGACCACGTTCTTGGCAAGATAGCGCGCGGCATAGGCCGCCGAGCGGTCCACCTTGGTCGGGTCCTTGCCCGAGAACGCGCCGCCGCCATGCGGGGCCGCGCCGCCATAGGTATCCACGATGATCTTGCGCCCGGTCAGGCCCGCGTCGCCATCGGGGCCGCCGATGATGAACTGCCCGGTCGGGTTCACGATCAGGCGGTCATCGGGAAGGCTCCAGCCATCGGGGAACGCGCCCTCGATGTAGGGTTTGACCATCTCGCGCACTTCGTCCTGGCTCACGCCTTCGACATGCTGGGTTGATACCACGACCGTGTCCACACCGACAGGCTTGCCGTCCTGATACTTCAGCGTGACCTGGCTTTTCGCGTCGGGACCGAAGGCGGGCTGCTTGCCCGATTTGCGATCCTCGGCCATGTGGCGCAGAACGCGGTGCGCGAACTGGATCGGAGCAGGCATCAGCTCGTCGGTCTCATTACAGGCATACCCGAACATGATGCCCTGGTCGCCGGCGCCTTCTTCGCCCTTGTCGCCTTCGTCAACGCCCATTGCGATGTCGGACGACTGTGCGTGCAGGCGGCAGACGACCTCGGCGGTCTTCCATGAAAAGCCGGGCTGGTCATATCCGATGTCCTTGATCGCGTCGCGCGCGATCTGCTCGACCTCCTTGAGCACGCTTTCGGGCCCGCGCACCTCGCCGGCGATGGTGACATGATCGGTGGTCGTCAGCGTTTCGCAAGCCACACGCGCCTGCGGATCAGCCGCCAGGTAGGCATCCAGCACCGCGTCGGAAATCCGGTCGCACACCTTGTCGGGGTGTCCCTCGGACACCGATTCACTGGTAAACAGCCAAGTCTTGTCGCTCATCTTGTTCCTCTCCTTTGATAATCAGTTGCGCCTGCGCTCTTCAGGCGATCTTGCGCGGCTCACCCTGGTCGTCGCGGTCGCGCGACGGGGTATAGCCCAGGCTGGGCGCCAGCCATTTTTCCATTTCCGCAAGGTCGATGCCCTTGCGGTGAGCATAGTCAGCCACCTGGTCGGGCCCCAGACGCCCAATTCCGAAATAGCTGGCATCGGGATGCGCGAAGTAGAACCCCGACACCGCCGCCGCGGGCCACATCGCAAAGGACTCCGTCAGGCTGATCCCGGTGTGACGCTCGGCGTCGAGCAGCGCGAACAGCGTGGCCTTTTCGGTGTGATCGGGACAGGCCGGATAGCCCGGCGCGGGCCGGATGCCGCGGTATTTCTCGGCTATCAGGTCGTCGTTCTGCATTGCTTCGCCCGGCGCATAGCCCCAAAGCGACCGACGCACGCGAGCGTGCAGCGCTTCGGCGAAAGCCTCTGCCAGGCGGTCGCCCAGGGCCTGGACCATGATCGAGTCGTAATCATTCCCCTCTGCCTTGAACGCGTCGGAGAGGCTGTGCACTTCGGGGCCGGAGGTGACGGCAAAACCGCCAATCCAGTCCGGCGTGCCCGTGGGCGCTACGAAATCGGCCAGGCTCATGTGGGGCTTGTCCCCGCTCTTGCGGCCTTGCTGGCGCAACTGCGGCAGGCGTTCGGCGACCTCGCGCCGCGTCTCGTCCGTCCAGACCACAACATCGTCGCCCTCGGCGTTCGCGGGCCACAGGCCCACGACCCCGCGCGGGGTAAACCAGCCCTCGTTCACGATCTTGTCCAGCATCGCTTGCGCGTTCGCGTACAGTTCCCGCGCGGTCGGACCCTTTTCGGGGTGATCCAGAATATCGGGGAAGCGGCCCTTCATCTCCCAGGTGTTGAAGAACGGCGTCCAGTCGATGTAGTCGCGCAGCGTCTCCAGCGGCATGTCGTCGATCACGCTCAACCCGGGGGATTGCGGGGCGGCTGGGGTGTAATCGTTCCACCCGCCATCGAAGGCGTTGGCGCGCGCCGCTTCTATCGCGGTTGTCGGCCGGTCACCCGTCTTGGTGGAACTCGCGCGCATCGCTTCCTGGTCGCGCGCGATCTCGGCCAGATAGTCCGGGCGCGCCGTCTTGGACAGAAGCTTGGACACGACGCCGACCGCCTTCGAGGCGTCATCGACATGGATCACGCCATGCTCGTATTCCGGCGCCACCTTGAGGGCGGTATGCTTTTTCGACGTGGTCGCGCCGCCAATCATCAACGGCAGGTCCATGCCCTGGCGGGTCATTTCGCCCGCAACCTCGACCATGCGGTCCAACGACGGGGTGATAAGGCCGGAAAGCCCCACGATGTCGGCTTTTTCCTCCTTGGCCTTGGCCAGGATATCCTCGGTCGGGACCATCACGCCAAGATCGACCACATCGTAGTTGTTGCACTGCAACACGACGCCGACGATGTTCTTGCCGATGTCGTGCACGTCGCCCTTGACCGTCGCCATCAACACCTTGCCCTTGGCCGAGGTATCGCCCTGCCGGCGCTTTTCCTCTTCCATGTAAGGGAGCAGATGGCCAACCGCCGTTTTCATCACGCGGGCCGATTTGACGACCTGCGGCAGAAACATCTTGCCGTCCCCGAACAGGTCGCCGACCACGTTCATGCCGTCCATCAACGGCCCCTCGATCACGTCGAGCGGCTTGTCCAGTTTCTGGCGGGCCTCTTCGGTATCGTCGATCACGTGCTCGGTGATGCCATGCACCAGGGAATGGGTCAGTCGCTCTTCGACCGTGCCCTCGCGCCACTTGGGGTCTTCTGTTTTCGATGCCTCGCCGGTGCCCTTGTACTTGTCTGCGATCTCAAGCAGGCGGTCGGTCGCGTCGTCGCGCCGGTTCAACAGAACATCCTCGACATGCTCGCGCAATTCATCGGGGATATCGTCATAAACCGTGATCTGGCCTGCATTGACGATAGCCATGTCCATACCCAGCGGGATGGCGTGATACAGAAAGGCGGAATGCATCGCCTCGCGCACCGCGTTGTTGCCCCGGAACGAGAACGAAACGTTCGAAAGCCCGCCCGAGACATGGGTGTGCGGCATCGCCTCCTTGATCATGCGGGTCGCCTCGAAGAAGGCGTTGGCATAGTCGTTATGGGCCTCGATGCCCGTCGCCACGGCGAAGATGTTGGGATCAAAGATGATGTCCCACGGATCGAAACCCGCCTTCTCGGTCAACAGGTCATGGGACCGCTTGCATATCTCGAACTTGTGCTGGGCGGTTTCGGCCTGTCCGCCTTCGTCGAAGGCCATGACAACCACCGCAGCGCCGTAGCGGCGAATTGTGCGTGCCTGTTCAAGGAACTGCTCTTCGCCCTCCTTGAGCGAGATCGAATTGACGACCGACCGCCCCTGCACGCATTTCAATCCCGCCTCGATCACCTCGAACTTGGAGCTGTCGATCATCACCGGCACGCGGCTTATGTCGGGCTCCGACGCGATCAGGTTCAGGAACCGTGTCATCGCCTCGGCACTCTCAAGCAGGCCTTCGTCCATGTTGACATCAATGATCTGCGCACCGTTCTCGACCTGGCTGCGCGCCACGTCCAGCGCCGCATCATAGTCATCATCCATGATCAGCTTCTTGAACTTGGCGGAACCCGTGACGTTCGTGCGTTCACCGATATTGATAAAATTGGCTACCGAGGTCATGCCGCCCCCTCCTTGATCGCCCCGGCATCAGCACCGGAGGCTTCGAACATCTCAAGCCCGCTGAGACGCATCCGCGCGACCCGTTCCGGAATTGGCCGCGGCGCCTTGCCCGCAACGGCCTGCGCAATGGCGCGGATATGGTCTGGCGTTGTGCCGCAGCAGCCGCCGACGATGTTGACCAATCCCGCATCCGCCCATTCACCGAGATGCGCCGCGGTTTCCTCGGGTGTCTCGTCATAGCCGCCCATCTCGTTGGGCAGGCCCGCATTCGGGTAGGCGCTTATGCGGGTATCGGCAACCTCGGACAGGGTGCGCACGTGCTGTCGCATTTCGCCCGCGCCAAGCGCGCAGTTCAGTCCCACCGAAAAAGGCCGCGCATGCGCCACCGAGGTCCAGAACGCCTCGGGCGTCTGACCGGTCAGGGTCCGACCGGACCTGTCGGTGATCGTCCCGGAAATCATCAGTGGCGGCACCTCGACCCCCTCATCGCGCAGAGACTCGATGGCGAAGATCGCCGCCTTGGCGTTCAGGGTGTCAAAGATCGTCTCGATCAGGATCAGGTCGCAGCCGCCCTTGATAAGGCCCTCGGCCGCTTCGCGGTAGGCCCCCGCCATCGTGTCGAACGTGACCGCGCGATAGCCGGGATCGTTGACATCGGGACTGATCGAACAGGTCTGGTTCGTGGGCCCGATACCACCCGCCACCCAACGCGGGCGATCAGGGGTAGCGGCGGCCTCGGCCGCCTCGCGCGCCAGACGAACGCTTTCAACGTTCATTTCCTCGACCAGGTTTTCCATACCATAGTCGGCCTGGCTGATCGCATTGGCGCCAAACGTGTTGGTGCACAGGATGTCCGCCCCGGCGTCCAGGAACTCACGATGAATACGGCGCATCATGTCAGGCTGCGTCAGGCTGAGCAATTCGTTATTGCCGCCCACATCGGCCGGGTGATCGACAAACCGGTCTCCGCGATACGTCGCCTCGTCCGGTTTTTCCTGCTGGATCATGGTGCCCATGGCCCCGTCGAGCACCAGTATCCGCTCGGCGGCATGTGCCCTGATATCTGCTGTCATAATCTTTCGTCCTCTCAGATCAGGCGGCGCATTCCGTTGCGGCGCGCACCGGCAAGCCCAATGCCCGACATATCGCAAGCGAAACTTCGGGCTTGTTCAGGGTATAGATGTGAAACGCGTCAACGCCAGCGGCCATGAGTCGCTGGCACTGCTGCGTTGCCACGCTGGCGGCAACCATCGCGCGCATGTCCGGCGTGTCGTCCAGGCCGGCGAACATCTCTTCCATCCAGTCCGGGATCGTTGCGCCGCACCCTTGCGAGAATCGCTTGAGGCTCGCGAAGTTGGCGACCGGCATGATGCCGGGCACGATCGGTGCGGTGATCCCCGCGTCCCGGGCGCGATCGATGAAACGCAGGACCGTGTCGGTATCGAAGGCAAATTGCGTGATCGCGCGGGACGCCCCGGCATCCAGCTTGCGCTTGAGATGGTCAAGATCGCTTTGTGGGCTGGCAGCCTCGGGGTGCACCTCGGGATAAGCCGCGACAGAGATGTCGAAATCAGCCACTTTGGACAAACCCGCCACCAGTTCGGCCGCGTCGTGATAGCCATCCTCGGCCAATGCCTCGCCCTGGGGCAGATCACCGCGCAGCGCGACTATCTGGCGTATCCCCTTGCGCCACATTTCCTCGGCCTGGGCGTCGATCTCGGATCGGCTGGCACCAACGCAGGTCAGGTGATGCGCAACCGGCAGACCGGTGCGTTTGCCCACCATGTCTACCACCTTGGCGGTGCGATCACGGGTGCTGCCCCCCGCGCCGTATGTGACCGAGAAATATTCCGGGCCGGCCGCGCTGAGTTGGTCAACCGTCTGGCCCAGTGTCTTTGCGCCTGCGTCGGTCTTGGGCGGGAACAGTTCGAATGATACTGCTATCTGGTGATCGGGGGTCTGCCCGGTCATCGATTTCACTCCATTTTTGGAAAGCCGGTGGCGAACCGGGCCAGGCCACAGGGGCCGGCCCGATCCCAATGTTTACGCGGGTTTGCGGAAAAGCTGGACACCCCAGGCCAGATGCCCGGCATCGGCGGCCTTGACCCAGTTCTCCAGTCCCACTGCCATCTTGTCGAGGTATTCGGCGGAACTGCCGTTGTCGCGCAACCGGTCATAGTTCGCCAGAAGCTCCTCGCGCACGCGGGCATAGTGGCTGCGCAGCTGCTCGGTCATCACGTCCTGGGCAACCGTCTGGAAGCCGAGCATTTCGGCGACCTCGCGGTAAAACCGCATCGAGCCGAGGCTGTTGAGCTGCAACCGGTCATAAACGGGCTGCAAGACACCAGGCGCCACATCGTCGGCCTGCATGGGATCGGTGAAGATCAGATGACCGCCGGGCTTGAGCACGCGGAACGCCTCGGCCATGACCTTGTCGCGCTGGTCCGAATGCAGGAAGGCGTCCTGGCTCCAGACCACGTCGAAGCTTGCGTCGTCGGCGGGAACATCCTCGAACACGCCATGGCGCACGCCGATCTGACCGGTCAGTTTGGCCGCGCGGATCTTGCCCAGGTTATACTCGTTCTGGGTCTCTGAAATATTCAGGCAGACCGCCTCGCAGCCGGTTTTGCGCACCAATGTGCGCATTGCGCCGCCATAGCCCGCACCCATGTCCAGCACGCGAGACGCATCCGACAGCTCGGGCAGCTTGTCGATCATCGCGCCGATGGTGCGATCGCTGGCGGTGCGGATATCGTCCGTCTCGTCATACAACCCGATATGCAGATCCTCGCCGCCCCAGATCGTGGAATAGAAAGTGTCGGCGTCGTCGCTGTCGTAGTAGGTCTCGGTGATGTCGCGGATATCGGCTGCGCCGTCGGTCTTGGCGCCGCCCCAGCGAACCAGATGCAACGCCGATTTCTCAGCCACGTGGATGAAGAAATCCGGCTCGTCCGCGGCGTAGGTTTCCTGGAAATCACCATAGGTGCGCACGCGCTCGAACCCCGCCTCGCCCAACAGGCGGCGGACATAGTTCTTGCGAATCGGGCACATATTCAGCGTGTAGGACGCGCCGTCGGGGAAGGAATAGCGCATCCGGCACAGACCTTCGTCAACGTGATCGGGCTCTGCGGTAACCTGATCGCCACAATAGTAATACTTGTGCTTTGTCGAAAAGCCCTGGTCGAGCATCGCATCGTAGTTGCGCTGATCCAGGATAAGAATCCCGTCATGCTTGAGCGCGGCATAGAATTCCGCCAGCGCACGGCGACGATCGGATTCCTGGTGCAGGTGTGTGAACGAATTTCCCAGGCAGATGATCGCGTCATACTTGCCGTTGATATCGCGGTTCAACCAGCGCCAGTCGGCCTGTGCGGTCTTGAGGATCAGGCCACGCGATTGCCCGTTCTGGAAAGCCTTGGCCACCATCGCGGCAGAGCCATCGGCGGCGGTCACGTCGAAACCGGCCTCGGTCAGGCGGACCGAGTGAAACCCGGTGCCACATGCCACGTCCAGAACGCGCTCCTTGCCGCGGGCCCGCAGGATATCGATGAAGAACTGGCCTTCGCTTTCGGCGCGACCGCGCCAGTCGATCAGCTCGTCCCACTTGTCGACGAAGGACGTGACATACTCCTTGCGATAGTGATTCGTTTCACGATCTTCCAGCGGATCTTCTCCGTAAACTTGATCGGTCAGCGTCAGTTCCGCGTTTTCGGCTTGATAGTCTGTCATGCGTCTCATCGCTCCATTTCTGCTGACACTCCGGCGGCAAATCATCCTTCGCTTCGCCAAGGCATCATGCGGCCTGCTCACATCCCGTGGGATCCATGCCGACCGGCCCTCGAATTTGTTCTTGTGGCGGCCTGCCCGAATTGAATGGCAGCCCTGGGGGCATATGCCGGACTTGTCCGGCATGTTCGTGGCGGCGTGCTTGTTATTTTGCCTTGTCGAAGCTTATTTCGCCGCGCAGCTCCCCTGCTTTTATCGTTTCGCACACTGAACACGGCAATTCAAGCTCTGTAAACGACACCCTGTTCACAGCAGCCATTCGCACAACAAACTATCTCTGGAACGCGCATATGATGAGCATTAATGCACACTTCGAACACCGGGAGCCGCCCCCGTGCCCTCTGCTGCATCAATTCGGTGAACGATGAATACGGCGCGTAATGCCTGTCAGCCCGCACCACGGAGGCGCCCGACCGCCCCGGCCAGAACCTTGAGACCCGTCACGAGATCTCCCTCGTCGGTGTCCTCTTCGAAGGCGTGGGAAATGCCGTTTATCGAGGGCACGAACAGCATCGCCGCGGGCATCAATACCGACACATTACTGCCGTCATGCAGAGCCCCTGACTGCATGCTGCGCCAACGCCCCGGCGCCACATCCTGCGCAGCCGCCCGCAATGCCTCCTGCTGGTGCGGATCCATCGCCACCGGCTCCAGCCCCAGCATCGGGGAGTAGCTCAACTCCATTGCCATTTCGTCGGCAACTTCGACCGCGGTATCACGAATAATCGCCTCCATCCGCGCCAGGCGATCCGCATCCATATCGCGCCATTGCATTGAAAACACGCACTTTCCCGGCACGATGGAATGCGCGTCAGGATGCAGCGCGACATGCCCGATGGTCCAGACGGTTTCGGGTGTCACCACGTTACGAAACCTCTCGTTCAGGCGCGTGTTGAACGCCGACAGCGCCTGAAAGGCGTCGCGCCGCCGGTGCATGGGCGTGGTGCCGGCGTGGTTTTGCTGGCCCTCAAAGGAGATGCGCATATCACGAATACCGACAATACCGGTGACAACCCCCACCGCCTCCCCCGCCTCATCAAGCCATGGCCCCTGTTCGATATGACATTCAATGAACCCGTCAAACCGGTCAGGCGCAACAAAACCTTCTGCCAGATGGGCCATCTCACCACGCGCTTCGGCAAAGGTTATTCCTTCGCGGTCGGTGAGGCTGTCGGCTTGCTCCAACGACAAGGTGCCAGCCCAAATCGAGCTCCCGGTTGTCACGCCAAAGCGCCCCTCTTCATCCTGGAAACTGACCACCGAAACGGCCGGGCCGCCCGTCTCGCGCGCGGCGCGGGCGATCTCGAGCGCCATCACCACGCCAAGCGCCCCGTCGAGCCAACCTCCCTCGGGCTGGCTATCGCTATGCGACCCCAGGAGAAGGCTTTTTCCACCTCCCGCGGAAGGCGCCAGGCCCCACAGGTTGCCCACCGGGTCATAATGCGGCGTCAGCCCGGCCTCTCGCATCCGTTCAACCAACCATTGGCGTGCCTCGATATCGGCGGCCGAGTAGGCCGGGCGCACAACGCCCTTGCCGACGCCCGCTGCACCGAACTCACGCAGAGTGTGCAACTCCGCCAGAAACCGTTGCGCGTTTACTTGCATATCATCCACCCTTGCCATTTCGGTGATCCAACACCGACGGGCGGATATTGTCCATGCCCGCGTGCATTCGCAACACGGACGCGATCACGCCTTTAAGCCCGCGATCCGCTTCGCTAGGCTGACGCGCGAGACAACGAGGGAAGTTCACCACATGACACATCTGTGGGTGCGCGCGGAACAGCGCGCCAACGAAGAACGGGTGGGCCTGACCCCCGAGGGCGCGAGCGCGCTGATCGCGGCGGGTGTTCAGGTGACGGTAGAAGACAGCGACGCGCGCGCCATAGGCATCGAAGGCTACCGTCAGGCGGGCGCCGAAATAGCAGCGCCAGGCGCCTGGCCGAACGCGCCCCGCGATGCGATCATCTTCGGGCTCAAGGAACTGCCCGAAGATGGCACGCCCCTGCAGCACCGCCACATCATGTTCGGCCATGCCTTCAAGGGGCAGCAAGCGGGCCAGCGCCTGCTGAAGCGGTTCAAGGCAGGCGGCGGTACGCTGCTGGACCTGGAATACCTGGTGAATGAAGATGGCCGGCGGGTGGCTGCCTTCGGCTACTGGGCCGGGTTCGCCGGGGCGGCGGTGTCACTCAAATGCTGGGCGGCGCAGCAACATGGCAGGATTTGCGGCCCAATCGCAGTGTATCCGGGGCGCGAGGCTCTGCTAGCAGAAATAGGCGCGGAAATGGACGCCGCCGGTGCGGCGCGCCCGCGCGCAATGGTCATCGGAGCGCTTGGCCGCGTCGGCACCGGCGCCGCCGATCTGTGCGAGGCCGTGGGCGTTTCCGTGACCAGGTGGGACATGCCCGAAACCGCGCATGGCGGTCCCTTCCCGGAGATCATGGAACACGAACTGTTCCTCAACTGCATCCTGGCGCGGCCCGGCACGCCGATTTTTGTGCCCGCCGCGGCCAAAGAAGGCCCGCGTACCCTGTCGGTCATCGGCGACATCGCATGCGATCCGGACAGCGACTTTTCACCGATCAAGGTCTATGATCGCACGACCACCTGGGATCAGCCTGCGCTGCGCGTCCATGACGATCCGGTTCTGGATGTGACCGCGATCGACAATCTGCCCTCGATGCTACCGGTCGAAAGCTCGGCGGACTATGCCGAACAACTGCTTCCATCGCTGCTGTCGCTGGCGGCAGACGAACGCGGCGTCTGGGGCCGGGCAGAAACTACATTTCACGATCACATGGCGCGGCTCTGACGGGGCCGGGCCCACACCTATCGACAAGGAGGACAAAATGACAACTCATTGGTGCGGCACTGGCCTTTCGGCCATTCCAGGCCTGCGACGCCTGATCGAGGAAGGTCGCGATATCACCGTCTGGAACCGCAGCGTGAACAAGGCCCGCGACGCGGTTGGCGATCTGACGAACCGCATCGAGCCGTTCGACATGGCCGCGCTAGACAAGGCGCTGGCACCCGGCGACGTGGTGGTGTCGATGCTGCCGGGTGACTGGCACGTGCCACTGGCCGAACTGTGCCTTGAGAAGGGCGCGCATTTCGTGTCCTCCTCCTACATCGCGCCGGAGATGCGCGTGCTGGATGCGGCGGCGCGCGAAAAAGGGCTTACCTTCGTCAACGAGGTCGGTCTGGATCCGGGCATCGATCATCTGATGGCGCACCACCTGGTGACGCAATACCGTGCCTCGGACGCCTATGATCCGTCCAACGAGGTGGCCTTCACCTCTTATTGTGGCGGCGTTCCCAAGCACCCCAACCCGTTCCGCTACAAGTTCAGCTGGTCGCCGCTGGGTGTGCTCAAGGCGCTGCGTTCGCCTTCGCGCTCCATCCGCGAGTTCGAGGAACTCCGTGTCGATCGTCCGTGGGACGCGATCAGCACATACACCGCACCGCTGCCGACGCCCGAGGATTTCGAGGTCTACCCCAACCGTGACTCCTTGCCATTCATCGAGGAATACAATTTCGGGGCAGAGTGGCCCGTGCGCCAGTTCGTACGCGGCACGCTGCGCCTGAACGGCTGGACCGACGCCTGGTCGGATATCTTCCGGGAAATCGAAACGTTGGAAGGTGAAGCAGGCGAAACCCGGCTCAAGGAAATGTCCGACCAGTTCTGGCGCGACAATGCATATGACGAGGGAGAACCGGACCGAGTTGTGCTTTGCGTTGATCTCGAGGCCGACAAGGATGGCAAACCCGTCTGGCACAAGACCTACGTGATGGATGCATGGGGAGACGACAGCAGCACCGCCATGGCGCGCCTAGTGTCGATCACGGTGTCTCTGGCCGTCAACGCGGTGCTTGATGGCGAATTGCCCGCCGGGATCATTGCCGCGCCCTCTGATCCGGCGCTGGTGAAACGCTGGATGCATGAGATCGACATGCAGGCGCAGCATTTGCAAATCGTCGACCATATGCAGGCCGACTAGACATTTTCACCAGTGGCACGCAAGAGCGCCCGCCGGATGCACCGGCGGGCGATTGGATTATCAGGGATGAGCATCTCCGCTCAGCGCGGGGTGCTCTGGGTTGCGGGGGCGTCCGAGTTGGCGCTGTAGACGCTGACCCGCTCACCGGCGCGGATACGGTCACGCGGGACCAGAACCCTGTCGGCATCGGCAGAGGTTTCTTTCAGTTCCGTGTCGGAGAAATGCGCGACGTCGATCTGCACCTTGTCGCGCGGCGACAGGGTGGATACCGCGCCCGTATTGGGCGTCATCGCGGCGGCGGCCGTGCTCAGGCCAAGGGCGGCGGTCAGTGCTATGAGTGCGGTTTTCATGGGTCTTTCCTTTCGTCGAGTTGCTCAGGTTCGTTCCTGATCTGCCCTCAACATGCGCCCCATGGTCTGCGCTTTCAAAACACGTCCGATCACCCGTCCGTGCGCCGATGAGAGCGCCACCGTCCAAACCCGCACGGCAGCGACAAACTCCGCCATGACCCCTGCAAAACAGGCCCCCCGCACTGCACGCGACTGAAACATCACTCACGGATCACAGCCACGTTTCCAAACGGTTACCGATTTCGTGATCGCCTGGACCCGCCGCGCACGGGCCCGAATGCCCCGCCCCGCGCGCCTGCGCACAGACCGGGCCGCAAATGCGCGCGACTCACCCTCCGCGTATCAGGTCATCCTCTTCTTCCGATGCAGAAAGGCCGAGCGCCTCGAGGCCATTTTCCAGATGATCCGACATATGAGGCGATCCCAGCAGGTAGTCAGCCGTCGGAATCGTTGCCTCGGTCGCCGCGGTTTCCAGCGCCTCGTTCAATTCGTCGGGTTCAAAACTACCGCGACCGATCCACATGAGCGCAACAAGCGCAATTTGCTCTTCCTCGGTAAGGCGCTCCACGAACGCCCTCAACTCACCCTCGGCACGGTCAAGCTCGCGCGCCATGAGGATGATGTTGGCAACTTTGGTAACACTGATATCAAGCATAGGGGACCCTCCGGGTGTCATTGTTCCCTCGGTTGGCAGCCATGACAAGGGACTTTCTTGCTCCTACGCAAAAATGCGAAAATACACACTGTCGGGCAAGTACCTAGACAGCCGGAACACCAAGGAAAACAGGGTCGGGAAACTGCGGGCGAACCGCTGTGGCGTGCACATCAATTCGAACACCTCGCGCGCGGCCGTGTCCGGTTCCATCAAGAACGGCATGTGAAAATCGTTCTTGTCGGTAAGGCGCGTGCGGATGAAGCCGGGATTGGCCAACTGGACATTCAACGGTGTCTGATGCAGATCGGCACGCAGGGTTTCCGCCAGCGACATGATGCCTGCCTTGGAGGCGCCGTAGCCAACCGCGCCAGGCAAGCCGCGAAAGCCCGCCAGGCTCCCGGTAAGCACGATATGCCCGGTCTCGCGCGCCACCATCTCCGGCACCACCCTGCCCAGAACACGCATCGCCCCGGTCAGGTTGACATCCGTCATTGCCGCGCCCGCATCCACGTCCCAGTTGCCCGCCGCCATCGGCGTGTAGACACCGGCCAGGTAAACCACGCCATCGACCGGCCCAACGGCACGAACCGCTTCGGCAACATCGTGGTCGTCGCGCACGTCCATGGGCTGGACCGTGGTCCGCCCCGGCAAGGTATCTGCCAGATCATTCAACTTGTCCACGCTGCGGGCAGACAAGATCAGGTGCGTACCCGCGCGGCTCAGATGCTGCGCAAGCGCCGCACCAAGGCCCTCGCTCGCGCCGATCAGCCAATACCGTTTTCCTTGCCATTCGATCATTTATCCACCCCCGGGTTTCAGTGCGTTATGCGCCTGCGGCTGACGCCAGCGCGTCGACGCCAGCAAACCAATCGCCAGCACCTTGAGCAAGCACGGCAGCAATCCGTAGGACAGGCTGAGCGCCAGCAATGCGTCCGGGTCGTTCCTGTCTCCTGGCACGAAACCTGCCATTTCAAGCGATGGCAAGACCACCAGCGCCGCCAGGGCCAGCGTGAACTTAGACACGAATGACCACAAGCCGAACGCCCCGGACGCCCCCGGTGCGACATGTTCCATCCGGTGCGCGAACAAGGCCGGCAGCAGCGTCATATCCGCACCGGTGGCCGCACCCGATGCCACGCAGATTACCGCGAAGGCCCAGACATCCCCGGTTCCAAGCGCGATGGCGAATCCGAAGGCAACGATTGACAGGCACATCGCGCCGATCAGAACGCGACGGGCGCCATAAGCTGTGGCCAAGTGTCCCCAAACCGGCGCTGCGCCAGCCGCAGACAGGAAAAACAGCAGCAGGAAAGGCCCGGCCAGGTCCGGCGCGCCAAGGCGGCTCTCGACGAAGAACAGGAACAATGTCGATGTCACGGCGACCGGCGCCGCGTTGACCAATGCAATCAGCAGAAGCCGCCGCGCAACCGTGTCTCGCAACACCGGCGCGACCCCGCTCTCCACCTGCGCACCCGCTTTCCATTGTCGCCGCATCATCACCAGCGCCAGCACGGAAAACACCCCGAAACCGAATGCGAACCAGTCAAAGCCTCCGAGCGCGACAGGCGCCACTGCGGCCGCGCATACGCCAAGCAGAGCGCCAGTTTCCCGCCAGCGTGCCAAGCGTAGATATCCGTTGGGGCCAAGGCGCGGAGCCGTTTGCACGCCTTGGGCGTAGAAAATGATTGTCAGAAAACTGAACGCCGAAAACACCCCCGCCAGCATGACGGCGAACCAAAGGATCGGCGCTATCGGCGGCGTCACTGCGAACAGGCATATCATGCAGGTCGCCATTACAATCACGGCGCTTGTCGCGCTGACACCGCGCCACCCGCGCAATGATCCCGCCAACCGGCCCAGAAGCGGATCCTGCACCACGTCCAGCAACCGCAAGCCAAACAGGATCGCCCCCATGGCCGCCAATGAGACGCCGTATTGATCCACGTAAAACTTGGGCGCGTGGATGTAGAGCGGTAGCCCCGCCGCCGCCAGAAGCGCGGCGAACACGCCATAGGCTGATAGCGGAACGCGCGGATGGGTCACCGCGAAACCTCTTCGGCCGGCGGCGCGGGCCGC
>Ga0207414_1000466_pt1 | contig 18036 bp, 16 predicted proteins | sample PonA231FremontCA_2_FD_187269 | JGI IMG/M metagenome (GOLD analysis project Ga0207414, IMG submission 187269) | Marine sediment microbial community from Fremont, CA, USA - Pond A23 Sediment 1 (SPAdes) | ecosystem: Environmental > Aquatic > Marine > Unclassified | place: USA: Fremont, California... | reverse complement strand
GGCCCCCTGCCATAGGCGACGGCATCGAGAGACGAAGCGGGCAGACCGGCCTCGGCAAGCACCTCGTCGACCATCGGCAGAAGTCGCCGGGTATGCTCCCGGGGCGTCAGGGCAAAGCGTGAGATCAGTTCGTCGTCGGCGCCCCCTCGGCGTCGGAGCAGGGCAGCGGAACAGGCGCTCGAGGAGGCATCCAGGGCCAGCAGGGTCGGCATGGGCAAGAGTTCGCGGCGAGAAGTGTCGGCATATTATACGCCCGCTGGTGCTCACGACGAAGGCCCGCACATGGCGGGCCTTCGTCGTGGCGAGGCATGAGGGATGAAGAGGAAATCAGCCCTCCAGCGCCTCGATTACCTGCCCGGTGATGTCGTCGATGCTGCCGACCCCTTCGACACGGTGATATTCCGGTGCCGCCTCGGGGTCTTCCTTGGCCCACTGGCGGTAGTAGTCGACCAGCGGCGCCGTCTGCTCGTGATAGACCGCCAGACGATTTCGCACGGTGGATTCGCGATCGTCATCCCGCTGGATCAGCGCGTCGCCGGTCACGTCGTCCTTGCCCTCTTCCTTCGGCGGCTGATACTCCATGTGGTAGACCCGGCCGGAGCCCGGATGCACACGACGACCGGCCAGGCGCTTGACGATCTCCTCGTCGTCCACGGAAATTTCCAGCACGTGATCGATCTTGACGCCGGCATCCCTCATGGCCTGAGCCTGGGGGATGGTGCGCGGGAAGCCATCAAACAGGAAGCCGTTGGCGCAATCGGGCTGGCTGATGCGCTCCTTGACCAGGGCAATGATGATGTCGTCGGACACCAGACCGCCACTGTTCATGATCTCCTTGGCTTTCAGTCCCAGTTCACTGCCTTCTTTCACCGCAGCGCGCAGCATGTCACCGGTGGAAATCTGCGGGATGTTGAACCGCTCGCAGATGAACTGGGCCTGGGTGCCCTTGCCGGCCCCGGGGGGACCCAACAGGATCAAACGCATCTGACTGCTCCTTGAGGTGTCGATCTCGAACACAAAGATAAGGGAATAGGCGAACGATAGCCGTGCCGTCGGGTACAGACAAGCAACGGCCCAGGCGCAGTGCCGGGAAATTGTAAAAAAATCATTATTTTTCAGTTAACTGCCGTCAGATTAGCACTTTGGTCGGCCCTGCATGACAGCCAAGGGCTGACGCGACAACGGCGCCTTGCGGCGCCGTTGTCGCGCAGGTGGCCGCCCTAGAGCAGCAGCCGACGAATATCCGTCAGCACCTGGCTCAAGTAGGCAGTGAGGCGCGCTGCGTCGGCACCATTGACCGCTCGATGGTCGTAGGAGAGACACAGCGGCATCGTCAACCGCGGCTGGAAGGCCTGCCCATCCCAGACCGGCTTCATCTGCGCCTTGGAAATACCGAGGATGGCCACCTCCGGGGCGTTGACGATCGGCGTGAACGCGGTGCCGCCAATGGAACCCAGGCTGGAGATGGTAAAACAGCCGCCGGTCATCTCCTCGCGCTTCAGCTTTTTCGACTGGGCCTTGCCGGCCAGCTCAACGGACTCCTTGGCCAGCTCGATCAGCGACTTCTGATCCGCATTGCGGATCACCGGTACCATCAGGCCATCGGGCGTATCCACGGCGATGCCGATGTGCACGTATTTCTTGTGAACGATCGTCTCGCCGTCGCTCTTGAGGCTGACGTTGAACTGAGGGTACTTGCGCAGCGCAAACGCACAGGCCTTGATCAGGAAAGGCAGGGGCGTGAGCTTGGCACCCTGCGCCTCGGCCTCGGCCTTCATCGACTTGCGGAAGGCCTCCAGTTCGGTGATGTCCGCCTCATCGAACTGGGTAACGTGGGGGAGGTTGACCCAGCTGCGATGCAGGTTGGTGGCGCCCATCTTCATCAGGCGGCCCATCGGCTTTTCTTCCACCTCGCCGAACTGGCTGAAGTCCTGATCGGGAATCGGCGGAATGCCGCCACCGCCAGCCGCCGGCGGAGCCGCCGTGGCAGGCGCCTGAGACTGGCCCGCCATCACCTGCTTGACATAGGCATGGACATCCTCCTTGAGGACACGATCCTTCGGGCCGCTGGGCTTGACCAGCCCCAGGTCGACACCCAGCTCGCGCGCCAGCATGCGCACCGCTGGACCGGCATGGACCAGCTTTCCATCGCGCGGCTTGTGGGCCGCCATCTGAGCCTCGGGGCTCGGCGAGCCAGAGGGCGTGGCCGCCGGCTTCTCGGCAGCGGGCGTGGGTGCCGTCTTCTGTTCGGACGACTTAGTCGCCGGTTTGGCGGCCTTGCTTCCGGCCACCGGAGTGCCGGCCACCTCGATATAGCCGATCAGATCGCCCTCGGAGACGGTATCACCTTCCTTGACGGTCAGTTCGACCAGTGTGCCCTTGTAGGGACTGGGCACGTCCATGGAGGCCTTGTCGGACTCCAGGGTGATCAGAGGATCTTCTTCATCGACCTCATCGCCCGCGCTGACGGCGATCTCGATGATCGGCACATCGGCAGACCCCGAGAGATCCGGGACGCGGACCTCCTTGCGCTCGGGCTCGCCACTGGCACCGCCCTCCTCCTCGGCCGTGGCATCATCCTGCGCGGGGCTGGCCTGGGACGTCGAGGACGGCTCGGCAGCAGGCTCGGCGTCGCCGCCCTTGTCACCCACGATCTCCATGGTGCCGATCACGTCCCCCTCGGAGACGGTGTCACCCTCCTTGACGGTGAGCGAGACGAGAGTTCCGCTATGGGGGCTCGGCACGTCCATGGAGGCCTTGTCGGACTCCAGGGTGATCAGGGTGTCCTCGGCGGCCACTTCGTCGCCCTCAGCCACCGCCACCTCGATGATCTCCACATCCGCGGAGCCGCCGAGATCGGGAACCTTGATCTCGACGGTCTGCTTCCCACCGCCGCCGCCTTGCGTGGCGGCGGGCTTTTCGTCAGCCGCCGGTTCGGGTGCCTTCTGGGGAGCAGGTTCTGCCTCCTCGTCGGCTTTCTCGTTGGCCTCGCCATTGCCCTCGGCCTCGATCTCGAGGATGTCGTCGCCTTCGGAAACGGTGTCGCCCTCCTTGACCAGGATTTTCAGGACCTTGCCGCCTTTCGGCGCCGGCACGTCCATGCTGGCCTTGTCGGACTCCAGCGTGATCAAGGTGTCCTCGGGGGCGATGACATCACCCTCGGCCACCGCGATATCGATGATTTCCACATCGGTGTCTCCACCGATGTCCGGAACTTTGATGATTTCGCTACTCAAGGTCGCGCTCCTTCAAACTCTTGACGGGGGCGGACCTTGAGGGTCCGCCATGCCACCGGATCAGTCGCCCGGCGCCTCACACCTCAAGCGGGTTGGGCTTCGCCGGATCGATGCCATACTTCTTGAGTGCCTCGCTCACGACCTTGCGATCGAGTTCGCCACGGTCGGCAAGCGCCTTGAGTGCCGCCACCGTCACGAAGCGACGGTCGACTTCGAAGAAGGCGCGCAGCTTTTCCCGGGTATCGGAGCGACCGAAACCGTCGGTTCCCAGTACATGATAGTCGGTCGGCACCCAGGCACGGACCTGGTCGGAGAACAGCTTCATGTAGTCGGTGGCAGCGATCGCCGGCCCCTGACGACCTTCCAGGCAGGCAGTGACGTGCGGCTTGCCGGGCTCGGCATCGGGATTGATGAAGGCCTGGCGATCGATCTCCAGGGCCTCGCGGCGCAGCTCGTTGAAGCTGGTGACGCTCCAGATTTCGGCACCCACGCCCCACTCCTCGGCAAGCATCTCGGCCGCCGCCTCGACCTCGCGCAGGATGGTGCCCGACCCCAACAGCTGCACGTGGCCCTTGTCGCCCTGCGTCTCGCGCAGCAGATACATGCCCTTGATGATGTCCTCTGCAGGCACCGTCTCGAGCTCGGGATGCTCGTAGTTCTCGTTCATCACGGTCAGGTAGTAGAAGCAGTTTTCCTTGTCGGAGAACATCCGCTTCAGGCCATCCTGGACGATCACCGCCACCTCATGGGCATAGGTAGGGTCGTAGCAGCGGCAGTTGGGAATGGTCGAGGCCAGGATATGCGAATGACCATCCTGGTGCTGGAGACCTTCACCATTGAGCGTGGTCCGCCCGGCGGTGCCGCCGATCAGGAAGCCTCGCGCCTGCATGTCGCCCGCCGACCAGGCGAGATCGCCGATGCGCTGGAAGCCGAACATCGAGTAATACACGTAGAAGGGCAGCAGCGTGATGTTGTTGTTGGAATAGGAGGTCGCGGCCGCGATCCAGGCCGACATGGCGCCAGCCTCCGTGATGCCCTCCTCGAGAATCTGACCCTTCTGATCCTCGCGGTAGAACATGATCTGACCCTTGTCGACCGGCTCGTATTTCTGGCCCTCGGAGGTGTAGATGCCCAGTTGGCGGAACATGCCCTCCATGCCGAAGGTGCGCGCCTCGTCGGGAACGATCGGCACGACCCGCGGACCCAGCTGCTTGTGCTTGACCAGACCGTTCAGCACCCGCACGAACGCCATGGTGGTGGAGACTTCACGGCCCTTGGAACCGCTGGTCTGGGAGGCAAAGATCTTGTCGTCCAGCGGCGGAATGTCCAGCGCCTCGAAGTCACTGCGCCGACTCGGCACGAAACCGCCCAGTCGCTCACGCTGAAGATGCATATACTTGAGCTCGGGAGAGTCGTCCTCCGGCTTGTAGTAAGGCACTTCCTTGAGCTGCTCGTCGTTCAGCGGAATGCCGAAACGGTCGCGGAACGTCTTGAGCGCCTCGTACTCCATGGACTTGACCTGGTGCGCCTCGTTGGCGGCCTCGCCATCACCGCTTCCCATGCCATAACCCTTGACGGTGTGCGCCAGGATGACGGTAGGTCGGCCGTTGGCGTTCTGCGTCGCCTCGTGATAGGCCGCGTACACCTTGAAGGGGTCGTGGCCACCCCGGTTGAGCTTCCAGATATCCTCGTCCGAGAGATCCTTGACCATCTCCTCGGTTTCGGGATACTTGCCGAAGAAATGCTCTCGGGTGTAGGCGCCGCCATTGGCCTTGTAATTCTGGTATTCGCCGTCGACTGCCTCGTCCATGCGTTTCTGCAGAACGCCCTTCTTGTCCTTCTCGAACAGCGGGTCCCACAGCCGACCCCAAACGACCTTGAGAACGTTCCAGCCAGCACCCCGGAAGACCCCTTCGAGTTCGTCCATGATGCGGCCATTGCCACGAACCGGCCCATCGAGACGCTGCAGGTTGCAGTTGACGACGAAAATCAGGTTGTCAAGCTTCTCGCGGCTGGCCAGATGGATGGCACCCAGGGACTCCGGCTCGTCACATTCGCCGTCGCCCATGAAGCACCAGATCTTGCGATCGTGCATCGCCTTCAGCTCACGGGCGTCCAGGTACTTCATCACGTGGGCCTGGTAGATGGCCTGGATCGGCCCGAGCCCCATGGATACCGTGGGGAACTGCCAGAACTCCGGCATCAGCCAGGGGTGGGGATAGGATGACAGGCCGTCGCCATCGACCTCCTGGCGGAACTTGTCCATCTGCTCTTCCGAGAGACGACCGAGCAGATAGGAGCGCGCATACACACCCGGCGCCACGTGGCCCTGGATGTAGACCAGGTCACCCTCGAAATCGCCATTCGGTGCACGGAAGAAGTGATTGAAGCCCACGTCGTAGAGCGTCGCGGCCGACATGAAACTGGCGATGTGCCCACCTAGCCCCGGGTTCGCCCGGTTGTTGCGAATCACCTGAGCGATCGCATTGTAGCGGACCAGGGAGCGAATCCGCCGTTCCATGAAGATATCACCCGGCAACGGCGCCTCGCGGTGTACCGGGATGGAGTTGCGATGCGGCGTGGTCACGGAGAAGGGCACCTGCATGCCATCCCGACGCACCCGGTCGACCAGGCGCGTCATCAGGTACCGGGCACGATCCTCGCCCTCGCGATCCAGGACCGATTCCAGGGAATCCAGCCATTCCGTGGTTTCGACCGGATCGAGATCTTCTCTTGTTTCCAGACTCATAGATGTCTCTCCGAATGACGATGGGATGTCGTGTGCCCGCTGAGCGGGAAGCAGGCGCCCTCTCATCAGAGAGGCAATACGCCGCAACGGGGTGATGTAATTTTCCTACGGAACGGCTCGAAAATTCCGCAGTTTCTGCGAGAAAGATACCGCATAACCCCCGTTGTGCCAATTCAAGCTTAAGTGGAAATGCTTTCCATAGAAGCTTTATTGCACCGCAACACAGGGAGTTAGCATGCTATTGGCAGCAGGAATTCGCCCGGGGTCAACAGCTTGTAAGTAAACTACCGTTTGACAGCCCTCTCACTCCCTGGAAAGGCGACACCCGGTGATTGCCTTTCCGGGTCACCGCTCACCTTCGAGAACGCCATCCAGCCGGCCAGACGCTGCCGGAAGTAGCGCCAGTCGAACGCTGGCCCCGGGTCGGTCTTGCGCAGCGGCGCCACTCGGGCGTGACCCGTGATGCGTGACTCGCCCAGCCGGGGATAGGTGCCCAGTAGCGCAGCGGTCACCTCGGCCAGTCTGTCGTACTGGGCGCCGGTATAGGGGGAAACCTCATCCCCTTCCAGTTCGATACCGATGGAAAAGTCGTTGAGTGCATGACGCCGGCGCCCCTCGTCGCACCAGCAGGAGCGTCCGGCGTGCCATGCCCGCCCTTGGAAGGGCACGAATTGTACACACTCGCCGTCGCGCCGGATCAGCACGTGAGCGGAGACCCGCAGGTCGGCAATGGTCGTGAAGAACGGGCATGCCCGAGGGTCCAGCCGGTTGGTGAACAGCCGCTCGATATGCTCGCCGCCGAAGACCCCGGGCGGCAGACTGATGGCATGCAACAACAGCAGCGACACCTCACCGTCGGGACGCGTGTCCTGATTGGGTGAAGGCACTCTGCGGGTCCCTCGTAGCCAGCCGTCGTCGATGCGCATGGTTTTTTCCCTGACGTCAGTGCATGGGTTTCCCCTATAATGACTGCCCAACGCTTGCTCGCACAGAGATGGACCCACCATGCATTACCAGGATGCCCTCGCCGAAGAGATCCGTGACAGTGCCGCCCGGCTGCTGGCCGAGGATGTCGGCCCCGGAGACATCACCGCCCAGCTGATCCCTGACAAGCAGATCACCTGGGCTCGGGTGATCACGCGTGAGGCAGCCGTGCTGTGCGGCGTGGCCTGGGTCGACGAACTCTTCCGGCGCCTCGATGCTCGCGTCGCACTGCACTGGCAGGCCGCCGACGGGGACCGTCTCGCTCCCGGCCAGACTGTCCTGGAGCTGGAGGGGCCTGCGCGAAGCCTGCTCACCGGCGAGCGGGCTGCGCTCAACCTGCTGCAGACCCTCTCCGCGACGGCCACCCGCACTCGCCACTACGTGGATCTGCTCGAGGGAAGCGGGGTACGCATGCTGGACACCCGCAAGACGCTGCCCGGGCTGAGGCTCGCCCAGAAGTACGCCGTGACCTGCGGCGGTGGCCACAACCATCGCGTGGGTCTCTACGACGCCTTCCTCATCAAGGAGAATCACATCGCCGCCTGTGGCGGCATCGCCGCGGCGGTGCGCGAAGCGCGCAGCATCGCCCGCGACCTGCCGGTGGAGGTCGAGGTGGAGACCTTCGAGGAGCTGGACCTTGCGCTCGAGGCCGGCGCCGACGTGATCATGCTCGACAATTTCAGCCTCGATGACATGCAGGAGGCGGTGCGACGCACTGCCGGACGCGCCACGCTGGAGGCCTCGGGCAATGTGGACGAGAGCACCCTGCTGGCCATCGCCGACACCGGGGTGGACTGCATTTCCAGTGGCGCTCTGACCAAGGATATCCAGGCCATCGACCTGTCGATGCGCATCGTCGAACAGTCGACCTGAACGGTACCTCAGGTCTCGACCGCGGCCAGCCGCTTCCTGAGCCGCTGACGATAGAGCTGCTCCCCGGCGCGCTCGACCCACTCGTCAGCGAGGCGTTGCCAGCCGCGGCGTACCAGTGCATCGACCAGCATGGCACTCGCCTCGATGACGGCCAGGGTCACGCCCTGCTCCAGAAGCAGACGCTCGGCATGCACCAGCAGGGTCGAGCCGATACCGCGGCGACCCAATGACGGCCAGACGTAGAGTGTCTCGATCCGCCCCCGGGGAATATCCAGTTCAAGGAACCCCACGCAGCGACCTTCGCAATCGGCGACCAGCGTCGTATAAAGGGCCTGGCGCGCCACCCAGGCGCTGCCCTCCCGAGGCAGCGCCATCGTCCAGGCCTGGCGCTCGGCCAGGGAGTAGTGCTCGGATGCGGCCTGCATCACCGCATGATGGAAGACCTCAGCCTGGTCGGCGCCGTCGCGGGCCCTGGCCGCGCGATAGACGATGCGCGGACCGCAGCGACGCTCGGAGCGCGTCGACGCGCCCTGCTCGGGACCCGTGTCGATGTCGGCATGACGCATGCAAGACCTTCCTGAGATGATGAACCGTCTCGCAGACTATCCAAGCAACACCGTCGGGCCAAGCCCTGCGAGCAGACACCGACAGGATATGCCATGAACGAGCACCCCGCTGCCTTCTCATTGACGCCCATCGGTCGCATCCAGAGCGATTTTCCGGACAAGTTCGGCATTCCGCGCCAGCCGGGGCTGGCCAGTGCGGCTCGCGCGACCCTGGTCTTGACCCCGCCCTTCGATGACCCCCTGGCCGTGAGAGGCCTGGATGCCTTCAGTCACCTCTGGCTGAGCTTCATTTTCCACCTCAGTCCGGCACCCCCCTCCCCGACGGTCTGGACCCCGCTGGTGCGCCCGCCTCGCCTCGGGGGAAACACGCGGGTGGGCGTCTTCGCCAGTCGCAGCACTCACCGCCCCAACCGGCTGGGACTGTCACTGGTGGAACTGGTCGAGATCGACACGACTCGCGGCGTTCGCCTGGAACTTCGCGGCGCCGACCTGGTTCACGGCACCCCCATCGTCGACATCAAACCCTACCTGCCCTGGGCGGAGTCTCGCCCCGCGGCACGCGCCGGCTTCGCCCCCGAGGCGCCGCCCACCCTGGCCGTCAGCCTATCGTGGCAGGCGGAGGCCGCGCTGGCCCGGCGCTCGGACGCAGACTCGCTGCGAGAGCTGATCATCCAGGTACTGGCCCAGGATCCGCGTCCCGCCTACCGCAGCGGCGCCGACTCGCGGGTCTACGGGGTACGGTTGAGAGACGTGGACGTGCGCTTCCAGTCGCTGCAGGCGCAGGCCGGCTCCGATACCCTGACGGTGGTGGACATCGTGCCGGTCGAGGGTCGGACATGAGAAAGGGCCCCGCGGGGCCCTTCTCGCATCCCACAGCCGAGTTCAGTCAAAGCGGATGCCGATGCGTCGCCCCACCTCCTCGTAAGCCTCGATCACGCCGCCCAGCCCCTGACGAAATCGATCCTTGTCGAGCTTCTCGCGCGTCGTGGCATCCCAGAGACGACAGCCATCCGGGGAGAACTCGTCGCCCAGCACGATGCCGCCCTTGAACAGGCCGAACTCCAGCTTGTAGTCCACCAGCAGCAGGCCACCGTCGGCGAACAGCTGCTTGAGCACCTCATTGACCCGGAAGGTCAACGCCTTCATCTCGGCCAACTGCTCCGGGGTTGCCCAGCCGAAGGTCTCCGCCAGCGACTCGTTGATCATGGGATCGTGCAGGGCATCATTCTTGAGAAAAAGCTCGAAGGTGGGCGGGGCGAGCACCTGCCCCTCCTCCACGCCGAGGCGCTTGACCAGGCCACCGGCGGCGATGTTGCGCACCACGCACTCCACCGGGATCATCTCGAGTCGCTTCACCAGGCTCTCGGTATCGGAGAGACGACGATCGAAATGGGTGGGAATACCCGCCGCCTGCAGCGTCTCCATGATGAAGGCGTTGAAGCGATTGTTGACCATGCCCTTGCGGTCCAGCGACGCCATCCGCTCGCCGTCGAAGGCACTGGTGTCATCGCGGAAGGTCAGGATCAGGCGATCGGGGTCATCAGTGGCGTGGACCGACTTGGCCTTGCCGGCGTAGAGTTCGTGGCGCTTTTCCATGGGGAGCCTCCAGAGGCGCGGATAAGAATCAGGGTCGTCATTCAGCCGAGTATCTGCCACGCCAGGCCTTCGTCCTGGGCGGCAACCCTCAGCCGGGATTCGTCGCCCTCGAGCAGTGGCAGTAGGGCCTCCAGGGCCAGCTCGGGGCGGTTGTTCTGATCGGACAGGTGCGAGCAGACGATGCGCTGCAGGCGATCGAGCCCCAGCCGCTGCAGCAGCCAGGCCGCCTGGCCGTTGGCCAGGTGCCCCCAGTTGCCGCCCACCCGCCGCTTCAGACTCGCAGGATAGGGCCCCTCGGCGAGCATCGTCGGATCATGATTGCACTCGAGGACCAGGGCGTCGCAGCCTGCAAAGGCTTCGATCACATGGGCGCTCGGATGGCCCAGATCGGTCAGCAATCCGAGACGCCGCACGCACGCAGCGATGCAGAACTGCACCGGCTCTCGGGCATCGTGGGGCACGGTCACGGGATCGATGGTCAGTCCCTTGACCGAAAACCTGGCCTGGGGTGTGATCCAGTGGCGACGGGGCAGTTCGCCAAACCGACCCGACAGCCAGGTTCCTGGCGTGAGGTGGACCGGCAGGCCGTAGCGCCGAGCCAGGGGCCCGATGCCACGCACGTGGTCACCGTGTTCATGAGTTACCAGGACCGCATCGAGTTGACGAGGGTGCAATCCTAGACGCGCAAGACGGCGTTCGGCCTCTCGAAGCGTGAAGCCGCAGTCGACCAGCAGATGCGTTTCGCCATCGCTGACCAGGGTCGCATTGCCCTTGCTGCCGCTGCCCAGCGAGGCAAACGAGAGACGCCCGTGGGCGCCCGGCACCCTGGCGCCCATCAGCGCAGCAGGCCCGCCACTCGCTCGAGCAGTTCGCGCTGGTCCTCGGTGGAGAGCGGCTCCTCGTCGACGCTCTGTGCCGTGAGCACGGTCTCTTCGGGACCACGGGCGTTGAGCCCCAGACGAACCTGCCGGGACGACTCGCCGAGGTTGAGGGTCGCCAGCGAACGCAGCAGCCCTCGCTGCCGCTCGCTCTGGGTCAGGTAACTCACCAGGAAACTACGCGACGCGGGATTGCGCTCGAGCAGCTCACGACGGCCCTCGACGGCAAAGTCCAGCGCCAGTTGATGATCGAGTTCGGCCCAGAGACGATCCGCCTGGAAGGGAAGGACCACCTGCCAGTCGTCGTCGCGCCGCTCGAAGCTGGCACGATCCTGGGCCTCGGGTCGCTGGGCCGCCAGGGAGGCGGCGCTCGGCGACAGGCTGCGTGCCTCGAAGTGACGCTCGAGTGCGGTCAGGCAGGCCGCCTGGGGAGTCCCGTCCTGCTCGCAGCGTATCTCGCTGTCACCGCTGCGGAGCGCCGGACGGACGCTGATCCGGGCCTGGTCGGTGTCCAGCGTGCCGCGGCGGGAGTCGCTGGCCGTGACCGTCAGGCCGCGGCGGCGAACGAAGCGTTCGAGCTCAGGCCATACCGTGGACGGTTCGGCGCCGACCACCAGCCAGCGCTCGTCGCCGATCGCGCGACGTTCGACATAGCCACGTTCCCTGCTGCGACCGGGGGACAGGGCCTGAGGCAGCGGCGCGTCCACCACGCCCTCCTCGGCAGGCCGCGTTCCGCTCACCTCGGGAACCGGCATGGCATCCCGGTAGCGAGCGGCATTACGGCCATCCGGCAATACCAGAGGCGCACGCTCCTCGGCCTCGTCGTAGTCGAGGTTCCGGTCATGATAGAAGCCATCACGGGCGCAGCCGGCCATTGCCAGGGCCGTGACCGCCACCAGCGGCATCCATTTCAGCGCAGAATTCATGCGTCCACCTTGCCTAAAGTTATGCGGGGGTGCCGAGCACCGCTCAGTCGTCGATCAGGCCCGCCAGTTGCAGGGCTTCGCTGACGGTGGAGTGATACTTCTCGGATAGCCAGGTCAACGGAAGCCGGATGCCCGGCTCGACATGGCCCATGCGGTAAAGGGCCCACTTGACCGGAATCGGGTTGGACTCGATTCCCAGGTTGGTGTGGAGCGGCATCAGTCGGGTGTTGATCTGGTGTGCCCTGTCGGCGTTCCCGGACACGGCGGCGGTGCAGAGTTCATGCATGGCTCGCGGTGCCACGTTGGCCGTCACCGATATATCACCATGGCCCCCCATGAGCATGAAGTCGCAGGCCGTAGCGTCATCTCCGGAGTAGAGCATGAAACCGCTGCCCTCGAGGCGAGCGATCAGATCCTCGGCACGTTCCAGGTTGCCGGTGGCATCCTTGAGCCCGATGATGTTGTCGACGCTGGCCAGGCGCAGCACGGTCTCGTTGTAGATGTCCGAGCAGGTGCGTCCCGGCACATTATAGAGTATCACCGGCAGATCGCTGCTCTCGGCGATGGCCTTGAAATGGCGGTAAAGACCTTCCTGCGTGGGCTTGTTGTAGTAGGGCGCCACCGTCAGGCAGCAGTCCGCCCCGACCTCGCTGGCATATCGCGCCAGCTCTACCGCCTCGGTGGTGTTGTTGGAACCGGTGCCGGCGATGACCGGAATGCGCCCATCCACTTCCTCCACCACGGTACGGATGACATCGAAATGCTCGGCGAATGACATGGTGGTCGGTTCGCCGGTGGTGCCGGCCGCCACGATCGCATCGGTGCCATTGTCGAGATGAAAGTGAACCAGGCGGCGCAGGGCCTCCCAGTCGATATCGCCATTGACCTTCATCGGCGTCGCCAGCGCGACGATACTGCCAGTGATCATCCTCTACATTCCTCTCGATTCGCCTGCATTCGAGGCCTGCCGGACCCCGGGCAACGCGCCGGAGCCAACCGCCGGCGTCAAGGGCCAGATGGTACTCAGGCCTCGAGAGCCTGTACAGCCGCGACTTTACAGTTCGCTGCGGGTTGCGTGTAATCGGTGCGTCTTTCTCGGCCATCCATTACAGGAGCACGATCATGAGCGTCAGTCTCGGCCAGCCCGTTCCGGACGTCACCGCCACTGCCACCGGCGACACCACCGTCACTCTCTCCGCATTGAAGGGAACGCAGGTGGTGCTCTACTTCTACCCCAAGGCCAGCACCCCCGGCTGCACGACAGAGGGTGGCGACTTTCGTGACCGCAAGGACGCCTTCGATGCCGCCAATACGGTCATTCTGGGCGTTTCACGCGATGGCATTCGAGCCCAGGAAAACTTCAAGGCCAAGCAGGGCTTCAACTTCCCGCTGATCTCCGACAAGGACGAGACGCTCTGCCGGCTGTTCGACGTCATCAAGCTCAAGAAGCTCTATGGCAAGGAGCACCTGGGGATCGAGCGCAGCACCTTTCTGATCGATGCCGAGGGCAAGCTCGCCAGAGAGTGGCGCGGTGTCAAGGTCAAGGGGCACGCACAGGAGGTTCTGGAAGCCGCTCAGGCCCTGGACGCCGACTAGTCAGTGTGTCGACCTGCGCGCGGAAGACACGCCGCGCGCAGGAGCGCTCACGACTCGCGGGGAGTGCCGCCTGCCTCCTGCAGGTTGCGCTGCTTGATACCTCTCGGCCAGGCATACACCAGCGCCTTGAGCAACGTCGCCAGGGGAATGGCGAAGAAGACCCCCCAGAAGCCCCATATCCCACCGAAGAACAGGATCGCCAGGATGATCGACACAGGATGGATGTTGACCGCCTCGGAGAACAGGATGGGCGACAGGACGTTGCCATCCAGCGCCTGCAGCACACCATAGGCGGCCAGCACATAGAGAAACTCGTCCGTCAGGCCAAAGTGAAAACCGGCCACCGCCGCCACCGGCAGGGTGGTCACTGCCGCCCCGATATAGGGCACCAGCACCGAGAGGCCTACTACCACCGATAGAAGCGCCGTGTAAGGGAGCCCGAAGAAAGCGAAGGTGAAAAAGGCCGCGCTGCCGACGATGATGATTTCGATGAACTTGCCGCGCACATAGTTGGCGATCTGGTCATCCATCTCCTCCCAGACACGGGTCATCAACTCTCGCCGCTGAGGCAACAGCGAGGTGGTGAACGCCACCAGACGGTCGCGGTCCTTGAGCATGAAGAACACCAGGATCGGCACCAGAATAAGATAGACGATCAGCGTCAGCACGTTGCCCAGGGACGCCAGCGACAGGGTCAGGGCGCGCTGACCGAGCTGGGTCACCTCGCGGCCGGCCACGTCGATCCAGTTCTGCATCTGGTCGGGCGTGACCAGGTTGGGATAGCGTGCCTGAAGCTCATCCAACAGTGTCTGCCCACTGGCGAACATGCGCGGCGCCTCCTGAACCAGTCCCACCAGCTGATTCCAGATCAGCGGCATCAGAATGAACGCCAGCGCCAACAGGCCCCCGATGAAGGCAAGGAAGACCACGAAGACCGCCAGCAGGCGCGGCATCCTGTGCCGCTCCATCCAGCCAACGGGTCCCTGCAGCAAAAAGGCCGCCACCAGGGCAATGAGAAAGGGTGCCAGCATACGACCGAACAGGATCACCACCGTGAACCCCAGTACCAGTACCACCAGCAGAATCACTGCCTGTTCGTCCGAGAAGTAGTGGTCGATCCAGCGCCTGAAGACCGACTTCAGCGTCATGAAGTCGGCTCCCCGCCCTTGCGAATCCAGTAGTGGTAGACCTCGCCACGCGCTTCCCTGTCCGGCATCTCATGCGTCCCCTGGGCCACGAAGGTCTCGAAGTCGCGCCAGGAGCCCGCATCGGTGGCCATTACCTCCAGCAATTGGCCAGGCGAGAGGCGTGCCAGGGCCTGCTTGGCCTTGAGCAGCGGCAGGGGACAGGGAAGGCCGCGGGCATCGAGCAGGTCATCGGGTTGCTGTGCCATGGTGTCTCCCGGGAAGATACGATAAGGCGTGCCGTCATCGAGGACCGCACGCAAGACCCTGCGATTTAAAGGCACTTTGCGAGTTGAATCAATGTCAGAGCAGGATAGCTGCCACCACCTGTGCTCCCCTTGACGAGGACGGCCATGCTGCGTCGAACCGGAACCTGTCTCACCGCCTGTGCCATGATCAGCCTGGCGCTCGCCTTGCCGACCCAGGCACAGTCGACCGAACGCTACGAGGCGCCCGGCCTGACGCGAAGCCCATCGATCACCGCCGGCGGTGATTATGGGCTGCCCAGCCTGGCCCGTGGTGGCAGCCAGGCCATCAGCGGGGAGGAGTTCCGCCTGGGCCGTGCCTGGCTACGCCAGTTCCGCGCCCATGTTCCCGAGTGGCAGGATGCCATTGCCCAGGACTACGTGGAGGCGCTGGTGGCCCGCCTGCTTCCCCATAGCGGACTGGGCGATGCCCGCACCGCCGTCACGCTGGTGGAGAGCCGCTTGCTCAACGCCTTCGCCGTGCCTGGCGGCATCATCGGCATCAACGCCGGGCTTTTCGCCTTTGCCGAGCGCGAGGACGAACTGGCCTCGGTGGTCGCCCACGAGCTCGGCCACCTTGCCCAGCGTCATTATGCTCGCGGCAAGGCCAGAGCCGAGCAGACCCAGATCCCGGCGATGGCCGCCATGCTTGCCGGCATGCTGATCGCCGCCGGGGGCGGCGGTGATGCCGGCATTGCTGCCGCCATGGGTTCCCAGGCGGCCCTCATCCAGGATCAGCTGAGCTACTCGCGACGCTTCGAGCAGGAAGCTGATCACATTGGTCTGCAGGCCCTGGCAGATGCCGGCTATGCGCCGAGCGCCATGGTGGACATGTTCCGTGCGATGCAGCGCATGGTGAGCCTTCAGGGAGGCAATCCGCCGGAGTTCCTGCTTACCCACCCGGTGACGGAATCGCGCATCAGTGACACCCAGGCCCGCGCCGACCAGATCTCGTTGGTGGCCCCGCGCCGCGACGACAACCTTCATTACCAGCTGGTACGCGCCAGGGCACTGTTGACGATCCATGACCGCGATCCGCAGCAGGCCAGCACCCGTCTGGCCCAGGACCAGGCCCCGGCATCGGCAAGGCGCTACCTGGCCGCACTGATCGATGCGCGAGGCGGCCGTACGGACCGATCGCTTCGCGAGCTTGACGCCCTGGCAGCGTCACAGCCCGACCTGGCGATGCTGCCGGCATCGGCGGCCCAGGTCGCCTTCGAAGCCGGTCGTGTCGACGAGGCCATTGCGCGCAGCCGACATCAACTGAGATTGATGCCTGACTTCGCGCCAGCAAGGCGGCTACTGGGCGAGGCGCTTCTGCAGCGTGACCCCGGCGACGCCTACCACGTGCTGAATGCGCTGGCCGACGCCCGCCCCGAGGACCCGCAGGTATTCACCCTGCTCGCCGAAGCTGCCGGCCGCAGCGGGCGCGAGGCGTGGGGACACGTGGCGCGTGCCGAGCAGCTGCAGCTAACCGGGCGCATCGATCGCGCCATCCGCCAACTCGAGGTGGCGAAGGAGGTGGCGAAGCGCGAAGGCGACAGCGCCGCTGCCAGTCACATCGAGCGGCGCCGCGAGGACTTTATCGACTATCGAGCGACGCTGGAGGAGTTTCAGTAGCTGGAAGCGGCCAGCAGAATGAGCCCCGTTTCAACAGAAGAACTCCGAGGTCATGACCTCTGGGGTTGCTTGTCGCCCGGCGCTTGTCGCTGGGAGCTATTATTTCTGGAAGTTGAGCATCCGCTCGAGAGGCTTGAGGGCCGCCAGGCGCAGGGCATCATCGACGACTATCTCGCCCGACCCATGGCGCAGCGTGCCCGCCAGATTGTCCAGGCCGTTCATCGCCATCCAGGGGCAGTGGGCGCAGCTCTTGCAGGTCGCGCCATTGCCGGCGGTAGGGGCCTCGAACAGCGTCTTCCCGGGCACCGCCTGCTGCATCTTGAAGAAGATGCCGCGATCGGTGGCCACGATCAGCTTGTCATTCGGCAACTCCTTCGCGGCCTTGATCAATTGGGACGTGGAACCTGCCACATCGGCCAGGTCGACTACCGAGGCCGGTGACTCCGGGTGGACCAGCACGGCCGCTTCGGGATAGAGCCCCTTGAGGTCCTCGACCCCCTGCGCCTTGAACTCCTCGTGAACGATGCAGGCGCCGTCCCAAAGCAGCATGTCGGCCCCGGTCTGCTTCTGGATGTAGCTCCCCAGGTGCTTGTCCGGCGCCCAGAGGATCTTTTCACCGCGAGACTGAAGATGCTCGATCACCTCCACCGCAATGGAAGACGTCACCACCCAGTCGGCGCGCGCCTTCACCGCTGCAGAGGTGTTGGCATAGACCACCACGGTGCGATCGGGATGCTGGTCGCAGAAGGCGGCGAACTCATCTGCCGGGCAGCCCACGTCGAGCGAACAAGTCGCCTCGAGGGTGGGCATCAGCACGCGCTTCTCGGGCGAGAGGATCTTGGCAGTCTCGCCCATGAAGCGCACGCCGGCCACCACCAGGGTATCGGCCTCATGGCGAGCGCCGAAGCGGGCCATCTCCAGGGAGTCAGCCACGCAACCACCGGTCTCCTCGGCGAGTTGCTGGATGGCGTCGTCGGTATAGTAATGCGCCACCAGCACGGCGTTGTTGGCCTCGAGCAGAGACTTGATCTCCTCGATGCGCGCCTCGTCCTCGGCGGGAATGCGGGTGGGGCAGTAGGTGCGTGCCAGCTGCTCGCGCAGATCGGCACGGGAAGTCATGATCGTCATCGTGTCTACCACTGTGACCGGCAGGGGCTCCCCCTGCATTGCACCAGGTGCCAGCACGCATGCGCTCCGCATGGGGTGACACACCAGAGGATCAACCGCTGCGTCTCTCGCGATGGCCGACCCATGGCACTATTCTAGACCGGATAGGCGGCATAATGACCAGTGCCCGGCAAAAATAGCGACGCAAAGGACATGGGGGCGACGCCAGCCGTTATCAAGCGCCGATCATGGCCCGGCCGGAGAAACCCACAGAAAAACGCCCCCGCTGTGGGTCAGCGAGGGCGTTTTTCATGGCGATCTGGTGGGTCGTGTAGGATTCGAACCTACGACCAATTGGTTAAAAGCCAACTGCTCTACCAACTGAGCTAACGACCCGACGCTTACCGTTAAGCAAGCCTGCAGGTCCGGATGGTGGGTCGTGTAGGATTCGAACCTACGACCAATTGGTTAAAAGC
>Ga0207414_1000464_pt1 | contig 18126 bp, 17 predicted proteins | sample PonA231FremontCA_2_FD_187269 | JGI IMG/M metagenome (GOLD analysis project Ga0207414, IMG submission 187269) | Marine sediment microbial community from Fremont, CA, USA - Pond A23 Sediment 1 (SPAdes) | ecosystem: Environmental > Aquatic > Marine > Unclassified | place: USA: Fremont, California... | reverse complement strand
TTACTACAGGATGCCAATTAACCTCACCCGTCTGTCAAAGAACAACTACTTCGTCATGATGCGCTAGAAAATATAGTGGGTTGTGGGGGGATTTTCAAGTGTTAACTTTGGGCGTAAACGGGGTTGACACGGAGAACTAGAACCCTTAATTGGTGCAATTTTTAAACCGCTCTCCCGTTCCTATATGGTAGCCGTTAACGAAATCCGTTCCACTCATGACGCACTTTGAAGGCGGCTGTACCCTGTTTAGCTCAACCGCAGTCGAATTACCACACTTAACCACCAGGCCCAGGTCACCCGTATCAATTATTTCACCCGGAGTTGCCTCGATTGAAGCTTCCCCCGATGGAAGTTTATCCAAAACTTCCCCTTCCAGCTCTCCCAGGTCACGTGAGCGGTAGAGCCCTACTCTCTCGCCCTGGTAATAGGAATAGGCTCCGGGCCAGGGATTCATTCCCCGTATGTGGTTATGGACGGCCGCAGAGTTTCTTTCCCAGTCGATGATTCCGTCCTCCTTGCTAAGCTTTGGCGCAAAACTCGGCTCCCCTTCCTGTTCTTTCGGTTCAACCCTTCCTTCTTCCAGACCCTGAAGAGTTTCAAGAATCAGTTCACCACCCATCTTCCCCAGCCTGTTGTGGAGCTCGCCGGCGGTCTCGTTTTCGCCCACCTCGGTCCGCTTCTTTAACAATACCGGTCCTGAATCCATACCTTCGTCCATGACTATCGTGGTGACACCAGATACTTCCTCGCCCCGGATTACAGCCCAATTTACCGGTGCGGCTCCCCGGTACTTCGGCAGCAGGGACCCATGAATATTTATCGGCCACTCCACCAGATTGAGCAAACTCTTTTCTACCAGCTGTCCATAAGCGGCCAGCACGAAACCCTCTGGACCTACCTCATTTATCTTCCCCAGTGACTCGTCCGAGTTCACGTCCTCGGGTTGGAATACCGGGATACCCAGTTCGAGTGCTTTTTTCTTCACCGGCGTATAGCTTGCCTTCATCCCCCGTCCACTAGCCCGATCCGGCTGCGTGATTACCAGCTCGAGCTCGTGCTCTGCCACGACGGATTCGAGAGCGGGAACGGCAAAATCAGCCGAGCCGATAAATATCAACTTCATAGACTTGAATCCCTCAAAAAGTTCATTATTTAAAAGGAAATCAGGCTGGTTATACCATTGGTTCCGAACTCAAAAAGGACCACCTATTGCCCCAGTATGGCTTGAAGCTTATCATATTTTTACCCTGAATTAAACTTGGTTTTTCGCAAATCGGTTGCAAAGTGATAACTTACCGTCCTGGATACCCCGGAGGACAAGCATGGACGAAGAGAAAGAAAACAGATTGAGAAAGATCCTCCAGCTCGAAAAACGGACCGGATTTCAAAACGATGCCGTCATGGGTGGACTGGAAAACCTTTCCGAGGAACTAGTGAAGCGGGAAGACATCGAGCAACTTCTGGAGGGCTACGGTAACAAGAAGCCTTTTGCCCGGCAGGAAGTAGTGGAGGAAGTAGAAAACCAGCTGGAAACCGACCGGGAAAGTCCGGCATCGGAAAAGAACAACCTTTCCGTGAAAGACAGGATCGAAGCGGCAGCTGGTATCGGAAAAAAAAGAGGAGAAAAGTTCAGAGAGCTAGGGATCGAAACCGTCCGGGACTTGCTCTTCCACTTTCCGCGGAAAATTGAAGACCGACGCGAGGTAAAGCAGGTAGCGAAACTCGGTTCCGGCGACACCTGTACGGTAATTGGTAGAGTAAAAGGCGTGAGCAAACTGGAGCCCAACTATGACGTTGAGCTCGTCAAAGCAGCGGTCAACGACGGCAGCGGCACGGTCTACCCAATCTGGTTCAACCAACCCTGGGTGCTAAACCAGCTCAACCAGGAAGAGGAGATAGCAGTCTACGGGGAGGTAAAGAAGGACTACGGTGAAGTACAGATAGAGAACCCGGTATGGGAACCGTCAAACAACCAGGAAAAAACGAGAAAACTGGTACCGATCTACCCGGCCAGCGAGGATCTGAGCCAGAAGACCATTCGCCGAATAATTCGGAATAACCTGAACAGATACCTGCCCGAAGTGAAACAATATCCGGCCAGGGAAAAGGCGGAAGAATACGATCTCTGGGGACGGCAAAAATCTCTCAAAAGAATTCATGTCCCGAAAAACTCGGGGGACTTCGAAAAAGGCCGGCGCAGTCTCGCCTTTTCGGAACTGTTCCTCTTCTACGCTAACCTGCTCGGGGGAGAAGAAGACGAGAAAAAGCAAGGGCGGGGGATTTCCCTCCAGAAGAAGGAACTGGAAAGGTTCAGGGCTTCACTTCCTTTCTCGTTGACAGACGATCAGGAGGAAGTTTTAAGCGAATTGATCGAGGATCTCGAAGCAAGCGAGCCGATGAACAGGTTGCTGCAGGGTGACGTAGGCACCGGAAAAACAGCGGTAGCCGCAGCCTCCGGATACCTGGTAGCAACTGCGGGTAACCAGGTTGGAATGATGGCCCCAACGACCGTCCTCGCCGAACAGCATTACCAGAACTTTGAAAGTATTTTCCATGACTTAAGTATCCGGACGGAGTTGCTTACCGGAGACGTGGACAACCCAAGAAAGGAGAAGGTACTAGCCGGGCTCGAATCCGGTGACGTCGATTTACTCGTCGGAACGCACGCTCTCCTGGAAAAGTCCGTCAACTTTGACGAACTGGGCTTCGTGATCATAGACGAAGAACAGCGCTTTGGTGTAGCCCAGAAGGAGAACGTCAGTACCGAAGGTCGACCGGTAAACAAGTTAGTGTTGAGTGCGACACCGATCCCAAGGACGATTACGGCCACCGTCTACGGCGGGTACGAAGTATCCCGGCTGGAAGAGTTTCCCCGGGGGGAGAAGGACGTTAGTACCTACTGGGTCAGCCAGTCCAAGAGAGACGACGTCTACGAGTACGTCAGAAAGGAACTTCGGGATAACAACCAGGGGTTTATAGTCCTGCCGCTCGTCGAGGAATCGGAGGACCGCGACCTGAAATCCGCGGTAGAAACCAGGGAAGAACTGGCAAAAAACCAGCTCAATGGGCTCGACATTGGCCTTCTGCACGGAAGGATGTCTCCGGAAGAAAAATCGGAGGTACTGGCAAAGTTCGAGGCACAGGAACTGGCTGCCCTGGTTTCGACTACGGTGATAGAAGTGGGCGTAGATATTCCAAGTGCGAACATTCTGGTTGTAGAAGAAGCCGACCAGTTCGGCCTAACCCAGCTCCACCAGTTAAGAGGCCGTGTTGGTCGTTCGGGAGAAAAGGCATACTGTTTCGCCATAGGATCACCTTCGACGGGAGAGGGAAGGAAGAGGCTGGAAGCTTTCAGAGATATTTCCGACGGATTCGAACTGGTAGAGAGAGATCTCGAGATCCGCGGCCCGGGAGACCTGCTGAGTTCCGCCCAGCACGGATTTCAGAACAGCTTTCGTGCCTGTAATTTTCTGAAGGATTACGATATAATGGAAGCTGCAAGGGAGAGAGCGGAAAGCTACCTGGCTACTCGCGATCCCGGTGAAGGAGTAAAAGAAGTTTTCAGGGGGTACTTCGACATGAAACCGGGAGAAATAAGCGACCGTTAAATTTTGTCGTATCGAAAATTAGTCAATTAGACAATTATATCTTGATAGAGTTAAGAGATGTTTAAATTAACAGGAGGTACTGGTTAGCACCGGCCAAGATGATTGACAAAGAAAGCGTTAAGCACGTCGAAGACCTTGCTGAATTGAGCCTGACCGAATCCGAACGGGAAGAATTGACGGAGGATCTGGCGGATATCATCGATTACGTCAACAAACTCCAGGAGCTGGACACCGAGAACGTAGAACCACTTCGACACATCCTCGAGGTAGAAAACGTGCTGAGAGAAGATGAGGAGCGAGATAAGCTTTCCAGGGAAGAGGTTTTCAAAAACGCACCGGCGAGTAAGGATAACTTCTTCCAGGTCCCACCGGTTATAGATCGGGATTAGGTAAAGCTTTTCTACTTCGTTGCGGAGTAGACGTAAGTTCCGACTTCCTCTCCGTTCAAAGCGGCTCTGGTGTTACCCTTTTTGAAGAGGTCGTAAACTATCATCGGAATTCCGGTTTTTCTACATATATTTGCGGCGGTAAGGTCAATGACCCCGAGCTCGCCTTCCATTATTTCTTGATAGGTCACTTCCGAAAGAAAACGCGCCTCACCGCGGGCGGGATCTCTGGAGTAAACTCCATCCACGTCAGTTCCCTTCAGGATCAAATCGGCCCCGATCTCACCCGCGCGGAGAGCGGCGGCGCTATCCGTGGAGAAATACGGGTTACCCGTGCCACCAGCAAAAATTACAACTCCGCCGTCCTCGAGGTAGGATTCGGCTCGATCCACGTTTACCGGTTCCGCAACACGATCGACCGGTAAACCCGATTGAAGCAAGACCGGCGTCCCGAACTCCTGCAGCCCGTCCTTTAATACTACACCGTTAACCACAGTGGCCATCATTCCGGCCATATCGCCGGCCGTCCTGTCCAAAATCTTCTGTTCGGCGCCTCGAAGGATATTCCCACCTCCGACTACCAGAGCAATCTCAATTCCCATATCCAGCGCAACCCGCACTCTTTCCAGAATAAACTCGATAGAATCCGGATCCAGCGGGTTATCGGAGCCGAGCCCGGCACCGGAAACCTTTATCAGTGCTCTGTTGGGCTTCAACCTTGGAGGTGGGGACGTCGAAGAACTCAATCTAGCTGATTTTACCTCACTGATCTAGCACAACCAGGTAAGTCCCTGGCTGGTAAACTTTTTTGGGTGTGGTGGTATCGCGCTTTACTCCTCTTCTTCGTCTTCCTCATCCGCACCCACGTCGAAACGGGCGAACCTGGTGATCTCAATTTCCTCGTTTACCTTTGCGGAAAGTTCGCCCATGATTTCTTCGATGGTCATATCCGTGTCCTTGACGGATTCCTGTTCCAGCAGGCAGATTTCCCCGTAATACTTATCCATCTTGCCTTCCACGATATCGTCAATTACGTGATCGGGCTTACCTTCTTCTTTGGCCTGATTCCGGTAAACCTGCTCTTCCTCTTCAACTACTTCAGCCGGAACGTCGTCACGGGACACGTATTCGGGGGAGGCAGCGGCAACCTGGAGCGAAACGGTATCGACGAAGTCCTGAAACTCGTCGCTATTGGCAGTAAAGTCGGTCTGGCACTTGACTTCTACCAGAACGCCAACCTTGCCATCGTGGTGAATATAGGAGCCTACCCTTCCTTCACCGGATTGCAGCTTGCCTTCGGACATTTCCATGCCCTGTTCACGCAGGGACTGCTTTGCTTCCTCCATGTCGCCGTCGGCTTCCTGGAGGGCTCGTTTGCAGTCCATAATCCCTACGCCTGTTTCCTCTCGTAATTTCTTTACCTCTTCGGTCGTTATAGCCATTTATATGTCCTCCTTACAGAGTATGAATACTTACCTTAGGCCGATGCGCCTTCTACTTCTGCGCTTTCTTCTACTCCGTCGTCCTCGGCTTCTTCGGTATTTGTTTCCTCTTCTGATTCCTGCTCAGCTGTTGCTTCAGTCTCTTCTTCCTCTTGTTCCTCTTCCTCGGAACTCTCTTCTTCAAGGGAACGGTCGGCACCCTCTCGCCCCTCGATGACTGCATCCGCAAGCCGGCTAGTCAACAATCTAGTTGCTTTGATCGCGTCATCGTTACCCGGTATCGGGTAATCTATCAGGTCGGGGTCACAGTTCGTATCCGTGATGGCGATAACCGGAATATCAAGAATCCTTGCCTCGTGAACGGCAATTTCTTCCGCTTCTGGGTCGATAACGTAGATTATATCCGGCGGCTTTTCCATGTCCCTGATTCCATCGTAATTCCGCTTCTTTTTCTTTAATTCCCGACGCAACTTCACTACTTCCTTGTTTGGAAGCTGTTCAAAGGTTCCGTCTTCCTCCATCCTTTCCAGCTTTATCATGCGTTCCACGCTGTCACGGATGGTGTCAAAATTGGTTAAGGTCCCTCCCAACCAGCGATGGTTGACGTAGTGGGCCCCACAACGCTTTCCCTGTTTCTCGATTATATTTTGTACCTGTCGCTTGGTCCCAACAAAGAGAATCTCGGCGCCATTTCTTACCTCGTCTCGGACGAACTCGTAGGTCTTCTCAAACAGAGCCTGAGTCGTCTCGAGATCGATTATGTGAATCCCTTTCCTTTCCATGAAAATATAATCTTCCATCTTGGGATTCCAGCGCTGAGTCCTATGCCCAAAGTGGACACCTGTCTCTAAAAGCTCCTTCATAGTTAAGAGTTCCACATCTTTTCCTCCTTTATCGATGATCTCTCGAACTGTTCTTCGATCTCTCGAAGGTAGGTGATTATACCAGAATATCCGCTACTCCTTCAAGGCAAGCAGCTATAGTTCCCTGCTCAAGTCTGACTCATGGCAATTCTCAGGGAAATTACTGCCCGTGAGGGTTTTCATAATTGCTATATACCCTGGCGAAAAGTTTAGATCTTTAAGGGAAAATCCCAATAAAAAAAGACCTATTTGCCTTGAAGCAAATAGGTCCTTGATCAACTGTGATAAAACTTGATCGCTATAAGGTAGTTTAATTCAGTAAGGACTGTAATTTTTCCTTGTTAAAGCCGACGACGATCTCCCCATCGATGTCGATAACCGGCGTCCCTCTCTGTCCTGACTTCTCGATCATTTCCTTGGCCTTCTTTCGGTTCTCGGATACGTCGTAGTCCGTATAGGAAATATCATTCTCGTCGAAGTAATCCTTTGCGGCATTGCAGTATGGACACGAAGGAGTTGTATAGATGGTTACGTTCTGATCAGTCATCCTAGGTCACCTCCTGAGTTTTGTAATAATACTTCTGGGTTAACGCCCATGTTTTCCAATAAGTCGTAGTTAATGTCATAACAGTACTTTATCCCATCTTTGTTCTTCTTGAGAATACCTGCCTGAGTTAGCTTTGAAAGATGGTAAGATATATCGGGCTGACTGAGTTCCAGTTCGCTAGAAATTTCCTTGGCACAAATATTGTCGTGTTCAAGTACGAGAGACAAGATATTTAGCCTCTGGGAACTAGCCAGTGCTTTAAACACGGATTCTACTTCCTTTAAATCTACAGCCATTTCTTTTTTCATAAATATCTTCCTCGCTTAAGTATAATTACGTAAAACAGGTTTGTCAATATTTAAAATTTTAAAATTTTTAGCCCACTAACCCTTCCCCTTTCTACTTTTTTGATTAGCTAGCTCACTGACAAGGAGGTAGCTCCAGAAGTTAAGAACTGAACCTCATTCTCAGGTCAGTAACCCTTGCACCGACCTCTGAAGCAATTACCGGGTTCAAATCCAGCTCCTCTATCTCGGGGAAATCCGTGGAAAACTTTGATACCCGTTGAACTATATCCACTAAAGCATCTATTTCAACCCCCTGGTTTCCCCTGACTCCTTTTAGTATCGGATAGGCATTTATCGATTCAACCATCTCTCTTGCCTTCCTCTCAGAGACCGGAGCGACCCCGTAAGAAACGTCCTGCAGCACTTCCACGTAAATACCTCCGAGGCCAAACATGAGCAAAGGGCCAAACTGGGGATCCCGCTTCATTCCGACGATGACTTCCTGGCCTTCCCGCATTGCCTGAACTCGGACCCCGTTTATCTCGGCGTCGGGACGGTTTTCCTCGAGCGTTTCCATCATATCTCGGTACTCTTCCTCAACTTCCCCCGCGCGGACACCGAGCTTAACGCCGCCGGCGTCGGTCTTATGAACTATCTGAGGTGAATCAACTTTCAGCACTACTTCTGATTCGACACGACCTGCCAGACTGGCTGCATCCTCGGCCGTTTGAGCGATGTCGGCACTCACCGTAGGAATCCCGTAATCCTCCAGTACCTCGAGACCGGAAAGACCGAGAACTTTCGTACCTGCTTCCCTTGCTTCAGCGAGCTTCTCGGCGGCACCGTCTCTGTTTATCGAAAAACGGTCGGCCGAATAGATCTCCCTCTTCTGGATGTCACCGTACTTGACGAGAGCGGAGAGTGCTCTGACCGCCCGAGCAGGGTCAAAATAATTGGGAACGCCCGCTTCTTCCAATCTTTCCCTGGCTTTTGGTTCGAGCTGGCCACCCATGAGCGAGCCGACGATCGGCTTTTCCGTCTTATCTCTTGCTTCGGAAATTATTTCGGCCAGCTCGGGATAGGAGAAGATGGCAGCCGGCGCCGACATGGCAAGTACCGACCCGACGTTGTCGTCTTCGATCATGTACTGCAGAGCTTCACGATAGTCGGCCTCATTCGCCTTGCCGGTAAGATCTATCGGATTCTTCCTCGAAGCCAGCGACGACAGCACCCCTTCCAGATTTTTTAGAGTCGAATCCTCCAGCTCCGCCAGTTCCAGGCCGTATTCCCCCAGCGCGTCGGTGGCCATCACTCCGGGGCCACCGGCATTTGTCAGTATCCCCACCTTTCTATTCTTTGGCGGCTTCTGGTGGGCCAGAATCGACCCAAAATCGAAGAGCTCCTCGATATCATCCGCCCGAATTACTCCACTCTGGGAGAATGCGGCGTCGTAGGCATCGTCACTGCCCGTTATAGTTCCCGTATGGGAGGCAGCTGCACTTGCCCCTGCGTCAGTTCGTCCTGATTTAACCACCACCATTGGGGTATCCTTCGTCACCTTTTCCGCAACTCCGACGAACTTCGAGCCACGGTCGATACCCTCCAGATAGGCCAGAATTACGTCGGTATTTTCGTCCCTGTTCCACTCCTGAATCAGATCAACCTCGTCCAGCACGGCTTTATTTCCCAGGGAAACGAAGTGATTAAACCCCATTCCGGATTCGTTGGCCCAGTCCAGGACTGCAGTACAGAAAGCACCGCTCTGGCTCATGAAGGAAATATTGCCGGGGAGAGCCATTTCCTGAGCAAAAGAAGCGTTGAGGTTGGAACCGGTAGAAATCACGCCAATGGCGTTGGGACCGATTACGTTCATCTCGTTATTCCGAGCTACCTCCGCGAGCTGCTCTTCGAGCTCGGCCCCTGCCTTACCTATTTCCTTGAACCCACCACTGACAACTATGGCATCTTTTATCCCGGACTCCGAACACTCCGCAAGCACGTCGGGAACCAGGCCCGCGGGAACGGCAATCACGGCCAGGTCGAGGTCTCCGGGTATCTCCGTCACGCTATCGTAGCACTTCAGTCCGTCTATCCTTTCAGCTTTCGGGTTTACCGGATAAATTTCACCTTCAAAGCTTTCCAGTAAGTTGGTAAGGACCTCACGACCTACCTGACCTTCTTCCCTGCTTGCGCCAATTACAGCAACCGATTCGGGGTGGAATAGTTTGTTAAGGCTCACTTTACCCCTCCTAAAAACCCCTCGATATAGAATAATTGTGCAAGAAAAGGAACTTTCTCTCAACAATTCCCGCCTTTCGGAATCCGGCAATCCATTGAAAAACCGTATCTGATTAAGTAACCTGAGTTGTCGGAGGAATAATTATGCTTGATATAATTAGCGAAATACCGGAGTTACGGGAAGAATACGAACGCCTGGAAGAGAAAATGCAGAGCCCGGACGTCATGGAAGGCAGCAAGTACCAGGAAGTCTCACAGAAGTATTCAAAGGTAAAGGACGTTCTGAAGCTCGCCGAGGAACTGAAAGAAGTCACAAAAAGGATAGAGGAAAACGAGGAGATGCTCGAGGCGGAAGACGAGGAAGAAATGATCAATTTGGTTCAGGACGAACTCGCCGAGAACCGAGAGGAAAGGGAACGCCTCCAGGAAGAGATAAAGGACCTGTTGATGCCGCAGCCGGCGGAGGACAAGAAAAACGCCATAGTGGAGATAAGATCAGGCGCCGGAGGGGACGAATCGGCGCTATTTGCAGCCGACTTGCTCAGGCTCTATCAGAGGTACGCAGAAAGGAAGGGTTTCGAAGTCGAAACTCTGGAAAATAACCCAACCTCCATCGGGGGCTTTACTCTGGTTTCCATTGCTGTAGAAGGTGATAACGCCTACGGGAAGCTAAAGTACGAAAGCGGCGTACACAGAGTTCAGCGCGTCCCGGAGACGGAATCCTCCGGTAGAATCCATACTTCTACGGCCACAGTAGCAGTACTGCCAGAGGCAGAAGAAATCGACGTCGAAATAAACAGTAATGACGTGCGTATCGACACTTTTCGCTCATCCGGACCGGGAGGCCAGCACGCCAACGTGACAGATTCCGCGGTGAGAATGATTCACGAACCAACGGGGATAGAGGTCCAGTGCCAGGACGAAAGTTCTCAGCATAAAAACAGAAAAAAGGCCTGGCGGGTACTCAGGTCGCGTTACCAGGAAAAGATAGAGGAGAAAAGGAATGAAAAAAGGGAAAGCAAAAGGCGGGGACAGATCGGCCAGGGCCAGAGAAGCGAAAAGATAAGGACCTATAACTTCCGGCAGAACAGGGTAACGGATCATAGGATAAACTACACAACCCACAACATAGAAGCCATCATGGAAGGAGAAATAGACGAACTGATAAGCAGACTGGAAGAGGCGGAAAAGGAAGAGATGCTGGAAACCCAGGGAATTTCCGAGCTGCTCAGTGCCAGTTAATAGTTACTCCCATTCGGTGAGAACTCCGTTCTCCAGCCGTCTAGAAGCCGTTCAACCTTGAAAAAGAAAATTTAAGACAATAGAATAATCTGGCATGGGTCTATAGCTCAGTTGGTCAGAGCGCACGCCTGATAAGCGTGAGGTCCCTGGTTCAACTCCAGGTAGGCCCACCACTTTCCTAGGATACCTTTCCCTCTTCAAAGTAAGTTACGAGATCATCCAGGGTGAACGACTCGAGTACTTCAGTGAATTGTTTGTATATTACCTTCCATACTTCAAGCGTGGGACAGTGATCCTCCAGGGGGCAGGGTTTGCCTTCTTCCGGCAGCAGACAATTGACCGGTGCCAGGTTACCGTCCTCCAGCACCGAGATTACCTTCTTTATGGAAACTTCCTCTGGTTCGTTCGACAGCTCGTAGCCTCCACCGCGACCACGCTTTACCTCGACGAGCCCGGCGTCCTTCAACTCCCTCATGATTTTCTCCAGAAATGGTTGCGGGAGTTCGTACTTCTCGGCAATTTCCTTAGTCGAAAGATAAGTAGTATCGTATTTTAGGGCCAGTTCCGCCATTGCAACTAGACCATAGCCACTTTTCTTGGTAACTTTCATGTTACTCTCCCTGGACCCGTCTCCGGGTAGAATTATTGATCAGACACCAACGCTGGAACGATCTAAGCTTTCTTCGGCTTCAGTTCTCTCTTCCAGACGGTTCTCGAGTTCCTCGACGGTCGCCTCGAGTTCGAGCTGTCTCTTTAGCATATGGTCAAAAGCATCGCCAAGCGGATCCGGAATATCCGCATGATCCAGGTCGAAATCGGGCTTCGAGCTACTGCCCTCCTTCGATACCTGTGCCGGCACACCAACGGCAGTTGTAGCAGGAGGTATCGACTTCGTAACGACGGAGCCAGCACCTATCCGGGCACCCTCGCCTATCGTAATCGGCCCAAGCAGGATACCGCCCGCGCCGACCTCGACGTTGTTCTCCAGAGTCGGATGACGCTTGCCCGGTTCCTTGCTCGTTCCCCCGAGCACTACGCCCTGGTAGAGCAGGACGTCATCACCAATTTCGGCCGTTTCTCCTATCACTACGCCGCTTCCGTGATCTATAAATACGCCGCTACCTATCTCCGCACCGGGATGAATTTCTACTCCCGTCAGAAAGCGACTGACGTGCGAAACCAAACGGCCCAGTAATTTGAGCCCGTTCCGCCAGAAGAGGTTTGCCAGGCGATGTAACCAGAGCGCGTGTAACCCGGGATAGCAACAGAGTACCTCCAGCAAATTCCGTGCTGCAGGATCCCTGTCAAATACGGCACGTACGTCCTTGCGAAAGCGGCTAAAGGCATTCATTGTAATATTAATTTACCCCGGAAAACGTCGATAATGGATGTTTCGACCCAGCTCATTCTACTGATATCTACGGTTGATGGGAAATTAGGCAAAATTCAATGCACAACTATGGTATAACTCAACTCCGTTTTTTTCAAGAGTAATTTGGTCCAGTTTTTTCGCGGCTTACATCGAAACTTCACCTAACTCAATCTCATAAGGTGACTGGCACGGACAAACAAGAAAGTGTCGATTTACCAATAATAGCTGAGAATGCCCCAGGGCTTGCCCTGGGGATGAATCAGCTGGTTTTACTTAACTTGATATGAGGTACCCAGCAGTCAATTCGCCCTGCTCCTTAAAGCTTTTTACGGGGCCAAGACCAGTTCCGAATTGACTGCTGGGTGCTGGGTCTTTGTTTGTAAAAGATCGAAAAAACTGCTTAAAAAAGCTTTTCTACAAGCCCCGTCTCTTGGGGCGGGGTTCTTGACTCCTTAATTCGGACACTGGGCCTCACGTAAGTACTGGATTGAAAGCCGGAGTACCCCGGATTAAAATTCCACTCAGGTGATTTGTTTGCCAGAGCTTCCCGAGGTGGAAACTGTCGTACGGAGTTTGCAGTCCCGAATCAACGGTTACACTATCGATCGGATAAAAATAAGGGACGAGAAGCTTCTCCGCGACCTGAAGCCCGATCACCTGAAACGTAGAGCCGAAGGGAAACGAATAACCGATATAAGGCGCCGGGGAAAGTACATCCTGCTCGAGGTGGGCGGGGAGAAGCTCGTGGTAATCCACCTGAGGATGACCGGAAAGCTTTTGGTGCTCCCGTCGGACGAAACCACGGAATACCAGAGAATTTCCTTTCAGTTTCAGGAAGGGGAGAAGCTCGTATTGGACAACATGCGCAGGTTCGGAACGCTTGACCTGCTCGAATCCGAAGCCGAAGAACCGCTTGCTTCACTGGGACTTGAGCCCTTTCGGGAAGAGTACCGCTGGGCTAAGTTTCGGGAATTGTTTGAAACCAGACAGCCCTTAAAATTATTGTTACTGGATCAGAAGAAACTTGCCGGACTTGGCAATATCTACGCCAATGAGGTTCTCTTTCGGGCGGGACTCAACCCGCTGCTTCCGGGACAGGAAACAAATACCGCGGAAAGGGAGCAGCTATTCGAATTAATACCGGAAGTCCTCACCGAGGCAATTGAAAACAACGGAACTACGATCGACACTTTTAAGGACTCGGCCGGAGAACCGGGCAGTTTTCAGAACTTCCTCAGGGTATACAACCGGGAAGGTGAACCCTGCGAGGAATGTGGAACCGAAATAGTGAAGGAACAGCAATCCGGAAGGAGTACTTATTACTGTCCGGATTGTCAGAATGTTGAAGGAGGTACTTTTGAAGAATAACGCAAGCTGGGGTGTCAAATAGATGGGAAACTCTATCGTCCTGACCGACATCTTGATACGAGCAATTGACTGGTTATTTCAGCTCGCATCACTGGTGATAATTGCCCGAGTGTTCGTTTCCTGGATATTTTCCCGACCGAACCAGAACGCCTTTTCCCGGTTCGTTTACCGGACCTCGGAACCGATTCTGGCTCCGATCCGGCATTACGTGCACAAGTTGATGGGCTATCGGGTGCCCATAGATATATCGCCGCTCATTGCAATCCTTTTGCTGATGGCTTCCCGGTACGTGCTGATCAGCTTTATCCAGACGCTGCTTTATTGACTTATTCTCGGCTTTTGCCCCGTCGCTCTATCCACTTCTCCATCAGTTCCTTCATCCTCTGTTCTTCGCCTGATTCCGTCGGGAAGTAATAACGCTGACCCTCCAGGTTGTCCGGGAACACCTGCAGGTTTGCCGTCTTCTCGTCCAGGTTATGGGCGTACTGGTAGCCTTCCCCGTACCCCTCATCGCGCATCAGGTCCGTCGGAGCATTGCGCAATTCCTTAGGCACCGGGTAGTTTTCCTGTTCCTCTACGTCCTTCTTTGCTTTGCTGTATGCTTTGTAGATTGCGTTGCTTTTGGGAGCGAGCGAGAGGTAAATCGTCGCCTGGGCCAGGGCCAGGTCGCACTCCGGCCGGCCGATTAATTCGACGGCATCTTTGGCAGCAACAGCAACCTGTAGCGCCTGACTATTCGCCAGACCCACGTCCTCGCTTGCGATCCGGACCAGACGGCGGGCTATAAATACCGGGTCCTCCCCACCTTCGAGCATCCGGGCGAGCCAGTAAAGCGCGGCATCAGGGGAGCTATTCCGGACCGTTTTGTGCAGGGCGGAAATCAGGTTATAGTGCTCCTCGCCGCTCTTGTCGTAGTCCAGGCTCTTCCGCTGGGCCGCATTTTCCACGACCGAATTATCGATGGACTCGCCGGGATCAATTAACTTTGCACCGAGCTCCAGCAGGTTCAGGGCGCGGCGAGCATCCCCGTCGGAGAAGCTGGCAATGGTTTCCAGCGCCTCCTCGGTAATTCCGTATTCCCCGTTCAGGCCGCGGTCGCTTTCCAGCGCCCGCCGGACCAGCTTGCTTATCCCTTCACGATCGAGCTTTTCAAATACGAAGACCTGACAGCGGGAAAGAATGGCGGAGTTTAGCTCAAAGGAAGGGTTTTCCGTAGTCGCTCCAACGAACTTGACGCTGCCCTCTTCCAGGAACGGTAAAAGGACGTCCTGCTGGGCCTTGTTGAACCGGTGAATCTCGTCAATGAAGAGCAGGTCCCTCTCGTTGGTTCGCTGAAACTTCTCCTTGGACTGATTGAGGGCCTTCCGAACGTCCTTCACGCCGGCAGTTGCCGCACTCAGGTGGACGAACTTGGAATCATCGTGGTCCGCAATTATCAAACCCATGGTAGTCTTTCCCGTCCCGGGCGGACCCCAGAATACGAGGGCCTGAGCCTGGCCCTCCCGCACCAGCTGAGCCAGCGGCCCGTTATCGCCGAGTAAATCCTCCTGTCCAATTACTTCGTCCAGGTTCCGCGGCCGGACGCGGTCAGCCAGCGGCCGCTTGGAGCTTCCTTCCTTATCCGAACTTTCTTCTTGCGAAAACAGATTTCCCATGGTTGTTTAATTATAAAACCAACCCGGGTTGAGCAACAGGTCGGCAGGATGGTCAAGTTTTAGTCTGACAGCCTTAACGAGAGATCACTTAAGTTCCCTGATAATCCCCTATATGACTATTATCGAGCGTGTTACCATAAATTTTAACCTTGAAAGGTAACCCTGCATTTAATACTATTCCTACGCTTAACAGGGCTTGTATGGAATTATATCAAAAATTTACAGGTCCCTAGCTCAATCGGCAGAGCACTCGGCTCTTAACCGAGGGGTTTCGGGTTCAAGTCCCGAGGGACCTACCACGTGGGTCGTTAGCTCAGGGGTAGAGCATCTGACTTTTAATCAGAGGGTCGGAGGTTCGAATCCTCCACGACCCACCACCATCAGGCGTTACCCACCTATCGGGCTTATACAAAAACTTTTTATTTTTCGTCTGCTCCCGAAATTTAACATGAATTCGTCCAATCAGGCGCGGGTATTTGCGGCAGAAGAAGACTACTTTCAACCACCAAAAAGAGAAAGTTCACCAAACCAAAATTCAGTTGACGGAGAAGAACATACCCTAACAGAAGCCATCGATGATTTTAAGCTGAGGGGAAAAGTTGAGGGGCGAGCGGACAAGACCTTGCAGCAGTACGATTACGTACTTGGTAGGTTTTCTGAACAGTTTTCCGGGGATAGAAACCTCAAAACCTTGGAAGCAAAGGATATCAGGGAATATCTTGCCTATCTGATGGATGACGGGCTGGCCGACACTTCCGTAGCTATACATTACCGAGTGCTTAGAGCATTCTTCAATTGGTCGGTAAGTGAAGGTTATATTGCGGAGTCCCCGGTCAATAAGATCAACGAACCAAAGACCCCGGACAAATTTCCAAAAACCTTAGACCAAGACGAGGTGGAGAAGCTTCTCGATACCGCCCGAAACTGGAGAAGAACCTGGGCCGGTTACCGGAACTTCACGATGTTAGTGACTTTTTTGGATACCGGACTTAGGTTAAAAGAGTTTCTAAACGCGAGACTAGAAAACCTGGATTTGGAGCAACGATCAATAAAAGTAGAAGGTAAAGGCGCAAAAGACAGGAGAGTCTATTTTGGTAAGAACAATTACAGATGCTTAAGGCCCTGGCTCAAAATGAGGGAAGAGATCGATAATATCATAGATGAGACAATCTTTATCTCCCAGAACGGAGATAAGCTAAAGAGGAGACATGTTCAACATGTAATTTCGAGGATACAAAAAGAAGCCGAGTTAGAAGACGTTCAGGTATCACCACACGTTTTAAGACACACAGCTGCAACTCTAGCAGTGCAAAATGGGCTGGACGCGTTTTCACTGAAAAGGCAATTTGGCTGGGAACAGATGAGTACGGCTCTTAAATATGTACACATGAGCGATAAAGCTTTACAGGAGTCTTGAAGGAACTCTTCACCGATGGATAACTTGGAAAGCTAAATAGTGAGATCTAACGAGTTCAGCTTGAGGCAGTCAAGTTACAAACCGAGAGGTGCTAACAAGCACCTCTTTTTTTATTGCCGAAAAAAGCCCCCGCAGGACTTTTAACCATGCTAGAGGCTTTCCTTGGCAATTCCGAGGACAGAATCTTCGGGCTAAATTCCCCGGCGAGGAATTTAGCCTGCCAACCTAGCCCCTATAAAAGTCCTGCGCCCGCTTTATCCCCTGAAGCGCAAAGCCCGGGAGGTAAAGGCTTTGGCTTCTTCCCCGATTGTCAGAGAAGAATCAAAAAACCAACTCCGCGGTGCCACCGACCCAAACCCCGGCGCGGTTTGGCGGTTGGGTTCTCGTTTGTTTGCTTCAGGGAACCTGAAGACCGTGCCAAACAAACTCCGAAAACCACCTTGGAGCAGGTTTTTTGATTAAGGGGGGAGGGAGATAAAAGATCCGGACTTTACTCATCTTCTACTAACACCCCTCACCAGTGGTGATAGGGTGCCCTCATTGCCTTAGGTAGGGCCCGTTCGACTAGCTAAGTAACTTCAAAGGAAATTGGCCGAAATTTGATAGATTATCGTGAAAATATTTTTAACAACTGTGGCGGGATTGTTAAATTCCTGTTCGGATAAAAAAGTATAGATCCGCAAAGTGATATTTTACTGACATGTATGAATGTTGAAAAAGACATTGCTACCAATCATTGTTGACTGGATGAATTAAATTATCAGTTTTATTTCAAAATCAGTAATGACCTAGTAGTCCCCTCCTTTGAGCAGTTCTTTCCAGTAGTTTGAAACCAAGAAAGCCAAGCCCCAGGTAGAAGAACGAGTTTCCGACCAGGAAAAGCAGGTCGGTTAGCGGAAAGTCCGTCATGGATGCTCCTTTGGTCATTACCTCGTTGATCATACTGGTGCCCTGAGAGAGGGGGAAAAATCTCAAAAAGGGGTACCTGTCAAGAGGTGCCACTATCAATCCGATAAATAAGAAATTGAGGATTTGCAGCGAATTGGAGATGCGCTTGAATACCAGAGCAAGGCCTCCCATCAAAAAACTGAACCCGTATACTCCGGCAATGGTCAGGATTACTAGCGGTAGGAGGCTGAAGACATCTAAGTTTAAATACCTTCCTGTCGTGACCATAGCCAGACCGAGCATGCTACCGGTCATATAAACATTAAAGACGAGGAAGTTTGCAAATATTCTCGCGGAGAGTACCCAGCCGAAACTCGTAGCGGACATGTATAACTGCTCCATGGTTCCCCACTGGACTTCTCTGGTGATGAAGTTGGTGAAATTGCTGTAGGCCTGGAGGACAAACAACCAGAGCAGATAACCCACTATTATTCCCTCTATCGTTTGCCCAAAGGCTGGCTGGCCGCCCATTAGTCTTTTTGCTCCAAAAAACAAAAGGAGGAAGACTGTGTAAAACACTACAACTCCAGTTAAAGTATTGGGCCAGTACCTTATCTTTTCGATGATTTCCTTTCGGGTCATTGCCTTTAGAACCGTAAAGTACTTCATTGTTCTTCCACCCTGCTTTGCTCCTTGCGTTCGATGGTTTTCAAAAAGACCTCTTCAAGATTCTGTCCTTCGGTTTCTATGGAGGAAATTATGACCTCCTGTCCTTTTAAAAAATCCATCAGTTGATAAATCCTCTCCGGCCGC
>Ga0207414_1000461_pt1 | contig 18192 bp, 16 predicted proteins | sample PonA231FremontCA_2_FD_187269 | JGI IMG/M metagenome (GOLD analysis project Ga0207414, IMG submission 187269) | Marine sediment microbial community from Fremont, CA, USA - Pond A23 Sediment 1 (SPAdes) | ecosystem: Environmental > Aquatic > Marine > Unclassified | place: USA: Fremont, California... | reverse complement strand
GTTTTAAGGTTTTAAGGTGTAGAATAAGACTTTTCATCATTCGTTGTGGCCGCCAGGGCATGGGAGTTAACATGAAAGTGGTTGTTCTCGCCACTTCGTGGTCGAGATTTCCAAGCTCATAAGCTGCCTTGTTTTTGAGCAAGGAAAAAGAGATTATGAGTCGTAACTTCTTAATTGCTTCTTGCTTAACAGCTTAATATCTCTGCAATCTCGACTACGAAGTTACGAGCTACTTAACAGCTCTTTCACGCTTACTTGAGCCGATTTGGATACAAGTTTTATATAATCGAACAGAAAGCCTAAAATGCAAATAGTTCTCTATCAGCCGGAAATCCCACCAAATACCGGAAACATAGGTAGACTATGCGCTGCAACCTCCACTCCACTCCACCTGATAAAACCCCTCGGATTCAAACTAGATGACAGACACTTAAAAAGGGCGGGACTTGATTACTGGGGGTTTGTGGACTGTTCTATCTGGGAGGATTGGGAATCTTTCACTTCCTCACTTATTCCCGCATCCAAAATTCTCTTAACCACAAAGAATGCAAAACAATCTCTGTACTCATATAGTTTCAGCGGAGAGGAACTACTGGTCTTTGGACCTGAGGCAAAGGGACTACCTGAATGGATGTTGAATTACTATCCCAGCCAATTGAGAATACCTATTTGGAGCGAGAACGTACGCAGTTTGAATCTTGCAAATTCTGCAGCTGTGTGTTTGTACGAATCTTACAGACAATTATTATTCAATAATTAATTAAAGGACATGATTATGCTCTTGCAAATGTTTATTATTATTCCGCTTTTGGCATTAATACTGGACTTGATTTTTCAAGACCCCGAACACTGGCCTCATCCTGTAAGGCTTATTGGCGGAATCCTGGATAAATGCGAATCCTGGTCACGGAACCAGAACTACCTGTCTCTGCAAACATGTGGCATAATTACCCTGGTTATCAGTACAATTCTGGTTGGTGCAGTTGTTTACTACTTGCAAAACATCTGGCTACTGGGATTTTTTATTTCCATTTATTTGGCTTATGCCGGAATTTCTTTGGGAGGCCTAATATCTACCTCCAGACATATTATAAACCTTGTTCAGCAGGATAATTTGCCTGAGGCAAGAACAAAACTCGGAGAATTGGTAACCCGGGATACCTCGCACATGGACAGGGAGGATATCTACAAGACCCTGGCAGAATCCTGCAGCGAAAACTTAAATGACGGATTTGTTGCCCCTTTTTTCTTCCTTCTGCTGGGAGGTCCGGTATTGCTCTGGATCTACAAGACAGTAAGTACCATGGACTCCATGTGGGGATACAAAAATGAAACCTGGAGAGAATTGGGTTGGGCTGGGGCAAGGGCAGACGACTTCCTGGCCTGGGTACCTGCTAGAATCACTGCCGGCCTTGTAATTGCGGGTGTGTTTATAATGGGCCTTAACTGGAGAAACGCACTGGATTTAACCTCTACGCAGGCAGTGGAAATGCAAAGTCCCAACGCCGGTTACCCCATGGCTGCTATAGCCCTTGGCCTGGAAGGCACAATGGGTGGGGATGCCGAATATTTCGGAGAGGAGGTGTTCAAGCCCCTACTTGGTCCTTATAACAATGAATGGACCGATTTCAAGATCGAGCAGTTGCAGAACCTGCTGGTACTTTGTTCTTTCCTGTGGGTACTGATGGGACTATCGGTTATGTATATTATTTATTGCATTCTTTGAGTAGCGTTCAAAATAATGCAGAATAAAATTTGTCCAGATTTAATCTAACATGAAAAAAGTTTTATGTTTTAGAGTTTTAAGGTGTAGAATAAGACTTTTCATCATTCGTTGTGGCCGCCAGGGCATGGGAGTTAACAAGAAAATCCTTGTTTTTGGGAAACTCCCATAGATTATTTGATGACCTCAAGATTTGTTGGTCTATTTTCTATTGAAAATCATTTCCAACTAAAGGATTCGAAGGTTTTGAATTAAAACAATAGATTATATCACAAGGGAAAATTACATTCATGTGCAATATAAAAACTCGTAATTTTAGAAGATTATTTTAGAACTTTTAACTGTCCAAATTTCCGAGATTTCAAAAAAGAAAGCCTATCTGTCGACTTAATTCCAATACATCCTATGGTTCCAGCAAGATAGCCCTCCGGATGAATACCAAAATCTGAACGACCTTTACTGTCGAATTTCGGTTTCATCAGTTACTGCATTATATACTTTCGTGCAACTTTATTGTTTAGTAACTGCACGTAGCTTCAAGCACTGTAATACCCAAAATACAATCTTTTCCAACTAGCTTTGGTACTACCCCATTTCCTTGCTGCGGTTGCAGGCAGCGGTGACAGCATCTATGATCGCGCTCTTTACACACTGCCTGTCCAAATGGTTCAACCCCTGTATAGTAGTACCTGCGGGGGAAGTCACCATTTCCCTGAGTTCACTTACAGATTGACTACCTTCCTCTGCCATCTGAGTCGCTCCGGAAACCAGCGACAAAACCATGTCCCTGCTTTCTTCCCTGTTCAAACCCACGGTCAGTCCCGCTTCGATCAAGCTCTCAAGGAAGTAGAACACGTATGCAGGTCCGGAACCAATCAGGGCGGTAAAGGCATCGAAATACTTTTCCGGTAATGTATGAACCTTACCGGATTTTGCAAAAAGGGTTTGAACAAATTCCTGCTGTTTCTGATCCAGGCGCGGATCATCCAGACACAAGGCAAATACACCTTGATTTATCAATGCCGGAGTGTTGGGCATAACCCTTACCACCGGACAACGATCCCCGCTCCAGTCCAGGATCTGCTCGCGCTTTACACCCGCTGCTATGGAAACAATGCAGTGATCCTGCCTCAGATCATCTTTTATCTCTGAAAGCACCTCCTGCAATTGATAGGGTTTGACAGCCAACACCAGATAATCGCTGGAATCAGTGAGCTCCTTTAAAGAACCCACTGCATTTATCCCTGCCTCTTCCTGCAGGCTTGCCACCTTTTGGCTGTCAATGTCGTAGCCGAAGACATCGATACTCTCCAAATCCTTCCAGCCCTTTATAAGTGCCTTGCCCATGTTTCCAAGGCCCATAAAGCCAATATTAGGCATATTTCGTCTTCCTCCGGAATTGATTAATTGCACCTCAGATATCAGATGATTAGGTAAATAGCTGCTGAGTTGTTAGGATGAAAAGTCTTATTCTTACACCTTAAAACCTTAACTCCTTAAAACTTAAAACTTTTTCATGTTAGACTATCTCCAGATGATTGAAAAAATAGGAAATTTCAGTTGCCGCTGTTTCCGGGCTGTCGGAGCCGTGCACTGAATTCTTTTCCACATCCTTGCCGATTTTAGCCCTAATAGTTCCCTCTTCTGCCTCTTCAGGTTTTGTCGCTCCCATTAGATCCCGGTATCTCTGAATCGCATTTTCACCCTGCAGTACCATCACAACTATAGGACCAGAGCTCATATAATCAGTCAGGCTATCGAAAAAAGGCTTATCCTGATGCACAGCATAAAACCCCTGGGCCTGCTCCTTGCTCATGTGCAACATTTTCATTGCCTTTATTTCCAGGTTGGCACTTTCAATATGGCCAACAACCTCTCCGATCAAGTTTCTTTCCAATGCGTCCGGTTTAACAATGGACAATGTCTGCTCCTGCATAAAGTTCCTCCTTTGTTGCATGTTATCAGTTATTAGTTATTGGTTAACGGTCAATGGTTCCTAGTTCCCGGTTCTCTGTTCAAGGTTGAAGAAATTAGTTAGTGCTTAAATGTCGGTGTCGATGTAGTGCTAATAAAAATTTCAAAGCCTAGTGCTCTATCATATTGCAATCAACTATTAACCGATAACGATAACTGATCTCTAACTCAATTCTCGCTATCCACGATTTCCTCTATACTACACAGGCGGAATTTATCACCCTGCCTTTTCTTCCATTTCTGCAAGGCATTCAATGTCTCCGGATAAGGATGACCTATTGCAACCACGCTTCCGGACTTTTTAGCCAGGCGTGCTACTTTTTGCAACTGAAACAGTATTGCCTCCACATCTTCTTCATTATCCAGGAATATATCCCTGTTGATTTCCTCCACTCCAATCCTGGAAGCGAGGTTTTGAGCTTTGCTCTTGGGACAGGTGAGGCTATCCATAAAAAAAAGTTTTCTTTCTTTCAACTCCTGCATCAAAACCCTCATTTTTTGTGCATTAGCAGTGAACCTGGATCCCATATGGTTATTAACCCCGATTACACCGGGAATACTATTCAAATTTGAAGCAAAAACATTCCTTATCCGGGAATCATCCATTTCCACCATAAGTGCCCCTGGTCCAGGATCAACCTCTGGATAATTAAGGGGTTCCATGGGTTGGTGCAGCAGGACCGAAATATCATTTCTTACAGCCAAATTTGCAATCTGCCTGGAATACGTACTATAGGGCAAGATGGAGAAGCTTACGGCACCACCGAAAATTTTCTTCAGCTTCCTTGCCTTGGAGATATTTTCTCCCATGTCGTCTATCACTATAGCTATTTGGGGTTTTTTCTTTTCCGGTTCCGAAATCTGCATCGGCCTGGATTGAAGAATCAAAAGGTGGGTAACTACACCATTTATTTTAACGCGGTAGGAATCTCCCTCTAACTCCACTTTTTGTAATCTCGCATCCTTGAACCGGCGATGCAGATAATTGCTGAATCCTGAAATAAACTTTTCCTTCAAATCCTCTGGAAGGTTCAAGACCAGTGTTTGATAATAGTAAGAGGAATTGGCGTGTCTCTTTAATTTTATTTCCTTGTGCTTAACAGTGTCAGGATTAATATTCAATAACAGCAGGCTTTGGAGCAAGGCCCGGTCTACCCGCCTAACCCTGGTCAAGAATCCCTTTTTTATATCCTGCTCGTAGAGCCTTTTCTGTCCTTCGAAATAGTTGCCAGCATCCTGTAGCAAGTCTTGGGATTCCTTGGAGGTATCGATTTGACGCCTGGGATTTTTTTCACTTTGGTTTTTCTCTGAAAACTCCAGGGAAGTTGATTTGTCCGCTGCGGGCTGTACGGGATACAGCAGCCCGATGAGCGTAATTCCGGTAACTATAACCGCTATTGTCAAAAAGACAAGAATTGCCTTGTTACCCAAGACAATTCTTGTCTGACGTTTCTTTCCGCTTCCGGATTTATTTGAGGATTCAGCACTCTTTTTTTGATTCATTCTTTGTCTACTATTTCATAATCCTTCCCAGCCTTCTGTAGCGGGAAAGAGGCTTGACAAAAGCATTATTCTGCCGTGTGAACATTTTACTAAACCAAATGGTTAGGCTATGGCTTAATACATAATCTACAGGCACAAGGAACATCTACCAAACCTTGAGCTAAGTCACAAGAAGATATTGACCATAACGAGTCCTACAAACTACTCGGAACTGAACTTGTTCAGGGCCTGAATTGTAGGTAGACTTTTGACCAGTTGCAGGGCAATGCGCAATTGATTGTCTTTTTCGAGCATCTCCCTGACCTTTTTGCTGTTTTGCGGCTTCACCGTAGCATTGTCCGATTTATCCCCATCTAAATGCCCCTCCAAGTCCTTTTCCCTAAACATGGAGAAGGGATTCTGATTATTTTTATCATCTCCCTGTGGGGCAACAAAGGGGACCTTAATATCCGGCTCTATGCCTTCGGCCTGAATAGATCTCCCATCCGGAGTGTAATAACGAGCAGTGGTCAATTTAATACCTGCCCCGCTGGAAAGCGGGATTACAGTTTGTACCGACCCCTTGCCAAAACTACGAACTCCTACTACCAGTGCCCTTTTTTGATCCTTCAGGGCGCCAGCCACAATTTCGGAAGCAGATGCAGACCCGGAATTTATCAGCACCGTCATTGGCACATCGGTCAGATCAAAATCCTGCTTCTGTGCCGATTTGCTCATTTGGGCCTTTTCCACCCGTCCCTTGGTATATACTATTTTCCCTTGGCTTAAAAATGTATCTGCCACGCTAATAGCCTGGGTTAACAATCCACCCGGATTATTCCTCAGATCGAGAACAACACCTTCAAGCCCGGAACGATGCTTCTGCAAAGCGTCATGCAATTCTTGACTCGTATTTTTATTAAAATTTGTGATTCTCAGGTACAGATATCCTTGTTGCAATACTTGTGATTCCACACTGTGCACCGGGATCTTGTCCCTCTCAATAGTGACCTTTTTGGGTTTATTCGCATTTTTGTGCAAAATGGTTAGTTCAACTTCAGTACCCTTTTCTCCCCGAATCTGATGAACTGCGTCCATGATGGAAATGTCCTGCGTGGAATTCCCGTTTATTTCCAGGATCGTGTCCCCTGCCTTCAGGCCGGCTTTTTGAGCTGGGGTTCCCTCGATCGGGGATACAACAGTCAATCTCCCTTTTTTCAAAGTAATCTCAATCCCAACACCGCTAAACTCTCCTGAGGTCTCAACCTGCATTTCCTCAAAGGAATCAGGGCTCAAATAAGCGGAATGCGGGTCCAAATTCTTGAGCATGCCCTTGATAGCACCTTCCATCAAATCTTTTCTGGTCACATCCTTTACATAGTTGTCCTCCACCATATCCATTACCTGACTGAACTGCTTCAAAGGCTTATATTTATTCTCGGCAACTGAATTGGATGAAGTCAAGGCCAAAATACAAAGTATTCCAATAATTCCAAGTACGTGGCTTATGCGCATAATAATCTCCAGGTTTGTTTTGGATTTGTTATTCAATATTTTATCCGTCTTATTCGGAAATTATAATAAAGGCCGGTATATTCAGCCTTCATCCTTTAGCCAGGGCTCGGGGTCTATGGGTTGCTGACCCTTGCGAATTTCGAAATACAACCCTTCACCCTCTGCTTCCGGATAAAATCCGGCATTACCTATAATTTCGGATTGCTCCACTTTTTCCCCCACTTTAACCTTGGAATCGGACAAAAAGGCATAGAGTGTGTAATATTGCTCCCCGTGAAACAATATTATCACTTCTCCGAAACCCCGCAAGGTATCATCATATACTACTTCTCCCCAGGAAACAGCTTTCACTGGTTCCCTGGCATCCAAGGAAATGCCTATTCCCTCTCGAGGAGGGGCAGCATTTTTATTATAATCAACAATCGTCTTGCCTTTGACAGGCCAGGGCAAAAGCCCCTTCAAATTTGCTATCTTCTTTGTATTCTTCAATTTTAAATCATATTGCAAATCCTGTATAGTACTTCTTATATCGTTTAACTGTTCCTTCTTGGCTACCTTTTTGGCCCTGACCCTTTTTACTTTTTGCAGAAATGCCAGCTTCTTGTTGACCAACTCTTCCTTGGTAGCTCGAATATCTCTTATTTTTTGATCCTTTCTCTCCTGTGCCCGCTTTTGATCTTCCAAGTTTTCAGCCAAACGGACCTTCTGGTTCTTCAACTCCTCGACCTTGCTTTTAACATAATCGAAAATAGCAGAAAGCCATTTATATTGTCGATGATTTTTCTCCCAGGAACCCAAGATTCCGAAACTTCCATGTTTTCTCCGAAGATACAAGGGCCAGAGATGTCCTATTAACTCCACTAGTTCCTGCTTATTCTCCTTAATGCCTTTTTGCAAATCCTCGTACTTCAATTCCAATTTCTGGATTTCCTGCTTTATGTCTCCTAATTCCTCCCGATTCTGCGCCAACTTGGAACCAAGAAGCTGAATACGTTTTTCAAACTCCGATATGTCGGTATAAAGTTTTCTTTCCCTGGAATCCAGTTCTTTAATTGACTCTTTATTTTTCAGGATTTGTTGCTTTTTTTTCCTGATCTCTTTTTGGAGTTCGTTACTTTCAGTCAGTGCAGGCTCGGGAAAGACCAAGCACATTAACAGGAGCATTATTGTGGTTAAAAAAACCACAAAAAAAACACCCGATTTTTCTAATGTCAACAATTTCTTGCCAATTTCAAATCTATAATTTGTCAAATACACAAGGTTATAAAAAGCTATACAGCGGGCAATCACCACACAACCCCGATTTCTTTTTGCACCAGTGTTTCCCCACCCTTACCAAAAGTGCATGGAATTCGTTAAACAGGTCGATATCCAGTGGCAATACATCCATGAAATAATTGCGCAATTCCTCGTAACCGATATCTTCTGGCACGAGACTGTGCCGGTTGCAAATCCTGGCTGTATAAGTATCTACCACAAAAGTAGGCTTTTTTAAAGCATACAAAAGGATGCTGTCTGCAGTTTCCGGACCAATTCCCTTGACTGCCAAAAGTTTGTGCCGCAGTTGGGATAGATCTTGCCGGCTCAAGATTTCCAGATCAAAAGAGGCCTCGTTCTTTAAAAAAAACAAAAAATTCTTCACCCGACTGGCTTTTATCCTGAAATATCCGGCGGGCCTGATCAATTCAGCCAATTCCTCCTCTGTCAACCTAAAGAGCTTATCCGGATATAACAGGGACTTTTCCTCCAGATTCAAAATAGCTTTCTCTACATTGCTCCAATTGGTATTTTGAGTCAGGATTGCTCCAATACAAACTTCGAACGGACTTCCTCCGGGCCACCATTGGCTGGGTCCCAGTCTGTCCAGCATATAGCCGTACATCTGAAGAAGAAGCCTTTCACGCGGTGAGTTTTGATAATTCATGCAATAATGGCTCTTAAAACCCTATTCTTTGTTCCAGATAATGGCGGACCAGCCGTTTTGCCTTACATATTCCGGATTTTGCAAACCCAGATCCTGATAGGACTTTACCACCCCTTGCTCCTGATTTTCCAGTATACCGGAAAGAATCAGACAACCTCCGGGGTTGGTCAAACCAATCAATCCGGAAGCCATCCACATCAAGGGCCGGTAGTAAAGATTGGCCAGGACCAGATCGAACCCTGCAGCACTTTTGAAATTGTCCAATGTTCCGGCAAAGATACAAAACTCATTTTGCACATGGTTGAGGGAAATATTGTATTTGGCATTTATCAAGGCACCTGGATCACAATCGAAACCCATCCCCTGCAGGCCCAATTTTGCACAAGCAATGCCCAAAATCCCGGAACCTGTTCCTATATCCAAAAATTCAGTGCCTTGGGATAAACATCCATTTTTTTTCAGTCTCCCTATGGCCTCAAGGCAGAGGTTGGTAGTGGGATGATTGCCAGTACCAAAGGCCATGCTCGGGAAAATATATACTGGATACAGATCACCTTTAATCTCAGTGGATTCCTGTTCCCATTCCGGAATAATAAAAAAATACTCACCCACCTCAATGGGCCGGAAATACTTCCTCCACTCCGAGGTCCAATCCTGTCTTGACCTGGAAAAGATTTCACACCCTACAACCGGATAAGATTCTTGGATCCTCTCTCTTAGGGCTTCTGCCTGCTCCCGGGAATCGAAATAGACAATATATTCTCTGGAATCATCTTGGTTTTCCTTTTCTTCCCATCCGGTCAGAACCTCCCCTCGGAGAAGCAAATCCATTTCCTCTTGATTCTCCGGAGCAACCTTGATCTGGAGGCAATAAATATTATCGTCGGCCTGTGTATTACAATTTGTCATTTTGAAGCAATATATCTTCCATGGTCTTAGCAAAATTATCAAAATCTTGTTTTTCTATTACTAGCGGGGGCAAAAGGCGCAATATCCTCTCCTGAGTCAGATTGCATATATAACCCCTGTCTAACAGAGCCTTCCATATCTCCTTGGCAGAGTTTTGAAATTCAATTCCCAACATCAATCCGATACCGCGAATCTCCCTTATCTGATTGGGAAATTTTTGCTTCAAGGCCTGGAATAATTGCAGTGCATAAGAACCCTTGTCCCGGACCTGTGCACAAACATCCCGATCTTGGATTGTTTTCAGGACCTGATCAGCCACTGCGCTTACGAGTGCTCCGCCGCCAAACGTTGCTGCATGTACTCCTGGCTCGAATCCCTGGCTGACTTCTTCATTGGCCAGCATAGCACCCATGGGCAGTCCGTTTGCCAAAGCCTTGGCAACAGTAAATATATCCGGACTCAGATCGAAATGTTGATGGGCCCACATTTTCCCTGTTCTGGCCATACCGCTCTGTACTTCGTCCACTATCAAGAGCACTCCGTTTTCGCGGCATAGTGCCTGAACCTCTTGCATATACTGCTCATCCAAGGGTATTACTCCACCCTCTCCCTGGACTGCTTCCAGCAATACTGCTGCAGTAGCGGAAGTAAAACCATGCTCCATAGCCTGGATGTCGTTGGGAGGAACCAACTTGAAGCCCTCGGGCAAAGGGGCAAAATCTTCTTTACCCTTGCCCTGCCCGGTAGCGGTCAACGTAGCCAGGGACCTGCCGTGAAAAGAATTGTGCAGGCTAATTATCTCGTAAGCATCTGTATTTCTAATTTTGCGCATGTACCTTCTGGCAAGCTTGATCGCTGATTCATTCGCTTCCGCCCCGGAGTTGCAAAAAAATACCTTTTCGGCATCGCAAGTTCCCAAGAGCCTCTCTGCCAAGTCCAATTGAGGAGTCTGATAAAACAGGTTGCTGACATGAATCAGCTTATCTGCCTGCTCTCGAATTACCTTGTTTATTTCCGGAGGACAATGTCCGAGATTACAAACCGCTATACCAGCCAGCATGTCAACGTATTCGTTGTCTTCACTATCGTATAGCCTGGCTCCGTAGCCCCTTTCTATCTCCAAGGGATAGCGGTTGTAAGTATTGCACAGCAAACTCTTTTCCCTGTCCTGCACCTGAGACAAATAATTCATTCAAACTCCTCATTTTTATAACTATCCGGGATTCCGATAAAAGATAAAGCCTTGAACCAGTTTAGTGAACAAGGATTAACAGGAAGGTATTATCAAATACTATTATTGATAAACAAAACTTACCCATGTACTGGATTAGTAACAAAATTTCCAAGTCACTCCGGGGAAAACCGGACTGCAAGAAATTTCCAATCGCCAGCTTATTTCCTTGCCATGGGGCAACAGCCAAAACAGCGCCTACACTTCGGGTCTGGGCAACACTCCTGCCCTTTCGGCAATCTCCGGAACCTTGTGTTCCCATTCAATAGCCATTAGATGCACACCGGAAATTCCCTTCATCTCCTTGAATTCTTCAATCTGTTCACAAGCGATCTTTATCCCCTCTTCAGCCTTTTTTCCCTTGGGCGCATCCTGCAAACGCTTAATAATCTCATCCGGCACATCAATTCCTGGAACGTTCTTCTGCATGAATCTAGCCATACCAACACTTTTCATGGGAGTAATACCTGCCAGGATGTAAACCTTTTCCGTAAGCCCCATATCTACTGCTTGTTTAACCCATTTGCGCATCAGTTCCATATTGTATATGCATTGAGTCTGAATAAAGTCCGCCCCTGCTTGTATCTTCTTGGCCAATCTGTGCACCCTGAATTCATAAGGCTGTGCAAACGGATTCGCAGCAGCGCCAATAAACATATTGGGGGTGCCGTCAAGTTCGCCTCCTGCCATGAACTGTCCCTGATCCCGCATTTTCTTGACAGCGGAGATAAGCTGCATGGAATCTATATCAAAAACACCCTTGGCATGGGGATGATCACCGAATTGCTGATGATCGCCGGACAGGCACAGTACATTTTTTATCCCGTGGGCATTTACTCCCAGGATATCCGCCTGCATCGCCAACCGGTTCCTATCCCGGCAAACCATTTGAAAATTGGGCTCAAGGCCTTCCTGCTGGACTATCAAGGACGTGGCCCAGCTGGATAAACGTACCATTCCGGTCTGATTATCGGTAATATTTACCGAATCCACGCTACCCTTTAGATAGGAGGCCTTCTCTTTTACCGCCTCAATATTTGTTCCCCTGGGAGGACCGAGTTCACCGGTAAATGCGAATTGTCCCGACTTTAGCACCTTTTCCAAATTACTCTGTTGCTCGTTCTGAATGTTCATAAGCTATCTCTTTGTTTTTTAATAAATGTATGTTATTGAGTTGGAATTCAATGATTCAACGCTCACGGTTTAAGATTTTGCGGTTAAGTTAGCGTCCGGAACCCGCTAGCTGCAGTTAATATTTTTTATGGCACTCCCCGCAAGCTAAAGGTCCGGAATTCACTTCCTTGTGGCATCCTATACATTGATTGTGATAAGCATTCCTTAAGGATCTCTTGCCTTCGGCGCCTTCAATATCCTTCAAATGGCAATCCGAACATTCCTGTCCGATAATGCGGGAACAAAGCATTTTGTTCTTTTGATACATATGATGGCATTTACAACAGGTATAACCCTCGATTTCGTCGCTTTCTATGTGCGGCTTATGAGTGAACAAAGCAGCCGGCCTTTGTGGTGAACTAAAGACCTCCTCATTTATTCTTCCCATATCTGAATCGTGGCAATTTTGACATAATATCGGACCGTTATCCTTGTCCAAATGGCAACCGATGCACTGCGTATGGTAGGCGTACTTCAGCTTCAGTTTGCCCTTGTCTACTTTATGGCAATCCGAACATTCCTTACCCACAGACATTGCCCCCGGAACCTTTTCCCCGTCTTCATAGACGTGGTGGCATTCACTACAGGAGGCCCTGGTGGAATGAGCACTGTGCTTGAACTTCGCAGCAGAAACCTCGTGTTTTTCAAACGCCTCATCCTTGAGTTCTGTAATATTGGATTGAGCTTTCACTACCAACGCGGAACAAAAAACAACCAGTAAGGATATAAAAAATATATTGATTTTATTACTCATTGTTACCTCTTTATACATAAGGATTGCATTACAAGAGAAAAAAGCAGCGCAGTAAATAATATGAGCAACTTGATTCCGAAAAAATATTTTTAAGTTCAAATAACAGAAACAGTCCTGAAATTCAAGAAAAAATTATTGTATTTAAAGCTAAACTTTTCCATAGTATCAAAATATAGTAATGATTAACTTCCATAAAGATATGGAGAGTAGTTGATTCTACTTTTTATCTTGCTAACTCAACAGTCGAAAATTCTAAGCTAACCCTTTGAAATTATTAGTCCTATATTGCCCTTGGAAATCTTGTCCGAAGGAACAAGAAATGTACTTAACCCCTTGTTAGCTAACATATTGTTTTAATTTTAAAACTTCGGGCAATCTTGTCCGAAGGCACAAGAACATAGAACTTCGAACTCTTTAGCTGGTAGAGGATTTATGAATCTTCTAAGACAACCCTTTCCTGCAGGGTATAAATATTCATCCTGCTCTCCCTCAAAAAACCCACCAAGGTCAGGTTGTAGTCACTGCTTATTTGCACTGCAAGAGAACTGGGAGCCGATATCCCGGCAAATATTTCCAGTCCGATTATCACTGCCTTCTGGACCATCTCGAAACTCAATCTGGAAGAGACCAATCCAAGAAAGGCCTGGTTTTGTTTTTCATTCAACAGTACCCTTCCGATTATCTTGTCCAGGGCATTGTGTCGTCCCACATCCTCGGCAAAAGCAAGCAACTCGCAGTCACAGGAATATATGGCCGCGGAATGAGTATAACCGGTTCTGGGAAATAGTCCAATATGTTGTTCAAAATTCTCTTTTATCCGCATCAGTGTTTGTACACTGCAAGCGGAGAAATTCTGCACGCCTTTTTCAGGGAAATAAATCTTGTCAACAGAGGTCTTGCCACACAGTCCACAACTGGAACGACTTATATAGGTGCCTGTTTCATGTGAGTGATTTGCTAGCTTGCCTACAGGGCGGGCAAGCTCAACCAATATCTTGTTTTCCCCCTCTTCCTCGGGACAATGTCCCAGCCACTCGATTTCGCTCAGCTCCTGGAACAGACCTTCGGTATAACAAAACCCCCGGACCAGATCCAGGTCGTCTCCGGGCAAACGCATAATCACAGCATAGGGTTCGCCGTTGACGAATATCTGCAGAAACTCCTCCACGGCAATCTCGTCTTCCACGGTCTCCAAGCCACCGTTGTGGTATTTGACTATATCCCGGAATATGGTTTGCATTCCTTATCCACAGACCTCCAGCATTCTTTCCAGGGACAGGGACGCGGCCTTTTGGGTTTGTCTATCCACAAATATGGGCGAATTTTCTTCCAACCCCTGCAGTGTATTCAAAAGGTTAGCAGTATTGATCTTGGCCATATCCTTGCAATGTATATCCAACAAGGGAAGGATACGCTTGCTACCCTGGTATTGCTCGGCCAGCCTTTGGACCATGTTTATCTCTGTCCCCACGAAAATGGTACTTCCTTCTTCCCTTTCCCTCACATACTGTATAATCTGGGAGGTGGAGCCGCTCGCATCAGCCATCTTCACCACTTCCGGAGGGCATTCAGGATGTACTATAACATGGGCTTTGGGGTACTTTTCCCGCACGGTTTGTATATGTTCCGGCTTCATGCGCTCGTGCACATCACAATAACCCGGCCAGATATACAATTTTTTCCCCCCGGGGACCTTCATGCTGTCCAGATCCAGAACAACCTGTTCATTATCCGGCACACCCAATCTAGAGGCGATATTTTGGCCCAGATTCCTGTCAGGCAAAAACAGCACGCTATCACCCTGCTGCAAGGCCCAATCCAGCATTTTCCCGGCATTTGCCGATGTACATACAGCCCCGCCGTAAATCCCGGTAATGGCCTTTACCGCAGCCGAGGTGTTCACATAGGTCAAAGGAATCACCCTTTGCCCGCTCAGTATATTTATCCTCTGCAAAGCGTAATTTACAAGACTCGCCGGAGACATCTCGGACAAGACGCATCCCGCTCCGGATTCGGGTATATACACCTCTTGGCTGTCCTTCGCCAAGATAGCTGCGGATTCCGCCATAAAATAGACACCACACATGACAACATATTTAGACTCCAGCTGAGGTATCTTGCGGGCCAATTCCAGGGAATCCCCCAAAAAATCCGCATGTGCAACTATGCCGTCCTGTTGATAGTGGTGGGCCAATATGGTTAGATCCCCGGAATATTGATTTTTTGCCTCTTTTATCCCGGCATGGTTATCCGGATTCACAATTATTTCTCCTTGGTTTGACAAATATAATCGAAAACGCCAATATTTCACCACTAATTATTATTAACAACTAAACTTTAAGCCTTGCCGGGTTAAAAATATCCAAGTTATCTCGGAAGCTTAATATAAAACTTTCGCCGTAGTGTTAATATCTTTATCTTAACCAAGAACGAAGAACCAGGAACCGTTTTTCTCATGTAAACGCGATTAAGCACTTCCATTGACTTGAGAATCAATTGGTTTTCTAATAAAATATTTTTTCTTTTGCGTAAACAGTAAAATTTTGGAGCAGGATCATGAACTGGAAAATAGACACCAAGGCTCTTCATTCCGGCCAGGAACCGGACCCTGCCACCGGCAGCAGGACGGTGCCGATTTATCAGACCAGCAGCTACGTTTTCAAGGACAGCGAAGACGCACAGGGGCTTTTCGATTTGAAGCCCGAAGTATGGGCTCCCAGGCTCAATCTGGACACCCCGGGCTACAGGCAGAATGACTATTCCACCCGGGACACCGGAAACGTTTACACCCGGATAATGAATCCAACCACCGACGTACTGGAAAATCGCATGATGGATTTGGAAGGGGGAGTGGGGGCACTGGCCACGAGCTCAGGCATGTCAGCAATAACCCTGGCTGTAATGAATATATGCAAGGCCGGGGACAATATAGTTTCCTCCAGTAGCCTGTATGGCGGGACCCACACCCTTTTTGCGCATACTCTTCCCCAGTACGGGATCAACACCAAGTTTGTGGATTGCAGCGATCCGGAGAATTTTGCCGCAAATATAGACGCAAATACCAAGTGCCTGTACCTGGAAACCGTGGGCAATCCCAAGCTGAATATTCCGGATCTCCGCGCTATCGCAGAAATAGCCCACCGCTCCGATGTACCTTTAATTGTTGACAACACTATACCTTCTCCCATATTGTGCAAGCCATTCGATTTTGGAGCGGATATTGTCGTCCATTCCCTGACCAAATTCTGTGGTGGCCACGGAACCACTATCGGGGGAATAATCGTGGACAACGGCAAGTTCGACTGGACGGCTTCGGGGAAATTTCCCATGCTTACAGAACCGGACTCCTCCCACCACGATCTTGTCTGGACCGAAGCCTGCGGCAAAGGTGCATACATCATGCGTGCAAGGAACAACCCACTGCGGGATATGGGTATGTGCATATCCCCGTTCAACAGCTTTCTGATCCTGCAGGGACTGGAAACACTGCACCTCAGGATGGAACGGCACGCGGAAAACGGAATGCATGTAGCAAACTACCTGCAAAGGCACTCCAGGGTGAATTGGGTTCTTTATCCCGGCTTGAGCAGCCATCCCACTCACGATATGGCCCGGGAATACCTGCAGTCCGGATTCGGATCCATGGTGGGGTTCGGAATAAACGGCGGAAGCGAGGCCGGGAAAAAATTTATCGAAAATCTGCAGCTTTTCAGTCACTTGGCAAACATCGGGGATGCAAAGAGCCTGGCCATTCATCCGGCTTCCACCACACACGCCCAAATGAGCGCGGAGGAACAGGAAAATAGCGGAGTGACCCCTGATTTCATTCGGCTTTCAGTAGGGATAGAACATATTGATGACATCCTCAACGACCTGGAACAGGCGTTACAGAGGACAGAGGACAGAGGATAGAGGACAGAAGAAGGATGACAAAGGACAGAAAGATCAAAGTCTTATAAAGTTTATAACCTGCTGTATATTCTTTGCAGCTGCATCATATCGGAAACCGGAAGAGAAGAAACAACCCTATGAACAAACACAACTCAGTGGGGCTAGTGGAAAAAAATTTTTTCCATTTTGCACATCCCCCCAATGAAATGCTCTTCGAGTGCGGGCAAAAGATGGGTCCCCTCACCCTGGCCTATGAGACTTACGGAGAGCTGAACAAGGACAAGACCAATGCAGTACTTGTCCTGCACGCTCTCACAGGGGACAGCCACGCAGCGGGATACTACAGTAAACACGACAACAAGCCCGGCTGGTGGGATATAATGATAGGACCGGGCAAGGGCATAGATACAGACAAGTATTTCGTGATTTGCTCCAATGTACTGGGGGGTTGCCGGGGATCAACCGGTCCCTCCTCCATTGATCCAGATACTGGCCGGCCCTATTCCCTGAACTTCCCTGCGATAACCATCGGCGACATGGTGCAGGCCCAGAAACATCTAATAGAACACCTGGGAATTGAACAGTTGTTGGCAGTAGTAGGCGGTTCCATGGGAGGCATGCAGGCACTGGAATGGAGCGTGCGCTTCCCGGATATGGTTCGAGCCGCCATACCCATAGCCACCACCACCAAACACTCCTCCATGGCCATAGCCTTCAACGAAGTGGCCAGGCAGGCAATAATGAAAGACCCCAACTGGAACAACGGGGATTACTACGAGAATCATTATCCCAGCCACGGACAGGCAGTAGCCAGGATGATCGGACACATAACCTACTTGTCAGACTCCGCCCTGAAAAAAAAGTTCGGCAGAACACACCAAAAGGAAAACAAGTTTACCTACAGCATGGAGAACGATTTTCAGGTGGGAGAGTATCTGGCTTACCAGGGACAAAAGTTCGTGGACCGCTTCGACGCCAATTCACTCTTGTACCTCACCAAAGCCAGCGATCATTTCGAACTTGCGGATAAATACGGACAGGGATCACTGGCCGAAGCCTTTTCCCTCGCCAGATGCAAATACCTGGTGGTTTCCTTCACTTCGGATTGGCTCTATCCCACCAGGCAATCCAGGACCATGGTCCAAGCCATGAAGAAAAACAACCTGTACGTGAATTTCTGTGAAATACTAATAGATTACGGACACGACTCCTTCCTGGTGGATAATCCCAGACTGTTCAGTCTTATCTCCGGTTTCCTGGACAAGGAATACAGTTCGATCAATAAACAAGGAGAAAAAAATGCGCTTTGATCTCTATACCATTGCCTCCTGGATAAATCCCCACAGCAGGGTTCTGGATCTGGGATGCGGGAGCGGAGAGCTTTTGAACTATCTGCAGGAGAAAAAAGAGGTCAGCGGCACCGGTATAGAGGCGAACGAGGACAAGGTCGCAGAAGGGATAATCTCCGGAGTGAACATTATCCAGGGAGACATACACAGGGAGATAGGGGACTATCTGGACGACTCCTTTGACTATGTCATCCTGAGCCAGACCCTGCAACAGGTCCTGAAGCCAGCCATGCTGATCCACGAAATGCTCCGGGTGGGAACGAGGGG
>Ga0207414_1000460_pt1 | contig 18250 bp, 16 predicted proteins | sample PonA231FremontCA_2_FD_187269 | JGI IMG/M metagenome (GOLD analysis project Ga0207414, IMG submission 187269) | Marine sediment microbial community from Fremont, CA, USA - Pond A23 Sediment 1 (SPAdes) | ecosystem: Environmental > Aquatic > Marine > Unclassified | place: USA: Fremont, California... | reverse complement strand
GCCATCTCTTCAATGCTGTCATCGACAAAGCGTTCCACGTCGCAAAATATACGCGAAAAGGGCGCTATAACCTTAATGACGCCATCCAAATTGAACAGGTCTTCGGTGTACCAATCAGTTAGCTTATTTACTTCCGCATCCAGGGTTGGGATGTCAATGACAAAGCCTTCTTTGTTCGGAAAGCAAGTGGAAGAGTTGGGTATGTGGAGGATTGGGGGCATGGTGATTTTTATAAGTTTTGAATTAGAATTAACAGATTGAAAATTATTACAATATTTTCATTACTCTATTACGGCCCTCTTCATTATTTGCTACTCTTGTTTTGGGTAATAGATAACAACAACTCCTATCATCAGGAATAGCAATATAGTGCCTTTCACTATAATCTAATAATTCAGGCTCTTTAATCAATCGCCCTTTCCAATTAGGCATATCTGCTGGTATTGAAAAATCATTTATTATATCATCGATGGTTTTATTTATTAACTGACTAATTAGTTCTTTCAAATAGTCCCTATAATTTGGTTTATAAGCAAAGTTTCTTAGATCATCCATGTTTTCAATTAATTTTCTTTTATGAGCATCAACGGCATGAAGCCATGATTGCCAATAATCATAAAACTGATGATCACCAATTGTAAGAAGAGCACTCCTGAATTTATTGCTTATGTCATTCCCATTTAAATGGTCTTTTAGGACTTTTTTAATCTTATTCAATTCGCCTGAATCAAAATTGCTTGTATCTTCTTCAGAGTTAATACAGTATAGAGGGAAGTTTATACGCCCTTTGCAAAATTCTGTATCTTCAGTTTCGAAAATAGCATTACTATTAGCCTTATTGTTTGTTATAATTTCAGCTTTTTTTGCTTCTTCTTGTACCTGTTTCCTTGCAAATTTAGATTTTATAGGTGTTTGACTTAAGTATTCATAAATATTTTCACTTCCGGCTGATAATTCTGAAATTAAGAGAATTGCACCTCTGAAAGTTTCGGGTGTATCAATTGTAGAATTTAAAATTATATTTCTGACTACACGCATCCAAATTTCAAATGATTCTTTGTCAAAATTATCTGTATTTAGAAGATATTTTGTTTGCGCATAAAACAATATCCTTTGTGGATAGGTTGCTTGTTTATCAGTATTTACAATAATTGATAATAGATACTCATTTTCAGGATTTAGCCTCCATAATGGAAATGATATCTCATATTTATACTCCTTAGAATATTGATCTAATGAGTTGTATAAATATTTATACGCTTTTTCATCAAAATAGTCAGGTTCCACTTCTTGAGGATTATTAAACAGTTCCTGTATAATGTTTTCTCTGTTTTCAAAATTTTCGTATTGAGCTATTGAAGTCATCGCTATGTTTGCAATATAATTGGTATATGCTTTATCAAAATTTAATTCATTATCTCGAGAAATTTTCCAAAAGAGATTCGTCCATGATGTATCTGCTTTGTGAGCAAAGGTATTTCTTAGGTCTGCTATGTTATTTTCCCATTGTTTTTTTTCAATTTTATTTTCAAAGCTAGCTTTGAAATTTTCAAAAGAGCTAAGTATCTTTCCCCGGGCATTCATTTTAATATAGAGGTCATCAGATAGATCAAGATCTTCGAGTTCAATATATTGAAAGGTAATTGGTCGATTTTCTTCATTGGTTAGCTGATTCCATCCCTCTTGGAGATCATTAAAATAATTATGTATATCATCCAACATAATCAACATTGCATTGACTGTTGGATCTTTTTCCCATACTTGAAAAAACCAGGGTTCTTTTTTTATCTTTTGGCTTATGCTGTTATCATTAAAACTAAAATTTATATCATTTTCAACAAGCTTCTCACAAAATTCACGTGATGTAATACGTGTTTCATAAGTAAACCGTTTAAGGATGTTCTTTACCTGATTATCTATGACATTTTCTTTAGTTGCAATATACCAGTGCAACAAGAAAAGAGTTGTCAGGCGTTGTTGTCCATCAAGCGGCTGTAAATTGCCATTATATTTACTTCCATAAATGAAATCCAACTGAATTGGATTACCTGTTAGGGCATTTCTAATTGCTTGTAAAAATTTATTACGTATTTTTAACTTATCGTCGCGTCCCTGAGCATAGTCTCTTTGTATTTTAGGTATCTCAATCTTTACTTCTTTGATTAATTGCCAGAAACTTAGTTGTCTTGCATAATGCTGAACTCTATTCATAATAAAAGTATTTTATTTTTAAAGGTAAGGTTTTAAAACTTCGATTATATTATTCATATAGTTTTCTCTATCTTCTTGTCCCCAAAAACTCATCTGTGAAACTTTATCACTGTGATATTTCATAAATGCATTTTTTGTACAAATAGGAATAAATATTCCTTCTTTATCTTTTTCTATTATGGTTTTTCTTTTCACCGGGAAAACAGCATTTCCATACCCTCGATTTGTCCTTGAATCCAATAGTGATAAGTTGGACAAATCATTTATTTCTTCATGTTCCTCATTTTCGCTGAAATGATTGAGAATTTTTTCGTAGACTTTATCGAAAAACTCCTCCGTAAAATCTTGTATTAAATTATGAGCTTCTTCTTCCAAATTTTCATCCTGAATAAATTTCAATGATTCTTTTAACCAATCTTTTTTATGCCATTCACTTTTAGGCTTTTTGTCTTTTACAGAATGAATATGCTCCACATCCCAATTTTCTTGCTTAAATCTATCAAATAGGAAACGATAGTCTTCATTTTGATTATTCAATATGGTTTGAATATTATGAAGGAGTAGGACTTTTCTTATGTCATTATCACCATACTCTAGCTTATCGAGCTTACTGTTAAAACTATTCTTGATCTTCTTATTCAATGAATCAGTAAATTGATCTCTATCATTATTCTTATATAAGTTTATTAAATCCTTAATATTTGCTTCCCAAGTGGTAATTAAGTATCCTATCTTGTGATAGAATTCTCTGTCTATATACCATTCCTCAAGTATTTGGTAAAATTCTTTTATTTCCTTCCAATTATTTTTCACCTCCTTTTCTGTGTTATTTTTGAATTTTTTGCTAAAAAACCGAAAAGTATAATAATTATCCTCGTTATTTTTATCAGCCATCAAATCAAAAATAAACTCTATTCTTGTAGAAGCATTGTTTTCATTTTGATTGATAAAATACCAAAAATCTGGTTTATGCAACTCAAATTCTATTCTGTCCCATTCATTAGCAATTTCTAATTGTTTAAGCCTTATTTTTTCATCATCATCATCAGAAAAGTTTGAGCTATTGAGAAATAAAGCTTTAATTAATTCTGCGTTTGTTAAAGGAATTTTACCAATATTCAGCCGTGTAAATAATGTTATAGGGTCTTCATTTTCAGGTTCGTACCAAATAAATTTAGTATAATGTAATACTTTTGATTCAAATTCATTTATATCAAAAGTATTCTCCTTACCTTGAAACCATTCATGTATTTTATTATAAGCATTTGAAATATGATAAAGATCAATATTATCGTCAATTATTTTATTATTATCCAGATTTTGATTGATATTTTCCCATAAATCCGGACGAGTTGCATATTGTATTTCAAATAAGTTTCTCCTTCTATCTTTTGTGTAACCTTGGTTAAGATAGTGGATTATTAAAAAAATTGTTGTAAGCCTTTGTTGTCCATCTATTACCTCATACCATGTTCTATTATCACTCAAATTATAGGTTTGAATAGTATCTTTATTACATTTTTTTACTACTAAAGGTTGTAAACAATACCAGGTAAGCCTGTTATTATGATCGATTCTTTCCGGGAAAAAATTATCAATATCATCCATTAAATCCTCTACGAGATCACGATTCCAGCGATAACCTCTTTGATAATCAGGAATAAAAAATCCAAGATTTAATAGTTCACTTACTTGATTTACATTTATATTTACTTCATTCATAAAGCATTGATTTTAATAAAATCTTTTTTTCTTTTTAAGTTTTTTTAAATTATTAAGTGCACTTTAAATAAAAATCAGTGTACTAATTATATTATTGGACGAATTAAACAATAGCTTTACAGGCTGTTATGTACATGCCTGAATTACATTTTCATACAACCACTTTCTCCCTCCAGTATTCCCATATCATCACCATCGCCATGGTATCCAATTCGCAGTATTTGAGCAGAGCCTGTTTGATTTGTTCGCGTTGTTTTTCCGGGACGTGCGAAAACTGGAGCTTGGCGTAAGCGATCATGGCGGCTCCACCTTCGGCGATTTGATCCATGTCCTGAATAAACGTATCCAGTTTGTCTTCGTTGTATTCTTCAAATACGCCGGGAAGCGTTTTGTATGGATCGTTGTTTTTTCCCGGCTGAATCCAGATGTGCTCATCGAAATTCAGACTGGTTATCTCGTGGTCTTTGCCGTAAACGGGTTTTGAGTATTTATCCTGTATGTATTCCGAATCGTGTATCACAGCCGGCAGAACCGCCTTAATTGAATTGGACCCGTTGGTGTATGGCGAATAGTGGTAGCGGACGACCATCTCCCACATGTCTACCATATTCCGTTCGCCCTCCCAGGGTTCAACACCATTTGCTGCGGCTTTATTTCCTTTCAGTCTTGTTATTTTCCGGATGAATGCCTGTAGGTCTTTTTTATCCGGAACCTTCGATTCCGAATATGCTTCCAGCTGAAAATAAATATGCAGCAGGTAGGTGTTTTCATGGCTGTGGTAACGGAATATAGTGCCATTATCTGCCTCCAGCTCCTTTTTCAGGCTTCGGATAAATTTAATGTTGGGATCCACGCCCGGTTCCGCAAGCAGGAACTGACCCGCATGCTCTATTTTACCGTTTTCATCCACTTTGTGGTGGCTGAATTGAAACGCTATGCCCTCATACGGATGCTGGTTCTTTCTGAACGGCAAAGCCGGCGCACTTGTTTCGAAATCGATGAAATGCAGCGGGTAGTTCCACTGGTCCATTTCATTTTTCAGTGCATTCAAGAGAAGCGGGGTATCATCGTTATTGCGTACTTTTTGAACCTGTAGAGCCCTGCGTTGATTGGCAGTCATTTTTTCATCATCTTTGGTGGGGAGCAGATCATAGTCCTGCGGATAAACATCGCTTAGCCTGTAATGCTGTTTGTTGATTTCTTCTTCTATAACACTTCTGCGCCCGGCTTTTCCACCCCACAGGTTAGTTACCAGGGGCTTTTCAAAATCTTCTTCCTTTAATCCGGCTTTTTGCCTCCAGCACTCTTTGAAGCCGCTTCTTTTGCCCTCTTTTTCGTCGTCCGGCCTGGTGAAAAACTGGCAGTTTTTACATTCTTTTGTTACCGGTGTATCAATCCGCTCATCATTTGCGTAGGCTTCGGCCAGTTTGTGAATATAGTCTGCAAAAGAAATATCTTTAAAGGCAAGCGTATCGTCAAAATTGTACCAGATCCAGTTCACTTCGTTATCGGTGTTTTTAATTACAAGCACATCGTTCCCGAGGTCTTTTTTACGGAGGTCCGGATCCATTTGAATCGCAAAGTATTCCGTGGTTTTGTCAATTTTAAATGTTTGATTTAACCCGTCAATTGAGGTGGAGGCATCTTTATCCACAAGCATGAGGTGAGAGGTTATGTTGTATTCCGGATAGGCTTTGGCAATCACGTATTTCTGAAAAGCGACATCATAGAGATAGGGTTTCCATTTGGAGTTTATTTCGGTTTCCTTCGCATTCCAGAAGGTTTCATCCCGACTGAAAGACTTGGCCTTCACCTCGTAGAAGTTGATTTTCTTCTTTTCGGTGTCAATCTGAAAGATATCGACCCGGATGAACAAGTTTTCGTATTTTATGGCTGCTTCAGCAATGACCTGTTGACCTGCCTCGATTTTTTGCCGGGTTTCCTCCAGTGGTCTTTTATAGCCAATGGATTCCACTGTGATTCCATTTATATGCGGCTGGTCATCGAAATAAAACTTAGCGAGTTCTCCCACCTGGTAACCACCTTCGGCTAAGGCCTGGAGGAATTCATCTTCAATGGCCTGGTCGGCATACTCCTCTTTTTTAGTATAGAAAAGTTTGGTTTCGCATTCGGTTGAAAGTTTGAAGCGGGATTTGGTCAGGTAACGTGGTGCTGGCATATAGTGTATTTTAGTATATTAAAATTAATAATTTTTTCAGAAATGTAATGACCGTAGTTTATTTTAACCGCAAAGTCACTAAGGCGCAAAGTCCTTATAATTAATGTATGTGTTAACCACAAAAGTGCTAAGACACAAAATTTTTTAGCTATGTATATTTCTTAGCGTCTTAGCGGTTTATATTCATTTTGGTTCACATTATTATTCCGGCAAACTAATCCCATATTCTTCTTCCAGCGTTAGGCTCTCTGTAAAATGCAAAAAGCCTTCTGTGTACATCATATAACTTGTAATTTCCCGGGACTGTGCATATCGTTTGAAATACCATTCCATCAGCAGCGCAAGGGAAATAAACAATACCGATACCCCGAATGTAATAATCAATGTTTTTGGAGATGCGCCATAACCGGTTAAAGCTAAAGCAACAGCCATGGCAAAAAAAGCTGTATATTTGATTGTCTCCTGCCACGTGCAGATGACATTAAGTTTTTCATCCATGTATTCAATAAACTGCCGGCGGTATTCATACACATCGTCAAGAATCACCTGGTCAAAATACTGTTCACGGTGCTTATTACTGCGGAAGCGGTATTTGGTTTGTCTGAATTTTAGTTTGGAAAAATAGATGGTCTTCTTTGTCATAGTTTTAATTTTTACGGTTTAAATGATGAAGAAGGACATTGGCAAAGGTAGCAGACGGGTGCGTCAGGAGGTGTCGCAAGAGAGTGGTTTTTTATTCGTTGAACTTATTTTTGATCCCGCACCTTTGGCGCTTCTTGTTCCTTGCTTTTGCGTCAGGACTATTAATTAATTTTATGTGCCACACCAGATAAGTTCAATCAAATTAGTTGGTTTAGCGGTAATTGGTTTTTATAAATTTTAGTTGTAGGCAATCCATACAAAAACCTCTAAGTATTTCGTTTAGATTATAAAGTTTATATATTTGAGATATGAGTGTAATTGATAAAAACATAGAAAAGATTAAGACTTTGTGTAATAAACATAAAGTTTCTAAATTGTTTGTCTTTGGCTCAGTATTGACTGATAAATTCAAAAGCTCGAGCGATATTGATTTCGTTGTCGATTTTTCAGAAGTGGATATTTACAATTACGCCGATAATTATTTTGATTTAAAAAAATCACTCGAAAATTTACTCAATAGACAAGTTGACTTATTAGAGGAAAAAGCGATTAGAAATCCCTACCTTAAAAAGACTATTGATTCTTCTAAAAAATTAATATATGGATAATGAGATTAAAACCTGGCTTTATGATATTTTGCAATCTATAAACGAGATTGAAAGTTATTATGAGGATAAGCCAAGGAAATTTGAGGAATATGTATCTGATATAAAGACTAAAAGAGCAATAGAGCGGGATTTAGAAATTATCGGCGAAGCTGTAAATAGGATATTAAAAAAGGATAAAGAATTTCACCTTCACAATGCAGAAAGAATTATAAGTACCCGTAACAGAATAATTCACGGATATGATAAAGTTTCTGATGATTTGGTATGGAGTATTGTGATAAACCATCTGCCGAAATTAAAAGAAGAGGTAAAAAAACTTCTGGATGAATAATGGAGCGCCTACAAAAGGCTATACACAAAACGCGGGTGTTCGGCTTAGCATCTAGGTTTTGAGGCTTTAGCCAGGTTTGTATCGGGGAATCCGTCAAGAGCCGGACACGGTAAGAACGCGTCTCTGAAAATCCCTCATTTTGCATATAACTGTAAGTGACGAGAAATAGATGATTTTGGCCATAATAACTTCAATTATGAGAATTGCGCCTTCGGCATTTTTTCTCTTATACAATGCTTCTCCAGGGTTTTAACGAACAGCACCAAGGGTGTGCAATCAAATAAGCAATGCCTGTTAGGGCATGGCTATAATGGGAACCATTATTCATTAGCGCCAACGGTGCGCAATCGATTGCTATCATCTTAAAAATATCATCATTAACGACATATCCTGTCATAGGTTAGCTTTATACTTGTAATCGTTTCGATAATTAATTCAATTTTTAATTTTATGCAACATTATATCAGGAACATAAAACAAGCAATAGCCACAAACACCAATTTGGAAAAAACGGTTGAACAAGCAACAAACTCCATTAATACTTCTAAAGATCTGGACAAACTTTTAGATTTTCTCTTAGAAGAGGGACATAAAAGTTCTCGCTATGTATATGTTTTTGACTTACTCCATCAAAAATTCCCGGGTAATCCTCATATTCTCTTTACTAAAGCTGTAAGCTGCCATTCTTTAAATCGCCGGGAATCATTAAAGGCCCTTGCTGAGACCCTTGCAATACTTCACAATTCAGACGACAACCCTTTTCTTATTCGCCTTTGCTATGAAACAATTGGTGTCCATTTTCAGAATCTTAATCAAACCAACCAGGCAATTGCTGCCTATACAATTGCCCTAAGCTATTATAATCCAGATGAAGATGATTTTATAGAAGTTCACAGCCATTCACTTTATCATCGCGCCAGGCTCTATTTTCAACTTGGCAAACCTGCACCGGCCAAGAAAGATATAGCTTTTTACCTTCAACATGATCCAAACAACGAGGTTTTCATACAACTACAAAAAGAGATACAACAAGAACTTACAATGTAAACCCGAATTTCTGATATGAACAACACACAAACAGAAAGAGATCAAAAACTAAAAGAGTTGCTTGGAGAATACTGGTTCGTTACGTTTGAACGAACCATTGCTTTCCTGGAAAAGGAGTATAAAAGTACAATCAGCGAAGATGCTTTATTGTCAAAGAGCATGGAAACCGCAAAACAGATTCAGCAACTCGAGCTTTCCGATATGGTGCTTGTTGAAATGTATCAAAAGCTGGATGATTATTTAAATGAAAACAAAAAGAAAAAAAGAATCCCGGCACACCTGTTATCCATGTTGATAGGACTTCACCTTGATCACTTTGAAGGAATCGAAGCTAACCTGGACTTCCTTCTTAAGGCTGATATATCGGATGAAACGCTTTCTCAATGTATTAAACTGTTGTTCCATGTAATAGTGCTCCACTATTCCAATGAAGATGAGCTGGAAGCAAATTTTATGGAACTTTGTGAGGATATGCCTTCAGATTTTCAGCTTGCACCTGTTCTCTGGCATCTTTACAATGAAGATGTAAATTATGAAACCTTACTGACGTTAGCTTCTCTGGCGGATGCAAAAAAACCTTTAAAACATGCCATTTTAGGTTTTAAAGGGTTCATCTATTACGAGGTGGATCAACCTCTGGAAGCATTATATACCTATATCGTGATCCTTCATCTTATCCGGGAGCATAAAAAAGGGGCGGAACACCTGGGAATAACTTATTTTTTAATCGCTCAATGCTTTTACGAAATAAAGAATGTGCCAATGACCATTGAATACTGCAGCAAAGGGATTCAGGAAGCAGAAAAAAGAGAGCAACCAGAGAATCTTTGTATGATGTATTACCTGCGAGCAGAGGCATTACTCGAGCAGGAAGAGAAGGAAAAGGCTAAAGCAGATTTAGACAGTCTGCTGCGGATTGACCCGGAGAATGAAGATGGTAAGGAACTGATGAAAGAAATTTAACCGCAAAGACACAAAGGCGCGAAGTTTTTTGGCTATTATCTTTCTTTGCGTCTCAGCGTCTTAGCGGTTTATTTTAGGTAGTGTCTTAGTGGTTCACATTTCAGAATCAATTTTTTTTGCTAATTTTAATCTCCTTAAACCAAAAATGGAGATTATGCCCACATTTGCCCAGCTTAAACGATATTACATGCTTGTTGAAAAACTTGAAACTTCCCATTTTCCACCTACTTTCGAGGAGATAAGCAATCAATACAAGGAAGAAGGATACGGTGTTTCACCCCGCACAATTCAAAGGGATATTGAAACCCTGCGGAACAAGTTCGGAATTGAGGTGACATATAATCATGATAAACAAGGCTATTATGTAGATCATGAGAGCAGTGTGAATGTAAATACTTTTTACAAATTCCTGGAATATGCCAATACTGCGGATCTGCTTTCTGAGAATATAAGAGAAAACCGGGAGACGCTCAATTACATTCATTTTGAATCGCAGGGTCAGATGAAAGGAATCCATTTGTTACGGGATTTGATGTATGCCATTCAAAACCAGCGTAAAATCCGTTTCGGCCACCGGAAATTCAACAGCGACCAGGTGAATTATTTTAAAATGAAACCTTATGGTTTAAAGGAATATCAGAATCGCTGGTATGTTGTGGGTAAAATTGACAGAAGAGACAATTACCTCAAATTCGGCATAGACCGCATCGAATCCCTTGACTTACTTGAACAAAGTTTTGAGCGGGACGAGGATTTTGATATGGGTGGATTATTTGATGACGTAATCGGTTTAACTGCTGTTAATAAGCGGCAGAAAGTAGTCCTCTGGTTTGATGCTGAACAGGGCAAGTACATTAAAACCCTTCCCCTGCATCACTCACAAAAAATACTGGAAGATACAGACCATGGTTTAACCATTCAACTTAATCTCAGGCCCAATTTTGAACTTATTCAGAAGATCATGATGCAGTGTGACTCTGTAAAAGTACTGGAGCCGCAATGGCTGGCTGATGAAATAAAAAATATTTACCAGTCAGCGCTGAAAAATTATGAAAAATAATTTAAGGTTACGACATTATTTGACATTTATAACCTTTAATCTTGCAGGTAAAAAACCATGGATAATATTCGTCAGCTCCTGCAACAAATCGATCAGCTATCTTTCAGGGATAAAATGAAACTTACTACCCGTTTACTGGAAGATTACCTGAGGGAAATTCCTGCGAAAACTGAATTTGATAGAATGGATGCGTATCAAGCGGATGAAATGCTTCCGCTTGAAAGTACGATTCAGAATATGATCAACCAGAGTAACGAAAAGCTGGTGGAAGAGGGGAGGATAAGTTCCGGATACCCGAAACTGGATAAGTTTACTAATGGGTTTCCAAACGGCTCATTAACGATAGTTGGAAGCCGCATGAATAAACGAACGGAGTTTTCACTGAACATCGTGAGAAACATATTGAATTCCGGACATGCAGTGGGTTTTGTAACGGCTGACTTTACCCCGGACCGGTTAGCAAGGCAAATGTTGCAGCTTTATTCCGGCGTCACGATGTTTAAGCCGCTTAAAGAGGATGATTCGGAAAAACTCCATCTTGCAAAATCAACAATAGAAGAGTTGCCTTTTCATTTTAAGACCTTTAACAGGCATTTCCCCCTAATACAGGAAGTTCTTCAGGTATGCCATAAAATGGTCACATCAAATAACATAAAGGCCCTGTTTATTGACCCGCTTCAGCAAATACAGTCCGGGTTGACTGAAATTCCGGAAACAATGGAATTTGAATTGGATTATATACTGACCGAGTTGAAAAAGTTTGCCAGAGAATACGAAATACCGGTGATACTTACATCCGCTCTATCAAGGGAAGCAGATAAGCGTTCAGGTGATAAAAGGCCTGTTCTATCTGATATAAGAGGAACAAACATTGTTGAAGAAATAGCAGACAACATCCTGTTACTGAACAAGCCCTCAGCCTATGGGCTTATTGAAGACGAAGAAGGCAATGATCTGAAGGATCTGACAGAGGTAATTGTGGCAAAAAGCATGAATGGTAATACAGGGAGGGTCTACTACCGGTATCAGGCAGATTCGATGATCCAGGAAGAAGACATTGTGAAAACTATTGATTAAAACTTAGCCTAAATAAATCGATAATAGGAACCCTCTACATCACCTATTGCCAGCCAGTTTTTTATAAGTTTCCTTTCTGCTTTTGAAAGGTCTTTCTGAACATTTAAGGATTTGAGATGTTCGCGGATGCTATCTAAAAAGAAATCTTTGTATGCGTGATCAACGAATCTTGGTCTTAATACCATCCACTCTTCCAGTTCACCGGAAAAATTACCGGAATACCTTCCCGGGAGGTTCTCTTCATTGTATGTTTTCAGTATTTCATTAAGAATATCAGTGATTTCGTTTAAGCAATAAAAACGTTTGTAGATTGCATTGTCCTCTTCTTCATCCGGCTCATCCAACTCCGCAGAGTTATATAGTGGAAACGGGTAATAGAACAAAAGAAAAGATTCTCCATCAGAAAAGATCTGAAAAGTTTCCTGGAAATTGAGGAAATCTGCTAGTTTTAAACATACCAGGTCAACAATAAGCCTGGCATTTTCGCAGTCGAAAGCCATCAGTTGTTTTAAGCTTTCATTTTCTAAAAGACGGGATAGTGGTTTTAAGTTGGGTTCCATAATGGATTAGGCTATTAAGTTTTGTATTAGTTTTGTATTGTATTTATCTGCTTGCCGGTATGCATCCGAAAGCAACATGTTTCCCCAGATGGCCCTGAGGTCTTCTAAGTTATAAGAAATAAAACGTTTATGAGAGGCAATCTCAGAGGTTCCTGTTTCTGCACGTTTTTTGTTTTTAGGCCCCTCAAAATAAAAAGGGTAAGAAGCAATGAACCAAACATCTTTCTTGTTATCAAGAAATTTTTTGAACATCTCTTTTGCCAGGAGCGTTCCTGTTGGCCCGGATAATCCTGAAACCAGTATGATTCTGCCTTCCTTTTTAAAAACAGGCTGAATGTTTCCCGGGATTTGTACTTTCATTTGGTCCCAAAATTTGAATTTCCTTGCATTTTTATCAGGATGGTAATTTATCCTGCGAATGCTATCCCCTTTATGCGATAGATTTGAAGAGATGATCGTATAATTAATCCCCTGTGTCAGTGTGTTTTTTGCATATTCTACAGTATTCCTGCCTGCTCCGCCAATCCCGATAACATGAATTTGTTGCTCAAAGCCATTCAATAAAAAGCCACTACTGGTAAAAACAGCAAAACTGACTAATCCGGTTGTTTTGATAAATCTTCTGCGGTCCATCTTTTCTGAATAACAAATAGAAATTTTGAAATATGACTCTCTGCAATAATAAAAAACGGGGGAGACAAAATGTGTCGTTGGGTTTATTTTAAAAGGCTGTTATAGTGTGTTTTTTATTCGATATCATTTATTATAGGCTGGCCTTGGAAAAATTGAAAATCAATATGATTATAGCTTGAAACATCATGTAATTGTGCAAATGCAACTATTGACGTTAGATAGCCTTCAACTTCCTGTATTGTTTCAACATTATCATATATTGTTTTGCCAAAACGTTCAAAAACTTCAATGAATTCTTTCATATGAGAATAAACAATTTTACGCATTGCCTGATAAGAAGGATAGCAAGTCTGAAGGACAATTTCCTTCGCTTTTTTCAGGAATGAACCTTGTGTATATTCTATACCAGTTGTAAAAATTATTCTCCCCCCTCTGTTTAAATAGTTCTCAATCATGTTTTTAAAATCAGCCAATGATTTTTCAATTTCATAGATGTAAAAACCATTCATTAATATATAATCATAATTATCAATCATTGAGTAACTTAATTTAGGATAAGTGTACATGTTGAAAGAAGGGGTTGCTAAAACCCTATAATTTAACCTCATAAGTTCGCTTTCAATTATCTCTAAAAGATGAGTTGATCCATTTCCGGCACGAATAGATTCTTTTATTACAAGAATATCAAAATTTCTAAAATTTTCATAAACACATTCTTCCATTAATTCAGTGCTTATTTTGTTTATAGAAGGTATATATTCCGAATATCTTAAGTTTTCAATATTATAACCGTAATGCCACATTTTATCATATTTGTTATTTATATAAAAGAGTTAATTATTTTCTAAAATAGTAGTTCAACAAGCCAATGGATGTTGAGTATATCGGATCATTAAGCTCAAATAAATTTTCATTATTTCCTAACTTAGATGGTAACCCTAATCGAACATTTAAGCCTGTCTTATCTTTAAATAATATGTTTATGTTTTCTAATAATGCCCCGCCTCCTGTTAAAACTATACCATTACCTATTTGACTAAAAAATCCGGAATCCTTGATTTCAAATAATATAGCATCAATGATTTGCTCTAAACACCATTGGATAATGTGGACTGAATCTTTTAGCGAGATTTCAATATCTTCACGACCATCAATCCCGGGTACGGTAGTGGTTTTTTCTGCAGGTGCAAGTTTTACAAGTGCTGAGCCAAACTGCACTTTTAAGTTCTCTGCCTGATCGCCTGAAATATTAAAATATTTTTTGAGTTCACTGGTGATAAAATTACCGGCAAAAGGAATCACTGCAAGATGTCTGATTATATCATTATAATATATCACAACATTGGTTGTACCTGCGCCTATATCGACAAGAACGACACCTTTTTCTTTTTCATCGTTTGACAAAACAGAAAATGAAGAAGCAATAGGTTCTGAAACTAAGTTGTTTATTTCCAGTCCTGCAAGATTAATACACTTTTTAATATTACTTATGGCAGCCTGTTGACCCGTTATAACTTTATACCCAACCTTTGCATTACCTTTGGGCATTCCTGTTGTATGGGTTGCAGCTTGTTTATTTGTTACAGTATATTCGGCAGGTATAACATGTAAAATTTCATCACCATAGTCGATTGAAGGCTTATTTTTATGATTTATTAATTTCTGAATGCCTGTATTGCTAATTTCTGAATCATTGGAGTGAATGCTCAAATATTCAGTTTTTTTGCTCATGTGGATATGTTGTCCATTCATATTGACATTAACCTGATTAATCCTGATTCCGGTTTGTACAGAAATTTCTTCTATGGTTGATTTAATTGCTTTCACAGTATCTTCCATGTTGAAAATAATCCCCCTCTTTACTCCTTCAGACGGCATTTTAATAAGACCAATAACCTTAACCCGGTTATCCTTACCTACTTGTGCAAGAGAAGAGACTATCCCGGCTGTACCTATATCCAGTGAAGCGATGTATTTTTGTTTTTCCATATTAACTATTTTTAAGTAACTCATTCATACTTTCAATTTTAACAGACCGGCAATTAAATTCTTGTATATTAGGAAACTTGTAAAAAGGAAAATGTTTAATATTCACATTACACAATGACAAGCTTTCAACGCCTGGCAGCTCATTTAGCATCTCAACACCTTTTATCTCAAAATCTTCAAGATTCAGACTTTTCAGATAGGGAAGCTTTTCAATCGGAGAAATATCTATTGCTCCAGTTTCACAAATCTTAAGTGTTTCTAAATCTGGACAGTTTGAAAGCATGTAGAGATCTTTAATGCCGGTATTATGCAGAGATAACCTTTTTAAAGACGGTAAAAACGGCAATGATTCGGGAGGCTTAAATTGTTTTGCCCTCGGAGACGAGTAATTAGAGAACAAACTCAGTTCTTCAAGATTAGTGCAGTGTTTTAAAAAACTTAAATCATCCAGATCACATTCTGTTAACTCAAGTTCTGTTAGTAAATGTAAATCCAGCCTGGTTATAGGGATGCATCTATCAGGTAAATCTTTATATACTTGATGATATAAATCCTTATTAAAATAAATATGATCCGTCTGGGGAAAGCTTTTATTTATCCTGTATGCTTTTAAGGAATTATCATACACAATTTCAACCCCATACTTTTTTTGAATATCTTTACAATCTTGTTTAAATATCTCGAGAGGTATTGTCATATCTTCCCCGGTCAATTCAGAATGCATCTTCAGGCAATGATACAAATCATCAAAAGAGTTTGGCCCTTCTTTTAATTGACTGATGATTATACCCTGTCTTCTGTCTTTGATTGTCATAATTCCTGATTTTTCCTAAAAATATATATGTGTTATGTCAATATATGACGTGCAATAAAAATCATTAAAGAAAAACCTTCTGAATTGATTTCTTTTCCTGTATTTAGAGGTGTATAATCATTTGAAGACATAATAATAATTTTAAGTTTCAACAAACATATATAAGTAAAAGCTAATTTGAAACCTGAAATTAAAGAAATTTGATTGCCACTAGGGAATCGCAATGGTCATGGTATCTTTGGAAATCGAGACAGAATAGCAGATTACTCCGTCTACCTCTTCGCAGAATCAAATCCTCAAAGAAACAGTCAGTGCAGGTAAGTGTTTCATTAGAATTACACTGTTCTTTTTGATTTTGAAAGCAATATAAAATCTAAGAAGCAGAATGAGCTTATCCCAAGTTGGCAATAGAGTGTTATAATATACTGAACGATAGTGTTATAATTTTTTGATTTCTATTTATCGGGTACAACAGATTTTTTTTGGAAGTAAGGCTGATGTTTTAGTCTTAACGCATCATAAATCTGACGGGTATTTGCATTAGGTGTGCTGCATTTTTTCACCCTGATTACCCGGTTTTTTTTATTACGCATAATGGTCGTTACTTCTTTTTGCGTACTCATTTTACGAACAATGCTTTGCCAACTGTCCATTATTCCTTTATTTTTTAACTGATGGCGGATTGTAGCTACCAGCTGGTAAGCCAAAAGACCTAAAAACAAATGAGCCTCAATGTTTTTATCACTCTGATGATAGACCGGACGGAGTGACAAGTCTGTTTTTAGCACACGGAAAGTAGCTTCTATTTCGGTAAGTGTATTATATATTGTCCAAATTGTGTGCTCATCTTTACCCGAGAGCGAAGTACGGATAAAATATACCCCATCATCTGTCCGGGGTTTTGTCTGCTTTTTTTTCCAGGTAATATCCTTTACTTTATCATTGTTTTCGTCGGCAATGACATCGATGGTATAAAATTTATTAGCAGAAGGATAGCGTTCTTTTACCCGGCCGATTCGTTCGCATACTTTAGCATATTTTTTTGTGCCACCTCTTTTCGATAATGCTGCACGTGCGGTTTCCATCTCCTCCAAAAAACGTTGCTCAAATTGTTGGTTCATTGAGGCTTCTTTTTTGGCTTTTTGCCGGCTACGGACGTAGAGGTAATTGTCATCATAACCCTTTTTATCAACGTATTTCAAGTCTATTGGTTGATTCTTTTTGTCAAAAATTCGTATTGTTGCGCCATTAGGGTCAATGGCCCTGTAATGCTTTAATTTACTCCGGCTTACAGCAATGTAATCATACCCTTCAGAACGTAACATTGCTGCATTTTCATCACTCATAATACCGGCATCCATTACTACCACCGGCTTCCTGTTAATAGAAGAGGTTTTCTCTCCAAGGGTTTCAACCGTTTTTTTTAATGTTTTGCTGTCTCCTATATTGCCTTGGTAAATACGACTGTACTTTAAGAATCCCTGGGCATTGACGACTGCGGCCAGGGCGGTTATTTTTGCATCACTACGCTTCTCTTTGCTGGGGCCATACTTTGCTATTTTACTGTTGATTTTGCTTCCCTCAAAATACGTGTTGGTTAAATCATAAAACAATATCTTGTCTTCTATATCGAATAACTCATTGGTTTTGGAAGATAAATAATCTTCAAGTGCTGTTTTTTTACTGTATAAAAGCCGACTGATTTGATATAATTGCTTGTATTTTACTTTATCGACAGCTACCCCACAAAGTTCACTTACCGAGGAATTTTCCCTAATCCACTGTGCGGTTCGGTAATCAGAAGCCGGATATACAGCGCGGCTAATAAGGTGCATCTCTGCCATACGTCTTTCAGCAGCGCTAAATCCAAGGGTATTTTCGATAAAATCACCTAGTTTCAGTTTATCTAAGGTTTGTTTGCATAGCCATTCACCACCTAATTCCCGTACCTGCTCATGTTCCAGACTATTTATATCAATGTCTTTATAATCAGGTGGAAGTGTTTGCTCATCCTGGAGGGATTTCGGAGACTTAATATCGATGAGTTGTTCGTCAATAATCCGTTTGGCAAATACTGAGGCTTGTTTTTCAACTTCTGGATTGACATCAAAAGAAAACAAAACGTGTTCGCCTTTGATTTTTCGTTCTATCAAGTCTGCCAGTAGCTTCTTATCTTCCTTGCTTTCAATGCCTTCCAGTCGACCCATGCTGACAATAGTACGATGTCTGACAGACTCCCCAATGCGATAGCCCTCACATAAACGATAGTAATGGTAACGGTTTCCGGTTTTTTTATCCGTTTTTGTTATAGTCTTAATAAACATGCATCAAAAGTACGAAATACATTTGTTAAATACAAGCTAAATTCGGGGACAACAAAACGATTTTTTGAAAACTATACTTGATAATCAGAT
>Ga0207414_1000459_pt1 | contig 18344 bp, 16 predicted proteins | sample PonA231FremontCA_2_FD_187269 | JGI IMG/M metagenome (GOLD analysis project Ga0207414, IMG submission 187269) | Marine sediment microbial community from Fremont, CA, USA - Pond A23 Sediment 1 (SPAdes) | ecosystem: Environmental > Aquatic > Marine > Unclassified | place: USA: Fremont, California... | reverse complement strand
TCATTTTTGGGAAGTTTAATGTTTAATTTAAGTGGTATTGATGAACTTGCAGATAAGACAGTTGATCATTTTATTGATAATAAACTGGCAGATTTTTTAGAAGAAAAAGAAGCAAGTCTTAAAAAAGTTGCTGAAGAATTTTTGGATGATATTCAAAAAACTGAAATGAAAGAAACAGGATTATACATAAAAGATGATTTTAATGATATAATAGTTAATAATGGAAAGAAATTAAAAATAGAAGAAAATATAGTTGAATTAAATAATCTTCTTATTGATAAATTATTTCAGTATAATAAGAATTATTATATAAGAGAATTATCTTTTTTAGAAAAAATTAACAGTCACAATTTAATCAAAAAATTAGGATTTAATCTAAATAATTCATTAACAAGAAATAAGAAAGAAATAAAAAATATTAGTTTTAAATTGATTAATAAAGTATTTAGAAAAAAAGCTGAAGATATCAAATTAAAAGATATATTAGCAGATATTTCTTATGAGGAGTTATATTATTCTCTGGAAAATGGGTTAAATGTAATTGATCAAAATAAATTATTTAACTTTCTTTTTGATGAATTTAATCTTATTTTTGCCGATCAAAAACTAAAAAGTTTTATAATTAAAGATAAACTTAATAATAGTATAGAAAAAATTATAAATGAAAATAAAGAAAATATGAAAGAAGATTTAAAAAGAGAACTACCAATATATTTAAATAATTTTATTCAACTAAGTGAAAAAGAAACTTTAGATTATTTTAGTTTATTATTTCTGGAAATTTCATTTGACTCTTTAGAAAATAATTTTATTGATTTAATAAATGCATTTGAAATAAAGGAAATAACTGAAAGTGAAGTGGAAGCAATGACTTCTGAAGAAATAGAAGATTTATTTTATTCATTTGCTGGTAAATATATGAATAGGCTCAAAATATATGGGTTTTCTGGTGGAGGTTTTGGATTTATTTCTGAGATAATACTAAAATATTTATTGTCTTGAATATTTTTGCAGGAATATTTTAAATTATCTGCAATATTATATATAAGAAAGTAATTTTATATAAAAATAACTATTTTTTATAAGGGTGAGGTTATTGAATATTATAAATCCAGCTGTTATAGAAAAAAGTATAAAAAAGTTGGCAGAAGTAAAAGGAGCAAAAGTTGTTTATTCTGAAGGTGAAATTAGTGAAGTGCATATTTTAGCTTCAGATCAAAAAGCGCCAAAACAACTTATTCGAGATATTGAATCAATAGTTATGGTCGATCATAATATTAAGATTGATCATAAGGTGATTAGTATAGCTCAATTAAGTGATGAAGATCTTTATACTAATAAAAATTCAAGGTTGCTAATAAATGGATTTAATAAAAGTTTTAAAAAGAAAGAGATAGAAGTAAATATTGAATTAAAAGCAGGTAAGGATATCTATAAAGGTAAGGCTGAAGGTTTGGCCAGTTCTATTAATCGTTTGAAATTATTTAGTGAAGCAACACTTGATGCGGTTCAAATTTATTTGGGAGAAGTATGTAATTTACTAACAGGAGAAATAAAAAAAGTTTCAATCGGTAATAGAGAAGCAGTTTTAGTATCAGTTATTATTTTGGATGATAAAGAAGAAAATACTTTTTTAGGCATAGCAGCTGAAAATGATGAAAAGGAATTAGCTGTAATAAAAGCTACTTTGAATGCTATAAATAGAAGATTGACTGTTTTACATAATAGTTAATAATTGGGGTCGGTGTTTTTAGCGGAGCGGTTATAGCCTGTCTACTAGCGGAAAGACAGAGAACCTAAATTAAAGGAGGCTATAACCTAATGAAAAGTAAATTATTTACTCTTTTACTAGCAATCATGTCTTTAGTTCTTGCTGGTGGAGCAAGCATAACTTGGGGTTAAATAACTAGATTATATAACCGACCCCAATATATAATAAAGAGGTGAAGAACATGCCGAAAAAATTAAAATATTATTTAATAGCAATAATTGGCTTATGGGTTGTATTTTTTACATATTCAGTTTTTAGAGTATATCTAGGTGTTAATATTGATTATGCAGGTATTATTTTATTTATATTTTTATCAATATTAAGTGAAATTCTTGCTGTTAATATGAAATATGGGAGTATTTCTGTAAGTTTTGCAATTAATTTTGCATCAATATTATTATTTGGACCTTATGCAGCCTGTATTATAGCTTCTTTTGGACCGAGTTTAAGAATGAGAGAAGGAAATCTAATTGTGTGGTATAAAAGATTATTTAACATGGCAGCTCTTGGTATAACAACTGGTTTATCAGGGATCATATATTTAAATTTTGGAGGAAATCTTGGAAGAATAAGTTTAATGGATAATAGCTTTGCTCTTATATTTGCTATAATTACATATCTATTTATAAATAATTTTACAATGGCTGAGGTTATTTCCATATCACAGAATATTAAATTGAAAAAGGTCTGGATTAATAATTTAAAATGGACAGTACCTAATTATTTAGCTCTGGCTGTTCTAGGAATTCTGATTTCTGCAATTTATCTTGACATGGGAATAGTAGCAATTCTGCTCTTTTTCATTCCATTAACTCTTGCCAGACAGAGTTTTAAAATGTATCAGGATATAAAAAAGGTACATCTTACTACAGTTCAGGCTTTGATTTCTACTATTGAAGCTAAGGATGCCTATACAAAAGGCCATTCTGAAAGAGTTGCAGAATTAAGTGCCCAAATTGCTAGAAAAATGAATTATTCTGAAAGTGAAATTGAAAAAATTAAGTATGCTGGTTATTTACATGATGTGGGAAAAGTAAGTCTTGAAAGTAATATTTTAAATAAAAAAGGCGAATTAAGTAAAAAAGAATATGAAATAGTTAAAGAACATCCTGAGGTTGGAGCAAATATTGTGAAAAATGTCAAATATCTAGAAGAAGTAGCTGATTATGTAAAATACCATCATGAAAGATTAGATGGTTCTGGTTATCCTGAGGGATTAGAAGGTGAAGAAATTCCTGAAGGAGCAAGGATTTTAGCAGTCGCTGATGTTTATGATGCTTTAACATCTAATAGACCTTACAGAAATGCCTGGAATAGAAATAAAGCATTAAATTTAATTGAAGAAGATGCAGGCAAATGTCTTGATGAAGATATTGTCGATAAACTATTTGAATTATTAAAAGAAAGGAAGAAAGTTTCATGATTTTTGAAATCGGAATAGCTTTTATAATTTTATTAATCATTTATAAAAAACAAGTTAAAAATCTTATACATATACCTATAAAATTACCTTTTTTGCTTTTTCTATCTTTTTTAATTCAATTTTCAGTGGTATATTTTGGTGGTAAAAAAGTTGATTTTATATTAAAATTTGGTCCTTTATTTTATGTAATGTCATTTTTATTGTTATTATGGGTTCTTTATCAAAATTCTCATATAAAAGGAATGAAAATAATTTTTATAGGTATTTTTATTAACTTACTTGCAATTACCATGAATGGAGGCCAGATGCCTGTCGCACCTGCGGCAATGAATAAAGCAGGTTTAGATACACTTTATGAAACTGTAAAATCAGGTAATTATGTAACCCATACTTTAATGATTACATCCGATAATATTATTGCAAAGGCAGCTGGAGATATTATTCCAATAACTCCACCTCATCCCAGACCAAGGGTGATTAGTATTGGGGATATTGTGATGACAATAGGTATTATATATATGCTTTATTTTTATACTAAAAATGATGTTTCAGAATAAAAACCAACCCTCATGAAAAAGGTTGGTTTTTTAGATTATAGAATAATATATTTTGATATAATAGAAACAGTAAATACTAAAAGGGGAATTAAAATGGATGATATTATTTATAACTCAATTAATGTATTAGTAGACTTATTAAAGGAAAAAGAAATCTCAGTTACTGAACTTACAAAATTATATTTAAAACAAATTGAAAGGTATAATCCTAAACTAAATGCAATAGTTCAACTAAATGATAAAGTACTTAAAAAAGCAAAAGAAAAAGATGATAATTTTGAAAAAGCCATTAAAAATGAACCTCTTTTTGGGATTCCAATAACAATTAAAGATTCAATTGATACAGCTGGAATAATAACAACAGGTGGTACTAAAGGTAGAAAATATTATATTCCTGAAAAGGATGCAACAGTAGTTAAAAGATTGAAAGAAGCAGGAGCTATTATTTTAGGTAAAACTAATACCCCTGAACTCACTTTAGAATATGAAACTATCAATGAAATTTATGGTAGAACTAATAATCCTTATAATCTTAATAAAAGTCCAGGGGGAAGTAGTGGTGGTGAAGCTGCTGCAGTTGCTACAGGCTGTTCAGCATTTGGAATAGGAAGTGATACTGCTGGAAGTATTCGCCTGCCTGCTCATTTTTGTGGAATAAGTGGCATAAAACCTACCAAAGGAAGAGTACCGGCAACCGGAGGGATTATACCTAATGATATAGGGATAGTAGATGAACTTAGTCAATATGGGCCTTTGGCAAGAAATATTAAAGATTTAAATTTAATTATGAATATACTTAAAGGACCTGATGGAAGTGATCCAAATACTGTGCCTGTCAACTGGTCAAATCCTCAAAAAATAAATATTAATGATTTAAAGGGAATTTATTATTTGGATAATGGAATATATGATTTAGATAATGAGATTAAAGAAAGTGTTTTAAAAACGGTTAAGATTTTAGATGATAGAGGCATAGAAATTATAGAAAAAAAGCCACCAATGATTAACAAAACTTTTTCACTTTTTAAAAGAATATTTAGTGCTGATGGTTGGACCTGGAAATATAGATTATTAGAAAAGTATGGAAGCATTGATAATTTAAAAGAAAATCCTGAAAGAGCAATTAATGGGATAGAATTTAATAAATTAATTGGAGAGCTACAGAGGTTCAGAAAGAAAAATCTTGAATTTATGAGAGATTATGATTTTATAATTTCACCAGTTACTGCTTTTGCAGCTAGAGATCATGGTTTTTCCTATAATGAAAAAGGAGTAATTGCAGCTTTTAGTTATACTATGATTTATAATCTTTTAGGCTGGCCAGCAGTGGTTATACCTATTAACCAAAGCAAGGAAGGACTACCAATCGGAGTACAAATTGCTTCTACTCCCTGGAGGGAAGATGTATGTCTCTCACTTGCTGAAAAATTAGAAAATGAATTTGGAGGCTGGCAGAAGTCTCAAATCTAAAAATTATATCTTGACTTAGCATATATTATTTGGTATGATTGTTTTGTAAAATCGAATAGCACCTCATATAATAGTGGAAATAAGGTCCACAAGTCTCTACCAGGAGCCGTAAACTGCCTGACTATGAGGGAAGTGTATCTAGGTTTCCGCATTTTACTTTCAAAGGATATCTACGTTTGATTTGTGAAATGGCTGGTCCAAGCGATACAGATATGTACATATCACACCGCAGGGATAAAAGCCCAGACGGGGAGGTTCTACTCTTAGTGTAGTAGAGTCTTCCTGTCTGGGTTTTTTCTATTTTATTAAAAAGTAATTGCAGGAGGTAAAAATTTGAATAAACAGGATAAAAGCAAACAAAAAATTGGAATTATCGGTGGCGGACAATTGGGGAAAATGATGATTTTAGAAGCTAAAAAAATGGGATTTTATGTTAGTATTTTGGATCCAACTAAAGAATGTCCGGCAGATAGTATTGCTGATGAACATCTAGTAGCTGATTTTGATGACCATCAGGCGATTAGAAAATTAGCAGAGAAAACGGATATTTTAACTTATGAGTTTGAACATATTGGAGTAGAAATTTTAAAAAAATTGGAAGCTGAAGGTTATAATATTTATCCGACAGCTCATAGTCTGGAAATTATTCAAAACAAATTTGATCAAAAAACAGTTTTAAAAAATGATGGAATAGCAGTGCCAGATTTTAAAAAAGTAGCTAATATAAAAGATATTAAAAATGGAGCTAAAGAATTTGGTTATCCTCTAATGTTAAAAAGTTGTACTGGTGGTTATGATGGAAAAGGAAACTATTTAATTAATACTGAAGAAGAAATCAAAAAGGCTTTTAATGATTTAGGGGCCGGTGAAAAACCTCTTATGGTAGAAAGATATATACCTTTTAAAAAAGAAATATCAATTATTGCTGCCAGATCACTGGATGGTGAGATGGAAGTTTATCCTGTTGGAGAAAATGACCATAAAAATAATATATTATATGAAACAAAAGTTCCAGCAGAGATTTCTGATAAGTTAAAAAATGAAGCAGAAGATTTCGCTAAAGAAGTATTGGAAGTTTTTGAAGGAGTAGGAATTTTTTGTGTTGAAATGTTTGTTACTGAAGATAATGAACTTTTAGTAAATGAAATAGCTCCCAGACCTCATAATTCTGGTCATTATTCTATTGAGGGTTGTGTTACCTCTCAATTTGAACAACATATAAGAGCTATTGCTGATTTACCCTTAGGTGATCCTTCTTTAATTAAACCTTCAGTTATGAGAAACATTCTTGGTTCAGGAAAGAAAGGTAAAGCTGAGGTTGTTGGTTTTGAATCAGCTCTGGAAGTTAAAGGTGCTAAAGTTCATATTTATAATAAAAAGATGGCCCGTCCTGGAAGAAAGATGGGACATTTAACTGTTACAGCTGATAATCTTAATGAGGCAGCCCAAAAAGCTTATAAAGCAAGTGAATTAATAGATATTAAAGGATAAAAATTAATATTCAGGAGGTTAAAAAATGGATAACAAGGTAGGTATTATTATGGGAAGTGATTCTGACCTTCCCATTATGAAGGAAGCAGCTGAGATTTTAGATGATTTTAATCTTGACTATGAATTAACAGTAGTTTCAGCTCATAGGACTCCAGAAAGATTATATAATTATGCTGAAAATGCAGAAGAGGAAGGTTTTGATGTAATTATAGCTGGAGCGGGTGGAGCAGCTCATCTGCCAGGCATGGTAGCAGCGATAACTTCTTTACCAGTTATAGGAGTACCTATAAAAACTTCTAAACTTAGTGGTCTTGATTCACTTTATTCAATAGTTCAAATGCCAGGTGGAGTTCCAGTAGCTACAGTAGCAATTAATGGAGCAAAAAATGCTGCTTTACTTGCTATTGAAATGTTAAGTATTGCTAATGTAGATTTGAGAAATAAATATAAAGAATATAAAGATAGTATGGAAAAAGAAGTACAGAAAACAGCAGCTAGAGTAGAAAAGATGGGATATAAAGATTATCTAGAAAAATATGATAAATAATAATAAATTTAGAGAGGAAGATAAGATGGAACGTAATATTTTTGAAAATATTAGCCCCTTAGATCATAGGTATTCTTTGAGAGATGATGAATTTGATGCCTATCAGGATTATTTTTCTGAGGAAGCAAAGGTTAAATATCAGGCAAAAGTAGAAGAGGTTCTTGTAAGAACCCTTGCTGAAAGAGGAATCTGTTCAAAAGAAATCGCTGATGAAGTAGAATCTGCTGTTTCAGAAATAGAGGCAGAAGAGGTCTATCAGGAGGAAAAAAAGACTAAACATAATATTAGAGCCTTAGTAAATTGTATTCAAGAAAAGGTAAGTGAAGAAGCCAAACCATATGTTCATTTTACCACAACTTCTTTTGATATAGTCGATACAGCTAATGTTTTACGTTTAAAAGAAGCAACCAATGGACTGCTTTTACCAACCTTAAAAAGTCTTGAAAAGAAGTTGATTGAAATTGCAGAAAGAGAAAAAGAAACTGTGCAAATCGGAAGAACCCATGGCCAGGCTGCAGTCCCTATTACTTTTGGATTTACTATAGCTGAATATGTGAGTAGATTAGGAGAGAGAATAGAAGCTATTGCTAATTCTGCAACTAAATTAAGAGGGAAAATTTCAGGAGCAGTTGGAGCTTATAATGCCAGTTCTCTCTTTTTTGATGACCCGGAAGATTTTGAAAAACAGGTTCTTTCTCACCTTGGTTTAAAAGCAGGAGAGTATTCAACTCAGATTATAATGCCAGAAAGTGTTACTGATTATGTTCACACCTTAATTTCTACGTTTGGAGTACTTGCAAATTTCAGTGATGATATGCGTCATTTACAGAGAAGTGAAATAGGAGAAGTTGGTGAACATTTTTCCAAAGATCAGGTTGGTTCTTCTACAATGCCTCATAAAAGAAATCCAATTAATTATGAAAATGTAAAAAGTATGTGGAAAAAATTCATGCCACAGATGGTCACCTTATATCAGGATCAAATTTCTGAACATCAACGTGATTTGAGTAATTCTGCTTCTTCTCGATTTATTCCAGAAGTAATTGTTGCTTTAATGTTGTCAACAAATAGGCTGATAAGGGTAACGGAAAAATTGGTGGTTGATCAAAAAAATATTGCTGAAAATTTTGCTAAATATAAAGAAATGGTAGTAGCAGAACCACTATATATTTTGTTAGCATCTTATGGACATCCTGATGCTCATGAAGCTGTTAGAAAGTTGACTCTTAAAGCTGAGGAAAGTGGAAAACCTTTGAGAAAATTAGTGAAAGAGGAAGAAAGATTAAAAAGATATTTAGATAAATTTAATGATAAACAGTGGGAACTTTTATTAAATCCAGAGAAATATATTGGAATAGCAGTAGAAAAAACTGAAAAGATAACTACTAAGTGGAGTGGTAAATTAAATTTATAAGAGGAGGGTATTTTAATGAAAAAGGTGAAAATGATTTATGAGGGAAAAGCAAAAAAATTATATAAAACTTATAAAGATGATCAATTGATTTGTGAATTTAAAGATGATGCTACTGCTTTTGATGGCGAAAAAACAGGTCAGATTAAGAAAAAGGGAGAAATGAATGCTGAATTAACAAAAATATTCTTTGAAATGCTTGAAGAAAAAGGTATATCCACTCATTTAATCAAAAAAATTAATAAAACTGATTTGCTTATTAAAAATTTAGAAATAATTCCTGTAGAAGTAGTTATGCGCAATAAAGCTGCTGGAAGCCTTGCTGAAAGACTGGGAAAAGAAGAAGGTAGTAAAATGGCTGAACCTATTTTAGAATTTTATTATAAAAGTGATGAATTGGGAGATCCAATGTTAAATAAAAATCATATTTTTGCAGAAAATCTTGCTACTGAAGAAGAAATAACTAAAATTAGTGAATTAGCTTATAAAATAAATAAACATCTAAAAGAATATTTAGCTGCTAAAAATATTGATTTAATTGATTTTAAGTTAGAATTTGGCAAAGATGAAAAAGGAAAAATATACCTTGCTGATGAAATTACACCAGATACCTGTCGTCTCTGGGATATTGAAACTCAAAAAAGACTTGATAAAGATCGTTTTCGTAGAGATCTAGGTGAAGTAGAAGAAGCCTATCAGGAAATCATGAAAAGAATTAAAGGATAGTTAATATCTGCCTTCTTAAATGAGAGGGCAGATTTCGTATTTTAATAAAAATTAAAAGGAGAGATATAGATGAAGTGGGAGATAAAAGTTGAAACTAAATTAAAAGAAAGTATTCTTGATCCACAGGGCCAGGCAGTTTCTTCGGGGCTGGAGGCCTTAGGTTATAAAAATGTTTCAGATGTACATGTTGGTAAATATATGGAATTAACTGTTGATGATATCGATAATAGAGAAGAAGTTAAAAAACAGGTTGATGAAATGTGTCAAAGACTTCTGGCCAATCCTGTTATTGAAGATTATAGTTTTCAAATTGAAGAGGTGGAAAAATAATGCGCTTTGCAGTAATAACTTTTCCTGGATCTAATTGTGATCAGGACTGCTATCATGTCACAGATAATATTTTTGGAATAGAGACCGATATGCTCTGGTATGAGGATGAAGTTGAACTTAGTAATTATGATTGTGTAATCTTACCTGGTGGATTTTCTTATGGAGATTATTTAAGATCAGGGGCAATTGCTCGTTTTGCTCCTTTGATGGATAAAGTGATTGAATATGCCAATAACGGCGGCCTTGTTCTGGGTATCTGTAATGGATTTCAAATATTACTGGAAGCCGGACTTCTACCAGGAGCGATGAAGGTAAATAATAATTTGAAATTTGTCTGTAAAGATATTGCTCTTGAGGTAGTCAATGGAGAAAATCCTTTTACAAATCAAACCCAAAAAGGTGAAAAGATAATTTTGCCTGTTGCTCATGGGGAAGGAAATTATTATATTGATGATAAAGGATTGGTTGATTTAAAGAAAAATGACCAGATTGTACTTCGTTATCTAAATGATGAAGAAAATCCCAATGGATCAGTTGATAATATAGCAGGTATTTGTAATAAAGAAGGAAATATATTTGGACTTATGCCCCATCCAGAAAGAGCTGCAGAGAAAATTTTGGGATCAAAAACAGCTGATGGATATAAGATATTTGCTTCAATTATAAAATATTTAGAAGAAAATAGTTCTAATAAAAGAGGTGAAAAGATTGAGTCATAAAGATTGGGAAAAAGAAGGGCTAACAAAAGCAGAGTATGAAATGATAGTTGAGTTATTGGGAAGAGAGCCAAATAGAGCTGAACTGGGAATGTATGGAGTAATGTGGTCTGAACACTGCAGTTATAAAAATTCGAAACCAGTACTAAAAAAGTTTCCAACTGCAGGAGAACAGGTTATTCAGGGCCCAGGTGAAAATGCAGGTATTATTGATATTGGTGATAATCAGGCAATTTCTTTTAAAATAGAAAGTCATAATCACCCTTCAGCGATTGAACCATATCAGGGTGCAGCCACCGGCGTTGGCGGAATTATAAGAGATATTTTTACAATGGGAGCAAGACCAATTGCCAGCCTTAACTCACTTCGTTTTGGTGAACTTGATGATGAACATGTTCGTTTTTTATTTGATGGTGTAGTTGAAGGAATAGCAGGCTATGGAAACTGTATTGGGATTCCAACTGTTGGTGGAGAAGTATATTTTTCAGATTCATATAAAGAAAACCCACTGGTTAATGCGATGAGTGTTGGTTTAATGGACCAGGAAGATATTTCTACTGGAACAGCTAAAGGTGTAGGTAATCCAGTTATGGTTGTTGGTGCTACTACCGGTCGTGATGGAATCCAGGGAGCAAGTTTTGCTTCTGATGAACTAACTGAAGAATCTGAAGAAGATAGACCTGCTGTCCAGGTTGGAGATCCATTTATGGAAAAACTTTTACTGGAAGCTTCTCTTGAATTAATCAAAACAGGAGCACTGGTAGGTATTCAGGATATGGGAGCAGCCGGCCTTACAAGCTCATCCTGTGAAATGGCCTCCCGTGGTGGAGCAGGTATTGAATTTGATATAGATTCAGTACCTAAACGAGAAGAAGGAATGACTCCTTATGAAGTGCTTTTATCAGAATCACAGGAGAGGATGTTAGTTGTCCCCAAAAAAGGTAAGGAAGATTTGGTTAAAGAGATTTTTGAAAAATGGAACTTAAAAGCAGCTGTAATTGGAAAGGTAACCGATGATGGTATGCTCAGAGTTTTTAATAAAGGAGAGATTGTAGCAGAAGTTCCAGCAAGTTCACTTGCTGATGATGCTCCAGTTTATGAAAGAAAATCAAAAAGACCGGAATATTTAGATGAATTGCAGTCTAAAGATGTAAATGACTTTTTAGCTGAAGAAAAAGAAATTGATTTTAATGATAGACTTCTAAAATTAATGGAAAATCCTAATATAGCGAGTAAAGAATGGGTATATGAACAGTATGATCATATGGTTAGGACAAACACTGTAGTCCATCCAGGTTCAGATGCAGCAGTACTCCGAATAAAAGGAACAAAAAAGGGACTTGCTATTTCTACTGATTGTAATAGCCGTTATTGTTATTTAGATCCAGAAAGAGGTGGAAGTATTGCAGTAGCAGAAGCAGCTCGTAATGTAGTATGTTCAGGAGCAAAACCACTGGCAATTACTGATGGACTTAATTTTGGGAATCCTATGAATCCAGAAATTTTCTGGCAATTTGAAAAATCAGCTGAAGGAATTTCTAAAGCCTGTGAAAAATTAGGGACACCGGTTACAGGTGGAAATGTAAGTTTTTATAATGAAAGTCCTAAAGGGGCAGTTTATCCTACACCTATTATTGGTATGGTAGGTTTAATGAGTGATGTAGAAAAAGCTGTTACTCAGGATTTTAAAGATGAAGGAGATATTATTTTTCTGATTGGAGAAACTAAAGAAGAACTTGGAGGAAGCGAATATCTAAAAACTTTTTATGATAAAGAAGAAGGTAGAGTACCTGAAATTGATATTGATTTAGAAAAAGATGTACAGGATTTTGTATTAAATGCGATTGAAGCTGGAATAGTAAAATCTGCCCATGATTGTTCAGAAGGTGGACTGGCTGTTAATCTTGCAGAAAGTTGTATTAATGGAAATAAAGGAGCTGAAATTGATTTGGGAAAATCTTCTTTAACTGATATTGCCAAACTTTTTGCAGAATCACAGAGTAGAATTGTAATTAGTATAGCTAAAGATGATCTAGAAAATCTGGAAGAATTAAAGAAAAACAGTAATTTAAATATAGAAAAATTAGGTGAAGTAAAAGGTGAAAACTTAAAGATAAATAATCTAATCGATTTACCACTAAAGGAGCTGAAAGCAAGATGGAAAGAAAGTATAGCATCCAGAATGAAAGCTTAGAGCTCAATAATAATCAAAAATTGACTGATGACAAAATGGCTGAAGAGTGTGGAGTTTTTGGAATTTATAAACCAGGAGAAGGTTATGATGCCGCCAATCTAAGTTATCTTGGACTTCATGCCCTTCAACATAGAGGTCAAGAAAGTGCAGGAATTTGTGTAAATAAAGATGGAAAACTTGATTTATTTAAGGATATGGGTTTTGTAAATAATGTATTTGATGATCAAATTTTAGATTCACTTAAAGGAGATATGGCTATAGGTCATGTTCGTTATTCTACTACCGGTTCCAGTAAATCAGTTAATGCTCAGCCTCTTTTAACCAATTCTATTAAAGGGGAGCTGGCTTTAGCTCATAATGGAAATCTTGTTAATGGTCAGCACCTTAGAGAAAAACTGGAAGGTCTTGGCTCTATTTTTCATTCTGATCTGGACACAGAAGTTATTGCTCATTTGGTATCCCGTTCACTTAAAAATGAAATGATAGAGGCTTTAAAACAGAGTTTAAGTCAGCTTAAAGGAGCTTTTAGTTTGGTTGCCCTTACTTCGGATAGTCTGGTAGCAATTAGAGATCCCCATGGTTTTCGCCCTCTTTCTTTAGGAAAGATTGGTGATGGTTATGTAGTTGCTTCTGAGAGTTGTGCTTTTGATGTGATTGGAGCAGAATATATCAGAGATATAGAACCTGGAGAGATGATTGTTATTAATGAGGAAGGTATTGAAAGTTTTCGTTATACTGAGAAAAAACCTCATAAATTCTGTGTTTTTGAATTCATCTATTTTGCCAGACCTGATAGTGTAATTGGAGGAGAAAATGTACATTTTGCTCGTCGAAAATTGGGCAGACAGTTGGCTCGTGAGTCAGATGTTGAAGCTGATCTGATAGTTCCTGTACCAAGTTCAGGAATTTCTGCAGCTTTAGGTTATGCAGAAGAATCAGGAATACCGTATGAAAGAGGAATTTTAAGAAATAAATATGTTGGGCGAACTTTTATTCAGCCAACCCAGAGAATTAGAGATTTAAAAGTAAGATTAAAATTAAATCCTATTAAAAATATTATCTCAGGACAAAGAGTTGTTTTGATTGATGACTCAATAGTAAGGGGAACTACAAGTAAACAAATTATTAGAATGATGAGAGAGGCAGGGGCCAAAGAAGTTCATATGGCTATTTCTTCTCCACCTGTAACTGACCCCTGTTATTATGGACTGGATACTTCTCGTCGTAAGGAATTAATAGCTGCTAAAAAATCGGTAGAAGAGATATGTGAACATATTGGAGCTGATTCTTTGAATTATCTAAGTCTTGAAGGACTTTTAAATACGATAGAGGCAGATGATTATGGATTTTGTACTGCCTGTTTTGATGGTAAATCACCTCTTGAAAGAAAAAAGAATGGAGGTAATATTTAATGGGAATCTCTTATAAAGATGCTGGTGTAGATATCGATAAAGGAGAGGAAGTTGTTGCAAAAATAAAAGATGAGGTTAGTGCTACTCATGGCCCTGAGGTTTTATCCGGACTGGGAGGATTTGGTGGTCTTTTTGCCCCTGATCTTTCTGGTTATAAAGAACCGGTTTTTGTTTCCGGTACTGATGGAGTGGGAACTAAATTGAAAATTGCCTTTATGAGTGGTAAACATGATACTATAGGAATTGACCTGGTGGCAATGTGTGTAAATGATATTTTGGCCCAGGGAGCAAAACCTTTATTTTTCCTTGATTATCTTGCTTCTGGGAAATTGGATCCAGCAGAAATGAGTGAGGTTGTAACTGGAATTGCCAGGGGTTGTAAAAAAGCAGGTTGTGCTTTAATTGGAGGAGAAACTGCTGAAATGCCTGATTTTTATGATGATGGTGAATATGATATGGCCGGTTTTACAGTCGGACTTGTTGATCGTAATGAAATTATCAGTGGAAAAGATATAAAAGAGGGCGATTTTCTTATTGGCCTGGGTTCTAATGGTATCCACAGTAATGGTTTTTCTCTTGTAAGAAAGGTGTTATTTGACCACTGTAATTATAAGCTGGATTTTAAACCTGAAGATTGGAATCATAATTTAGAAGAAGAATTATTAAAACCTACCAGAATATATGTAAAGACTGTTTTAGAATTATTAGCTGACTTTAAGATTAAAGGTATTGCTCATATAACAGGTGGTGGCCTTTTAGAAAATATTCCGCGAATTTTAGCTGATGATTTAGCTGCATCTCTTGTCGAAAAATCCTGGTTTAGACCTAAAGTTTTTAATTTTATTAAAGAAAAGGGAAATATCGCTAAAAAAGAAATGTACCGTACTTTTAATATGGGAATTGGAATGGTTTTAATTGTTGATCCTAAAATAGGTGAAAAGGTATTAAATAAAGCAGTTAAATTGGGAGAGAAAGCTTATTTAATGGGGAAAGTAAAGCATAAAAATAATTTTGATAAAAAAGGCGAATATTTCATAAATGAAGATCAAATAAAAATAAGTTAAATTTAATTTGAGGTGAAAATGTTGTTAAAGCTAGGAGTACTTGTTTCAGGCAGGGGGAGTAATCTTCAATCAATTATTGATAATATTGAAAAAGGAGACCTGAATTGCAAACTGGAAATAGTAATCAGTGATAATAAAGATGCTAAGGCTCTTGATCGAGCAGAGAAACACCAGGTAAAAGGAAAATTTATTGATCCAAATCAATTTTCAAGCAGGAAAAAATATGAAAATAAAATGATTGAATATCTTGAAGATAAAGATGTTGAATTAGTTGTGATGGCTGGTTTTATGAGAATTTTAAGCCCTTATTTTATTAATTATTTTGAAAATAGGATTATGAATATTCATCCTTCACTTTTACCGGCTTTTCCTGGTCTTAATGCTCAAAAACAGGCTCTGGATTATGGAGTCAAAGTTTCAGGGTGTACGGTTCATTTTGCCAGTGAAAAGATGGATGATGGTCCGATAATTCTCCAGAGAGCAGTTGAGGTAAAAGAGGATGACACTGAAGAGAAGTTGGCCCTGAGGATTTTAAAAGAAGAACATAAAATTTTACCTGAAGCTATCAAATTATATGAAGAAGGTAAACTTGAAGTAAAAAATAATAAAGTATATATTAATAAGTAAGAAATTTAAATAGTAAATGAGCTGTCATAAGGAGGTAATTATTTAATGGCCAAAGTTGAAAGAGCTTTACTGAGTGTTTCTAATAAAAAAGGAATTGTCAATCTGGCAGAAAAATTATATAAATCTAATATTGAGATAATTTCTACCGGAGGTACTGCTCAAAAAATAAAGGAAGCAGGAATTCCAGTTACATCAGTTACAGATTTAACAAATTTTCCGGAAATGATGGAGGGAAGAGTAAAGACTTTACATCCTGCAATTCATGGTGGATTATTGGCTTTAAGAGACAAAAAAGAACATATGAAAGAATTAAATGAATTAGATATAGAAACTATTGATTTAGTTGTCTGTAATCTGTATCCATTTGCTGAGACAGTAAAAAAAGATGTTTCTCTGGAAAAGGCAGTGGAAAATATTGATATTGGTGGCCCAACTATGATACGTTCAGCTGCCAAAAATTTTAAAGATGTAACAGTAGTAGTTGATCCGGAAGATTATAAAAAAGTAATCGATAATTTATATAAAAACAAAGGTGAAATTTCTTATCAAATGCGACTTGAATTTGCTTATAAAGCATTTCATCACACCTATCAATATGACCAAAAGATTCAGGAATATTTTGCTGAACTAAAAGAAAAAGATTCTGAAAAGAAATTTCCAGATAAATTGAACTTAAATTATGAAAAAAAAGAAGATTTACGATATGGAGAAAACCCACATCAAAAAGCAGCTTTTTACAAAGATCAAGATTTAGTAGAACCTTCTATAACCTCAGCTGAAAAACTTCATGGTAAAGATCTTTCATTTAATAATATTAATGATACCAATGGAGCTTTTGAGTTAATTAAAGAATTTAATGATAAACCTGCTGCTGCAGTTATAAAACATGCTAACCCCTGTGGAATGGCAGTTTCAGATGATCTTAAAACAGCCTATAAAAAGGCTCATGCTGGTGACCCCTTATCTGCTTTTGGTAGTATAGTAGCTTTAAATAGAAAGGTGGACCAAAATACTGCTCGGGAAATTAGTGGAGAAGATAAATTTGTAGAAGTTGTAATTGCTCCTGATTATGAGAAAAAAGCTTTAGAAATTCTTAAAAAAAGATGGAAAAATATTCGGATATTAAAAACAGATGATATTTATATTAATAAAGAAAATCCAGGTTATGATATGAAAAAAGTAACTGGTGGCTTATTGGTTCAGGAAAGAGATTTAGAAAGTCTTAATAGTGAAAATGAACTAAAAATAGTAACTGAAAAATTACCTACTAAAAATCAAATAAAAGATTTATTATTTAGCTGGAAAGTTGTAAAACATGTAAAATCAAATGCAATAGTTATGGCTAAAGATGAAATGATTGTTGGTGTTGGAGCGGGCCAGATGAGCAGAGTTGATGCTATGATTATAGCTGGAAGAAAAGCAGATGAAAGACAGAAGCAAGGAGTAGTTGCCTCAGATGCATTTTTCCCATTTGCAGATGCTATTGAAGAGGCTCATGAAAAAGGAATAAAAGCAATTATTCAGCCTGGTGGTTCAATTCGTGATGAAGAAGTGATTGAGAAAGCCAATGAATTGGGAATTGCTATGGTTTTTACAGGGAAGAGACATTTTAGACATTAGAAAAACCAAACTCCCCTTTAGTAATAAATCAAGAAATTACTAAGGGGAGTGATATTTGTTATTGGTTTATTTTATTTATCTCATATCTTTTCTCAAAATAAAGTTTTTAAGAATTACAACTAGAATTATATAACATAAAATAAGTGAAGGAATCATAAATGATCCATTATACACTATTGAATAAGCCCAGACATTTTGTCCTTCTGGAGCATAACTTCCAAAGAAAATAACTCCTGATAGGACATGAATAACAAATCTGGCAAATCCGGCAATTAGAAGTGCAAAAAATACTTTTGTATAATTGATATCATTTCCATTGTTTTCTCTAATTGAAAAGAATCCTGCTATACCAAGCATCATATAGGGTAATGGATAATCCATTAGCATTTGAACTGGATGAATAACGTATGGATTAACTACTAATTGAATAAATCCGTATACAACACCTGCCATTAAACCTGGTTTACCTCCCCACCTTAAGGCTATTAATAAAACCGGTAGCATTTCTAAACTTACTGAACCAGCCTGTGGCATTTTGAATAAAGGTAAAAAATTCAAAACTGTAGAAATTGCTACTGCCACTCCTATTTCTGCAATTAATCTGACTGGAATATTATTACTATTATTACTCATTAAAAAATCCCCTCCTTGAAGTTTTGGACGGGGAACAACTGGAGAAGATAATAATTACATATTTTCCCTTCGCCTGCATTAACAGGATCAGGTAATATGGGTCGATGACTTTCATCCTCTCAGCCCCAGTTGAGGCTCCCCGAATATAAATTTAGCTTTTAATTTTACTCTATCTAATATATTCTATATTAAAGTAATAATTCCTTTATTTTTTTCAATATAAAAAAATGTATTATTTTAGGGTCAAATTCTTGACAGTTAGGCCTAACTATGTTAATATTATATCTGGCTTTGGAAATAGTAATATTGTATATGCGAAAGTGGCGGAATTGGCAGACGCGCTAGATTTAGG
>Ga0207414_1000458_pt1 | contig 18346 bp, 18 predicted proteins | sample PonA231FremontCA_2_FD_187269 | JGI IMG/M metagenome (GOLD analysis project Ga0207414, IMG submission 187269) | Marine sediment microbial community from Fremont, CA, USA - Pond A23 Sediment 1 (SPAdes) | ecosystem: Environmental > Aquatic > Marine > Unclassified | place: USA: Fremont, California... | reverse complement strand
CGCAGCACCCCCGCCCGGATCGGCGCGCCGCCCATATGCGCGCCCAGCGCGCCCAGTGCCAGCAGCGCCAGCAGGGTCATCGCCGCCACCACCGCGATGCCCATGGGCATCGAGGCGTCCGGCATCATCAACACGCCCAGCAGGGGCAATCCCGCCCCGACCGCAAAGCTCACCGCAGATGACCACGCCGCCTGTAACGGGTTTGCCGCGCCTTCCCCCCACAGGCCCAGTTCCGAACGCGCATGCGCGGCCAGTGCGTCATGCTCGGTCATCTGCACCGCCACCTCGCGGGCAAGAGCGCCCTTCACGCCGCTATCGGCGAAATGCGCCGTCAACTCGTCCAACTCGTAATCCGGGTCCTCCCGCAACGCGCGGCGCTCGCGCTCCAGGTCGGCCGCCTCGGTATCGGATTGCGCCGAGACCGAAACATACTCTCCCGCCGCCATCGAGAACGCCCCCGCGGTCAGCCCCGCCAACCCCGTCAACACCACGTTGGCATGCTCCATTCCCGCCGCGATCACCCCCACCAGCAAGCTGGCGGTGGACACGATCCCGTCGTTGGCGCCAAGAACCGAGGCCCTCAGCCACCCGGTGCGGTTCACGTAGTGCCCTTCCTTCGGCATGGCCTGATCCTGCGTCTCATTTTCAAAGGGGCGGACATGAAAAAGGCCACGCGCTGCGTGGCCTGATCCGCATCACGAAAGGCATTGATCGCTTACTTGATCTTGCCTTCCTTGTACTCAACATGCTTGCGCACGACGGGGTCGTATTTGCGCACCGTCATCTTCTCGGTCATGGTGCGGGCGTTCTTCTTGGTCACATAGAAATGGCCCGTGCCCGCGGTCGAGTTCAGACGGATCTTGATGGTCGTCGGCTTCGCCATTGGTATTCTCCTGCGCCGGGCAGACGCTCCGCCCGTGAAATTCTCATGAACCTCGCCTTTTACGCATGGCGCGGCGCGAGTCAACCGCATAACCGCCATAAATGAAGCGCGGAGAGCCTGTAAGCCGGATTCTGTCCCCGCGCCTTGGCAAGCGCGGTGGATGACCATTCCTCTGGACACGCGGTTACCCGCGCGCCTCAAGCTGCCAACCCGGGCCCCCGGGCCAAGACGCGCCCTGCGGTGATATCGGCGCTTGCGCCCCGATCAACCCGCGCGGGGCCCCTATTTGGCATTGCTCCCGGTGGGGCTTGCCATGCGGGCGCTGTTGCCAGCCCCCCGGTGGGCTCTTACCCCACCGTTTCACCCTTACCGGCCGTGGTGGCCGGCGGTCTGTTCTCTGTGGCGCTTTCCCTCGGGTTTCCCCGGCCGGGCGTTACCCGGCACCGTTGCCTTGTGGAGTCCGGACTTTCCTCGACGCGGGCGATGCCGCGCCGCGGTCATCCAGCCCTCCGCGCGTCACGGCATCTATGCGCTCACATCGCCCCGGTCAACGGGAAAGCGGCGCGCCAGCTCGGCGGCCACGCCCATATCCGCAGCCGACAGCGGCCCGCGCCCCCACGGCCGAAACCGCAGCCGGAGCGCCGATAACAGCGCCGCGTCGCTGGCCCGCGCGTCATAGCCGATCCGCTCCGCCAGTTCGCGCAACCGCGCCGCGTCGGGCCGCTCTTGTGCCGCCCGCGCCGCCTCGGGCCAAATCGACAGCCCCGCCCGCGCCAGTCGCCGCCAATCGAACCGCGCGCCGGGATCGCGCTTGCGCTCGGGCGCCATGTCCGAATGTGCAATGACCCGTTCAGGCCGGATGCGCCACCGGTCCATGACCCCGGCCAGCACCATTTCCAGCGCGCGCATCTGCGGCTCGGGAAACGGATGATCGCCGCGATTGGCCAGCTCGATCCCGATCGAGGCCGAGTTCACATCGTCCACCGCGCCCCACCGGCCAGCCCCCGCATGCCAGGCGCGATCCGCCTCCGCCACCAGTTGCCAAAGCCGCCCTCGCTCACAGATCAGGTAATGCGCCGACACCTCCGCACCCGGATCGCACAGCCGCGCCAGCGCCGCCTCGGCACTGGCCATCGCGGTGTAATGCACGACCACCGTATCGGGCAGGGCGCCGCCGCGGCGCGCGCCGCAATTGGGCGAGGGATGCCACAACGCACCGTCATGCGCCGCCGCCGGCACGCAGATCACTCCGCGTCGCGCGCGCTGCGGAAAGGCCCGGGATCCCAGTCGCAGGCGAACCCGTCGCCATCGGGATCAAGACCCAGCCGATCCCGCTCGGGGCCGCCGCGCTCCAGGAAAGCGATCTGCGCCTGGTCGGCGGATGGATACTTGGCGCAGTTGCGCGTCATCCGTGCTTCGGTGTCGAACAGCGTCATCCGGTTATACAGCGGCGTGCCCGCCGGGTTGGTCGTTCGTAGCGCATAGGCCACGATGTTCGGCCCATCCTTGCCCTCGCGCTCCGGCAGGGCCTCGGGCTGAACCACCTCGTATTGATCGCGGTTGCGCTCGATCCTCTCGGCGTCGGATTCGATGCTTCGCAGGCCCGACACATCGTCGAAATCGTTTTCCCGGGAAATGCCCATCTCGTTGACCGCCTCGGGCGGCGGGTTGTTCGGATCGGCCTGCAAGGGCTCTTGCCCGGAATTGAGCACGGCGGCGGTGTCGGCGGCCAGTTGATCGACCGGATCGACCTGCTCCTGACCGTCGGCTTCCTGCTCATAGGACGGTAACGGCGCCATCGCCTGCCCCGTCGCCGACAGCGGCGCGCCAGTCGTGGTATCGTCCTGCGGCTGCACCAGCCCGCTCGCGCCCGCCTGCTTCTGGCCGCTCAATTGCGCCTCGCGCGCGGCCTGCTGCTGGGCATAGCTGTCATAATCGCCAAAGCCGACACCGGCCGCACTGTCCGGCACCGTGGGGGCACAGCCCGCCAGAACCGCGATGGCGGCCCCAAGGGCCGCGCCATAAGTCGTATACCGCATCTCTCGTGATCCTGCCTGATCGTGGTTTTACCGGCGTTCTACCACCATTGTGCAGGCTTTTCCACAAACCCCGCCGCGCTTTCCAGCGCATAGGCGGTGTTCAGCAGATCACCCTCTTCCCACGGTCGCCCGATCAGTTGCAGCCCCAGCGGCAAGCCCTGCGCGTTCAGGCCCGCGGGCACGCTGATCCCGGGCAGACCGGCCAGGTTCACCGTCACCGTGAACACATCGTTGAGATACATCTGCACCGGGTCGGCATCGCTCATTTCGCCCAACCCGAACGCCGCCGACGGCGTTGTCGGCGTCAGGATCGCATCGACCCCCGCCTCGAACGCCTGATCGAAATCGCGCTTGATAAGCGTGCGCACCTTGCGGGCGCGGTTGTAATAAGCGTCGTAGAACCCCGCCGACAACACGTAGGTGCCCACCATCACGCGGCGCTGCACCTCGGCGCCAAAGCCTTCGGCGCGGGTCTTCTCATACATCTCGACGATGCCCTCGCCCGCCTCCAGCGTGGCGCGATGGCCATAGCGCACCCCGTCATAGCGCGCCAGGTTGCTGGACGCCTCCGCCGGCGCGATCACGTAATAGGCCGGCAACGCGTATTGCGTATGCGGCAGCGAAATCTCGCGTATCTCGGCACCCGCTTCGCGCAGCATATCGGTGCCACGGCTCCACAGCGCCGCGATCTCGGCGGGCATGCCCTCCATCCGGTATTCTTGCGGAATCCCGATCACCTTGCCGCGAATGTCGCCGGTCAGCATCGCCTCGAAATCCGGCACCGCGATGTCGGCGCTGGTGCTGTCGCGCGGGTCATGCCCGGCCATCGCGCCCAGCATGATCGCCGAATCGCGCACGGACTTGGTCATCGGCCCGGCCTGGTCCAGTGAACTGGCAAAGGCCACGATCCCCCAGCGCGAGCAACGCCCATAGGTCGGCTTGATCCCCACGATCCCGGTAAACGCCGCCGGCTGCCGGATCGATCCGCCGGTATCGGTGCCGGTGGCCGCGATGCACAGATCCGCCGCCACCGCAGACGCCGATCCGCCCGAAGAGCCGCCGGGCGTCAACGCCCGGTCATCCACCTTCCACGGGTTGACCGCATCGCCGTATACGCTGGTCTCGTTGGAACTGCCCATGGCGAACTCGTCCATGTTCAGCTTGCCCAGCGTCACGCCGCCCGCCTCACGCAGGTTACGCGTGACGGTGGATTCGTATTGCGGCACGAACCCTTCCAGGATGCGACTGCCCGCCTGGCTCGGCACTCCCTCGGTGCAGAACAGATCCTTGATGCCCAGCGGGATACCGCACAGATCGGGCGCATCGCCCGCCTGAATGCGCTGGTCGGCCTCGGCCGCCTGCGCGCGTGCAAGGTCCGGCGTGTTGTGCACGAAGGCATTGAGCGCACCCGCCGCATCGATCCGTTCCAGGTAGCTTTCGGTCAGCTCGGCGCTGGTCACATCGCCCGCGCGCAACGCGTCGCGCGCCTGCGCCAGGGTCATCTTGCTCGTGTCAGACATCATTCCATCACCTTCGGAACCGCGAAAAAGCCCTCGCGCGCATCGGGCGCATTGGCCAGCACCTTGTCTTGCTGATGGCCATCGGTCACCGCGTCCTCGCGCCGTTTCAGGCGCATCGGCGTGACGCTGGTCATCGGCTCCACACCCTCGACATCAACCTCGCCGAGCTGCTCGATGAACCCCAGGATGTTGTTGAATTCAGCCGCCAGTTCCGGCAGGGCGTCATCATCCACGCGAATGCGCGCCAGTTTCGCCACGCGGGCGGCGGTCTCGAGATCGATGGACATTGCCAAGCTCCGTATTCCTGTCGCCCCGCGTTTAGCGCCCTCGCCGCGCGCCTGCAAGCGTATCGCCCCGCTCTCGCCCTCTGGCCGTGGCCGCATGTCGTGATAGGCTGTCCCCCGCACGATTGTTCACCAGACAGAAGGACCACGGCAATGAAACTCACTTGGCTCGGCCATTCCGGCTTTCGCATCGAGATCGGCGACCAGATCCTGCTGGTCGATCCCTGGGTCACCGGCAACCCGACATTCCCCGAGGACCGGCGCGCCGAGGCGATCGCCGGCGCCACCCATGTCCTGGTCACTCATGGCCATTTCGACCATGTCAACGATGCCGCGCCCATCGCGCAGGAACTGGGCATCCCCGTCGTCACCATCTTCGACCTGGCGGGATGGCTGGAAAACCGGCACGGAATCGAAACCGTCGGCTTCAACAAGGGCGGCACGGTGATGCTGGGCGACGTGGCGGTGACCATGGTCAACGCGGCGCATTCCTCCTCGCTGGCCGGTGATGACGGAACCCCGATCTATACCGGGCACGAATCGGGCTTCATGATCGCGGGCGAGGGGCACACGATCTACGTGTCCGGCGATACCGACGTGATGGCCGACATGGAGGTGCTGGCCGACCTGCACCAACCCGATATCGGGATCCTGTGCGCCGGCGGTCACTTCACCATGGACATGAAACGCGCCGCCTACGCCGCCAAGCGGTTCTTCGACTTCAAGACGGTGATCCCCTGCCACTACAAGACATTTCCGCTGCTGGAACAATCGGCCGACGCCATGGTCGCGGCCCTTCCCGGCGTCGATGTCCTCACCCCCGAGGTGATGGACCCGATCACGCTGTGACGCGCGACCGGCCGGGCGTCACCGGCGCGCGGCGAAAAAGGTCTTGAGCAGGGCTTCGGCCTGCGCCGCGCCAATGCCGTCATAGACTTCGGGCACGTGATGGCATTGCGCGTGGCTGTAAATGCGCGGCCCCTGCGCGACGCCGCCCGACTTTGGATCGGCCGCACCGTAGTAAAGCCGCGCGATGCGCGCCCCCGATATCGCCTGCGCGCACATCGCGCAGGGCTCCAGCGTCACGTAGAGCGCGCACCCCGTCAGCCGCTCGCTGCGCAGCTGCGCACAGGCGGCGCGGATCGCCAGCATCTCGGCATGGGCGGTCGGGTCGCGCAACTCCAGCGTGCGGTTGCCCGCCCGTGCCAGCGTCGCGCCATCCGGCCCGATCAGCACCGCGCCCACCGGCACCTCGCCGCGCGCCGCGGCGGCACGGGCCTCGGCCAGCGCCGCCTGCATGTGACTGTTGAATTCCATGCCTCTGACTGCCCCGCCATCGGCGCTTTCGCAATGGCGGATTTTGCGCTAAGGCTGCGCCGCACCCCTGACAGAAGAGTTTGCGACCGTGACCAACGACAGCCCCAAGGGCGAACGCATCGCCAAGGTCATCGCCCGCGCCGGGCGCGCCTCCCGCCGCGAGGCCGAGCGCCTGATCGCCGAAGGCAGGGTCAGCGTCGCTGGTCGCGTGATCGACAGCCCCGCGCTCAATGTCACCGCCGCCGATCGCATCGCGGTGGACGGCAAGGCGCTGGCCGCGCCCGAACCGGCGCGCCTGTGGCTCTATCACAAGCCCACCGGCCTGGTCAGCACCGCGCGCGACGAAAAGGGCCGCGACACGATCTTCGACAAGCTGCCCGACGACATGCCCCGGGTGATGAGCATCGGCCGTCTCGACCTGAACTCCGAGGGATTGCTGCTGCTGACAAATGACGGCGCGATCAAGCGCCGCCTTGAACTGCCCTCGACCGGCTGGCTGCGCAAGTATCGCGTCCGCGTCAACGGCCGCGTCACCGAGGACATGCTTGCGCCGCTGCGTCGCGGTGTCACCTCCCGTGGAGAGACGTTCCAGCCGATGAGCGTCACGCTCGATCGGCAACAGGGCGCCAACGCATGGTTGACCGTCGGCCTGCGCGAGGGACGCAACCGCGAAATCCGCCGCGCCATGGAAGAGGTCGGCCTGAGCGTCAATCGCCTGATCCGCGTGTCCTACGGGCCGTTCCAGTTGGGGCAGCTCAAACCCGGCCAGGTCGAAGAGGTGCGCCGTCGCGTTCTGCGCGATCAGCTGGGCTTCGATGCCGACGCCGGCACCGACGCCCCCCCGCAGCAGCGCACCGGCACCGCCCGGCGCGCCACCGGCCCGCGGCCCACCCGCAAACGCCGCGGCTGAACTGCGCCGCAGTGCTGGATATTTCGCGCCCCTGAATCTATACTCGCTCAATGCCGCCAACCGCCCGGAGCGCCCGATGACCCCTGCAGGCCCCCGCAAACGCCCCATGTCGCGGATCATGCGCCGCGCGCGCGGCATTTCCCTGGGCGCGACGCTGGTGGCCGTGGCCGCGTGCCAGCCTTTCAGCCAGGGCGCGCAACCCGTTGCTCCGCAGGCGCGGCCCGACAGCCTGCAAACCGACACGGCCAAGCCATCCGAGCGCAGCGCGCTGTTGTCACGCTACTACGCCCGGCTGGAACGGCAATCGCTGGCCAAGGGATTGCTGCGCACCGATGGCGGCGGGCGCGACACCCCCTATACCGACACGATGCTGCTGCGCAACTTCGAGCAGATCGCGTTCTACGACGAATACCGCCGCGGCGCCGGGCTGACGTCCTCTGACGGACGCGCCGGCGCGTTGCGCCGCTGGGACGTGCCGGTGCGCATCGGAGTCGAGTTCGGCGACGCCGTCGGACCCGAGATGCGCCAGCAAGATCGCGCCACCCTTGCCCGCTACACCACGCGCCTGGCCGACCTGACCGGTCATTCCATCCGCATGGTGGACTACAACCCCAACTTTCTCATCCTCGTGCTGGGCGAGGATGACCGCGGCGATGCATTGTCGCGCGTGCGCCGCTTCGTGCCGGGGATAGACTCCCGCGCGCTGAACCTGTTCAGGCGGATGCCGCGCGCGATTCACTGCTTCGTCTTCGCCTTTTCCGGCGATGATAACGATTCCGCCTACCGCCGCGCCGTCGCCGTTGTGCGCGCCGAACATCCCGACCTGTTGCGCCGCTCCTGCTATCACGAGGAAATCGCCCAGGGTCTGGGCCTGCCCAATGACAGCCCCGAGGCGCGCCCGTCCGTCTTCAACGATGATGACGAATTCGCCCTGCTGACCGCGCATGACGAGAAGTTGCTGCAAATGCTCTATGATCCGCGCCTGCGCCCCGGCATGACGCCCGAACAGGCACGCCCGATCCTGCGCCGCATCGCCGCCGGCCTCGTCGGCGGCTCGGGCTGAGCGTCGGCACACCCGGCCACCCGCGCGCGCGTCAACGCCTGTGCCGGGGCCTTTCCCTTGCCCGGCCGGTCGGCTATGCCAATGGCTGACCAACGGGGAGCCACCATGACCGATCAGTTCCAGACCCTCTCGGACCTTTTGAATGCGCGCCATAGCTGCCGGGGCTTTCGCCCCGATCCGGTGCCGCGCGAGGTGACAGAACGGATCATCACCGCCGCCGGGCGTGTTCCGTCGTGGTGCAACGCGCAGCCGTGGCAGATCATCGTCACCGCCCCGCCGCAAACCGAAAGTCTCAGCAAGGCGCTGCTGCACGCGGTCGAAACCGACACCCCCGGGCCCGACCTCGACTGGCCGACGCGCTACACCGGCGTCTACCAGGAGCGCCGCCGCACCTGCGGCTTCCAGTTGTACGAGGCCGTCGGCATCGCCCGCGACGATCGCGCCGGCCGCCACGCCCAGATGCTCGAGAACTACCGCTTCTTCGGGGCGCCGCACGTGGCCATCGTCACCTCCGACGCCGAACTGGGTGCCTACGGCGCCATGGATACCGGCGGCTTCGTCGCAACCTTCACCTTGGCCGCCCAGGCCCTCGGCGTGGCCAGCATCCCGCAAGCCGCCATCGCCGCCTACGCACCGACCCTGCGCGACGCGCTGGACATCCCCGACGACCGGCTGATCCTCTGCGCGATCTCTTTCGGCTACGCCGATCCCGACCACCCGGCCAACGCGTTTCGAACGGAACGCGCGCCGCTCGATCAACTGGTCGATTGGCGCACGTGACCACGGCCACCCGAATCGACGGTTCAGGCGCCGAAACGTCCGTTCTGTCGTAAACGCGGTTTGTCATCACGGCGCGCGGGCGGTTAACCCTTGGCGGTCTTCAGCTTGCTTTCCGGGGCCGCCCCTTGGCCGTGTCTGGGCACTGACAGGGCCGGAATGGCGTCCTTCATCGTCGACAGACTCCGCTTGCGCCGTCGTGCCGCCGACGGCATGCTGCCCGCGATCGTCAAGCTTCAAAAGCTCCAATGCAAAGGGTCCCCAATGCGCGCCGTCGTTCAACGCGTCACCCATGCCTCGGTCAGCGTCGATGGCCAGGTCGTCGGGCGCACCGGCCCCGGCCTGTTGCTGCTTGTCTGCGCCATGCAGGGCGATACAGAATCCAACGCCGAAAAGCTGGCCGGCAAGATCGCCCGCCTGCGCATCTTCCGCGACGACGCGGGCAAGACGAATCTCTCCGCCCTCGATGCCGGGGCGGGCGCGCTGGTCATCAGTCAGTTCACGCTCGCCGCCGACACCTCGCGCGGCAACCGCCCCGGGTTTTCCGCCGCCGCCGCCCCGGACATCGCCGAGGCACTTTACCTGAGTGTCGCCAAGCATTTGGAAAACATGGGAATTCCCACGCAAACCGGGCGTTTCGGGGCCGAGATGGAAGTGGACCTGACCAATGACGGGCCGATGACAATCTGGCTCGACATCTAGCGCAGGAACACCTCGCCGCGCATGGTATCGGCGATCGGCGCCCCCAACCGGCTCAGGATCGTCGGCGCCAGTTGCACCTGCTCCAGCACAGTGCCCGCCTCCGGCCCCTTCGCGGGCCCGAAATAATATAGCGCCGCCTCCTGTTGCAGCGGGTCACGCCCGCCGTGATGGCCACGCGCATCCTGTCCGTGATCGGCCGTCACCACCACCTCGTATCCCATGGCCCGCCAGCGCGGGATGAACGGCGCCAGCATCTCGTCCATCATCAGGCAGGCATGGTCCATTTCCTGACAGTCATGAAAAAACCGGTGCCCCATGCTGTCCAGGGTGCACGTATGCAAGATGCCGTAATCCAACGAAAACCTGGCGCAAAGGTTGCTCAGCGTGGCGAACAGGTCCACGTCGCTCGGCGTCATCTGGTTCATCAGGCCGTAGCCCGTCATGGTGTGGAAACGACCGTGATTGATGCTGTCGCTGTCCGGCTCGTCATACTCGATGTCGCGCACACGATCGAATGGCGCGCGGTTGAAAAACTCCGACCAGAACGAATGTGCCACCGCGCCGGTCACGCCACCGGCCTTGCGCACCTGCCCGAAAACGTCGGGCTGCGACACCCGAAACACGTTGCCGTTCCCGGTGCAGCCATGCACCTGCGGGCTGACCCCGGTATGGATCGAGGCATAGCAACTGGCCGAGATCGACGGCAGCACCGACCGTATGGTCCAGCTCTGCGCCTCGCCCGAATCGACCCAACCCTCAAGGTTACCGAACAACCGCCGCCAGTTGCGCAGCGGCACACCGTCCAGAATAATCAACAACAGCTTGCGTTCCATGTCTTTCCCCGTCTCACGCCGCCCCCCCGTGGCGGCGAAAATTTCCGGCTGGACGAACTCCGGCGCACCAGGGACTTCACCTTGCGGCAAACCTTCCTGCCGGAGTCGAGCCTCAGTGACCCGCGCTTTCCATCTTGCGATGCGCGATCACCTCTTCCAGCCAGCCCAGTTTCATCTCGGGCACCGATGACAACAACAGGTCGGTGTAGTCGTCAAAGGGCGGCGACAGAACCTGGCTCTTGGTGCCATAACGCACCACGCGGCCCTGGTACATCACGGCGATGCTGTCCGCGATGGCCCGCACCGTGGCCAGGTCATGCGTGATGAACAGGTAGGCCACGTTCTCGATTCTCTGAAGGTTCAGCAGCAGCTTGAGTATGCCATCCGCAACCAGCGGATCCAGCGCCGAGGTCACCTCGTCGCAGATGATAAGCCGCGGCTCGGCGGCCAGCGCGCGGGCGATGCAGACGCGCTGCTTCTGTCCGCCCGACAGTTCCGCCGGGTAGCGATCGATATAGCCGGCGCCAAGCTCGATCTTGTCGAGAAGCTCGATCACGCGGCGGCGTTTCTCCGCCCCGCGGTGACCGAAATAGAATTCCAAAGGCCGGCCGATGATCGTGCCCACGGTCTGGCGCGGGTTCATCGCGACATCGGCCATCTGGTAGATCATCTGCAACTCGCGCAGATCCTCGCGCGACCGCCCCGCCAGATCCGCCGACAGGCGTCGCCCGGCAAAGCTGATCTGCCCGCGCGAAGGGGGCAGTAGCCCCGTGATAACCCGCGCCAAGGTGGACTTGCCCGAGCCGCTTTCGCCCACCACGGCCAATGTCTGTCCCGCGTCCAGCGCGACGCTGACATCGTGCAGCACATCAAATTTCGTGCCCTTGTAGCGGGCGGCGACATTGCTCGCTTGCATCACCGGGTCATCGGTGGGCTGCTTTTCCCCGTGATCGATCGACCGCACCGACACCAGCGCACGGGTATAATCCTCTTGCGGGTCATTGATGATCTGGTCGGCAGCGCCGTATTCGATGCGATGACCGTCGCGCAGCACCATGATCTCATCGCTGACCTGCGCCACCACCGCCAGGTCGTGCGTGATATAGAGCGCCGCCACACCGGTATCGCGGATCGCGTCCTTGATCGCGGCGAGGACGTCGATCTGCGTCGTGACGTCCAGCGCCGTGGTCGGCTCGTCGAAGATCACAAGTTCCGGTTCGGGGCATAGCGCCAGCGCCGTCATCGCGCGCTGCAACTGTCCGCCCGATACCTGATGCGGATAACGCTTTCCGAAATTCTCCGGGTCGGGAAGGCCCAGCTTGGCAAACAGGGACACGGCGCGCGCTTCGGCCTTGCGTTTGCTGGTGCGGCCATGGGCCAGAGTGGCCTCGGTCACCTGCTCCATGATCTTGCGCGCCGGGTTGAATGCCGCCGCCGCCGATTGCGCGACGTAGGTCACCTCCGCGCCGCGCAGCCGCCTGAGCCCGGACGCGCCCAACTTGAGGATGTCACGGCCGTTTACCAGCACCTCGCCGCCGGTAATCCGCACGCCGCCGCGCCCGTAGGCCATTGCGCTCAGCCCTACGGTGGATTTGCCAGCGCCCGATTCGCCGATCAGGCCCAGAACCCGCCCCTTCTCCAGCGCGAAAGATATGTCCTCGACGATGGTGATATCCTGCGGCGGCTCACCGGGGGGATAGGCCGTCGCCTCGATCTTCAGATCGGTCACCTTCAACAGCGGATCAGCCACCGCGCCCCCCTTTCAGACTCGTGGTGCGGTTCAGAATCCAGTCCGCCACCAGGTTGACGGATATCGCCAGCGTCGCGATCGCAAAGGCCGGCACCAGCGCCGCCGGGATGCCGTAAACGATACCGTCCTTGTTTTCCTTGACGATCCCCCCCCAATCGGCCGCTGGTGGCTGCACCCCCAACCCCAGGAAAGACAATGTCGAGACAAACAGCACCGCGAATATGAACCGCAGGCCCATTTCCGCAATCAGCGGCGACAGGGCATTGGGCAGGATCTCGCGGAATATGATCCACCCGCGCCCCTCGCCTCGCAGGCGGGCGGCCTCGACGAAATCCATCACGTTGACATCGACCGCCACCGCGCGCGCCAGCCGGTAGACACGCGTCGAATCCAGCAGCCCCATCACCACGATCAGCACCGGAACCGTCACCGGCATCACCGACAACACCACCAGCGCGAAAATCAGCGTCGGAATCGACATCAGCAGATCGATAAGCCGCGACATCAGCTGGTCCATCCAGCCGCCGAGCACCGCCGCCAGGAACCCCAGCACCGACCCGGTGACAAAACTCAACAGCGTTGCCATGGTGGCGATGAAGATGGTTGTGCGCCCTCCATATATCATCCGGGTCAGCAAATCGCGGCCGATGCTGTCAGTGCCCAGAAGGTGCCTGGACGAAGAAGGCTCCCACACGTCGCCGACAACCTCGGACAGGCCATAAGGCGCGATAAATGGCGCGAAAATGGCCCCCAGGAAATAGAGGCCGGTGAAGAACAGCCCGATGAGGGCGGAAACAGGGATGCCTCTCATTTGGGATGCCTCAATCGCGGGTTGGCAAGAATGGACACGATGTCGGCCACCATGTTCAGCCCGATATAGACGGCGGCAAAGACCAGGCCGCAGGCCTGCACGACGGGTACGTCACGCTTGGACACGTGATCGACCAGGTATTGCCCCATGCCGGGATAGACGAACACGACCTCGATCACCACGACCCCCACGACAAGATAGGCCAGGTTGATCATCACCACGTTGACGATCGGCGCGATGGCATTGGGAAAGGCGTGGCGAAAGATCACCGTGAAGGCACTCAGCCCCTTCAACTCGGCGGTTTCGATATAAGCCGATTGCATCACGTTCAGGATCGCGGCGCGCGTCATGCGCATCATGTGCGCCAGAACCACCAGCGTCAGCACCGCCACCGGCAGGGCGATCACGCTGAGCTTTTCCAGCAGCGACATCGAATCGCTGATCATAGCGACAGTCGAAAACCACCCCAGTTGAACCGCCACGAAATACATGAGCACATAGCCGATCAGGAACTCCGGGATCGAGATCGAAGCCAGCGTCACACCCGATATCAGCTTGTCAGGCCACCGATCGCGATAAAGAACCGCCACCAGCCCGAGAAAGATCGCAAGCGGCACCGCCACCGCCGCGGCCCAGAACGCCAGGAACAAGGTGTTGGACAAACGCCGCCCCATGGATGTCGCGATGTCCTGGCCGTTGGTCAGCGCGGTCCCGAGATCCCCCTGCAGCACCCCGAACAGCCAGTTGAAATACCGCGTCACCGGCGGCTCGTTCAGGCCCAGCTCGGCGCGCAGGTTGGCCAATGCCTCCGGCGTCGCCGATTGGCCCAGGATGGATTGCGCCACATCGCCCGGCAGGATCATGGTGCCCGCGAAGATCAGGATCGAAGCAGCGAAAAGTAGCAGGAGGCCCAGCGCGATGCGCTGGACCACCAATATCAGAACCGGATGCATTCAAACGCCCCGGATCATGCCAACCAAAGCATGGAGGACCAACGCCCCGACATCGTCTCGCCGGTCGGGTCATTGACCCAGCCCTGAACCTTGTCGCTGACGCCGGTGATGAAGTCGTTGAACATCGGACAGATCAGCCCGCCTTCGTCGCGGATCATGCGACCCATCCTCGAATACAATTCCTTGCGCTTTTCCTCGTCCAGTTCGGCTCGTGCTTCCAACAGCATCTTGTCGAACTTCTCATTGTCCCAGCGCGTGTCGTTCCAGTCTGCGGTGGACAGGTAGGCGGTCGAATACATCTGGTCCTGAACCGGCCGGCCACTCCAGTACGAGGCGCAGAACGGCTGCTTGTTCCACACTTCCGACCAATACCCGTCTCCCGGCTCACGCTTCAATTCCAGCGGAATGCCCGCTGCCTTGGCGGTTTCCTGGAAAAGCTGCGCCGCCTCGATCGCACCGGGGAAGGCCACATCGGACACGCGCAGGATGATCGGGCTGCCGTCATGGCCGGATTTCTTGTAGTGTTCGGCGGCCTTTTCCGGGTCGTAGGTGCGCTGCGGAATAGTCTCGTCGAAAAGGGGATAAGCCGCGTTGATCGGCATATCGTTCCCGACCGTGCCGTAACCGCGCAGGATCTTTTCCACCATGTCCTCGCGATCGAGCGCGTATTTCAGCGCCAGCCGCAGATCGTTGCTCGAAAACGGCTCGGTGTCCACGTGCATGATGAACACGTAGTGCCCCGGGCCCGAATCGCTCTCGATCCGCACGCCGGGTGCGCGGTTGACCAGGTCGGCCACCTTCGGGTCCACCCGGTTGACAAGATGCACCTGCCCGGACTGAAGCGCCGCCATCCGTGCGGTCGCGTCGTTGATGACCAGGATCTCGACGCTGTCGACGTGGCCGCGGCTGTCATCCCAGTAGTTGGGGTTGCGCGACCAGACGTGGCGCACGCCGGGCTGATCCTCTTCAAGGATGTAGGGCCCCGTGCCGATGCCTGCGCCCGGGTTGTCGAACCCGCCATCGGGCTGGATCTGCAGGTGGTAGTCGGCCATCAGGTAGGGCAGGTCGGCGTTCGGCGTCTTGAGCGTGACCGAGAACATGTCGCCCTCGACCTTCATGGACTCGATGCCGCGCATGATGCCCAGCGCACCGGATTTGGACTCTTCGTTCGAATGCCGCTCCATCGTCCGCAGCACGTCCTGCGGGGTCAGGGGTTTGCCGTTGTGAAACTCGACACCCTTGCGGATCTTGAACTTCCACGTTTTCGCATCCGGGCTCGAACTGACTTCCTCGGCCAGGCGGTTGCCCACCTTGCCTTCCGGCGTCACCTCGACCAACGTGTCACCGAACAGGTTCAGGTTGTAATACGGCACCTGACTTGCGGCGGCCGCGGGGTCCAGGGAATTCGTGCTTTCACCGCCCACGGAGCCCATTTTCAGATGACCGCCCTTTTTCGGACCCTCGGCACGCACGGCCTCGGCCATCATGACGTTGGCCATCGCGGCGCTGACGCCCAGGGCGCCCATCCGTCCGACGAATTCGCGCCGGGTGATCCGGCCCTGTCCAATTCGCTTTTTCAGGTGTTCGATTTGATCTTTCATAACATTCTCCCGTGTCGGTGTGTTGGCAGCCCACTGGCCGGGTCATTGACTCACCAGTCAACAATGCCGATTGCGCCTCATGTATCAAGGGAAAACTGGTGGACTTCATGACACCGCGGCTTTGCATTGCCGACGAAACTAGCACCCTGAATGTCGCATGCATAGGCTGTGGCGTCGTATTGCGCCCTTGGTATGCGCGATAGTTCCGTCGGGTCATCCCCGTCGTAGTTGCCGCCGAAACCGGGCACCGGACCGTTCGTAGCGCTTGCACTGGCACGAAATATCAAAAATAGTCCCCGAAAGGAGCGCCACATGAGCCAGACATTCCGGCAGCCGGACATACTCGAAATCGCGCGCAACGAGGGCAAGGTCACGGTCGAGGGGTTGGCCGAACGCTTTGGCGTGACCGTGCAGACGATCCGCCGCGACCTGACCGAACTGGCCGAGGCCGGCAAGCTCGAGCGCGTGCATGGCGGCGCGATCCTGCCCTCGGGTGTCACGAACATCGGCTATGACGAGCGCCGCCGCCTCAATGCCGCCTCCAAGACCGAGATCGCCAGGCGCTGCGCGCGCGACATTCCCGAAGGCGCGTCGGTGTTCCTGAATATCGGCACGACAACCGAGGCGGTCGCACGCGAATTGCTGCATCATCACACGCTGATGGTGGTGACCAACAACATGAACGTCGCCAACATCCTCGTCGGTAACCCCGACATCGAGGTGATCGTCGCCGGTGGCGTCCTGCGCCGCGCCGATGGCGGCTTGATCGGCACTCTGACGACGCGGGTGATCGAACAGTTCAAGGTCGATATCGCGGTGATCGGGTGTTCTGCCATGGACACCAGCGGCGACATACTGGATTTCGACGTACAGGAGGTCACGGTCAGCCAGACGATCATCCGGCAGGCGCGGCGCAACAAGCTGGTCGCGGACCATTCCAAACTGCAACGCACGGCCCCTGCCCGCATCGCCTCGCTGGAACAGATCGACACTCTCTACACCGACGAACGCCTGCCGCCCGCACTGGTGCAACGCTGTGCGGAATGGGGCACCCAAACCGTGATCTGCGGCCCATCTGCCTGATCGCTAGCGTTCAGAAAGCCTTGAACGTCGGTGTCGTCAGGGTGCGCTCGATACCCGGAATGTCCAACAGGTTGTCATTGATGTATTTGCCCACATCCGCGCCGGCGGGAACGTACAGCTTGCATAACAAGTCCCACTCGCCGCTGGTCGAATACAGCTCTGAATGCAACTCTCGCAGCACGATGGCTTCGGCGACTTGATAGGTCGTTCCCGGTTTGCACCGGATCTGCACGAATAGACAGGTCATGTTTTCCCTCGGGCTGCTGACGCGGCCGGGCTAAGGCCGTCGGATGCACGTCACCACAGCCAGGGCAATTTGGAAAGATGCAATCGTCGCACCCGGCCTGGGATGTCATGCATGTCGCGTTTGCGAACACCGGTGTCGTGTTTTTCTTCGACCAGTCCCCGCAACCCGGGCACAGTGTTCCCCGCAGCCATGCATGAACCCCGCAATATAACGGTGCCAGAATGTCCAGCGACCCCTTGTTGCAACCCTATCAGCTCAAGCATCTGACGCTGAAAAACCGCATCATGACCACCGCGCACGAGCCCGCCTACCCCGAAGACGGCATGCCCAAGGATCGCTACCGCGCCTATCACGAGGAACGCGCCCGCGCCGGCGTGGGGCTGACCATGACCGCCGGCTCGGCGGCCGTGTCGCGTGATTCACCCCCCGTTTTCAACAACATCCTCGCCTACAAGGACGAGGTCGTGCCATGGATGAAGCGGCTCACCGACGCGTGCCATGAACACGGCTGCGCGGTGATGATCCAGCTGACCCACCTTGGCCGCCGCACCCATTGGAACAAGGGCGACTGGCTCCCGGCCGTGTCGGCCTGCCATGCGCGCGAACCGGCGCATCGCGCCTTTCCCAAGCAGATCGAGGACTGGGACATCGCGCGCATCATCACCGACTACGCCGATGCCGCCGAACGGATGCAGGCGGCCGGGCTCGACGGGATCGAATTGCAGGCCTACGGCCACCTGATGGACCAGTTCTGGTCGCCTCTGACCAACACCCTCGACGCCCCCTATGGCGGCAGCCTGGACAACCGCATGCGCTTTTCGCTCGATGTGCTGGACGCCATCCGGCAGCGCGTCGGTCCCGATTTCATCGTCGGCGTCCGCTATACCGCGGACGAATCCCTCGACGGCGGTATCTCGGTCAAGGAGGGGCTGGAAATCTCGCGCCGGCTCCGGGACACGGGGCAGGTCGACTTCCTCAACGTGATCCGCGGCCATATCGAAACCGATGCCGGCCTGGCCGACGTGATCCCGGTGCAAGGCATGAAGTCGGCGCCCCACCTCGATTTTGCCGGCACCATACGGGCCGAGACGGGCATGCCCACCTTCCACGCCGCGCGCATTCCCGACGTGGCCACCGCCCGTCACGCCGTGGCCGAGGGCAAGCTCGACCTTGTCGGCATGACCCGCGCGCACATGGCCGACCCGCATATCGTGCGCAAGATAACCGAAGGCCGCGAGCATGACATCCGCCCATGCGTGGGCGCCACCTACTGTCTGGACAGGATCTATCAGGCCGGTGACGCGCTATGCATCCACAACGCCGCGACCGGGCGCGAGTTGTCCATGCCGCATGACATCGCCCCCGCCGCGACCCGCAAGCGCGTGGTGATCGTCGGCGCCGGTCCGGCCGGGTTGGAGGCCGCCCGCGTCGCCGCCGAACGCGGCCACTCGGTATGCGTGTTCGAGGCCGCCGCCGACCCCGGCGGACAGGTCCGCCTGACCGCGCAAAACCCGCGCCGGCGCGAGATGATGGGCATCATCGACTGGCGCATGGCTCAATGTGCCGCCCGTGA
>Ga0207414_1000457_pt1 | contig 18346 bp, 16 predicted proteins | sample PonA231FremontCA_2_FD_187269 | JGI IMG/M metagenome (GOLD analysis project Ga0207414, IMG submission 187269) | Marine sediment microbial community from Fremont, CA, USA - Pond A23 Sediment 1 (SPAdes) | ecosystem: Environmental > Aquatic > Marine > Unclassified | place: USA: Fremont, California... | reverse complement strand
CCATCAGGGTACCGGAACTTTTTGGCTTCGCCACTGGATGGCAGGCTCGCCGTCGGGGAAGGCCGAAACGCGTTCACCAAAATTAGCCGGGGAAGCCCCAGGGCTTGCCCTGGGGAGGAATCGGCTGGTTTTTGTCCAGCAGTCAATCGAGCACGTTTCCTCTATTTTTACCAGAATGCGAGGGCACATGTAGAATGTCTATATACTTTTCCAAGGATCATGTCCTCGATTGACTGCTGGGTCTTCTTTTGTAAAAGACCAAATATTGCAGTTAAGCTTGTCTTTCTACAAGCCCCGTAACTTGCTGCGGGGTTCTTGACTTTATTGTCGACCGGGGTGTTCACCTCCTGTTGCTTTCCACCCTAGCTTACACTAGCGCAGTTACAGTCAGTTTTCGGGTCGGAGAACGTATACCCGAAGAGGATTCTAACCTCTCATGTCAATCACCCTCACGGGCGCACCATCCCCAGGGCAAGCCCTGGGGCATTCTCAGCTATTGTTGGTAAACGACCGGTACCGGAGTTTTTGCGACGTAAGAGATTATCTATTTCTGAGCGAATCCGTAATTTCTTTCCGCGAATTTTGCCACGCAGGAAAAATTGAACCAAGTAGTGTGGAGACGATAGAAGCAATAAGGGGTAATAAAACGGCGGAATAAGTCAATTCGAGCCTCAGGGGTTCCGGAATAGTAGCCCCCGGTGGTTTCCAGGTGATACCCGCCAGGTTGACTCCGAGTCCCAATAAGCTACCTAAAGCAAGCCCGAGTAAACCTCCAAAAAAACCGACAAGTACACCCTCCAGAACAAAGTCTCGAAAAACCCCCCACCTCGTCGCTCCTATTGCCCTAACAGTCCCAACTTCCCGGGATCTCTCGAGGAAGGACATCGTCAATACTTCAAGCGTGCTAAAGAAGACGAGCGTAAAGACGGCTACGTAGGTAAAACCAGAAAAGGCGTTCCAGAATGTGCTCAACGAATCGTATAACGGGTTTAACTCCTTCCAGGTTCTGGTACCTAGTTCGTAACCCCGTTTACCAAGTTCCTCTTCTATTTCCGAAGCCAATTCTTCCGCCCTGCTGACTTCCTTCAACCTAACAATTATTTTACCTGCTCCGGCGGTACCAAGCAGCTCCTGCGTGAAAGACAGATTTGAAAACGCGACCTCTCCTTCGAGCTGGCGCCTGCTTAAACTTGCCAAGCCGATTACTTCACCGGACGAACTGCTGTATCTACCGTCGGCGTTACTGTAGGATAGATCAACTCTATCGCCCGGCTCGACGCCAAGGTTTTCCGCAAGTACCTCGCCCAGAACCAAACCGTCTTTCTTATCTTCATTCAATTTTTCGCCCGCTTCAATTATACAGCTATAGTCCTGAACGCAGTTTCCCGGAACGACACCGCGGAAAAGAACCGTCGATTCGCTGTCACGGTAGCTTACAAGGCCGCCGAGCTCAAGCCTGCTCGTTACACCTGTCACTTCTTGTTTTTGGGCTATAATGGATCTGATTTCGGATACTCCTTCCGGGGGGATAAGGTAACCAAAACCCTCGGTTTCACCGGCAAAGAGTTCCGGAGCTGCAATTTGGATCGCCCCGGTGTTTCTCGACAGAGAACTCTTCGTGGAGTTAATCGCCTCGTCGGTAAAAGACACCGTCGAAAGCAGTATCGCTACTCCCAGAGCGATAATTGCCAGGCTAAAACCCGTGCGCCTTTTGTTCCTAAAAAGATTCCTCAGTGGCACCTTTAATCTTTTCATTCCGCGTTTTTATTCCTCCACTCTTAGTGTCTCCACTATATCAGTCCTGGCCGTTCGGTAAGCAGGGTAAAAAGAGGAAACCACTGTAGCAACCAGGCTAAGCAAAACCGGGGGCCAGACGTTAGCCCATCCCATTTTTACCGTCAAAATGACTGGTTCAACCGATCCAGGAGGAGTCCAGTTAATCCCCAGGGAGTTAAACCCGAAAGCAAGCAAGACGCCGAAAACCAGCCCAAGAACTGCCCCCGCCATTCCGAGCAGGAAACTCTCCGATACAAACATCCGAAAAACTTCTCCACTGCGCGTACCGAGAGCCCGTATGGTCCCGACCTCCCTGATCCTTTCGAGAAAGGACATCGTAAGGACCTGCAGGACGATAAAGAAGACGAGAACTGAAACAACAACTACGAGAAAGCCAAATATCAACCCGAAGAAGTTACTGAGCATTTTGTAAAAACTGGAAAGTTGCTTCCACGTCCTCACACCGAGAGAAAGAGAGGATATTTCTTTATTCTCCCGTAAATCCCCGGCAACCCTATCCGTTGATCCCCGGTTTCTAAGTTCAATTGCCAAACGGCCGACCACGTCATTGCCCACCAGTTCCTGTGCGGAACTGATTGGCAAATAGACCTGCCTTTTTTCAACCTCTTCACTTTGAGCAGTATACAAGCCCGCAACTATTCTTTCTCCGAACGTACGACCCGATTCTTCCGTTTCCACGATCAACCTAATTTGCCCACCAGGACTAACTCCTAGTTCACTGGCTAAAGACTCGCCTACTAAAACTGAATTATTGCTTGATGCCCCAAGCCCCTCCCCTTTTGCAATAGAATCGCCATAAGAAACTACTTCGTTTTCAGTATCTATGCCGACGAATTTGACCGGTTTGCTTGAATTGCCCGATAAAAGCAAGCCGGTGAAAGAGATCTGGGAAGATACTTTCTCCACTTCCGGGTTCCGACCAAGCATATCCTTGAGTTCCGATAAAGCATCAGAACTTATCGGGTAAGAAAGCTCTTTTGCATTCTCTTCCCAAACGGGTTTCCGAGCGATCTGTATGTTGCCGTACCTGCCCAGCAGACTATTCTGGATTATATCGATGGAGGAATATACGAAACCGAAAACGACGAAAGTCATTGCAGTTCCCAGCCCAATGATCGCCAGCGATAACGCGGTACGGCGAAAGTTTCTACTTAGATTTCTTAAAGGGATTTTCAGCCACATTTGTTATTCCGCTACTTCGACCCTTCTTTAACTTTCTCGAGCTTACCATCAAGTATTTCGATCTTTCTGTCGGCATAATCCGAAACCAGTGGGTCGTGTGTGACGACTAGAAAAGCGACACAGAATTCCTCGTTCAGTTCCTTCATCAGCTCCATCACTTTCTCTCCGGTTTTGGAGTCAAGGTTCGCCGTCGGTTCATCCGCAAGAACCAGTTCCGGGTCTCCGACCAGAGCCCGAGCAATTGCAACCCTCTGACGCTGACCACCTGAAAGCGCCCCGGGTCTCCGGTCCTTCATTTCCTCCAGACCAACCGCTCGTAAAAGTTCTTCAACCTGATCCTCTCTTTTCTCGCGGTCTGCGTCCTGAAGCAAAAGCGGGTACTCGACGTTCTCATAAGCCGATAGTACCGGGATTAGGTTAAAGCTTTGAAAAATCAAGCCAATCCTTTCTCTTCTTACAGCCGCCCTTTCGGTCTCGGATAGTTCTGAAGTGGGTTTACCATCAAGGTAAACTTCTCCTCTTGTCGGCTGGTCTATGCAGCCAATCAGGTTGAGCAAAGTAGATTTCCCGCTCCCGGAAGGACCACTAATAACTACGAAGTCGCCCCGGGCCAGGGTAAAATTTACTTCGTCCATCCCGTAAATTTTTTCCTGACCCATCTCGTAGACCCTCGTAAGTTCTTCGGTGCGGATGAACCCGTCCCTGGCATTATCGCAGGGAGCTTTATTGACCTCGTTCATTGCTTGCCCCTTTTTTTAAACTTCATTTTAATTCAAATTAATTTCGAATTAATTCTAAGAAATATCATCAGACCTTCAAGTTATGGTTTGTACCTGAGTGTAACTAATTCCTAAACCGGAGTCATCCAGGAAATTATATAAGGACACAAAAACGGACCATCTTACCAGAAATAGCGAAAGGCCCTGCAGAATCGAAGTCAAGAGCCCCGTTTCCTGGCGGAAATCTTTGATTTCTTTTTTGCGAAAGCCGCTGCCATCTGACTCCGACCGGCGTTCTGGGCGCAGATGAACGCGATACATTGTTTCTTATCTGCCACTGAAACCTCCTCAAAATACTGCTGGAATTATAACCCAATCCCGCCATCAGTTGAACTATTTGGGCCAGCGCCGTTCGGTTGGACATATATTTCAGCAGAGGTCAATCCATGGAGCCAGCGGCCGAATTAACCAGAAATAACGTTTTCTTTGTGCCAGCTACTTGTTTTTACCCGCCTGCCGGGTGGATTTTTTTCGAACTTAACCTAATTAACCCGTGAACATATCACTGAATTTGCGTTATAATCAAATTCAATCGAAAAAAAGTTTTTGCCAGAACAGGCAAAGGAGGTAAGGTATGGATTACGAAATTAAAGGGGATAATTTACAGATTCTGGAAGTGGACATGGACGCGGGCGATTCCATGTACACTGAAAGCGGCGGCATGGCCTGGATGTCGGAAAACGTTGAAATGGATACGGACTCACACGGAGGTTTAATGAAAGGGGTAGAGCGAATGTTCTCCGGAGAGTCCCTCTTCATGACAACTTATTCCTCCAAAAAGGACGGAGAATCAATAGCTTTTACCCAGGAGTTCCCGGGTAAGATAGTCCATAAGGACCTAACTGGCGATGAAAGCATTATTGCCCAGCGAGATGCTTTCATGTGTGCCGCCTCTTCCGTCGACCTCGATATTCATCTTCGCAAGAAACTTGGTGCCGGTCTGTTCGGCGGTGAGGGATTTATCATGCAGCAGGTCTCCGGGCCAGGAGATACCTTTTTTGAACTGTCCGGAGAAATCGTTGAAAGAGAGTTAAAAAGCGGCGAAACAATGAAGGTGGATCCGGGCCACATTGGCCTTTATGAAACCTCTGTTGACATGGATATTACCAGAGTTAAAGGCGTTAAGAACATGTTCTTCGGCGGTGAGGGCCTTTTCCTTGCCACGCTTACCGGGCCCGGTAAAATCTGGTTACAGTCCATGCCGCTGATGAACCTGGCCGCGAGACTGAGCCCTTATCTGTCTTCCGGCGAATAGACCGAATGACCGATAAGCTCCCGTGGGAACCAAATAGCGGTCAATCATGAAAATTTCGGATTACTTCCGGTTTCACTGAATTCTTTAACTAGCTTGAACAACTGGCAGCAATAAATTCAAATTTTCCGAACTGATGGCAATAAACTTGCTGCCAGTTGTTTCCGAGCTTCAAAAAATCTACTGATAAAAGAGGCTATTTTTCATGGAAGACATTTCCGATGCTCCGGATACAACTACCCTAACCATGATACTGGCCGTGGGGTTGCTCGGAATGATGGGGGGTTCCCTCGTCGGTCCGGTCCTGCCCGCTATTTCCGATCATTTTGGTGTCAGTGGTGGTAGCGTCGGGCTTGTAATAACGGTTTATGCCGCGGCCACGGCTCTGTTCTTTCCGATAATGGGTTTCTTGACCGACAGATATGGACGCAGGTTTGTCCTTATTCCGGCTCTACTATTAAATGGAGTTGCCGGGATACTGGCCGGACTGGCACCAGGATTTCCCCTCCTGCTTGGCGCTCGGGCACTACAGGGCGTCGGTATAGCCGGCATGGCCCCAATGGCCCTGATTCTAATCGGCGATCTTTGCTCCGGAAGGGAAAAATCTACTGTTATGGGACGCCTGAGCAGCACGAGATCCGGAGGTGGAATGCTCGCCCCGATAATTGGCGGTGCCCTGGCCAGCCTGAACTGGTGTTTACCTTTCCTGCTTTATTCGCTGTCGATTCCGCTCGCTGCAATTATGTTCTTTCGTTTCCCCTGGCCTGGTAAAAGCGATACCATATCTTTACGGGATTACATGGAACCGTTAAAACAGGCTGGAAAGGAGCGAGAGGTTCAATCAGTTCTGCTTCTGAACTTTCTCTCCTTCTTCCTCCTTTATACTGCAGTTACTTTCATTCCACAGCATCTGGCCAGTGAATTTGGCGTATCCGAGGCATTAACTGGATTGTTTCTGGCGGTACAGGCCGCTGCCACGATAACTCTAGCCATGCAGTCCGGTAAACTCGTCGAGATAACGCGGGAAAAGTACCTTATCGGACTTGGTTTTCTCTTTTCCGGTATTGGGTTTCTGCTGCTTCCAACGAGAGGTATACTACTCTGGATTGCGTTTTCGCTCCTGATTTACGGGTTTGGTCGGGGTTTGTACCAACCTCAAATCAATACGCTGGTCACTGAAGTAGCACCGGAGGGGCGTTTGGGCGGAGTAGCTTCAGCTAACAACATTGCCAAGTACGGCGGTCAGATGGCCGCGCCCGTTGTTCTGGGTATAGTTCGGACGTTTTATGGATTCACAACGGTATTCTTCGTTTCCGGGGTAGTAGGGCTGGTTACCGGTATAATTACTCTCGGCCTAACTTTGGCCGGTGGTTCCGCGTCCGGTTAAGTTTACCTGGTTCAAAACTGAAAAACACTTCAGCTATAAAAATAGAACATGACAAGTTTAATCTGGTTAATCTTCTTGCTGCTTGCCTCAACGCTGATCGTCTGGAAGGGTAGCGAGCTACTCGAATCCGCCAGCGAAAAACTGGCTATTTACTACGAGCTGCCCGCGATCGTTCAGGGCGCAATAATAGCTGCGGTCGGTTCCAGTTTTCCCGAGCTATCAAGCACCGTCATCTCTACTTTAGTTCACGGACGTTTCGAATTAGGAGTCGGTATTATCGTTGGCTCAGCAATTTTCAACATCCTAATAATACCCGGATTATCCGGTATCTTTTCCAGGGAAATTTTTAAGGCCAACCGGGACCTCGTTTACAAGGAAGCTCAGTTTTACATGCTATCCATAGCTACGCTGGTCCTTACCTTTACGTTTGCTGTAATCTACAACCCAGTCGACGACCTCGGCTTCCTGGCCGGAACGGTTAACAGAAATCTGGCCCTCATACCGCTGGCGCTTTATCTGCTTTACATCTTTATCCAGCACCTGGACACGATGGAGTATGAGCCGGAAGAGACCAAAGAACAAATCAAACCAATGAAACAGTGGGGCCTGCTCGGCCTCAGCCTGGCCCTGATCCTGTTGAGCGTCGAAGGGCTCGTGAGGAGCGCTATCGGCCTCGGAAATTTCTTTAACACGCCCTCCTTCCTCTGGGGCATCACGGTCATTGCTGCCGGGACAAGCATTGCGGACGCTTTCGTAAGCATTAAAGCAGCTAGAAAGGGAAACGCGATAACCAGCCTGGCCAACGTCCTCGGGAGCAACACTTTCGACCTGCTTGTTGCAATACCCGCCGGAGTGATGATTGCCGGAAACGCCGTTATCAACTTTTCCCGGGCAGCCCCACTTCTGGGTGCACTGGTGCTGGCTACCGTGATCCTTTTCGTATTCACCAGAACGGATATGGAACTCAAACCGTGGGAGGCCTATTCGCTGCTCGGACTCTACGGCGTCTTCGTAACCTGGATGGCCCTGGAAACAGTCGGAATCACTTCTTTGGTATTATAAAAGTTTGGAGATCCTCTGAAGCAGATGGTCGAAGGCAATAATGTTGTCAAATCAGGGTTCAAAAAAATTCTCGACCGATTTCCAGAAAGAACCTTCTCCTCTCGTGGTCTCCAGCAAAATTTCGATGTGACCCCGGCCGTCTTCAAGCAACAAGTCGGCCCTAACGCCGAGTTCATCCAGCTTCTTCTTAAGTTGAATAGATTGCTCCGGCAGAACTTCCGTATCCGCTTCACCGTGGGCAAGAAAGACAGGGGGAAGTGAAGAATCAACCCGCTTAAATGGCTGCGCTTCCTCCCAGTATCGTTTGTCGCCAAGAAACTCTCTCACCCTGTAATCTGCCTTTTCATAGGGGTAAAACTGGTAGACACCGGACAAAAGCATAAAACCTTTTATTGCCTCCAATTCCAGTTCGGCGGTTTCCCGCCATTTTCTGGAGAACCCAACGAGCGCAGCAAGATGTGCTCCAGCTGAATGTCCGGCAAGGTAGACCTTGCCTGGATAATTTTCGTAATTCTCCCGAATCCATTTAAGCGATCGGGCAACGTCTCCCAGCTGGTCAGGGTACCTTACTTCGGGAGCCAGCCGGTAGTTGGGCAGTGCTACGATGTACCCCCTGCTGGCCCACGAGCGACCGATAAACCTGTGGATATCCTTGTTTCCCGATATCCAGCCTCCCCCGTAAAAGAAGACTATCATGTCCGAATCCCCGGAGAACTCATCCGGCTCGTAGATATCTAGTTGCTGCCTATCCTCCTCGCCGTAACTAATTCCCCTTCTTTCTTGTGTTTTAGAATTTGGCAAAAAGAGGTGTCGACCGGTTGAAAATAGCGTCACCGGGCTCGGTTTTTCTGTTAGAAAGAGTTGCAAAGTCGGTAAATTCAATATTTTCCCTCTTACATACGAATATTTTAGCTTATTTTAGGAATTTAACCAGGATTTCGCCCTGGAAAGAATAAATGGTTTTAAAGTTATAATTTGCACTGTAATGGGAAAGTTAATTTAACTATTCCGGTCCTAGCTGGATGACAAGCCTAAGGAGCCAGGACAATAACTGTGCCTTCATCGTGCTCGGAACAACCGGAATTAGTGTCCCCAATGGGGCCTCCTGCACAGGGGTTTTAAACGAGATGTACGATCAGCGCACCCCAGATTGTCAGCAAAATGTTACCGACTGCATAGGGAACGGTGTAACCGATGACCGGGATAGTACTATCTGAATCCTCCTTGACGGAATTCATCGCAGCGGTACATGTACCCGCACCGGTCATTGCTCCCATCAGCAGTACCGGATTCAGTTTCAGGGCGTATTTACCGAAGAACCAGGTTAGCAGGTGCGGTATTATCGTCAACAAGACTCCGGCCGCAAAGATCTTTACCCCCGATTTCTGTAGTGCCTGGAACGCTTTCGGCCCGGCGGATAATCCCACACAGGCTATAAACAGATTCAGCCCCAGGTCCGTAAATATCCACATTGCCGAGGAGGGTATTTTACCCCAGGTCGGCCGCAGGGATCTCAACCAGCCGAAGAAAAGTCCCGAAACGAGGACGCCACCACCGACGCCGAGTGTCAGAGGTATTCCCGCGACCGGCACGGCAATCAAACCGAGGAGCGTACCGAGGACGATTCCACCAGCTACCGTGACAATATCGGTAACGTTTGAAGACCGCTCGGGATAACCAACCCTATCCGCAAAGTCATCGACCCTCCGCTTATCACCCATGACCTGAAGGGTATCTCCCTTACGCAGCTGTAAATCCCTTTCGAACGGTAACTCCTCGCCCTGGCGCTTTACCTGTCTGACGAAACAACCCCGGGTGTGTTCGTCAACTACTTGCTTCAGCGTCTCCCCATCGAGAGCCTCGTTCGTCAGGCAGACGTCAATGATTTCCCCAACCATATCTCGGAGCTCTTCGACTTCGACCTCCTGCCCAATCTTTTTACCCGCCTCAATAAGTGCCGTTTCCGTGCCCAGGAGGAGTAATTTATCCCCTTCTTCTACCTTCATTTCGGGTCTAATTTCTTCCGTCACCTCGCCGCCACGCTGGACTTTATCGATCGAGACCCTCTCCGGAAAGACCGAATTTTCTATCTCCCCCACTTCCTTCCCGACGACCGCTTCCTTTTCCGCGGAATAAGCCCGGGGATAGACGAGGTTATTCCAGTGGAAGCTCTCTATTGACTCCTCCTGGCCGGTCCGCCCCATATCCTTCTTGACGTCACGCGCTGATTCTTTCAGGTCAATTCCGAACAGGCCGGCAAGCAACTTCAACAAGATGATCAATCCGGCGGTTCCAAATATATACGTAATCGCGTAGGCTACCGCTACCTCCGCCTGCAGGTTTATCTCGGCCGAAGGAGTAACTCCGGAAAGGTGCTTCAGTGCCGTGTCAGCCGTACCTATCACCGCCGACTGCGTCATAGCCCCACCCAGCATGCCGGCAATGTATCCCTGATTCAATCCAAACAGGTGACCGAGAACGATCGCGGAAACCAGAGCAACTATTCCAAAAAACACGGCCACCCCGACGAATTTAAAGCCACCACGCTTCAGTCCGTCAATAAAATCGGGGCCAACTTTGTAGCCAACCCCGAAAATAAATAGACCAAAGGAAACCGTTTTAAGAATCCCCAGGTCAAAGTTCGTGCTCGGCTCTATGACTATGGAACCGATGGCAATACCAACAAGCAGGACGCTGGTAGTGGAACCGAGCGAGAACCCTTTCACTTTTACTTTACCCAGTGCGTACCCGCCAGCGAGCGCAGCAAAGAGCAAAAGGGAGGGGTTGCTTCTGAGGAAGTCAAACACGACTTTCATGGCTATATTCACTAACCTCCGTTATTTGCTCTCTTTCCAGTCTGATCTGTACGCGTCCAAAAGATCACTTATTGCGGAACCGATCTCCCGGTAATCATCTTCGTACAGGTTCGCCAGGGAAACGCGTACGGACATCTCCGGCGCATCAAAACCGCCACCGTCGAGCACCACTACGTCCTTCTCGTCAGCCATTCGCCAGACGAAGTCTATCGGTTCATGTCTCACTTCCAGCCAGTCCGCGAAATCTTTGCCGTATCTATCCTCCGCCAGACTCGGAATGTCAATGGTAGTGTAATAATTTGCGTGTTTCGGGCCGTCCGGACCGGGAGCGCCGAGAGCGTCGTATAGTGCCTCGTAGCGTTCCTCAACCAGGTCTTTTATTTCCTTCTGGTAAAGGCGACTGTCCGAGTCAAGTAGCTCCTGCAGGGAGAACAGAACCATCATAACCTGCTGCGGTGTCGAAAGCCCGGCCGTGTGGTTAAGTGCTACCGCCCGGCTATCCGCAACAAGGCGGTCAATCAGTTTCATTTCTTCCGGATTTGTAGAAATCGCTTCGTAGCGGTCGTGCAGCCCGCGCCTCTCGTCCTGCGGCAGTTCGGCTATCATCTCGTCCATCACGTTTTCTTGCTGAATCCCAATTGCTCCCAGCCGCCAGCCGGTAGACCCGAAGTATTTGGAGTAGGAATACACCAGAATCGTGTTACGAGGTGCTACCGAGGCAAGAGAACGAAAATCATCGACGAAAGTTCCGTAGACGTCGTCTGTTAGCAGAATCAGGTCCTGTCGCTCGTTCTCTACCAGGTCACCTATAAACTTGAGCGTATCTTCCGCCATGCTTACCGATGAAGGGTTGGATGGGTTTACGACAAAGAAAGCTTTTATGGACGGGTCCTTCAGCTTTTCCAGCTCCTCCCGGGGGTATCGCCAGTCTTTTCCCTCGTTCTGCTGAATTTCGACTACATCAAGCTGGTAATCGTTTAGAGGTGGTATTTCCAGATAAGGCGTGAATATCGGCGTTCCAAGGGCAATTTTATCGCCGGGGTTCAAAAGATGGTTTTCCTTGAGTGAATTAAATACGTAAGTCATTGCCGCCGTGCCGCCCTCGGTCAGAAAGAGATCCATAGTTCCCTCCGGAGGATCGTCGTTACTCATCGCCATATCCAGGTATCGCCGGATGATTTCTTGAGTATTCGTTAGAACCCTATCCGGAGTCGGGTAATGATCTCCCAGAACAGCATCAACCATTTCACCGATGAACTCGTCACCGTCGAGTCCGAGCTCTTCCGTGGCGTAACTGTAAGAGTTTTCAAGGAAGTCGGCACCAACGTGCTCCGCATGGGTTTTACAGAACTCCTGAAACCTGTCACCCATCCCATCCTCTTCCGGTGCTCCGGCAAGCCCGTAACGATCCATTACCCGATGCCCCTCTTCAATCGCAAAGTTGCCGAGTAGAAAAAACCCCTGACGCGGCCTGGTAGCTACCCAGTTTGGATTACCGCGCCCTGCATTGAGCATCATCTTTTCGCTCTGGCTCCCGGCCATGGAAATCAATTTGTCCTTGAGTTCGAACGGGCTCAGTTCTTCGTACTTCTCCTCCCTCTCTTTTCTGCTCAAATATGCCACCTCTTTATTGGTTTAAAAATTTGACAATACGGGGCTCTGTAGGGAAATTATATTTTTTAATTCACTACAGTTGGTTTCAATCATTGTAAAAGACCGACCTTTACATTCCAACAAAATAGCTGGAGAAGAAAGAGAAAATACACAGAAACCGAAACCAGGGAATTAATGTTTTCGAAAACTAAATGGTGTATAGTGTTAATGAACCACAGGCAATCAGTTAGGGAACGAGCAGAATTTGGCTTTCAGGTCACCTGGCCGAACAATACTATACTGGCAATTATGTATTGATCTTACGGTAGAACTTACGCGGGGGTAATTGAAGAAGTTCGAACTTCCAGTATAGGGGGTGCCAAAAATGAATATGGCGAATCGAGCCGGGCTGAACTCGGTGAAAGTAATTGACTCGGCTTTCAAAGAACTGGAATACCTCTTTAAAAAGAATCCTGGGAAAGAATTTGAACAGGAAACTTCTCTAACGCTTTTGCCGGAATACGGAAAAACAAAGGAGGAATTCTTCTGTTCCGGTTTCTTTTTTCGTACTGCCACCGAAAGCGTCGAGATCATTTTTACCGCGAAGCGGGTCGTCAAAGATGAAATAGGAATCAAATACGGGTTAAGATGGTGCAGCTGTGGCCCAATGGAAAACCTGAGCGACTTCAAACCATCAGACCATATTCGCTTTAAAAACAATAGACGGTGGGTTCTGGCAAAACCCTACCAGGAGCAGTTATTGGCACTCGGCAAGAGTATTCCCGGAGACTATAGAATCAAAAGCGGAGAGCGCGAAACACTGTACGATCCAGAAGTTATTACACACTTGATTGTTCAGATCCTGGCCGATAGAATCAGAAATATCTGAAGCATGGTTTTACTTCTTACGAAAGGACCGATAAGCTGAAAGGGTTCTTGTTCGCTATAACGAAGTTTTCCGTGAAACAGATACCAGAATCTACCTTTCTATTCTCGGGTATTTACCGATCCACGTTCTGGTAGACCGCTAGACGGGGGGCTGGACGGAGAACCTGTCAATTCGTTCCCGGGGCAAGCTCTGGGGTTTTCGGCAGATTTCGTTAAAGCCAAAATAACTGAGATCGATTTGGGTTCCGCCGTAGAAACACGAGCTTGTAATTATATAAATTTAATTATAGTGTATATATAGAGGTCCTCCGACTTGTATCCTACGCATTTTACTCAAGAGACACGCGGGAGGTGGTAAGTCCAACAGCAGAGCAATAATACTTCCCTGATAGTACAGAACTGGAGATTTCATTAACTTAATCACCAAGAAAAAGGGGGAGAAAGCATGCAAACCTATAAGTCCAAAAGTCGTGCAGTAGTAATTTCTCTAACTCTCATAGTCGTGTTTTCGCTGATTTTTAACCCGACTACAATTGCTACCAACCACTCACCGGAAGGCGTACATCTCACCTGGAGCCTCAATCAAGTACAAGAGACGATCAACGTGTCATGGTGGACGGAAGCCGAAGCCAGTGGAACTGTCGTGCTTTACGATGACGAATCAAAGTCCGGTAACACGGGAGAGTACGAATACAGATCTGAAGGCGATAGCGAAGTAATTACTGGCGAAGAGGGCGAAGAAACGGGGTACGCTCATCACGTAACGCTTTCGGGGCTAACCCCCGGTAAAACTTATTACTTCGTCTGTGGTGACGAGGATGGTGAATTTAGCGAAGAATTTAAGCTTCAAACCTTACCCCAAAATCCCGAGGAACTGCACTTTGCAGCATTTGGAGATACAAGACAGGGAGCTCTTGACTTTCCGGAAGGAAGAAACGCCGTTGCGCAAGCCATGGCTGCGCACGATCCCCAGTTCATGGTTCACTCCGGAGACTTCATCGAAGAACCGTTTAACTGGGAAGAGTGGAAAGAATACTTCAATCACGTTGAAACCCTATACGTGGACCCGGAAGGGCATCTAATTCCAATGATACCGGTGGTAGGAAACCACGAGGTAGGAGGAGATTACGGTTTGGCCCGGACTAAAAACGACGCCCGCATTTATCATTCTTTATTTGATCTGCCGGGCAACGAACGCTGGTACACCTTAAACCTCGCTCCTTACTTCAAGTTCTTCGGTTTAAACAGTGAGACTTATACCGGTCCGGCAAGCGAGCAGTATCAGTGGCTCGAGCAGGAACTTCAAAAGACGGAGAATGGCGTTTGGAAGTTTTCGGCCTATCACCGACCAAGTTACGGTGAAGGTTACGGTGGTGAGGGCACGTCTTCGAAGTTCTTACCTCTGTTCGATCAGTACCATATGGATATCGGTGTGGAAGGGGACTTTCACATGTACGCCCGATCCCAACCCTTGAACCCAACTAACTCACCGGGAGAATACGTACCGTACGACCAAGGTACTGTACACGTAATAGCAGCTGGAGGCGGGGCCCCAATTTATTCGGCAAATCCGGCCTGGTGGCATGCCGCAGGCCCAATAAGTAAATACTCATACACGATATTTGAGGCATCGCAAAACTCAATGGAAATGAAAGCTTACGATACGAAAGGAAACGTGCTGGACAGGATGGAGATACATAAAGAACTGTCAAAACCGCAAACGGTTCTGGAAACGAAAGAGACCGGTGTTTCCGAAGACAGCACCGGCCCACCTCCCCTTATAGACTTCGAAGAAGGCGCGAGAATACCGATCATGAAGGTCTCAAAGGTCGGAGACGGTACCGTGGGAGCAGGTGGCCTTGCCTGGTCTTCAGTTAACGGAGAATGGAAACCCGGTGAACTGGACGTATTTTATGAACTTCTATTCGACAGGCTGAACCCGAATTCGGAAAAGGTTCTCTGGTACGAAGGCTATGATGCCAACTATCCCGTAGAAAAATGTTCCGAACTGGTTAATTCTCTGGAAGAAGCGGGATTCGAGATTGACGGGAAGGACAGCGAACCAATAAACTCGGAGCTTTTATCCGGTTACGATATACTCGTAATTCCCCAGCTTGGTCTCGGAGATCCACTCAAGGGCGGAAACCCGGATTTACTTCCATGGTCAGACGTTAACGCCATAGAAGATTTCGTCCGTGAGGGAAACGGTTTGCTGGTCATGGATGCTCACGATTACGGCGGTCACAACTGGGCCGAGGTCCAGAACAAAATCCTCGCCGGCGTCGGAGCGGACATGACGCTGCAGTCAGACGGGCTTTACGACTGGGCAGAAAACTGGAAGGCTTTCTACTACCCGATTGGCGAGGTCGATACCGATACCGAGCTCGGAAAAGCATACGAAGAAAGAACTGGAAGCAAGGAGATAGCGCTATTTGAAGTCTCTTCCGTAGTTGACAACCCCTCGCTTTACCTGGAAAAGGTCCCCGGGGGAGAAAAATCAGTCGTTGACGCAAGAATAGCTAAAGCAAATGCCAGAGTCCATATAGAAACAAAAGAAGGCGGTTCCGGATACGTTAGGGTGCAAAAAACACCGGGTACATCAGGCTCGCCTGCAGTAGCTGGTATCCATAAGCCTTTAGTTGAAGTAAGTATACAGTCCGAAATACCATCGGGTATGATCGAGTGGCCGATGACGATCGAAATCTATTATACCCAGGCTGCCTTTGAGGACTCAATTCTGCAGAACGAAAATCATCTTGAAATGTACTACTGGGATACGGAACAGAGCGCGTGGAGGCGATGTCAGGAAGTCGGGGTAAATTCCAACAGGAACGCCGTTATCGCAAGCGCGTACCACCTTTCCAAGTTCGCAATTATGAGCGATCCGCAATAACTTGAACCTTAATATTTCACAAAACCCCGCTCTCTCGAGCGGGGTTTTTTTAATTAGGATTAACACCCCAGACAATCGAGCACGACTGCACGCTGTTTGTTTTCGTACAAACTTTCCAGGTCCAGGGATTCCTTCTCACAGACTTCATAAGTCGAGCTAATTTCTTCAAGAAACTGATCCGGGCCGGCAACATCGACGGTAAGACTTCCAGCCTTGTAGTGCATAGGCACTACCACCTGAGGGTTAAGCTCTTCCGTTATCTCAGCTGCTTCTATTCCATCAATCGTATAGTTTCCACCAACCGGCACCAGCAAAACGTCCACCGAACCTATCTTATCCAGGTAACTTTCACTTAATCCATGGCCGAGATCCCCGAGGTGACAGATCCTCGTCCCCTCCATCTCTATCACGTAAATGATGTTTTCTCCCCGCTTCTCGCCTTCCACTCTGTCGTGATAGCTCGCTATTCCGGTAATACTTACCGACCCTTCCACGTAATCTCCGGAATCATCGAAAATTTTTGTATTTTTTTGAGATACAAGTTCCTTCCCGGAGGAATGGTCGTGGTGATCGTGAGAAATCGTAACAAGGTCCGCTATGTTCTCTTCCGGTGGCTCCAAACCAACCGAATCTCCATCATGGGGGTCCGTAACCAGAACAGAGGAATTTTCTACCTTGAAACAGGCCTGTCCAAACCATTTAAAAGTAAGCATATGCTTCCCTCCCTGGAAGCTATTATTTCGAGACTCTATCGACAATATTAAAAATTGGTCGGAATTCCAACCTGTCTGAGGGGGAATATTGGATATTCAGTGTTTACAGGTGGCCAGTTGTCAGGGAGCCTTTATCGCCCCCGCCCGGCACGGTGAAGCCTCTAACCCTTTTAGCTTCAGAGGAAAAGCGAAAAACAGTACGTCTTCCCCGGACCCTATTCTTCCAAGCCCCGCCAGGTTCTCGATCACCGGCACCTCGTTTTTAAGCAACTGGCGGTGTCTTTCGTGGGACTCGCTTCCAAACGGGTCGATGCTCGGAGCATCCGTTCCGTAGCAGCTAATCCCGCTTTCCAGGAGCCAATCCAGCAGTTCCTCAGAAGGAACAGGGAAGTCCTTGAAATAGTTATCTTGGCCCCTCAGTTTCTCCAGGCCGGAATCCAGGAGGAAAATACTCTTACCGTGAAGGTTGGCTTCAGTATTCCTGACTTCTTCCAGCTGCACTTCTCCCCCGTGGGGCTCCTTCGGGTGGTGATAAACGGCAGCTCTTCCAAAAAACCTTCCGATGGGCATCTCGTCAATCGTAGTTCCTCCCCGGACGAAGTGCCGGGGCGAATCGATGTGCGTTTCGGAATGTAGGTTTAGGTGAATCCGAGACACGTTGGCCGGATCCTCCGGTAACGACGTAACTGCTTCGAACTCGGGCTTTTCTTCTCCAGGCCAGACCTGGCTCGCAGGAGAGATAGGGTAGGTCAGGTCGACCAGTTGCCGATTCTCGTACTTGGTCTCGTCCGGATTAAAGTTTTTTTGCATTGTGTATCACACCTTCTCCAATCCGTTTTTCCGAATACAACCAAACCGCACTGATTAAAAATCATTGAATAAAACAAAACAAAGACTTTACCTATCGGCCGGCCCTCTTGTCCGCCTTGTAGTCGCTGACAACACCCCAGGCATGAATCACGCCGGGTATCCAGACGATTAACGTTAAACCCAGGTTTAAAATCGCGGCCAATAATTTTCCCGTGCTCAAAACTGCAAGTGGTGGAAATACTATCGCAAAAAACCTGCGCATGATTACCTCCCGTTTTTAGCCAGGACACTGTAAAGTTTATTCAAAAAGGATCGTAATTTCTTCCTTTTTTCGAGCAGTATTTTATCGAGAATAATTGAAAAACTTAAGTGAGGTTAGAAAAAGGGCCGAGAGTAACCCGGCCCTTTTAGAGCAAAATATATCTATGCTGGGGTATGTCCGATTAACAAAGGTTGATCTTACAGAGTAGCCTTTCCCTATTCTGCTGGTTATCCTGGAAACGATCTCTTCTCTCTATATTCTTCCGGCAAACTCGGCGGGTACAGGTCCATTTGTTGTCCGAACTTTCGGTTGTGCGCTTTCGACCATACATTTGAACCCCCTCCGGGACTCGATAGAGCAAAAGTAGATTATTTTACTCCACTTTTATTATAAGATTCTTAACCGAAAGTACAAATCGGGCCGGCTGACGGGGGGGTTTCCTGCCTTAAACTTGTATTATCGTTACTTTTTGGTACTCAGGTATTGGTTGTGCGGTTTACAAAACACTGTCTATTTACCTGGATTGCATATGTGGTGGTCGCCCTCTTTGCTTTTGACTTGCCATAAAAGATAAGGACAACGTTCTCTTTTTGGTCTGGGGACAGTCTTCCAGGAACAACCTCTTACTCATAATACTACCCAGCTCTGCGAAAAAAGATTTAGACCGTGCAAGATAGTATGTATTACATGGTATTTATTTTTTTGCTTTCCTGAGCAACACAATAACCCGTACCAGTCCGATGTCATAAAATACCCTCATAGTTGTCAAATAGAGGTGCAAAGGTTTTTCGGGCATACAACCTCCGGACACAGGAATAATGTCTCGCAATGCTTTGACAATTGGAATGTGCAGGCATAATATTTTGTATCAGTTTTTTTCTGTGGGAGGTCTTAATGACGGAATATCTATCG
>Ga0207414_1000456_pt1 | contig 18349 bp, 19 predicted proteins | sample PonA231FremontCA_2_FD_187269 | JGI IMG/M metagenome (GOLD analysis project Ga0207414, IMG submission 187269) | Marine sediment microbial community from Fremont, CA, USA - Pond A23 Sediment 1 (SPAdes) | ecosystem: Environmental > Aquatic > Marine > Unclassified | place: USA: Fremont, California... | reverse complement strand
CGCCCAGGCCGCGGATACCGCCAAACGCCACAGTGCCCGGGCCAAGCGGGCCTGGGGCCGATTCAAGCTGGCGGCCGTGTCATCGTTTGCCTTTGTCGAGGCGATGGGGCCGGTGTATATCAACCGGCTGGTGCGCGAAGCCCTGGGCCTTGCCGACAAGCCCCTGCCTGACGAGCCGACACCGCGGTTCGCGCCGGTGCCCGATGCCGAGAGTCGCATCGACACCGCCGAGACCATCCTGCGCGCGATGTCCCTTACCGAGGGTTTCGCGCCCCTGGTGCTGCTGGTGGGCCACAGCGCGAGCGTTACCAACAACCCTCACGCCAGTGCCCTGCAATGCGGCGCCTGCGGGGGCTATGCCGGCGATGTCAACGCCCGGCTGCTGGCGGGCCTGCTCAATGACACCGCGGTGCGTACCGGACTGTCGGCGCGCGGCATCAAGATCCCCGACGACACCGGCTTCGTGGCGGGTCTGCACGACACCACCCGCGACCAGGTCCGACTGTATGAAGCGGACCCTGAACGGTCGGTGGATGCCGAGGCGCTGGCGCAGGCGCGGACCTGGCTGGCGGATGCCGGCGAGCTGGCGCGGATCGAGCGTGGCCGTACGCTGCCCCGGGCGGATCAGGGCCGTGGCATCGACCGGCGTGCCCGTGACTGGTCCGAAGTGCGACCCGAGTGGGGACTGGCCGGCTGCCAGATGCTGATTGCCGCGCCGCGGGCGTCGACCCGCGGGCTGGATCTGGGCGGACGGGCCTTCCTCCACGATTACGACTGGCGGGCGGATGCCGACAATGACTATCCGGTCCTCGACCTGATCCTGACCGCACCGGTGGTCGTCGCCAGCTGGATCAGCCTGCAGTACTACGGCTCGGCGGTATCCCCCGAGCTTTTCGGCGCCGGCAACAAGCTCATTCACAACATCGTGGGCGGCATCGGAGTGCTCGAGGGCAATGGCGGCATACTGCGCACGGGACTGCCCTGGCAGTCGGTCCACGATGGCGAGTCGCGGCGGCACGCGCCGCTGCGCCTGAGCGTGGCGATTCAGGCCCCGCGCACCGCCATCAGCGAGGCGCTGGCCCGGCATCCCACGGTGCAGGCGCTGTTCGACAATCGCTGGCTGCATCTTCTGGCGCTGGACAATCACGGCCAGGTGGCCTCGCGCTACACCGGCGACGGGCAATGGGCGGCCGTCGCCGAAACGGGGAACCCAACGGCTGCGACGCCGGACGCCGCAGCGGTGCGCTATAATGAATCGGTTGAATGATCAGACTGCTTGCAGGGTCTGACGATCGAAACACAACGGCGGAGCAAGCTCATGTTGATATCACGGCGTTTTCTGACCCTCGGGTTGCTCATTACCCTGGCCGCGTTGGTAGCGGGCTGCGCGTCCGTGAGCGGCAGTGGCGAGTACAACCGCAGCTACGACTTCACCAGTCTCGAGCGTACGGCGGTGATTTCGGTGGACGGCATCGGCGGCCAGGCCGCCCGCGACCAGGTGGCCAGCATGTTCAATCAGGCCCTGCTGGGCCGCGGCTACAGCCCCATCGAGCGCAGCCAGATCAAGGAGGTGCTGAGCGAGCAGGACTTTTCGCGCTCGGCGGTTACCAGCGCTTCCGGCGCCGCGCGGGCGGGTGAGATCCTCAACGTCGACAGCGTGGTGCTGGTCAATGTGCCCGAGTTCGGCGACGACATGAGCATGAGCGCCCAGATGATCGACGTGCAAGACGGCACCATCCTGTGGTCGGCGTCCGGCAGCGCTCGGACCGGCGCCGACATGACGCGTCGCGCCGGCCAGATCCTGGGGGCCATTGGTGGCGGAATCATTGGCGCCGAAGTGGGCAGCGACGGTGGTACAGGCGCGATTGTCGGCGGCGTGGGTGGCGCCGTGGGCGGTGGCATCGCCGGTGACGCCCTGTCCAAGCAGCGCCAGGAACAGACCGCGGTGCTGGTCGATCAGCTGACTCAGAGCCTGCCCGAGACCAATCAGGGAGCGACGCAATGACGGATGAACTGCCTCCGGCGGCCAACCGCATCGCCAACGACCACCCGGCGGTCTGGGCCGCCTACAGCGAGCTGGGACGAACGGTGGCCGAGAACGGTCCTCTCGATGAACAATCGCGGCGACTCGTCAAGCTGGCCCTGGCAATCGCCACCGGCAGTGAAGGCGCCACCCACTCGCATGCCCGACGGGCATTGGCCGAAGGCATCGACCCCGAGGCCCTGCGCCACGTGGCACTGCTGGCAATCCCCACCGCTGGTTTTCCTGCTGCCGTGGCGGGCCTGACCTGGGTCGAGGACATGCTGGAGCCGCGTGAATAGACATTGCCTATCGGTTGGGCCGGAGCGTTGCATTTTCCCCCACGCGCGTTCCGGCCTATCATTGACGCTTCAGTTCTAAAGCAGGGTCGATCGACATGCCGATGTACAGTTCCAAGCCCAACGCCCGCCATGATGATGTCCCGCGCCTGGGCGTTCTGGTCACCAATCTGGGTACGCCGGATGCCCCTACCACGCCGGCGTTGCGTCGTTATCTGGCGGAATTCCTGGGCGACCCGCGGGTGGTGGAGATCAACCGGGTGCTCTGGTGGCTGCTGTTGCATGGCGTGATCCTGCGCACCCGTCCGAAAAAATCGGCGGCCGCCTACGCCGAGGTCTGGGAAGAAGGCGGCTCACCGCTGCTGACCATCGGCAAGGACCAGGTCGCAGGCATTGACGAGCGCCTGCAGGAGCGTCTGGACGGTCCCGTATCGGTCAAACTGGCCATGCGCTATGGCAATCCCTCGATCCGCGAGGGCCTGCAGGCTCTGCGCGACGAGGGTGCAGAGCGAATCCTGGTGCTGCCGCTCTACCCGCAGTATTCGGCGACAACGGTGGGCTCGACCTACGACGCCGTATTTGACGAGCTGAAAAAGTGGCGGCGCATCCCCGAGCTGCGACTGATCGGCCAGTATCATGACGATCCCGGCTACATTGATGCGCTCGCCAACACCATCCGGGAGCATCGCGAAGCCAACGGCAAGCCCGAGAAGATGCTCTTCTCGTTCCACGGCATGCCGCGGCGTTACCTGCTCAACGGTGACAACTACCACTGCCAGTGCCAGAAAACGGCCCGACTGGTCGCCGAAAAGCTGGAACTGGCCGACGACGAGTGGCAGGTGACATTCCAGTCGCTGTTTGGTCGCGAGGTCTGGCTCCAGCCCTACACCGACGCGACCGTGAAGTCGCTGGCGGAATCGGGCATGAAAACACTGGATGTGATCTGCCCGGGTTTTTCGGCGGACTGCCTGGAGACCCTCGAGGAAATCGAAGGCGAGAACGCCGAAATCTTCGAGGACAACGGCGGCGAAAATCTGCGCTACATCCGCGCGCTCAACGCCCGCGAAGACCACCTGAACATGCTCACCGACCTGGTGGTGGACCATCTGCAGGGCTGGCCCGAGGCCGATCCGGCGGTCAAACGCAGCCGCCGTGACCCGCAGGCAACCCTCGAGCGGGCGCGGGCGATGGGCAGCAGTCAGTGGATGGATGAATAGCGCTGATCACGGCCTTTGGTACCGGTCTGGCGGTGGGCCTCGGGCTCATCGTCGCGATCGGGGCGCAGAACGCGTTCGTTCTCAGACAGGGCCTGTTGGGGCGGCATGTGTTTGCCGTCTGCCTGACCTGTGCCGCCTCCGACGCCTTCCTGATCACCGCCGGCGTCAGCAGTTTTGGCCAGGTCACTGCCTGGCTGCCCTGGCTCGAGCCCGCTATGCGGGGGGCCGGCGCGCTCTTTCTGTTGGTCTACGGCGCCCGCAGCCTGCTGGCAGCGCTCCGCGCCAAGGGTGGCCTTCAGCCTGAAGCCAGCGCGGCCAACGGCGACGGCAACGCCTCCACACTGGGCGCCACCCTGCTTGCCTGCCTGGCCATCACCTGGCTCAACCCCCATGTGTATCTGGATACGGTGGTCATGCTGGGCACCGTGGCGTCACAGTATGACGACGGCCGATGGGCCTTCGCCGGCGGTGCGGTGTTGGGTTCTTTCCTGTTCTTTTTTGCGCTCGGCTATGGCGCACGCCGCCTGCAGCCCCTATTCGCCCAACCCTACGCCTGGCGCCTCATGGAAGCCGCCATCGGCCTGATGATGTGGCTGATCGCGGCACAACTGGTGTTGCGGGGGTAGGTGGTTTGGGACAGGCACGAAATGGGCGGTTCGAAAAACTTCGGGACAGGCACGAAGCCTGCCCCGAAAATCAGCGCTTACTCGCCGATGACCAGCGAGCGGTTGCCGTCCAGGGTCCACTCGTGGAGTGAGCCGTCGTAAAGCGCCACATCGGGGCGATCCGCAATTTCCGAGACACCAAACCATGCCAGCGAAGAGACATGGCCGGAGTTGCAGTAGTTGATGATCGACCCGTCGACCCCCGGCAGCATCGAGGCGACAACCTCCCGGGCGGCCTCCGGCGAGCGCCAGTAGACAATCCCGTCGCGCGGCGCAACGAACATTGTGAACGGAAGCGGGCGCGCCCCGGGCAGATGACCGCTGCCATCGACGTAGTCCTTGCTCATCTGACCGGTGAACTGCACTAGCGGCCGGTTATCCACCAGCTGCGCCGACGACTCGCCATCGATCACCGCCGAGACCTCCTGGGTGCTTGCCAGCAGATCCTCGCGCGGGGTTCCGGCGGTGTAATTACCATTGGCGGCCGATCCCGGCGACTCTGCCACTTCGCCCCCGGCGGCATCCCAGGCCGCAGCGCCGCCATCAAGGATCGCGACATTGTCATGACCGAAATACTTAAGCTGCCAGTAAAATCGCGAGGCCACGGTGGCATCGCCGTATACGGTATCGCCGGCCGGGGCGATGATAACGGTGTCGTCGTTATCCACACCCAGGCCCTGCATGACCGTCTCGAACGTCTCGGCAGAGGGCGCCAGATAGCGGATAGTGTCCTTCATCCCCGGTCGCTCCGAGAGAAACTCCGACATTCCGACGAACGGCGCACCGTCCACGAACCCGGTGGCATCGTAGTTGGACGGACGCCGCGAGACATTGATCAGCGTGACCTCATCCTGATGGGCCAGCGCCCAGTCCGCATCGACCACCGGCCCCGGCAGATTCACCGACCCGGTATCCTGCGCCACAACGGCAGCAGGCAGGGCAACGGCAACGCCAAGCGCCGCTGCATGGAGTGATTGACGGATTGTCATCATCGTCACCTCATCAATCGCTAAAACGTGAATTCGCGAACCGCGGGATCTGCCACCAGCGCACCGATCGCCGGCGGCTGAGCGACGCCTACGCCGTCAATCAGATCGGCCTCGGTGTACTCGCGATTGGGCAGATAGATCGCACAGACATCCACCTGAACGCCGTTATTCACCAGCCGCTGGATCATCTGCGCCGGGCTGGCGTCGGGACCGCGGAGGATCTCCGAGTCATCCGCTTCGGAGCCGACGGCCAGATCACCGGCATCATCACAGAGCAGCACCTGCGGGGACGCGCCGTTTTTCTGCGCCTGCATGGTCAGAATCAGCGCCATGGCCTGAGTCTCGTCGTCATCGCTGGTGAGGATGGACAGCATGTCCGGCCCGCTCTGAGCAAGCGCCGCGGCCGAAAAAACCGTCAGCACCAGGCCGGCGAGCAGTTGTCGAATTGTGTGCATGGGATCGCTCCTTTCTGGAAAGGGTTGGTTTACGCCTTGCGCGCGCAGGTGTTGAGGCCCAGCAGGCTGTACGCCGGGCAAGTGCTGAATACGGCGGTTGCGAGCGGGACCAGACCGATCCACCCCCAGGCCATGCCCGTGTTGAAAACCGCCAACGCGATCAGCGCGAGGCCGACAATGGCGCGCAGGGCACGGTCAACCGTCCCGACGTTCTGTTTCAGCATTGCGTTTCTCCTTACAGTATTGGACTGCATCAGGTTTAATGACATCGACAGTAGGCGCCTCGGGGCGGCCTGCAATCAGTGATCAAGTCACAAAGCACAGGCGGGCAATGCAGTGAAAGACCGCGACGAGACCGCGATCGCCGACAATCGACTGTTCGATGCGCTGGATGAGAGCACCTGGAAGCGGGTGATCGAAGGGGGCAAGCGCCTGACGATGCCCGCGGGCACGCCGGTCTTTGCCCCGGGCGACGAATGCCAGGGCCTGCCGCTGGTCATCGAGGGTGAGATCCGGGTGCAGATGATCGGCGCGTCAGGGAACGAAATCGTGCTCTACCGCATCCAAGGGGGCGAGATGTGTCCGCTTTCACTGGGCTGTCTCTTGTCCCGGAACAGTCACCAGTCCGAAGCGGTCGTGGAAAAGGATAGCGAAGTGTTGGTTCTGCCGCCGGCGCTGACGACACAGCTGATGGACGAGGCCGTGAGCTTCCGCCAAGCGATACTCGAGAGTTATGGCCAGAGACTGCAGTCGCTGATGCTGGTGATCGAGGAAGTCGCCTTCCGGCGGCTCGACGAGCGACTTGCTGAAAAGCTTGTCGAACGTCAATCTAACGGGCAATTATCCGTCACTCATCAGGATCTTGCGGTAGAATTAGGGTCGGCTCGCGAAGTCGTCAGTCGACTCCTTAAAGAGTTCGAACGTCGCGGGTTTGTTCATCTCGAGCGCGGCTGCATCACGATCAGCGACCGCAAGGCGCTTGATCGGGTTCGCGGTGCCACCGCGCGTGAGACGACCGCATGAATAAGACGCGGAGGGCCGCGTTTTAAGTTGGTAAGCCAGAGGCAAGCGTCATGGAATTCGATCCCGTACTGATATCACGGCTACAGTTCGCCTTCGTGGTGTCATTTCACGCCATCTTCCCGGTGTTCACCATCGGTCTGGCGTCCTACATCGCGCTCCTCGAGGGGCTGCACTTCAAGACCGGTAATCCGGCCTGGGCACAACTCTCGCGGTTCTGGACCAAGGTCTTTGCCGTTGCATTCGGCATGGGCGTGGTCTCCGGGATCGTGATGTCGTTCCAGTTCGGAACCAACTGGAGCAACTTCTCCCAGGCGTCAGCGAACTTCCTTGGGCCGATTCTCAGTTACGAGGTGGTCACTGCATTCTTCCTGGAAGCCGCCTTTCTGGGTGTACTGCTGTTCGGCCGCGACAAGGTCCCGCGGGGCACCCATCTGTTCGCCGCCTGCATGGTGGCGCTGGGCACCTTTGTGTCGGCGTTCTGGATCCTGGTCGCCAACAGCTGGATGCATACGCCGGCGGGCGCCGAATTCCGTGACGGCATCCTCCATGTAACGAGCTGGACGGAAGCGATCTTCAACCCGTCCTTCCCGTATCGGTTCACACACATGGCCGTTGCCAGCTTCCTCACCGGCAGCTTCGTGGTGGCGGGTGTCAGCGCCTGGTATCTGCTCAAGGGTCATAAGGTCGAGGCCAACAAAAAGGCCCTGTCCATGTGTCTGTGGATGATCCTGTTCCTGGCGCCGGCACAGGCCGTGATCGGCGACTTCCACGGGCTCAACACGCTTGAATACCAGCCGACCAAGCTGGCAGCCATGGAAGGCAACTGGGAGACCCAGTCGAACGCGCCCCTGCTGCTGTTCGCGCTGCCCAGCAAGGACGCCCAGGGCAATCTGTTCGAGGTGGGCATCCCCAATCTGGCCAGCATCATTCTGACCCACCACGCCGATGGCGTTGTGCCGGGCATCAGCGAGGCGTCGGCGGCGGAGCAGCCACCCGTCTCCATCGTGTTCTGGTCATTCCGCGCCATGGTGGGCATCGGCTTTCTGATGATCGCCTTCGGCATTTGGGGGCTGGTACTGCGTCTGCGGCGCCAGCTCTATGAGCCGGGACTGTTTCATCGCACGCTGCCGTTCATGATTGCCGCGCCCTTCATTGCCGTGGTGGCCGGCTGGGTGACCACCGAGTCGGGCCGTGCGCCATGGCTTGTCTACGGCATGGTCAGCTTTGCCGAGGGTGTCACGCCCTCGCTGACCGGCTGGATGGCAGTGGTCAGCCTGATTGGCTACATGGCGGTCTACGCCGTGGTCTATGCCGCGGGCGGTTACTACCTCTGGCAGGTGGTCAAGGGCGGAATGGATGAGTCCGAGCCCGGCAGCGACGAGGTCGGCGCCCATCCCAAGCGTCCGCTCTCCGGTGGCGGTCCCATCGGCGATGCGACGCCCGCGGCACCGCTGAAAGGGGACTGGACATGATCGACTTTACAATGGTCTGGGCGGTCATCATCGCCTTTGGCGTGATCATGTATGTGCTCATGGACGGCTTCGATCTGGGTGTGGGGATCCTCTATCCCCTCGCTCCAGACGAGGAATCGCGCGATATCATGATGAACACCGTCGCCCCGTTCTGGGACGGCAACGAAACCTGGCTGGTCCTTGGCGGCGCCGGGCTGCTGGGGGCTTTTCCACTGGTCTACTCGGTGTTGCTCCCGGCGCTGTATCTGGGCGTGTTCCTGCTGCTTGCCGGATTGATTTTCCGCGGCGTGGCGTTCGAATTTCGATTCAAGGCCAGCCGAGAGCGCAAGCACTTCTGGAGCGTGGCCTTCGCGGGCGGTTCGGCCGTCGCCGCGCTGGCACAGGGCATCGTTGTGGGGTCCTACATCCAGGGCTACCAGACCGAGAACATGGTCTACACCGGCGGGGCCTTCGACTGGCTGACACCATTCACGCTGCTGACGGGTGTCGGGCTGCTGGTTGGTTATGCGCTGCTTGGCAGCACCTGGATCATCATGAAAACCGAGGGGCCCGTCCAGGACTGGGCCTATCGCATCGCCCCCAAGCTGCTCGCCGGTGTGCTGGGGATCTTTCTGATCATCAGCTTCTGGACGCCACTGGTCGACGAGTTTGTCCGCGAGCGCTGGATGAACACCCTGTCGCTCATCTGGCTGCTGCCCGCGGGCGCGCTGGGCTGTGCCTACATGGTGCTACGGGCGGTACGGCGACGCGACGAAGGCATCCCGTTTGTCGCCACCATGGGGCTTTTCGTCTTCACCTATCTGGGCCTGCTCGCCAGTAAATGGCCCTATGTCGTGCCGCCGGACTACACGCTCTATGACGCGGCCTCAGCGCCCGAGTCGCAGGCATTCCTGCTGGTGGGTGTGCTGTTTGTCATTCCGGTGGTGCTTGCCTATACCGCGTGGACCTACTGGGTGTTTCGCGGCAAGGTCCGTGCCGGCGAGGGCTACCACTAGCGAATGACACCCAGGGAATGGCTGGCCCGGCAACGCCGTGAGGTGTCCGGGCCACTCCGGTTGGCCGCGGTATACGGAATCGCCGAAGGGGGGTTGATTATCGCGCAGGCCGGGCTGATCGCCTGGCTGGTTCAACAGGTGGTCATTCACCAACGCCCCCTTGTCGAGTTCATGATTGCCGGCTTGATGCTGGTCGGCGTTGTCGGTCTGCGGCCAGTCTTTGCTTCGCTACGGGCCGGGGCGGGTATCTCGGCCGCCGCGCAGGTGCGGGCGGCGGTTCGCCGGCGCCTGATCCACCACGTGGAATCCCTGGGTCCCGCCGGACTGGCGGACATCGGCAGCGGCGAGCTCAGCAGTCAACTGACCGATCAGGTGGACGCCCTCGAGGGCTATTTCGCGCGCTACGTCCCGCAAATGACCATTGCGGTGATCGTTCCGGCGGCCATCGTTGCAGCCGCCTATACCCAGGACTGGATCGCCGCGAGCTTTCTGCTGCTGTCGGCGCCGCTCATCCCGCTTTTCATGGCGCTGGTCGGCATGGGCGCCGAGCGTCTCAACCGGGATCAATTCCTCGCGCTCGGCCGTCTGTCAGGGCAATTTCTGGACCGCGTCCGGGGGCTGACTACGCTACGGTTGTTTGGTCGTACCGAGGATGCGGCCGCCGGCATCGTCTCGGGCTCGGACGAATACCGGCAACGCAGCATGCGCGTGCTGCGGGTCGCCTTCCTCTCATCCGCGGTGCTCGAATTCTTTGCCTCGGTGGCCATCGCCGTTGTCGCCATTTATATCGGCTTTGGACTGCTCGGCTATATCGAGTACGGCCCCTCCACACAGCTCACGCTTTTCAGCGGCCTGTTCATCCTCTTGCTCGCCCCGGAATTCTTCCAGCCCCTGCGAACGCTCGCCCAGCACTACCACGACCGCGCCACCGCCCTCGGCGCCGCCGAGCTTCTCAACGAACTCGAAGCCCGGCCGGTGGAGGGGGGAAAGTTTGGGACAGGCACGTTGCGAGGGGAGTCGACGGAGGTAGAAAAGTTTGGGACAGGCACGTTGCGGATGACCGACCTGCGCCTGGATCGGGTTGGGCGCGGGACCATTCTGCGGGTCGATGCCTTTCGCGCGGATGCCGGCGCGCGGGTGCTGATCGAAGGCCCTTCGGGTACTGGCAAGACGTCACTGCTACTCGCCATCGCCGGCCTTCTGCCGGTGGCTGAAGGCACGATCGAGCGGCGGTTTTCGGACTCGCGGATCGGTTGGCTTGGTTCGCCGCCTTTTCTGGCTAATGCCAGCATCCGCGCCAATATCCGCTTTGGTGATCCCGCCGCGGATGACTCGGCCATCCTCGACGCCGCCCGCCAGGCCGGGGTCATGGAATTCACCGGTCGTCTTGATCAGGGCCTGGATACGGTCGTTGGCGAGCGAGGGCTTTCGCTATCAGGGGGACAGGCACAACGCGTTGCCCTGGCCCGCGCACTGGTTTCACCGGCACCGATGATATTGCTCGATGAACCGACCAACGCGCTGGACGCGACAACGGAAGACTATGTCCTGAAGGCCATCAACACGCTCGCGGGCGAGGGCCGTGTGGTTGTGATCAGCAGCCATGATGCAGCACTGCGGGGAATCGCCGATCAGCGCTATCACATCACCGATCAGCGGCTCGAGATGATTGGCAATGAATGAGCTAAAGCCTTATCTGAGGATGCTCAAACGCTACCGGGGTCGACTGATCCTTGGTGCGGTCCTGATGTTCGTGACCAGTGCGTCGGGGATTGGGCTACTTGCTCTGTCTGGATGGTTCATCACGGCAACCGCCATCACCGGAGCGCTGATTGCAGCCGGTGTCGCGGCCACCCTCGAGATCTACATCCCCGGGGGCGGTATCCGGACTTTCGCGGTGTCCAGAACCGTTGCGCGCTATTTCGAGCGAATCTTTAACCATGACACGGTACTCCAGCTTTTGCGCGACCTGCGTGGGCGTGTCTTCACCCTGCTGAGTCGTCTCAATCCGGCCGAAATGGCGCGCCTGCGGAGCGGCGAACTGCTCAACCGGCTGACCACCGATATTGATCGCCTCGATGGGCTTTACCTGCGCGGCCTTTCGCCACCGGTCGTCGCACTGCTGGCGATTCTGCTCGTCGGCGCTCTACTTGCAATCGGCGCCCCCTGGCTTGGCGGACTGGTAATCGTGGTTTTAACGGCGATGGCGGGCGGTGCGCTGTGGATGGCATGGCATACCGGCCAGCAACTCACGCAAGAGGTGGCGACATCCTCCGCTGCGCTTCGGGCGAGCGCCATGGATCACGTCACCGGACTCTCAGAGCTGACCGCCTTTGGCAGCCTCGAGTATCATCGCCGGGCAGTCCTGGAGGCCGATGAACGGGCCCGTCAGCGGGATGAACGGATTGCCAAGCGCATGGCCTATGGCGAATCCATCCTCAATAGCGGTGTCCATTTGACCGCCGTACTGGTCTTGCTCACCGCCCTGCATCTTTTTCAGACGGATCAAACCAGCGGCCCGGTCGCCGTGATGATGCCCCTCGCCGTGCTGGCGTTGCTCGAACCGCTCGGCGTCCTCCCCGCCGCCGGCCTCCAGCTCGCCCGCGCCCGCGCTTCCGCGCAGCGGTTGAGCAATGGGACAGGCACAATCGATGAGCCGTCGGCGAGCAATGGGACAGGCACAAACCAACCCTCCCGCGACGCCACGAGAGCCGTGGATCGAACCGCCGAAGTGGGCCAGCGTACCGACGGCCTTAGGCACGCGCCAACTGTCGCCATCGATGCTGTGTCGCTGGTGCGCGGAGCGGGTGCCCGCGTCCTCGACAATCTGCGCCTGGATGTGTCGCCTGAAGAGACCGTCGGCATTATCGGTGTCTCAGGCTGTGGAAAGTCCAGCATCGCAGCCATGATTGCCGGCCAGATCGAAGCGGATAGCGGCACGATCGAGGTTGATGGAACACCGATCGGGGCATTCGATCTAGACGCTCTCTATCCGGATATCGCCTATCTCACCCAGCAGACCGACCTTTTCAGCGGCTCATTCGCCGGAAACCTCCGCATCGCCGACTCGGACGCCGATGAGCCCGCCATGTGGGCGGCATTGCAGAGCGTTCAGCTTGACGCATTCGTGGCGTCCACAGATCAAGGCTTGCACACCTGGGTGGGCGAGTCGGGCATGGAGCTATCAGCGGGACAGGCACGACGTCTTGCACTGGCGCGGCTTTTCATGCGCAATCCCAAACTTGTCATCCTTGATGAGCCATTGACCGGTCTGGACGAGGAGACCGCCGAGGCTGTCTCGGCGAGCCTCTCCGAATGGCTGTCGGCGCGGACCGCGATCGTCCTCGGCCACGGACCGGAATCGCTGCCCCGCGTTGATCGGCGGCTACTGCTGCGCGCGGGCGCGCTGTCCGACGACGACTAGATAATAGAGGACTTCCATGACCCACCGCATCGCACTGATTCCTGGCGACGGGATTGGCGCCGAGGTAATGCCGAGCGCGCTGCGCTGTCTCCAGGCGCTCTCCCGCCGCCCCGGCCTGGACTTCGAATTCACCGACTTCCCCTACTCCTGCGAGTATTACGCGAAGCACGGCGTGATGATGCCAGCGGACGGGATCGAGCAGCTCCGGCCTCACGACGCGATTCTGCTGGGCGCGGTGGGCTATCCCGGCGTGCCCGACCATGTCTCGCTCTGGGGCCTGCTGCTACCCATCCGGCGCGAGTTCGGGCAGTACGTCAACCTGCGCCCGGTGCGACTACTTCGGGGGCTGACATCGGCTCTGCGTGATCGCGGCCCCGAAGACATCAACTATCTCGTGGTTCGCGAAAATAACGAGGGTGAGTACTCAGACATTGGGGGGCGAATGTACGACGGGCTCCCCGAGGCCATGGCCATCCAGGCCAATGTCATCACCCGCAAAGGCAGCGAACGGATCCTCGACTATGCCTTCCGGCTCGCCCAGTCGCGGGCGCGCCAAAAGCTCGCCTATGCCACCAAATCCAATGGCATCAAGCACAGCATGCCGTTCTGGGACGAGCAGGTCGCAGCGATGGCGCCAAACTACCCGGCAGTTGCCGTCGAGCAGTATCACGTCGACATCCTCGCCGCGAATCTAGTCACCCATCCGGACTGGTTCGATGTCATCGTCGGCACCAACCTGTTTGGGGACATCCTCTCGGACCTGGGCCCGGCGACGGCCGGCGGCATCGGCGTTGCACCCTCCGCAAACATCAACCCCGATCCCGGCGTGCCATCGATGTTCGAGCCTGTGCACGGCTCCGCGCCCGACATCGCCGGTCAGGACATCGCAAACCCGATCGCCATGATCTGGACCGTCGTCATGATGCTCGAGCACCTCAACGAGCACGACGCCGCGCACGACCTGATGGGTGCCCTGGAGACCGTCACCGGCGAAGGCAAAGTCATGACCCGCGACCTCGGCGGCAACGCCGGCACGGTCGAGTTCACCGACCGTGTGTTGGCCGAGCTGGGGTGAGAGGTTTGAGAGGTTTGGGACAGGCACGTTGTCTTTGAGAGGTTTGGGACAGGCACGTTGTCGGTCCTAAGCAAAAGGAGAAAAACCATGCGTTACATCTTTCATTCGATGAGTGCGGCAGCTCTTCTGGCAATGACGCCCGCAATCGCTCAAGCAGAAATCGTGACTGAGACTGTTCGTTACAGCCACGGCGATCAGGCTTTCGAGGGCTATGCGGCTTACAACAGCGCCCTTGGCGAGGAGCAGCCGACAGTCATCATCATCCATGACTGGGACGGTCTGGGGGATTATGAAAAAGCACGGGCCGAGATGCTCGCTCAGGCGGGTTACGCGGCTTTTGCGGTCGACTTGTTCGGCGAGGGCGTCCGCCCGGAGAGCATTGAGCGACGCCGTGAACTGACTAACGCTCTTTACGCCGACCGCGACCGCATGCGCGCACTCATGGAGGCAGGATTGGGCGCCGCCGGTGATCAATCAGCGATCGACATCGACACTGCGGTCGCCATCGGATACTGCTTCGGGGGCGCCGCAGCGCTCGAATGGGCCCGCGCTGGTTCGGATCTGGAAGGTTTTGTGTCCTTTCACGGCGGCCTGGGGACGCCCGATGGACAAAGCTATGAGCAGGTACAGGCTCCCTTGCTGGTTCTCCATGGCAGCAATGACCAGATCGCTCCGATGAGCGCTGTCGCTGATCTCGCCACAAGGCTGGACGAGGACGGCGTCGACTATGACATGGAGATTTACGGTGGTGCGCGTCATGCCTTCACCGACTGGCACGCCAGCGAGCGATACGACGCCGACGCCGACCTTAAATCCTGGGCCGCGATGATGGATTTTTTGGGACAGGCACTTAATTAGGGGGCCTGACGACAACGGTACAGCCGACTGACCGCCGCCGGGGGCGACGTTCAGCGTTGGCAACCCGGGCAGTACACGGTGGCGCGCTGGCCAAGGCGGCTTGTGCGCAACGCCCGCCCGCAGCGTGTGCAGGGTTGTCCGCCTCGTCCGTAGGCATCCAGGGATTGCTTGAAGTAGCCCGGCTGGCCGTCACTGCGGCTGAAGTCGCGAAGGGTCGTGCCTCCCGCTTCGATCGCCTCGCCAAGCACCGCCCGAATCGTGTCAGCGAGGTGCTCAAATCGCTTCCGGGACACCCGGCCGGCAGCACGTGCCGGGTGGATGCCGGCACGAAACAAGGCTTCGGTCGCGTAGATATTCCCGACACCAACGACGATGTGACTGTCCATGATGAACGCTTTCACCGCCAACCGTCGGCTCCCGGCACGAGCATACAGATAAGCACCATCAAACCTGGTATCGAAAGGCTCCGGGCCCAGTGAGCGAAGCAGGGAGTGGGACTCGGCAGGCTCCTCGGTCAGGTGAATGCTTCCAAACCGCCTTGGGTCATGAAACCGCAGACAGCAATCCTCGCCCAGGATCAGGTCGACATGGTCATGCTTCAGGGGCGGGGTCTCTGGCGCGACCACTCTAATGTAGCCGGACATTCCCAGATGCAGCATCAGCGCGCTGTCTGAGTCGAGGCGCATGATCAGGTATTTGCCACGACGGTCGAGTTGCCATACTCGGCTCCCGACGACCGTCGTCGCCAATTCGGCGGGGACCGGCCAGCGTAGTCTCGACTCCCGAACAACGGCTCGATCGATGACCCGCCCAACGCAATAAGGCTCGAGCCCCCGGCGTGTAGTCTCGACTTCAGGTAGTTCGGGCATCAGGCCGCCCCCGCTCAGGGTCGATCGGGCATAAAAAAGCCCGCTCTCAGCGGGCTTTGAGTCTGCGCATTGCGAGACCCTTATTTGATCTTGGCTTCCTTGTAGACCACGTGCTTGCGCACAACCGGGTCGTACTTGCGGAATTCCAGTTTGTGGGGCGTATTCCGACGGTTTTTGTCCGTCGTGTAGAAGTGCCCCGTCCCGGCGGATGATACGAGTTTGATCTTATCGCGCATGACTACCTCAGACCTTTTCGCCGCGGCTGCGCAGATCCGATACAACCTGCTCAATGCCGAGTTTATCGATGAGCCGCATCCCTTTGCTGGAGATCCGCAGCCTTACCCAACGGCTCTCGCTCTCAAGCCAGAACCGATGATAGCGCAGGTTGGGCAGGAAGCGCCGGCGCGTCTTGTTGTTGGCATGTGAGACGTTGTTTCCGGTCATCGGGCGCTTGCCGGTGACCTGACAGACTTTGGCCATTTGGCCCTCCCGAAATCCGTTACCGAGCTGATGCGCAACTGCGCTCACTGAGCCGTGTTTTATACCAGCATCGATGCGACGCTGCAATGCTGTGGACGCCTTACTCCTTGAATTTGCTCCGGGAAAACACAAGGTCTATGGGATATCAGGTTTGGGACAGGCACAAAAAGGCATGGAGTATCAGGATTACTACAAAACCCTTGGCGTCAACCGGGATGCTTCGGCCGACGAGATCAAGAAGGCATACCGCCGACTTGCGCGTCGCTACCACCCGGACGTAAGCGAGGAGCCGGATGCAGAAGCCCAGTTCAAGCGGATAGCCGAGGCGTACGAGGTCCTGAAAGACCCTGAAAAGCGCAAGCTATATGATCAGCTCGGCGAAAACTGGCAAGCGGGACAGGACTACTCGCCACCGCCGGGCGGCCAACGCACTGGATCCAGGACAGCCTCAGGCTTTAGCAGCAGCGGCGACTTTGGTGACTTCAGCGATTTCTTCGAAAGCATCTTTGGCCGTGGCGCAGCTGGTGGCTTCAGCGATCCCTTCAGCGGGTTCCGTCAACAACAGGGACCGGATTGGGACAGGCACCAAAACGCTCAGGGCCGCGACGTCAGCGCTGAGCTCGAGGTCGACCTGGAAGACGCCTACAAGGGCGCAACGAGGACGGTCAGCTTCAACGCAACAGGACAGGCACAATCTCGGCGCCGTGAACTCAAAGTCAAAATCCCGGCCGGCGTCACCGACGGCCAAAGGATACGGCTAAAGGGTCAGGGCGAGGCCTCGCCTGTTGGTGGGGAAAACGGGGATCTTTTGATCAGGATCCTGATCAAGCCCCACCGCCACTTCCAGCTGGACGGCAAGGACGTCCATCTGACGCTTCCGGTCGCTCCGTGGGAGGCGGCGCTGGGCGCAACAGTGGCAGTACCGACGCTCGGAGGAAAGGTTGAGCTGAACATCCCCGCCGAGAGCCAGAGCCAGAAGCGACTGCGGCTGAAGGGGCGAGGGATGCCCGGGAAACCCCCAGGTGATCAGTATGTAAACCTCGTGATCGTCAATCCGCCGGCCAAAACGCAGGAGGCAAAGGCGGCTTTCGAATCGTTCCGGGAGGCTTTTGATTTCGATCCACGAGCTAACCTACGCTCGCATTGAAGTCATCTCTCGTTTTAAGGAAAAGACCAGCGGCGCTGCGATAACCCCTGACGTAGCGTCGCCCGAACTGCCGCGCCAGTCCTGACAGACTGCCGGCATCGCCGAGCACGGCCTGGCGATAGTGCCTCTGCCCCGTCACGAATTCCACCAGCCCCCGAGCCGCGAGACCTAGCCGTTCAGCGATGGGCGGCATTTCCGCGGCAATCACCGCAGCACCAGGCTTGGCCATATGGCGTCCGGACCAGTCGAGTAGCTCCAGGTACTCGAACTTCTCACCGGGGAGAGCCCCCGCGCCCGCCTCGATGTCGGTCCCGGCGAACGGCATAATCATCGGCTCCGAGACCACGTCGGTCCCTGTGGCGACATTCTTGAATCGTTGAATGGCCGAGCAGTCACGCCCCGCTTCCGGTCGGTCTACCATCCCGGCGCGCAGCGGGTTGAGATCGACATAGGTCATGGCGGCGAGCAGTGCGCCTTCATCCGCCAGCGCCTGAGAGCGATACCGACCCTGCCAGAAGTGGCCTGTAACACCATCCTCGTGATTGGCGCGACGAGCGATGGGCTCGTTCAGGCAGCGCATGAACCAGGGAATACTCATCAGGCGTGAACGATATCCCTCAATCACCAGACGCATCGCCGGATGGGGCGTCGCGGATTCGCCCGCGTTCACGAACTCGTGCATCCATGCCGGGCCCCGAAAGACCCGTAACCAGCGCTCAATCACCTCCCGAGGCTGCAAGGCGCGAGCCTCACTCTCGTTAACGCGCACCACGAGATGATAGTGATTGGACAGGACTGCGTAGGCACACAGGTCAATCGCGAACACATCAACAAGGTGGGCGAGCCGTGCTTTGATCCACTCGCGTCGATGCGAGTAGTCCTGACCGGTAAGCGAATCTTTTCCGCATAGAAACTGCCGGCGCACGCACCGGGAAACGAGGTGATAGTACGGCGTCGCCTCGAGCGAGATCTGATTGCGTCGCGGTTGCCCCATCCCTGGTCTGCTCCTCGACGGCCTGTGCAAGCGTTTTAGGAAAAAGGTGGAAACAGCCGCTGGCCGCGGTGCCTGGCGTCCTTTCCTCGACCGCGTCGCCAGCGACTGCCCACGACTGAAGTGTCTCCGAGAAACGCATTGATCGCCAGCCCGATCCGCCCCTGAGCGCCCGAACGGGAGCAACCGCCCGACGAGCGGCAAAATCAACGGGCTCGGTGAGCAAGAGATTATTGGGACAGGCACAAACCCGGGCCGAAACGCACGTCGCTGTGACCTGACTGCGCCGGGTCGAAGCCTGGGGAAGAAAGAAAAAGGAGGAAAGGTGACCAGCCGCCAGTCCGGGGATAAATCAGCGTCCCTGCTGCCA
>Ga0207414_1000455_pt1 | contig 18359 bp, 16 predicted proteins | sample PonA231FremontCA_2_FD_187269 | JGI IMG/M metagenome (GOLD analysis project Ga0207414, IMG submission 187269) | Marine sediment microbial community from Fremont, CA, USA - Pond A23 Sediment 1 (SPAdes) | ecosystem: Environmental > Aquatic > Marine > Unclassified | place: USA: Fremont, California... | reverse complement strand
CGATGGCGGACCGGACGGGGCTCGAACCCGCGACCTCCGGCGTGACAGGCCGGCATTCTAACCAACTGAACTACCGGTCCGCTGCACTCTTCCTGCGACATGATCGGGCATCGCCAGAACGATGGTGGGTGGTACAGGGTTCGAACCTGTGACCCCCAGCTTGTAAGGCTGGTGCTCTCCCAGCTGAGCTAACCACCCCCGGTCATGTGGCGCTGAATTCTACAGGGGCCCGGACCAATGTCAACGCTTTTCGCGTCGCCCCGGCAATGCGCCCATCAAAGAAGAACCATCGCGCTTTCATCAACTTGCCCACAGTGCCCACCACCCGGGAGTTTCAGCTGTGACCAGCCATGAAGGAAGCGATGACTGCTGCTCCCTCTTCGATCAGCGCCTCCTGACGCCTGCCGGAGGCGCGCCGAGGTCGCCAGTCGTGGTCGCCCTCCTCGAGCCAATGCAGCCTTGTCGTATCCGGAAGCACGTAGCCCGCCACCTCGTCGCGGGACCCGAAGGGATCCCGGCTGCCCTGGACCACCAGGGTCGGACACCTCAGCAGCGGCCAGTGAGCGAGCCGGAGTCGCTCGGGCTTGTTCGGCGGATGGAAGGGATAGCCGCACAGCACAAGCCCGGGGGCACCGTGGCGGGCGGCAAGCATGCTGGCCACACGCCCACCCATCGATTTGCCCCCCAGCCAGAGCGGCGGGAGGTCGCGATGCGACACGCTGTCGCACCAGAGCGCCATCTCATCCACCATCTGTTCAACGTTCGGCGGTGGACGCCGACGTCCTTCACGACGCATCCGTTGAAGGTAGGCAAACTCGAAGGCCATTGTCTGAACACCTGCCGCCGCCAGGGCATCTCGCAAGCGTTGCAGGAAAGTTGAATCGTGCCCGGCTCCGGCCCCGTGAGCCAGCAGCAGCCGTCCTGCCCGGCCTTCACCTCGTACCGTCAGAGGGCCGAGCCCCTCGAGATTCCAGTCACCGCACCCGCCCTCTCGCAGCTGACGCAGCAGACCTCCGCGGTCGATGAACGGTAAATCCCGACTAGAAAGGTCTGGCAATGTCAGCTCCTTCGCATTCATGAATCAATACATAAGCGTGTTCAGCTTGGCGCGTGTCTGAGCTAGAATCAGGGTTGGTTACAGACCTGCATCATCCTGCGAAGGTCATCCCTAGGCAGAGTGTCGCGGGACAACCCCCAAACCGCGTTCGATGGGAAACTGACATGAGCACAGCATTTGAACACCCGACCTACAACTACAAGGTAGTTCGGCAGTTCGCGATCATGACGGTGGTGTGGGGCATCGTGGGCATGCTCCTCGGTGTCATCCTTGCCGCACAGCTGGTATGGCCGCAACTGAACCTGGGACTGCCCTGGACGAGCTTCGGCCGGCTTCGGCCCCTCCACACCAACGCCGTGATCTTCGCCTTTGGCGGTTCGGCGCTGTTCGCCACGTCCTACTACGTGGTTCAGCGGACCTGCCAGACTCGGCTGTTCTCCGACAAGCTGGCGGCCTTCACCTTCTGGGGCTGGCAGGCGGTCATCCTCTCGGCAGTCGCCTCGCTGCCGCTGGGCATGACCACCACCAAGGAATATGCCGAGCTGGAATGGCCGATCAACATCCTGATCGCCGTGGTATGGATCAGCTATGCCATCGTCTTCCTGGGCACCATCAAGCTGCGCAAGACCTCCCACATCTACGTGGCCAACTGGTTCTTCGCCGCCTTCATCCTGACCGTGGCCGTGCTGCACATCGTCAACAACGCCGCCATCCCGGTCACTCCCATGTATTCCACCTCCATCTATGCCGGCACCATCGATGCCATGGTGCAGTGGTGGTACGGCCACAATGCGGTCGGTTTCTTCCTGACCGCTGGCTTCCTGGGGATGATGTACTACTTCGTGCCCAAGCAGGCCGAGCGCCCGGTCTACTCCTATCGCCTCTCCATCGTCCACTTCTGGGCGCTGATCATGGTCTACATGTGGGCGGGCCCTCACCACCTGCACTACACCGCGCTGCCCAACTGGGCCCAGTCGCTTGGCATGATCATGTCGATCATTCTGCTGGCGCCCTCCTGGGGCGGCATGATCAACGGCATGATGACGCTGTCGGGCGCCTGGCATAAGCTGCGCACCGATCCGACCCTGCGTTTCCTGGTCGTGGCCCTCTCCTTCTACGGCATGTCGACCTTCGAAGGTCCTATGATGGCGGTGAAGACCGTCAACGCACTGTCCCACTACACCGACTGGACCATCGGCCACGTTCATGCCGGCGCGCTGGGCTGGGTGGCAATGATCACCATCGGCTCCATGTACCACCTGATTCCACGCCTGTTCGGCCGCACCGAGATGCATTCGGAGAATCTGATTGCCGTTCACTTCTGGCTGGCGACCATCGGCACGGTGCTCTACATCGCGTCGATGTGGGTCAACGGCATCCTGCAGGGCCTGATGTGGCGCGCCATCAACCCCGACGGCACATTGATGTACACCTTCGTCGAGGCCGTTGAGGCGAGCGGTCCTGGCTACATCGTGCGCCTGATCGGGGGCCTGTGCTGGGTTGTCGGCATGCTGATCATGGCGTTCAACGTCTACATGACCGTGGGGCGCGGCGAAGATGCCCGCCAGCCGATTCCGCAGACTGCCTGAGCTAACCGGGGAAACCGACACCAATGAGACACGAGATCGTCGAAAAGAACGTCGGCCTGCTTGCCGTGCTGATCCTGGTGGTGATCAGTTTCGGCGGGTTGGCCGAGGTCGTGCCGCTGTTCTTCCAGAAGCAGACGACAGAACCCGTCGAAGGGCTCAAGCCGCTCTCCGCACTGGAACTGGAAGGCCGAGGCATCTATCGCCGTGAAGGCTGCGTCGGCTGCCACTCGCAGATGGTCCGTCCCTTCCGGGCGGAGACCGAACGCTATGGCCACTACAGCGTGGCCGGCGAGTCGGTCTACGACCACAATTTCCTGTGGGGTTCGAAGCGCACCGGGCCAGACCTGGCCCGGGTCGGCGGCCGATACAGCGATGATTGGCACCGCGCTCACATGTACAACCCTCGTGACGTGGTACCGGAGTCCATCATGCCCGCCTACCCGTGGCTGTTCGAGAACACCCTGGATGGCGAGGACACGCCGAAGAAGATGCGCGCGCTGCAGACGCTTGGCGTGCCCTACACCGATGAGCAGATCGAGAACGCGGGTGGGGAAGTACGCGGCGAGCAGGAGATCACGGCCCTGATCGCCTACCTACAGCAGCTGGGCACCGTGCTCGAGGGCACACGCTAACCATGGATACCGGGACCTTTCGCGGCATCATCACGGGCATCCTGATCATCGCCTTCATCGGGCTCACGCTGTGGGCCTTCTCGAAGCGGCGCAAGAAGGACTTCGACGAAGCGGCGCAGCTGCCCTTCGCCGACGAAGATGATGATGCACCGGCGAACCGTGACACGCGCGCTTCGCGCGACGCTGATTCCCGTCATGACAGGGGAGACAAGAACACATGAACAATCTTTGGGGTGACTCCCTTTCCAGCTTCTGGAGCGCCTGGATCATCGTCATCACGCTGGGCTCCATCGGGATTGCCTTCTGGCTGCTTTACGCCAATCGCAAGACCGACAAGACCACTGATGCCGAGGGCAATGTCGAGACGACCGGCCATGCCGCCGACGGCATCGAGGAGTACGACAATCCGCTGCCGCGCTGGTGGCTACAGCTCTATGTCATCACCATCATCTTCTCGCTGGGTTATCTGGTGCTCTATCCGGGCCTCGGCAACTTCGCCGGCGTACTGGGCTGGACCCAGGAAGGCCAGTGGGAGGAGGAAGTGGCCAGGGCCGAGGAGCGGTTCACGCCAATCTTCGCCCAGTACGAGGAAGTGCCGATTCCCGACCTGGCCCGAGACGACGAGGCCATGCAGGTCGCCGAGCGCATCTACCTCAACAACTGTGCGGTTTGTCACGGCTCGAACGCCAAGGGTGGCTACGGTTTCCCCAATCTGACCGATGACGACTGGCTCTATGGTGGCGAACCGGAGAACATTCTGACGACGCTGCATCAGGGACGTAATGGCCTGATGCCCGCCTGGCAGCAGCTGGGCAGCGAGAACATCGAGAACGTCACCCAGCACGTGCTGTCGCTCTCCAACCTCGAGCATGACGCTGAGCGCGCCGAAAGCGGTGCGGCAACCTTCGCCTCGGTCTGCGCGGCCTGTCACATGCCCGACGGTACCGGCAACCAGGCGCTGGGCGCGCCCAACCTCACCAACGACATCTGGCTCTACCAGGCACAGGGACAGAGCGTGGCCGACTCGGTGCGCCAGACGCTGCGCAACGGCCGCAACGGCCACATGCCGGCTCAGGCCGCCTACATCGGCGAGGAACGCGTGCACCTGGTGGCTGCCTACGTCTACAGCCTGCGCTACGACAACTGAGCATGTCGCTCGCGATGAGAAAGGGTGCGGCCTCCGGTCGCACCCTTTCTCGTTGTGAGTCCATACCGATACAATATGGTCGATTCACGCGGCCCCCAACGGCCCTGTCCTCCCTGTCAGCCGTGAGCCTGCCATGAGCGAGAAGATTCCGACCCGCGATGTCACCTCGGATTCCGTGGAACATCACACGCCGAAGGAAGCCGTCACCCAGCAGATGTACGCCAGCCGGCGTCATATCTACGTGCGTGAGATCAAGGGCTTCTTCCAGCGCCTGCGGCGAGCCTCCAACTGGGCACTGATGCTGGCCTTCTTTCTGCTGCCCTGGGTGCCCTGGGGCGACCGACCGGCCATCTGGTTCAATCTCCCGGGCCGTGAATTCCATATCTTCTCGGCCACCTTCTATCCTCAGGAGTTCATGCTGCTCTCCTGGCTGCTGATCATCTGTGCCTTCGGCCTGTTCTTCATCACCGTGTTCGCCGGACGCGTCTGGTGCGGTTACACCTGTCCGCAGAGCGTCTGGACCTTCCTGTTCATCTGGATCGAGCATCGGCTGGAGGGATCGCGCAACCGTCGAATCAAGCTCGACAAGCAACCGATGACCACCGACAAGCTATGGCGCAAGTCGGCCAAGCACGCGATCTGGCTGCTGATCGCGCTGGCCACCGGGCTCACCTTCGTCGGCTACTTCACGCCCATTCGCGATCTGGTGGTGGAACTGCCCACGCTGCAGGCTCACGGCTGGTCCTACTTCTGGGTCGGCTTCTTCACGGTATTCACCTACCTCAATGCCGGCTGGCTGCGTGAACAGGTGTGCATCTACATGTGCCCCTATGCACGCTTCCAGTCGGTGATGTTCGACCGCGACACCCTGATCGTCTCCTATGATGCGGCACGCGGCGAGCCACGAGGCCCGAGAAAGAAGAGCCTCAGTCATGAAGAAGCGCGTGCCGCCGGCTACGGCGACTGCATCGACTGCGATCTCTGCGTGCAGGTATGCCCGACCGGCATCGATATTCGTGATGGCCTGCAGTATGAATGCATCACCTGCGCGGCCTGCATCGACGCCTGCGACAGCGTGATGGACAAGATGGGGTACCCTCGCGGACTGGTTCGCTACACCACCGAAAACGCCCTGGAAGGCAAGCCGACGCATATCCTGCGACCGCGCCTGATGGGCTACCTGGCTGCCTTGCTGGTGATGATCAGCGTCTTTGCCTGGGCAGTGGCAGACCGCACGCCGCTGGGCTTCGACGTTGAACGTGACCGCAATCAGCTGTTCCAGATGACCCGCGACGGACGGATCAGCAACGTGTATACGCTGACGGTGCGCAATCTCGACAATCAGGCGCATGACTACCGGCTGGAGGCAACGGGCCTGCCCGGCCTCACGCTGGATACCCGGGAAGTCAGCGTGCCCGCCAGCGATTCGCGCCAGCTGGTGATCCAGGCCAGCGTGCCTCCCGAGTCCATCGACCGCCCCAGCGCCGAGATCATCCTGCGGCTCGAGGCCCTGAATGCCGATATTGCCGTTGAACGCGACATCCGTTTCATAGGAGAGGCCCGCTGATGAGCGTGGAACACGAGTCAATCCCGCCCTGGTACAAGCAGTTCTGGCCATGGTTCCTGATCGGCCTGCTCGCCTCGTCGATCACCTTCAGCCTGCTCTACCTGACCCTGTCGATTCGCTACTACGACGGCTCGGTGGGGGGGGATTACTACAAGCAGGGGCTGGCCATCAACGAGCAGCTGGCCAAGCAGGAGCATGCGAAGACCCTTGGCCTTGAAGCGATGATGCGGGCTGACCCTCAGACCGGCGACATCGTCGTCGACCTGCAAGGGGAGCGACGTCCGGAACGCCTCCACCTTGCGCTGATCTTTCCCACCGACAGCGACCGTGACCGCTCGGTCAGTCTCGAGCATGTCCGCAACGGCCGCTATGTGGGCGCGATCGACGAACCGCTGAACTATCGCTGGTACCTCCAGCTACAGCCCGCAGAAGGGCAGGACGCCGAATGGCGACTCACCGGCGAGGGCCGATTCCCCAGCGATGATGAGGTCGCCCTGGTGCCGGGCCTCTAGCGCCTTCACCGAGCCATCATGCCCCAATCCCTCGAGACGCCTGACGGCGCCAACGTGTGCTACCACTGTGGCAACCCGGTGCCGGCTGGCGCGCCCTGGTCGATCACCCTGGACGAAGAGTGCCATCCGCTCTGCTGCCCGGGCTGTGAGGCTGTGGCCCATGCCATCGTCGACGGCGGCCTGGCGAGCTACTATCGATTCCGCACCGAACTGCCCGAACGACCGGACGACCGGCAGACGGCCAAGGCCGAGACATGGGCGATCTTCGACGATCCGGGGTTGCAGGCTCGCTTCGTGCATCCCGAGGGAGACAACGGGACGGTTCATGCCACGCTCGCCGTCGACGGCATCACCTGCGCGGCCTGTGCCTGGCTGATCGAGCACCGCCTGAACGCCCTGGACGGCATCACGACCAGCGCCGTCAACCTGTCGCATCATCGCCTTCGCGTCAGCTGGGACCCGGGGCGGGTGGCCCTGTCGCGGATTCTGGCCGAGATGGCCGCCATTGGCTATCCGGCCCAGCCGTGGGAAGCCGATGCGGCGCAGCAACGCCTCCAGCACGAGGAACGCATGAACGTTCGACGCCTCATCGTTGCCGCCGTGGGGATGATGCAGGTGATGATGTTCTCGATCCCCATCTACGTGTCCGGCCCCGACGAGATCAGTGCCGACTTCCTCGCGCTCTTTCACTGGCTCTCCTTTGCGCTGGCGACGCCGGTGGTGCTGTTCTCGGCACAACCCTTCTTCCGTAACGCCCTTCGCGATCTGCAGACCCGAGTGCTGGGCATGGACGTGACGGTATCGCTGGCCATCGGCGGCGCCTACCTGGCCAGCGGCTACGCGGTGATTGCCGGCCATGGGGACGTCTATTTCGACTCGGTGGCCATGTTCACCTTCTTCCTGCTCTTCGGGCGCTACGTCGAGAGCCGCGCCCGACGCCGCAGCGGGCACAGCGGCAATGCCCTTTCGGGCGCGCTGCCCCTCTCGGCGATCCGCCTGGGCGATGGGGGCGAGGAGCGCATCCTGCCCGCCAGCGAGCTCACCGCGGGGGACCGGGTGCTGGTCAAGCCCGGCCATGGGGTGCCGGCCGACGGGATCATCGAGTCCGGTGAATCGAGCCTTGACGAGTCCATGCTCACCGGCGAGTACCTGCCGGTAACCCGCAGAGTCGGGGAGCGCGTGACCGGTGGCAGCCAGAACATCGAGAGCCCGCTGACGATTCGCGTCACCCACGCCGGTGCCGACGCCCGAGTCGCCAGCATCGTTGACCTCACCGACCGTGCCTTCGCCAGCCGACCGCGCATCGCCCAGCTGGCCGCGCGCATGGCCCATCATTTCGTGCTGCAGGTACTGCTGATCTCTCTCGTCGTGGCCGTCGCCTGGTGGTTCATCGACCCGGATCGAATGCTCTGGGTCACGTTGTCGGTGCTGGTGGTCACCTGTCCCTGCGCCCTGGCACTGGCCACGCCCACGGCCCTGACCGCCGGTCACGGCCGACTGTATCGCCGCGGCGTGCTGATCACCCGCGCCGATGCGCTGGAGACCCTGTCACAGCTCGACCGGGTGATCTTCGACAAGACGGGCACCCTGACCAGCGGCGAAATGAGCCTGGTCGAGACTCGCCCGATCGGTGAACCGGACGAGGCCCTCGAGGAGGGCCTTGCATGCAGCGTGGCTGCCGCGCTGGAGGCCCAGTCGGAACACCCCATCGCCTGGGCCTTCCGCTCCTTCCGTGACGCCAGCGTCACCGCCGGCGACGTTCTCAGCCGTCCCGGACAGGGCCTCGAGGGGCGTATCGATCATCGCCTCTGGCGGCTCGGCAAGCCTGAATTCGCCAGCCCGGAGGCGCCCCCTCTCCCGCCCGGCGACGGGCAGTGGCTCCTGCTGGCCGAAGAGGGTCAACCACGGGCCTGGTTCGCCCTCAACGATCGCCTACGGGAGGATGCTCGGGAAACGGTCAGGACCCTGCAGGCGCGTGGCCTGGCAGTGGAGTTGCTCTCCGGTGACACCTCCTCGGCAGTCGCGGACATGGCCCACCGCCTGGGCATCGACACCTGGCAGGCGGCTGCCACGCCAGAGGACAAGCTCGCCCGGCTGCAGACCCTGCAGGCCAGCGGCGAGCGCGTCGCGATGGTCGGCGATGGCATCAACGATGTGCCCGTTCTGGCCGGGGCCGATGTGGCGATCGCCATGAACGGTGCCACCGACCTTGCGCGCACCCGCGCCGATGCCGTATTGCTCGGCCCGCGCCTGGGGCGTATCGTCGAGGCCATCGAGACCAGCCGAGCCACTCGACGGATCATCCATCAGAACCTGACCTGGTCACTGGTCTACAACATCTCGGCGCTGCCTCTGGCGGCCATGGGGTTCGTACCTCCCTGGCTGGCGGCCATCGGCATGTCGGCCAGTTCACTGGTGGTCGTCGGCAATGCCCTCCGCCTCAACCGAGACGCCCCCTCGCGACCGGTCGACCAAGACGCCCCCAGACTGGTGAACGCATGAGCATCCTCTACCTGCTGATCCCTCTCTCGCTGATCCTGCTGGGACTGGCCGTCTGGGCCTTCTTCTGGGCCGTCAAGCACGACCAGTTCGAGGACCTGGAGGGCCCCGCCTACCGCATTCTCTTCGACGAGGATGAAAACGACCGGCCGACGGACGACCGGCAGAACGCCGGACGAGACGCTGCAGGCGACGACGAGACACACCGCAACTGATGGATCCCACCGGCCTCAACCTGCCCCCGCTTGCCGCCGCCTTCGTCTTCGGTCTGCTCGGTGGTGCCCACTGCATCGGCATGTGTGGCGGCATCATGAGCGCCCTCACCTTCGCCGTCCCGCCCAGCATGCGAAGCCCGGCACGCCTGACGGGACTGCTGCTCGGCTACAACCTGGGTCGGATCGCCAGCTACATGGTGGCCGGCGCGCTGGTGGCAGGACTCGGTACGCTGGTTGCTCTCACCCCCGAGGCACGTCTGGCCCTGCAGGTCCTGGCAGCGGTGATGCTGATCCTGATGGCGCTCTACATCGCCGACTGGTGGAAAGGACTCCTCCGCGTCGAGGCCGTGGGACGACGACTCTGGAAGCACCTCGAGCCGCTGGGCCGTCGGCTGATGCCCGTGGTCAAGGTGCCTCAGGCCGTGGCCCTGGGGGCGGTCTGGGGGTGGCTTCCCTGCGGGCTCGTCTACTCCATGCTCGCCTGGAGCCTGGCGATCGCCGACCCTTGGTACGGCGCCGCCCTGATGGGCGCCTTCGGTCTCGGTACCCTGCCGGCCCTGCTGGCCACCGGGCTGGCTGCCCGTCAGCTCGGCGCTCTGATTCGTCACCGTGCCACGCGCAGCGTCGCGGCACTGTCGATCATCGCCTTTGCTCTCTGGCAGCTGTGGACGCTGCTACCCGCCACCGCGAGCCACTGAGACACACCATCGTCCAGCGAGACCGCCGCGAACCTCCTCTGACTTGACGCAGCTCAACGCGGCTTCTGCACTGTGGCGTTAACCTGTGAGTATCTTTTCCTCGGAGTGCCGTCCATGTCCGCACGAGCCGCCATCGACGACCGACCCTGCGACAGCGTCGCAATGGGCAACGGGGATCTGCTGCGCCATCTGGACACGGCGGGCCCGCGCTATACCAGTTACCCCCGTGCCGACAGCCTCTCGACGGACTTCTCGGACGCAGACCTCAGGGCAGCGCTGGCGCGAAGCAATACCAGCGGGAAACACGTGTCGCTCTATGTGCACGTGCCCTTCTGTCGCCAAAGCTGCCACCACTGCGCCTGCCTTCGGGTCACCAGCGCGGATTCCCGGCGCGCCGACCCCTATCTCTCTCGACTCGACCGGGAAATGGTGCTGACCTCTCGCCACCTCGAAGGCTCACGGGAGGTTTCGCAGCTGCACTGGGGCGGAGGGACCCCGACCTTCCTGACGCTGGGCCAGATGAGCGACCTGATCGACCGGCTGGACGCGCGCTTCGGCCTGTCGGGCTCACGTGACAGGGATTACAGCATCAAGGTCGATCCTCGGGAAACCGATGTCCTCACCCTGCGCCACCTCCAGGCTCTGGGCTTCAATCGCCTGAGCCTCTCGGTGCTGGACCTGAACCCGCAGGTTCAGCGTGCCATCAACCGTCACCAGCCCAGGGTGCTCACCGAACAGCTGATCGACGAGGCCCATCGGCTGGGGTTTCGCTCTCTGGGCCTCGAACTGGTCCATGGCCTGCCCGGCCAGACACGCAAGAGCATCGCCGAGACCCTAGAGCAGGTGATCGCCATGGCACCGGCCCGCCTGTCGCTGTTCCCCTACGAGCATCGGCCAGCGCAGTTCGCATCCCAGCGCCGAATCCTGGCCGAGGAATTGCCGTCGCCGGACGAGCGGCTGGCCATCCTCGACGTCGCCCTCTCGATGCTTGCCGAGGCCGGCTACGTGCATATCGGCATGGAACGTTTCACCCGCCCCGAGGATCCACTGGCCATGGCCCAGGCCAGGGGTCAGCTTTCGCGCGGCCTGAACGGCTACAGCGCCCTCGCGTCCTGCGATCATCTCGGCCTGGGAGTGGGTGCTCTCAGCCGGCTGGGCGGCATCGTGGCCCGCAACGCCATGACGCTCGGAGACTATGAAACACGCCTTGATGCCGGCTGCCTGCCTGTGGAGCGTGGCCTGCGGCTGAGCGACGACGACCGACGACGAGCTCGCGCCATCGAGCGCCTGATGTGCGACATGCACCTCGACCTGTCCACATTGGGAGAGGCAATCGGTGCCAGACACCTTTCCGAGGCGCTCACGCGGCTCGCGCCGGCCGAGCGGGATGGCCTGTTGAGGCGACACGCTCAGCATCTCGAGGTCACGCCGGCAGGACGACTGCTGGTTCACCGCCTGGCTGCGGCCTTCGATGCGCATGCCGCCTGACCGTCATGACGACCGGCAACGCGCCATTGTGACGGGAGTACCTCTTACGGGATGCTTTGCCGGTGGATGACTATCCTCCATAATGTGATCTGGGTCATCATTCATGGAGGAGAGCATGCCTGACACCGCGACCGGCAAATGCCGTTCACTGTTGAACGAGGCACGCTGCCAGACGTGCAGCCTGAGTTCACTCTGCCTGCCACTGGCGCTCGAAATCCAGGACATGGATCAGTTCGATGCCATCATCCGGCGTCGGGCGCCACTGAAGAAGGGCGAGGCGCTATTTCGTCAGAATAGCCCCTTCGCCAGTGTCTTTGCGGTGCGCTCCGGCAGCCTCAAGCAGGTCACCACGGAGGGCAGCGGTGACGATCAGCTGACCAACTTCTATTTGCCCAGTGAACTGGTCGGCCTGGACGGTATCGACGAGGAACGCTATCCCGGCACCGTCGTCGCCCTGGAGACCACGACGGTGTGCGAAATCCCCTTCGACCGACTTGATGCCCTCTCCGAGTCGCTGCCGGAACTTCGCAATCAGCTCTACCGCAGCATGAGCAAGGAGATGCGAGACGACCGCCGCATGATGCGCCTGCTCTCGCGCAAGACCGCCGACCAGCGACTTGCCAGCTTCTTCACCGGCCTCTCCGACCGTTTCCGCCGTCGCGGCTACTCTCCCTACAGCTTCCGGCTCTCCATGTCCCGGGCCGACATCGGCAACTACCTGGGGCTGGCCGTCGAGACCGTCAGTCGCATTCTGGGGCGTTTCCAATCACAGGGACTGGTGGCCGTCTCCGGCCGTGAGGTGAACATTCTCGACCTGCAGGCACTGATCGAGGTGGCCGAAGAGGAAGGCGCGAAGTAGCTGCCGGCCCGAGACTGATCGCCCCCTGCCGCCATGCAAGAACCCCATCGGGCGGAAGCTCGATGGGGTTCCCTGTTTCCTGACGCGTGTTCCATGTGGCGTGACGATGGCTTATTCGTCGAGGATATCAATGCGGTCGGCCTGTAGCCGCGCCTGCTTCTCCTCGAGGCCGGCGAAGTCGAAGAGCTCACGGTCGGCCAGCTGCGAGGGCGCCACGTTGGTGACCGCCTTGAACATGGTCTCGAGACGGCCGGGGTGCGACTGCTCCCAGTCGGCCAGCATCTCCTTGACCGCCTGACGCTGCAGGTTGGGCTGGGTGCCGCAGAGGTTGCAGGGAATGATCGGGAAGTCCATCAATCGAGCGAATTCAGCGATGTCTGCCTCACGGCAGTAGGCCAGCGGGCGGATGACCATGTTCCGGCCGTCGTCGGAGAGCAGCTTGGGCGGCATTGCCTTGAGGCTGCCGCCGAAGAACATGTTGAGAAACAGCGTCTCGAGGATGTCCTCGCGGTGGTGGCCCAGCGCCACCTTGGTGGCACCAAGCTCTTCCGCGAAGCCGTAGAGCGAGCCCCGCCGCAGCCGCGAGCAGAGGGCGCAGGTCGTCTTGCCCGCCGGCGTCTTCTCCTTGACCACCGAGTAGGTGTCTCGCTCGAGAATGTGATACTCGACACCGATCGCGTCCAGGTACTCGGGCAGCACGTGTGCCGGAAAGCCGGGCTGCTTCTGGTCAAGATTCACCGCCACCAGCGAGAAGTTGACTGGGGCATTGCGCTGAAGGCTGCGCAGGATGTCCAGCAGGGTATAGCTGTCCTTGCCGCCGGAGAGGCAGACCATGACGCGGTCACCCTCATGGATCATGCCGTAGTCGACGATCGCATTGCCCACCAGGCGGCGCAGGCGCTTCTGCAGCTTGCTGAACGCGGGCTTGTCTCGCGAGTCGCGAGTCGACGCGAATCCGCAGGGAGTCGGGCCAGGGTGTTCGGTGGCGTCACGGGGAGGGAACATCAGGGCGTCTGACATGATCGAGGTACTGCCTGGGCGACTGAAAATGACGACAATATGTTACCACCCTGGTCCAGGCCAGGCGAAGCGCATCCCGCCAGGATCAGCAGAGGCGCTCCGCCAGCATGGGACCGCGCGCCAGGCGCAGATGCATCAAGGCCGTGGTGACGGCATCACCCAGGGCCGTGTGACGGCCCATGACCGGCACCCCGAGGCGCTCTGCCACCTGCTCGAATCGCGGGTGGATATCCAGTTCGGGATGGCTGCGACGGAGCTGACGCAGGTAGGTCCGGGCGACGTCAACCCTCGCATTGGGCAGGTCGAAGCCGAAAATGGGGCGCAGGTAACGATTGAGCACCGCCAGGTCGAAATCCAGACACCAGCCGACCAGCGGGCGATTGCCGACGAAGTCCAGGAATTGCGAGAGCGCCTCCTCGACGCCGGCCCCGTCGGTCAGGTCAATACCGCGAAGGCCATGGATGCGGATCGAGTCGCCCGAGAGGCTGGCGGGAACAGCCAGGCGCAGATCCAGCGAATCGCTGATCAAGATGCGATCGCCGCGGATACGCACCGCCGCCAGCGACACCAGCTCAGCCTGGCGCTTGTCGAGCCCGGTGGTTTCGCAGTCGATGGCGACCATCTCATCCCCGGTGTAGGGAGAGAAGAGCCACCCGTAATCCCCCTCGGCCTGTCGTCGGCGGTCGGCGGCACGTCGCAATGTCCTGAGCATGGAAACCTCCTGTTGTCACGGTCGTTCCCTGATAACGTCTCACCACTCATGAATACTCGAGGTGGAAGCGGTGCGACAGGCGCTGCTTGAAGTCCTTGACGATATGCAGTGCCTCGCGCAGAAGATCGCGCTCGAGCGATGAAAGTTCCTGAACGACCACCCGGTCGGGATCCTCGCCTCGGCCCTCCGGATCGTCGAGTCGCTCGAGTTGCTGGCGAAGACGCAATTCCGTGAAGAGCGAGAGAGCCTCACCCAGATCCTCGGCAAAACGCTCCTCCAGACGGCCATCGGCCACCAACGCCTCGAGGCGGTCGTGGGTCGACGTCTCGGTGATGCGTCGTTCCAGCGCCAGGGTGCGTACGCCGTGGACGATGGGGAAGATACCCCCCTTCTTGATATCGACGCCGTGCTGCGGTTTCTTGAGGGAGCCGAACAGCGTCAGTGGCGTGGAGAATCGCAGCGCCGTACGCGCGAAATAGGAGAGCAGGATCTCGTCACGACTGCAGCGCTCGAAGAGTTCCTCGCGCAAGCGTTCGAGCAGCGCCGGGTTACCGGCCACGGCGTGAGAGTCCAGCATGATGGCCAGCCGCATCAGGCTCTCTCCATCGCGACTCGCCGCCCATTGTGCGATACGACCACGCCACTGGGTCTCGGTGCCGACCCACTCGGGGTTGGAAACCATGATATTGCCCGGGCAGGGGGGATAGCCCAGCTCGATCAGCGTCTCGGTGAGGCGCTGCATCTGTTCATGACAATCGGGCCACGCCAGGTCGTCGGCCAGGATCAGACCGTTGTCCTGATCGGTCTTGAGAATCTGCTCGCCGCGCCCTTCACTGCCCATCACGATCAGGCAACTGTGGTCGTGGTATTGCTCATCGATCAGAAAGCCCCATGCCTTGTTCATTATGCGGCCGTTTAGGGCTGCCAGCAGCCCCATGGCAAAGCGCAGCTTGACGCCCTGCGCCATCAGCGCGCGCACCAGCTCCGGCGTACGACGGCTGGCCGCCGCCAACGCGTCAAGGGTATTCGCCTGCTCTACCTGCAGACTGACCACGTAGCTGCGGCTTGAGAAGTAGCTGAGCACGTCCGTCAGCTCGACGACGCCTACCGGGATGCCCTCTTCCATCACCACCACCCGCTCCACCTGGAAGCGCGTCATCTGGACCAGCACCTCGAACAGATATTGCTGAGGGGTTGCGGTCACCAGCGTGAAATGGGCCACATTCTGCGCCGGGCTATCCTGGGAGAGCTGCTCGAGCACCAGTGCATTGAGCAGGTCAGTCTTGGTGATCATGCCCGGCCCGTCATCGCTCTGGACCAGGAGGCTGTCGGCATGGCTATCATGAAGGGTATGGAAGGCATCAGCCAGGCTGGTCGTATCTTCGACGAGCAACGGTTCCCGCATGCACTCCCCCACGCGGGCAAGCATGAAACCCGCCATGGTGACTCCGCCCTCTGCGCGATGCTCCGTCAGCAGCTGGGTCTTCTGCGCCAGGCGCTGCCGGAAGAATTCGGAGAAGGCCGGATAGGCGTCGCAGAGCTGGTTGAACAGCCCCTTGGGCAACAGGTAGCAGAGACACTCCTGTTCGGCACGGAAGCGATAGCGACTCTTTCCATTGAGAATGCTGATAGCGCCGAACAGGTCACCAGGGGTGTAAAGGCCGATGCGCGACTGGGCACCCGGTAGTGTCGGGTCCAGCTCGGCGACTTCGCCCTTGTGGATCAGGTAGACGTACTCGCCGGGCTGGCCGGCGTCGAGGATGATCTCGTCACGATCGAAATAGGCCAGGTCGATGCCGCTGCGAATTCGCTCCCGGCCTTCGTCGTCGAGAAAGGTAAAAGGGGGCTGTGAGAGTTCTACATCGACCATGGGGTTATCCTTATTGCGGGGCGATTACCCGTCCGCTGACTGGGTTGCACATCATCTCCAGCAAGCATTCACGATAGCAAAGTCGGGATTCCGTAAATAACCTAGACAATCGTCCTATCCGGAAAATCTTAGACCATCGTCAAAGATGATCGGGAGATACATTTACTGGCCAGGATTTCAGGGCTATACCATCGTCCTATGCATGCCCCGGTCGCGTCGCGACTGCCGCCACACGAAAAACATAAGTATTTGATTTTAGTATTTTTAAAAGGAATACCTTCCATCGGTATCTGTTCATGATACGAAAGTCTGGGATTTATTTTAGGCGTTTGCTGGCCACTATTGCGGGTGAGCCATGCAGGACACTCCCGCGTCGACACTGCCTCTCGGCAAGGAGCGGGCAATCTGCAGACAGGCTGATCCAGACTGCGCAGGCAACGCTGGCTCCGTCGACACGACTGTCCTGATGAGTGACCTCAACGCTCGGGGCAACTTCCCAACCTCAACACAACAAGTGGAGAGCAACACTATGGCAGACGACAAAGCCAATGCCGCTGCTTACTGGAAGGCGAACGTACGCCTGATCACGGGGTGCCTGATCGTGTGGGCCCTGGTCTCCTACGGTTTCGCCATCCTGCTGCGACCGCTGCTGGCCGGCATTCCCGTCGGCGGGACGGACCTGGGCTTCTGGTTCGCCCAGCAGGGTTCGATCCTGACCTTCATCGGCATCATCTTCTTCTATGCATGGAAGATGAACCGGCTCGATAAACAGTTCGGACTCGGGGAGTAAGCCAGCATGAGTCAGTTTGCAATCAACCTGCTGTTCGTAGGGGCCTCCTTCGCCCTCTACATCGGCATCGCGATCTGGGCCCGAGCGGGCTCGACAAAGGACTTCTACGTCGCCGGCGGCGGGGTGCATCCGATCACCAACGGCATGGCCACCGCCGCCGACTGGATGTCCGCCGCCTCCTTCATTTCCATGGCCGGCCTGCTGGCTTCCGGTGGCTACGCCAACTCCACCTTCCTGATGGGGTGGACCGGCGGCTACGTCATCCTGGCCATGCTGCTGGCGCCGTACCTGCGCAAGTTCGGCAAGTTCACGGTGCCCGACTTCATCGGTGATCGTTTCTACAGCAACACCGCACGCCTGGTGGCGGTCATCTGCCTGATCGTGGCCTCGATCACCTACGTCATCGGCCAGATGACCGGTGCCGGCGTGGCCTTCTCGCGCTTTCTGGAAGTCTCCAACACCTGGGGCATCTGGATCGCGGCCGCCATCGTCTTCCTGTATGCGGTCTTCGGCGGCATGAAGGGCATCACCTACACCCAGGTGGCCCAGTACATCGTGCTGATCATCGCCTACACCATTCCGGCTGTGTTCATCGCGATCCAGCTGACCGGCAACCCCATCCCTGGACTGGGCATGTTCAGCACCCATACCGAATCCGGCGTACCGCTGCTGGTCAAGCTCAATGAAGTGCTGAACGAGCTGGGCTTCCGGGACTACACCGCCGACGTCAGCAACAAGCTGAACATGGTGCTGTTCACCCTGTCGCTGATGGTGGGTACTGCCGGTCTTCCCCACGTCATCATCCGCTTCTTCACCGTGCCGAAAGTCGCCGACGCACGCTGGTCAGCCGGCTGGGCCCTGGTGTTCATTGCCCTGCTCTACCTGACCGCGCCGGCAGTGGCCTCCATGGCACGCCTGAACCTGATGACCACGGTCTACCCGGAAGCAGCAGGACAGGTCGAGAATTATGAAGATGCCATGACCAATCCTCTTGCCTACGAGGACCGGCCGGAGTGGATCAGGACCTGGGAGGAAACCGGCCTGATCACCTACACCGACAAGAACGACGACGGGCGCATCCAGCTCTACAACGATGGCAACGAGGACTTTGCGGACACCGCGGACGCCCGTGGCTGGGAAGGCAGCGAGCTGAATGTCAACAACGACATCCTGGTACTGGCCAACCCGGAGATCGCCAACCTGCCAAGCTGGGTCATCGGCCTGATCGCCGCCGGTGGTATCGCGGCCGCCCTGTCGACCGCCGCCGGCCTGCTGCTGGCCATCTCGTCGGCCATCAGCCATGACCTGATCAAGACCATGATCAACCCGAAAATCAGTGAAAAAGGTGAGATGCTGGCAGCGCGTATCTCGATGGCCGGCGCCATCCTGCTCGCCACCTATCTGGGCCTGAACCCACCCGGGTTTGCGGCACAGACAGTGGCCCTGGCCTTCGGTATTGCCGGTGCATCACTCTTCCCGGCACTGATGATGGGTATCTTCTCCAAGCGCATCAATAACGTCGGTGCGGTTGCCGGCATGCTGACAGGCTTGATTGCCACCCTGCTGTACATCTTCACCTATCTGGGCTGGTTCTTCATTCCTGGCACCAACATGCTGCCCAACACACCGGATAACTGGATCTTCGGCATATCGCCGCTGTCCTTCGGTGCGATCGGCGCCATGTGCAACTTCGCAGTGGCTTTC
>Ga0207414_1000454_pt1 | contig 18425 bp, 18 predicted proteins | sample PonA231FremontCA_2_FD_187269 | JGI IMG/M metagenome (GOLD analysis project Ga0207414, IMG submission 187269) | Marine sediment microbial community from Fremont, CA, USA - Pond A23 Sediment 1 (SPAdes) | ecosystem: Environmental > Aquatic > Marine > Unclassified | place: USA: Fremont, California... | reverse complement strand
CCGCCCTGCGCGGCTGCTGCTCGCGGCGGGCCCGCTTGCGCGCGCTGGCCGCCTGCACCCCGCCGACCACGCCGCGCCCGGAAAACGACAGCGCCTTCACCAACCCGGCATAGGCGACGATCAGACCGACGACGAGGAACCGCGCGATCCGGCGCAGCTCCGCCCATGTGAAGCCAAGCACGAAGGCCGCGCAGGCCACCATGACCACGCCCAGCACAACCGAAAGCGCCTTGAGGCCGATGCTGGCGCTGACCGGCAGGATGCCCAGGACCGTGCCCAGAACCGTATCGCCGAACAACCCGCCCAGCCCGAAACTGTGGCTCCATTCCGGCCCCGGCACCAGCGACGCGGCATAGACCGACGCCAGCGCGATCGCGATCGGCCCGAAGATCAGCCGGCTCAACGCGCGCACCTCGCCCAGGTGAAGGGTGAACCGCACCCCCCAACCGCCCAGGATCAGCGGGATGCCCCACGCCCCCCAGCCCACGATCATGAACAGCGGCGCCGCGATGCTGGCGCCGATCTGCCCGGTCCAGTTGCGCACCGGCGCGTCCGTGGCCGACAAAAACGACGGATCATCGGGATGATAGGAGATCGTCATCGCCGCGGCCGCCATCGCCACCAGGATCAGGACGATGCCCAGCAACTCCTTGCCGCGCTTTTCGATCGCGGCCTGAACGTCGCTGTCGAACAATGGATCACGTCCCCGGGTCTGATATGCCATTCCTGCCCTCGTCCCTCAGTTGTATATGCAGTTGCGCAGCGCCATCAGCCCCGTCTGCATCTCTTGCTTGGGGGCCACCAACGCGACCCTGATATATCCCTTGCCGGGGTTCTCGCCCCCCGCCTCGCGGCTCAGATACGCACCGGGCAGAACCCGAACGCCGGTTTCGCGCCACAGCCTGAGCGCCGCCTCCTCGCCATCGGCGACGGGCAGCCACAGGAAAAACCCCGCTTCCGGCCCCCGGTATTCGGGCACATCGGCGAAAATCTCGTCGGCGATCTCGAATTTCTCGTGATAAAGACGCCTGTTCTCGACCACGTGCGCCTCGTCCGTCCAGGCGCGCTCGGCCACCGCCTGCAACGGCAACGGCAACGGCGCGCCGCCATAGGCCCGCAGTTGCCGCACCCTTGCGATGCTCTGCGCGCCCCCCGCCACGAAGCCCGATCGCAGCCCCGGCAGGTTCGATCGTTTCGACAGCGAATGAAAGATCACCACCCGCTCCGGGTCCGCGCCCATCTCACGCGCCACCTGCATCGCGCCCGCCGGCGGATCGGTCCGGTATATCTCGGAATAGCATTCGTCGGCGAAGATGCGGAAATCGTATCGCTCGGCCAACCCGATCAGGTCGGTCCAGTAGTCGCGGCTGGCCACCGCGCCCTGCGGATTCGACGGCGAACAGATATAGACCGCCGCCATCCGGTTCAGCACATCTTCCGAAAGCCCCCTGAAATCGGGTAGATACCCCGTTTCACGCGTTGCCGGCACGAAAAGCGGCTCCGCCCCGACAGACATCACGCCGACCATGTAGACCTGGTAGAAGGGGTTTGGCATCGCCACCACCGGGCGTCCGCCCGCCTTGGTCTCGGGGATCAGCGCCATGCACACGTTGTACAAACCCTCGCGCGTGCCGTTCAGGGCCATGACCTCGGTGCCCGGGTCCACCGATATGCCATACCGGCGGCGCAGCCAGTCGCTGATCGCCGCGCGCAACCCCTCGCTGCCCTCGTTGGGCGGGTAACGCCCGAACCCGGCCGTGTTGGCCGCCAGCACCTCGCCCACCCAGTCGGGGAAGGGATGGCGTGGCTCGCCAATCGACATGTGCACCACGTCACCACCCGGCGCGTGGTGGTCCAATAGCGCCCGCAAACGCGGGAACGCATATGCCGGAAGGTTCGAAAACCGCTCGGGAAACATATTCTACTGCCTCAAGGTTCGGGATCATTGCCGTCCCGTTTTGCCCCAAACTACCGAAACCGGGCCGTTGCGTCCAGAACAACAGTCGGACACCCGCACGCATTACCGGCGTCTGCGGCAAATGTGCAAACGGGCGCCATCAGTCGCCCAGCTTGGCATGCACCTCGTCAAGGTCGATCTCGCCCGTGGGCATCTTGTTCGCCGGGTTCTCGAAATCGTATTTGAACAACCTGAAATCGCGTTTGTAGATTTCATAGACCAGGTGCATCGACAGGTCGTCGAAATACGCCTCCACCGGATGCGCGCGCTTGGGCCCGTGCCCCTCCGACTCGTTGAAGCGCGGCACCTGCTCCAGGTCCACGGCGTGCGGCGTCCCGCTCGCGTCCAGAACCTGTTGCATCCCCTCGTTGAACCGCTCGGTCCAGAAGATGTTGTCATACTTGCCGCCGTTCAGGATGAAGGTGGACACATGCCCCGACATCGCCGACCAGTGAATGTCGGGGTCCATCGGCCGGCGCCACCGGATCGTGTCGCGCGCGAACAACAGGAAACGCCGAAAGCTCTTGATCTGGTCGAAATCCTCCGTGCCGTCCTCGCCGCCCACCTCGATGCCGTATTTCTGCACCAATAGCGGCACCAGGTTTCCACGATACCGCTTGCCGTTGCGCTGTATCCCGCAAACCTTGTCGAAAAACGAACTCAGGATGCGGGTATAGGGATTGCGCACACAGCTGAACGCGTAGGATCTGTGCCCCTTCACGTTGTCCGAAATGACCTGCTGGCTGTCCTCGATCGCCCATTTGTGCATACCGCTGCGGGCGTCGTGAATGTCACCGTCGAAGAATTCGCCGTGGTCGGAATAATACATGATCTGACCAATGGTCGAGCAAGCGCATTTAGGCACCACGCGATAAACCATGCTTTCGCTTGTCGTCATCCAGGTTCCTGGAAACCCCATGAACAAACCCTCCATTGCGAACGCGGCACAACGCGCCGTGACTAACATTGTCGAAAAAACAAAAGAAAGAATGTTTATTCAACGACTTTTGGTCTTTATCTATCCATACAAACACATTGAACAGGGGCTTTCGTTTCCATAATGGCAAAAATCGCCTTCATACTGCTTTGCCACAAGGATCCCGAAGCCATCATAAGGCAGGCAGAGCAGCTTACCGCCATGGGCGATTGCATGGCGATCCACTTCGATGCCCGCGCCGATATCGGCGATTTCAACCGTATCAGGTCCGCGCTTTCGGACAATCCCAACATCACCTTCGCCCGCAAGCGGATCAAGTGCGGCTGGGGCGAATGGTCCCTCGTGCAGGCCACGCTCAACGCCGTCGAGGCGGCCGAGGCCGCCTTTCCCCGCGCCACGCATTTCTACATGGTGTCGGGCGACTGCATGGCGATCAAGTCCGCCGAATACGCCTACGCCTCCCTTGATTCCGAAAACGCGGACTATATCGAAAGCTTCGATTTCTTCCAAAGCGACTGGATCAAGACCGGCATCAAGCAAGAGCGCCTGATCTACCGCCACTTCTTCAACGAGCGCAAGAACAAGCGGCTGTTCTACGCGTCGATGAACCTGCAACGGAAACTGCACCTGTCGCGCGCCATACCCGAAGACATCGATGTCCAGATCGGCAGCCAATGGTGGTGCCTGCGCCGCCGCACCATCGAGAAGATCCTCGCCTTCACCCGCGAACGCCCGGATGTCATGCGGTTCTTCAAGACCACCTGGATTCCCGATGAAACCTTCTTTCAAACCCTGGTGCGCCACCTGATTCCCACGACCGAGATTCGCACCCGGACCCTGACCTTCCTGATGTTCTCGGATTACGGAATGCCGGTGACCTTCTACAACGATCACTACGATCTGCTGCTGGCGCAGGACTACCTGTTCGCCCGCAAGATCAGCCCCGAGGCGCTGGAACTGAAATCGCGGCTGGGGGTGCTCTATTCCGCCACCGGCGTGGAGTTCCAGATATCGAACGAAGGGCGCAACCTGTACCAGTTCCTGACCGGCCGCGGCCGCATCGGCCGGCGCTTCGGAACCCGCTTCTGGGAAACCGAAAGCACCCTGGGCCGCGAACGGGAACTGATGATTATCATCTGCAAGAAATGGCACATCGCCAAACGCCTGGTGGGCCGCATCCGCGACATTACCGACATCCCGGCGGTCGAATACCTGTTCAACGAGGCCGACACGGACCTGCCCGACCTGGGCGGCATCCAGGCCACCCTGGGCAAGCGCACCCGCCACCGTCGCGCGCTGATGCGGATGCTGTTCGAATACCACGACACCAACCGCCTGATCATCTGCATCGACCCGTCCAATATCGACCTGCTCAACGATTTCGGCGGCGACCGCTCCACCACACGCCTGCTCGAAGTTGATTGCCTGTTCTCCGACGACTACCTCAAGGGGCACGCCCGGCGCGTCGGCCTGGCCGGTGAACAGACGCCCGCACCCACCCTCAAGCGGCTGCTGCCCACGATCCGGCAGGATCTCGCCAACGAAAGCGAAGCCATCCGCGACGCCGGCTACGACAACTACAGCCGCATCCGCGAGATCGACTCGATCGACGCGAACGCCCGCAACCTGGCGCGCTTCCTTGCCGTTTCGGAACAAAAAGCGCATGAAATACTCGCGATCCATTACCTTTTCTCCGACTGAGGTGCACGATGACAGACCGCTATGACGACACCAATGTTTTCGCCAGGATCCTGCGCGGCGAGATCCCTTCGAAAACGGTTCTGGAAACCGAACACAGCTACGCCTTCCACGACATATCCGAACAGGCGCCCGTGCATGTGCTGGTGATCCCCAGGGGCCCCTACATCAGCTACGACCACTTCGCGCTGACGGCCTCCGATGCCGAGATCGTGGATTACACCCGCGCCATCGGCGAGGTTTGCAAGATGATGGGCGTGCGGCCCGGCGATGGCGACGGTTTCCGCATGATATCCAACGCCGGCGAGGCCGGCGTTCAGGAGGTGCCGCACCTGCACGTGCATATCCTGGGCGGCCGCCGCCTGGGCCGGATGCTGGCCAAGGCCGGCTGACCCCGCGCGCCCCGAGGCGGCCCCCGCGGGGGCCGGGGGCCCTACCCCAGCAGCCGCGCGATCATGTCGCTGTCAGGATCGGCCAGCGCGTCGATCACGTCGAAATGGTGCCGCTTCGGCACCACCACGCATGGCGCGCCCCAGGCCTGCGACAGCCACCCGGCCTGGTCCAGGAACGCGGGCCGTTCATCGCCGCCGACCCAGACGCTGACGGGCACGTCCGCGCGCGGCCGCATCAATACCGGGCTTTCGGCCTCGGCGCTTTGCGGGTCCAGGTGCAGCGGCTCGCGCATCGATGTCCCGAGCAACGGGCGCAGATCCGCCACCGGCGAGATCGGCATAACGTGGCTCAACCGGTCCGCCACCGCCTCCGGCAGGACACCGGGCACCGTCATCCGGGCCACCAGGTGCCCGCCCGCCGAATGACCCGACAGGGCGACCGGCCCGCCGACCATGCCCGCCGCCGCGCGCACCATGCGCGCGATCTGCGCGGTGATCTCGGCAATCGTCACCTCCGGGCACAGATCATAGGACGGCATCGCCACCGCCCACCCCTTGCTCAGGGCGCCGCCGGCCAGGTGCGACCAGACCGACTTGTCGAAGCGCAGCCAATAGCCCCCATGCACGAAGATCATCAGCCCGCGCGCCTTCTCCATCGGCAGGAACAGGTCGAATCGCTGCCGCGCACTGTCGCCATAGGACACGTCCAGATCGGCCAGGCCCTGCTCCAGCAGACCCTCCCGAAACGCCGCCGCCTCCCGCGCCCAGCGCGGCGGATAGGCGTCGGCCCCCTCGATATGGGCGGCATTCGCATAGGCATCATCCAGTTCCATGGCGCGGTTTCCTCCATCTGGTGCTGGACAATGGTAACGCCAGATGGTTTGCCTTTAACAGACCAAATTCAACGGAGTCCCGCCATGACCCAATCCAAGACCGATCTGAAATCCCTGCTCAACGATCCCACGCTTCTGGCCGAGCAGGCGTATCTCGGCGGAGAATGGACCGATGGCGCAGGCGGCGCCACGTTCGAAATCATCAACCCCGCACGCGGCGACGTGATCGCCAATGTCGCGGACCTGTCGCGCGACCAGGTCGCGCAGGCCATCGCCAGTGCCGAAGCCGCCCAGAAGGAATGGGCGAAATATACCGGCAAGGAACGCAGCAACATCCTGCGCCGCTGGTATGACCTGATGATGGAAAACCAGGATGACCTGGCCACCATCCTGACCGCCGAACAGGGCAAACCCCATGCCGAGGCCAAGGGCGAGATCGCCTATGGCGCCTCGTTCATCGAATTCTTCGCCGAAGAGGCCAAGCGCATCTACGGCGAAACCATCCCCGGCCATCAGCGCGACAAGCGCATCACCGTCATCAAGCAGCCGATCGGCGTCGCCGCCTCGATCACGCCGTGGAACTTCCCCAACGCGATGATTACCCGCAAGGCCGGCCCGGCGCTGGCGGCGGGCTGCGCCTTTGTCGGGCGCCCGGCCTCGGAGACGCCGCTATCGGCCACCGTTCTGGGCGTTCTGGCCGATCGCGCCGGCATCCCCAAGGGCGTGCTCAGCATCGTGACATCCTCGCGCGCCTCCGATGTGGGCAAGGAATTCTGCGAAAACCCGGCCGTGCGCAAGCTCACCTTCACCGGCTCCACCGAAGTGGGCCGCATCCTGCTGCGGCAGGCCGCCGACAGCGTCATGAAATGCTCGATGGAACTGGGCGGCAACGCGCCCTTCATCGTGTTCGACGACGCCGATGTCGATGCCGCCGTCGAAGGCGCGATCATGTGCAAGTTCCGCAACAACGGCCAAACCTGCGTCTGCGCCAACCGCCTGTATGTGCAGGACGGCGTCTATGACGCCTTCGCCGAAAAGCTGGCCAAACGCGTCTCCGAGATGAAGGTGGGCGATGGCCTGGAAACCGGAACCGAACTTGGCCCGCTCATCAGCACCGACGCCATCGCCAAGGTGCAGGACCACATCGCCGACGCCAGGTCCAAGGGCGCCAGGGTGATCCTGGGCGGCGAGGCCGACCAGATGCAGGGCAACTTCTTCGGCCCCACCATCGTCACCGACGCGACCCGCGACATGGCCTTCGCCACCGAGGAAACCTTCGGTCCGCTCGCGCCGCTGTTCCGTTTCCATGACGAGGACGAGGTGATCGAACTGGCCAACGACACGATCTTCGGCCTGGCCAGCTATTTCTACGCCAACGACCTCAGCCGCGTCACCAAGGTGGCCGAGGCGCTGGAATACGGGATCGTCGGCGTCAATACCGGCATCATCTCGACCGAGGTCGCGCCGTTCGGCGGGGTCAAGCAATCCGGCCTGGGCCGCGAAGGCTCGCATCACGGCATCGATGAATTCCTGGAAATGAAATACATCTGCACCTCGGTCTGATCGACCGGGGCAGGCCCTGTCACCAGGGCGCCGGGCATCGCTCGGCGCCTTTATGCCTTTGCCGGGGGCCTGACCGGGCACGCCGCATTGCCACGGGGCGGGATCATGGGATAAAGCCTTGGCCAACCATAGCCAGCCCCGGACACCGCGCCCATGAAAATGACCGATACCTTCATCAAGCCGATGCACCCCGAGGGGCGGCGCTTCGTGGCGATCTTCGCCGCCATCACCGTGGTCCTGTTCGTGATATGGGATCCGCTGGGCTGGCTGGGCGTCGGCGCGACGGTGTGGTGCTACTACTTCTTCCGCGATCCCGTTCGCACCATCCCCACGGACGAGGGCCTTGTCGTCAGCCCCGCCGACGGCATCGTGTCGCTGATCGAACCCGCGGTGCCGCCCGCCGAACTGGGCCTCGGCCCCGAGGCCCTGACCCGCGTCAGCGTGTTCATGAACGTGTTCAACTGCCACGTAAATCGCGCCCCCGTCGAAGGCACCGTCACCGCCGTATCCTACCGGCCCGGCAAGTTCCTCAATGCCTCGCTCGACAAGGCCAGCACCGACAACGAACGCAACAGCCTGGCCATACGCGTGGCCGATGGCCGGCAGATCGCGGTGGTGCAGATCGCCGGCCTGGTCGCGCGCCGCATCATGTGCTGGACGGACAAGGGCGCGCATCTGCGCACCGGTGAGCGGTTCGGCCTGATCCGCTTCGGCTCGCGGCTGGACGTGTACCTGCCCGACGGGGTGGCGCCGCTGGTGGCGGTCGGGCAAACCATGATCGCGGGCGAAACCGTGCTGGCCGAGCTTGGCCGCGACACCGGCCCGCGCCCTGCCCGGACGGAGTAACCGAATGACCGCCACCCGCCCCAAACGCGAACTCAGGATCATTCAGCTGCTGCCGAACATGATGACGGTGGCGGCGATCTGCGCCGGCCTGACGGCGATCCGCTTCGCGTCGCAGGGCAATTTCAAGCTGGCGGTGCAGTTGATCCTGCTTGCCGCCATCCTCGACGGGCTCGACGGCCGCCTCGCCCGCCTGCTCAAAAGCGAAAGCCCCATGGGCGCCGAACTGGATTCGCTGGCCGATTTCCTGAATTTCGGCGTCGCCACCGGGCTGCTGATCTATTTCTGGGCGTTCCAGGACCTGCACAACCTCGGCTGGATCGCCGTTGTCGTCTATGCGCTGTGCTGCGTGCTGCGGCTGGCGCGGTTCAACGTGTCCAACAAGTCCGACGCCCCCGCGCCCGCGCATTTCATCGGCGTGCCCGCCCCCGCCGGGGCGTTCCTGGCGATGCTGCCGGTGTTCGGCGCGCTGGCGCTGGGCGATGACACCCCGTTTCCCGCGCCCTTGGTGGGCGCATGGATCATCGCCATCGGCTTTCTCATGATAAGCCGCGTTCCCACGCTCTCGCTCAAGTCGCTGATAATCAAGCGCGGTCAGGTGCGCCTGGCCTACGTGGCCTTCATCTGCTTTCTCGGCGCGTTGATCGGCTTTCCCTGGGTCACCTTGTCCGCGCTCGGCGTGGCCTACATGGGCTCGGTGGCATGGACATGGCGCAGGCTCTCTCCCACCTCTGACGATGAACAGGATATCTGACATGGACTTGAACGCAGTCAAATCCTCATATGCCCGCTGGGCCCCCGTCTACGACAAGACCTTCGGCGCCATCACCGAAGGCGGGCGCAAACGCGCCGTCGCCCATGTCAACACCCGTGGCGGCTCGGTTCTGGAGGTCGGCGTCGGCACCGGCCTGTCGCTGGAACATTACGATCCGGCCATCACCATCGCCGGCATCGACTTCAGCGACGAAATGCTGGCCAAGGCCCGGCAGAAGGTCGCGCGCCGGGGGCTCGATAACGTCTCGTCGCTGCGGCAGATGGATGCGCGTCACCTCGATTTTCCCGATGACAGCTTCGACACCGTGGTGGCGATGCATATCGTGTCGGTCGTGCCCGAACCCGAACGGGTGATGGCCGAGATGGCCCGCGTGTGCAAACCCGGCGGGCAGATCGTCATCACCAACCACTTCGCCCGCGAAAAGGGTGTCATGGCCGTGATCGAACGCCTGATGGCCCCGTTCGAAAAGGCGCTCGGCTGGCATTCCGATTTTTCCCTGACCCGCGTCACCGGGGAACCCAGCCTGCAAATCGTGACCAAGCGACCGATCCCGCCGCTTGGCATGATGACCTTCCTGGTGCTGGAAAAGGCCCCCGCCGCCTGATGCGCCGCGCGCCCGGCGCCCGCTACGCCAGGCCGCGCAACCGCCCCTGGTAGTCATGCGCGCGCCAGTCCGCCCGCGCCTGCCATTGTTCCCAGGGTTGGCGCCGCGCAAGCTCCGGCGTGATTTCCACCTCGTCAAAACCGGCGCGGCGCGCCATCGCGTATTGATCCGCGATCACGTGACCGGCCGCGCGCATACGGCCCGCGAAGCCCATCATCCGCAACCGCCGCGCCATGGTAAAGCCGCGACCGTCCGAAAAGGCCGGGAACGCGATGCGGATGATATCCACCCCCTCCAGACGCCCTTGCAGGGCACTCACATCGGCATCGGGCGCCAGATCCAGCGCCGTCGCGTCCGGCAGATCGGGCGATTGGAACGCGCCGCCCCTGTCATCGGCGGCAAACCCCGTATCGGTGACGATCACGTTCATTGCTGGTTCCTCCTGATCTTGCGGGGTGTCATCCGCCACCGGCCCGCGCACCAGCTTGCCGTTGACGAAATGGATTCCGCATTCTTCCTTGTCCTGGCCGCGCCACCGCCCCGCGCGCGGGTCTTCGCCGTCCTTCACGCGGCTGGTGCACGGCGCACACCCGATCGACGGATAGCCCCGCGCCACCAGCGGATGCCGGGGCAGCCGGTTGTTGACCATGTAGTCGCGCACATCGGCGGGCCGCCAATGCGCCAGCGGATTGACCTTGATCCGTTGATCGGCCTCGTTCTCGAAGAAATCCAGCCGCGCGCGCGTCTGCCCCTGGAACCGCTTGCGGCCGGTGATCCAGGCGTCGAACGGCGCCAGCGCCCGGTCCAGCGGCTCGGCCTTGCGCAGCGCGCAGCAGGCATCGCTGTCGCTCTTGTGCAGCAGCCGGTCGGGGTCATGCGCGGCCAGCGCCGCGGGCCGCGCCCGGATCGTGCGCACGTCGCTCAGGCCCAGTTGCGCCGCCACCTCCGCCTGGTAGACCAGCGTTTCGGCAAACAGCATCTGCGTGTCGATGAACACCACCGGCGTCGCCCGGTCCAGCACCGAGATCATGTGCAGCAACACCACCGATTCCGCCCCGAAGGACGACACCAGCGCGATCCGCCCCACCGCCGGATCGCTCAGCGCGTGGCGCAGCACGGCGGTCGCGGCGTGGTTGCGATACCGCGCGTTCAGCGCCTCGACCCGCGCCGCCACCGGCCCTGAAGGGGGGTCATGCCGCATCGCGCCGCCTCTGGGCCTGCTCGGGGTACAGCGCGTCCTTGAACGGCTGCGCCCCCAGCCGCCGGTATAGCTCCAGGAACGTCTCCTCGGCGCCCTCGCGCAGGTCGAGATACGCCAACACCAGCCGCTCCACCGCCGGCACGATCTCGTCGGCGGAAAATCCCGGCCCGGCGCGCTGCCCGATCACCGTGGTCTCGCTGCCGTCACCGCCCAGCGTGACCTGGTAATTCTCGACCCCCGCGCGATCCAGACCCAGGATACCGATATGGCCCACGTGGTGATGCCCGCAGGCATTGATGCAGCCCGATATCTTGATCTTGAGCGGCCCCACCTCGTGTTCCAGCTTCAGTTCCTCGAACCGCGTGGCGATGTCCTGCGCGATCGGGATCGACCGCGCCGTCGCAAGCGCGCAGTAATCCATCCCCGGGCAGGCGATGATATCCGACACCAGCCCCACATTCGCCGTCGCCAGCCCCGCCTGTTTCAACGCGTCATGCACCTGCGGCAGGTCGGCACGGTGCACATGCGGCACGATCACGTTCTGCTCGTGACTGATACGCAGCTCGTCATGGCCATACCGCGCCGCCAGGTCCGCCATCACCCGCATCTGCGCGGCGGTTGCATCCCCCGGCGTGGCGCCGTGCGGCTTGAGCGATATGGTCACGATCGCATGCGCCCCGTCCGCGTGATCCGCCAGGTTGGTATCGGCCCAGGCCCTGAACACCGGATCGGCGTCGCGCGCGGCATGGTAGGGCGCAACCCCCCGCTGTTCGAGCGCGGGACGCGCGAACTGCGCCGCGATCCCCGACAGCAGCTCCTGGTCGGTGCCGCTGAACTGCGCGCGCCGCTCGGCAAACGCCTCGTCCACAAGCGCGCGGATGGTGTCGATGCCATGCTCGTGCACCGCGATCTTGAGGCGCGCCTTGTACTTGTTGTCGCGCCGGCCCAACAGGTTGTAGACGCTCAGGATCGCCTCGACATACGGCAGCAGGTCGCGCTCGGGGATGAACGCGGCCAACTCCTGCCCCACCATCGGCGTGCGGCCCAGACCGCCACCCACGAACACCCGAAAGCCCGGTGCGCCCGCCGCGTCCCGGCGCAGCTCCAGCCCGATATCATGCGAGCGGATCACGGCACGGTCATTCGGCGCGCCGGTCACCCCGATCTTGAACTTGCGCGGCAGGAACTGGAACTCCGGGTGATCGGTCGACCACTGCCGCAGCAACTCCGCATAGGGGCGCGGGTCGGCCACCTCGTCGGCGGCGGCGCCGGCGAAATGGTCGGCGGTGACGTTGCGCACGGTGTTGCCGCTGGTCTGGATGGCGTGCATCCCCACATCCGCCAGCGCATCCAGGATATCCGGCACCTCCGGCAGCCTGGGCCAGTTGAACTGGATGTTCTGGCGCGTCGTGAAATGGCCATACCCCTTGTCCCACCGCTCGGCGATATGGGCCAGTTGCCGCATCTGGCGGCTGTTCAGCGTGCCATAGGGGATCGCCACGCGCAGCATGTAGGCGTGCAGTTGCAGATACAGCCCGTTCATCAGGCGCAGCGGCCGGAATTCCTCCTCGGTCAGCGACCCGTCAAGCCGCCGCTCCACCTGCGCGCGGAACTGCGCCACGCGGTCACGCACATAGGCGGTATCGAATTCGCCGTATTCATACATCGCTCAACTCCGTCTGCTTGCCATGCGCATAGTTCGACGGGCCGCGCGCGCGAAACGCCTCGCGGAAATGCGCGGGCTCCGGCCCGCCCCGCCCGGCGCGCGCCTCGGCCAGATAAGCCCCCACGACCGTCCCTGTCTGGCGCTCCGCCTCCAGCAGACGCAACTGCGCGTGGGCCTCGTCCTCGATCAGTTCCGCCTCGTGCAGGGCGCGCGACCACCGGTCATCAGCGGTCAGGTAGATCACATCGCCATCGACCAGCGCATTCGCGGTCACCACCTTGGGGGTAAATGCCCTTGTCACGATGCCGCCTCCTTTTTGCCGGGGGTGTCCATTCGCGCCGCCACTGCATCGCGCGGGCACAGCCCGTAAAACGTCAGGACCGGCCCCGCGAACACCGTGCCCTCAACCGTGTCGGCCAGATCGGCCAGCCGCGTCGCCACGATCCGCTGATCCGGGCGCGATGCGTTCTCGATCAGCGTCACGGCGGTATCCGGCGCTGCGCCGTGCATCATCAGCCGCCCCTGCACGAACCGCGCCGACCGCGTGCCCATGTAGATCGCCGCGACCTCGCCCGCGCGCGCCAGCGCACGCCAGTCATGTTCCGCAAAGCCGGCCATGTCATGGCCCGTTATCATCCGCACCGATGAATTGCGCGTCCGCCTGGTCAGGCTCTGCCCGATCGCCGCCGCCCCCGCCGAGGCCGCCGTGATCCCCGGCACGATGCGCCACGCGACACCCGCCGCGTCGCAGGCGTCCATCTCCTCGTCCAGGCGCCCGAAAACCGTCGGGTCGCCCGATTTCAGGCGCACCACGCGTGCCCCGCGCAGCGCGCGATCCGTTATCATTTCATTGATATCGCCCTGCGCCACCGACGGGCCAAAGCCCGTTTTTCCGGCGCTGATCCGCTCTGCCTGCGCCGGGCACAGCGCCAGAACCTCGGCACTCACCAACCTGTCGTGAATCACCACGTCGGCCGCCTCCAGCGCCCTGAGCGCCCCCAGCGTCAGCAATTCCGCCCCGCCCGGACCCGCACCGACGAACTCTACTTCGCCGGTCGTGGTGCGCTGTTGTGCGGCTGCGGCAAACACCCTGCGTAGCGTGCGGCCGAAATATCCATTTGATCGGGACATCGGGAACTCCTTTGCGATGCCCGCAATATGGAACAATCTCCCGGTATTTGCCTAGTATCGCGTTCTAATAAGAACTTGATCCTACTATATAGCCACATCGCAAACATATGTCCGCTTTTTCCGCGCAAGTCGGTAGGGGCATCCAACCGCCGCCGCGCCACGGGAACAAATGAAACCGTCACCCGCGGCCACACAGCGGCCCGCGCTTGTCTCGGTCACGAAAAAGGCCCGCAACCCGTGGCTGCGGACCCTTGGGGGCGCTTGAATGATCGTCGGTCCCCGATCAGTTGACCGACTTCGCCTCGACCACGTCATGCTCCTGGCCGTTATCCGCCGTCACCTCGATGCGGCGCGGCTTCAGCGCCTCGGGCACTTCGCGGACCAGGTCGATATGCAGCATGCCATCGGCATTCTTGGCGCCGGTCACGCGCACATGGTCGGCCAGGTGAAAACGGCGCTCGAACGCGCGCGCCGCGATCCCGCGATGCAGGAACGTGCGGTTTTCGTCTTCCCCGGCCTTGCGCGCGGTCACGATCAGCGCGTTTTCCCTCACCTCGACATTCAGATCATTGATCGAGAATCCGGCCACCGCGATCGAAATGCGATACGCGTTCTCGTCGATCTTCTCGATGTTGTAGGGCGGATAGGTCGATTGCCCCATGTCGCTGGCAAAGACACGGTCCATCATGTCGGCAACCTGGTCGAAACCGACCGATGCCCGATAGAGCGGTGCAAGGTCGAACTGTTGCATTGGTCATCCTCCTTTTGAGCGATACCCTTGAAGACGGCCCTCCCGCCACCGGGACGGGCCAATACAACCGGCCCCTTTGCGGCGACCGGCTCACCAGATTTGGGTAGCGCCCCAAAAGGTTTCAAGTGTTCCGCAGGGGGCTTGGAACGGGGGCGGGAATGGCTGGCCGCACGCCACGCCGGCGCGGCCGGTTTTGCCCGCGCCAAACGTACGTTTCAAGCCGCGAATCGCCCGGTTAGGGCGAAACGCAGATTCCAACCGCGACGCCCGGACCGTTCAGATGTCGTTCATCATTGCCTGCTCGGCGGCGCGGGCAAGGCGCAACAACCGTTCCTCGTTATCGGTTCCGCAGATCATGATCCCGCAACTCGGCACCCCGGTGGGCAGAGTGACGGCGCATCCGCCCATCAGGTTTATCGCCCGCGTATTGCGCAAAACCCTAAGGTTTTCAGTAACATAATACTCATGGTCGGCTTGCAGGCGCTTGATCGCGGGCGGAACGGACGGGCAGGTTGGCATCAGCACGCCATCGAATCCGGCCACCCGCGCCGCCCATTGCGCCCGGTACTTCCGCAACGCGATCCAACCCGCCACGTATTCCGGCCCCCCATGCCGCGCCCCCGCCCGAAACCGATCCCGGATCCTGTGGTCCATTACCTCGGGATTCGCCTCGATCACGTCGCGCCAGTAGCCGTATGCATCCACCGTGAACAACAATCCCGACAGGTCCATTGCCTGTGCCACCTCGGGGGCCGCAATCGTTTCGATTGTCGCGCCGGCATCCTTCAACCTGTTGATTGCACTTCCAAAAGCACGCTCAGGCCCTTCGTCCATACCGTCCAAAACCACCGTTTCCAGCACCGCGAAACGCCGCCCCTTCAGCGATGCGCCGCGCAGATCGGCCGCCTTGTTGCTTCCCTCCAGGGCCGCCAGCATCAACGCCGCATCCTCGACCGTGCGCGCCAGCGGGCCAACGGTGTCGAATGTCTCGCACAGCGGCAGAACCCCCTCCAGCGACAAGCGCCCGTGCCTGGTCTTCAATCCCACCAGGTCGTTCCAGGCCGCAGGGATTCGCACCGATCCGCCGGTGTCCGAACCCACCGAGACCGGCGCCAGCCCGTGCGCCAGACTGGCCGCCGCGCCCGATGACGACCCGCCGGCCACGCATGCCGGGTCATGCACGCAAGGTGCTGTTTTCGTTTTTGAATTCAGGCCAAGGCCGGAAAAAGCCAGTTCGCTCATGTGGGTCTTGCCAAGGCATACAAGCCCCGCCGCGGTGGCATTTCGCAACACCCGCGCATCGCGCTCCGGCACCCGCCCCCGAAGCAGAAGCGACCCCGCCTCGGTCCCGGTTCCGGCCGTGTCGAACAGGTCCTTCCAGCTTACCGGGACGCCGTCGAGCGGCGACAACCGCTGCCCCGCCCTGGCCCTCAGCGCCGCCGCCTCGGCCTCGGCCTCGGCCCGCTCGGGCGTCAGGCGGGCATAGATGCGATCCGCAAACGGATGCGCCTGCGCGGCTTCCAGATAAGAGCGCGTCAGGGCGACCGGATCGACCTGCCCCATGCCGATGGCGCGGCCCAGATCGCCCGCGCTCATCCACAACCAATCGTTCATAATCCGTCTCCTTCAATCGATTTGAACGTTAGCGGCAGCGCAGCGCATGGACAATCCCGCATCACTGACCATATTGAACGATATGAAACATGACAGCGACCTCCTGATCGTCGGGGGCGGGTTGAACGGCCCGGCCCTTGCCCTCGCCGCGGCCCGCGCCGGCCTGACCGTCACCGTGATCGACGCACAGCCCGTCGCACGGTTGACCGATGCCGCCTTCGATGGGCGTGCCTATGCCCTGGCGATGTCATCGGTCCGCCTGCTGCGCAATCTGTGGCTATGGGACACCCTGGCCGATGACAGTCAGCCGATGCTTGAAATCAAGGTCAGCGACGGGCGCGCGGGCGAGGGGCCGCTTTCCAACTTCTTCCTGCATTTCGATCACGCCGAGATCGAAGAGGGGCCCATGGGTCACATGATCGAAGACCGCTTCCTGCGCCGCGCGTTGCAGGATGCAATGATCGATTGCCCCCCGGTGTCCCGGATCAACGAGGATCGCGTCATCGCGCAAGCCGCAGACAGCACCGGCGTCACGGTGACGCTCGCCTCGGGCCGGGTGCTGCGCGGCCGGGTGCTGGTCGGGGCCGATGGGCGCGCCTCCGGCACCGCCGAGCGCGCGGGCATCCGGCGCATGGGCTGGGACTACGGGCAAACCGCGCTTGTCTGCGCGATCGAGCATGAACTGCCGCATCACGGCATCGCGCATCAGTTCTTCATGCCGCCGGGACCACTGGCCATCCTGCCGCTGCCGGGCAACCGCTCCTCCATTGTCTGGTCTGAAACGCACGAGAATGCCGCTCGGTTCAACGCGCTGCCCGAAGACGAGTATATCGAGATGCTGCGCCCCCGCTTCGGCGACTTCCTGGGCGATATCAGGCTTGCCGGCGGGCGATACAGCTACCCCCTCAGCCTGAGCATCGCCAACGAGTTCATCGCCGACCGGCTGGCGCTGATCGGTGACGCGGCGCACGGAATGCACCCGATCGCGGGTCAGGGGCTGAACGCCGGACTGCGCGATGTCGCGGCGTTGGCGCAGGTTTTGTCGGATGCCAGCCATCGCGGCGAGGATATCGCGGGACAGGACGTGCTGGAGCGGTACCAGCAGTGGCGCCGGTTTGACACGGCGACGCTGGCAATGGCAACGGACCTCACCAATCGCCTGTTTTCCAATGACAACCCGATCTTGCGCATGGGCCGCGATCTCGGGCTTGGTGCGGTCAACGCGGTTCCCGCGCTGCGACGTGGCCTGATCCGCGAGGCCGCGGGCCTGACCGGCGATCTGCCGGAATTGATGCGCGCCTGACGGCACCGCCACATCAATCGTCGAGTGCACGCGCCTCGTCTATCAGCATCACCGGGATGCCGTCGCGTATCGGGTAGACAAGATGCCCACTCCTGCTGATCAGTTCCTGACGTGCCGCGTCATACTCCAGGCGCCCGCCCGTCTTGGGGCAAATAAGAGCCTCCAGCATATGCCGATCGAATCCCGGCGCCGCGCCCGGCTCGTGCTGTTTTTCGTTCATTGAATGATCTCCTCGGAATCACCGCCGCGTAAATCATACTCGATCAGGGTCACCAGCGTCTCGCGCCGCGTCTCGAGGCAGGGCGCCTCCAATAGCGCCTGTTTGTCCTCGGGATCGAAATCCAGCATCATCGACAGCGAATTGACCAGCAATTCGTCATCCGCCTCGCTCAAGGTTTCCCAATCCGTGTGCAATTGCCGAGCGGCAAAGTAGCGCCCCAGAAGGTCCATGAACTCGTCACGGCGGAACGTGTTGTCCTGCTCTTCTTCGGTGGACAGGTCGCGCTCGAACCCGTCCCACACCACCTCGCAGCGGCGATAGGGGGTAAACCCTTCAACCTCGTTGACCACCCGGAAACGGGACATGCCCGACAGGGTAATCATGTAGCGTCCATCCTCGGTTTCCGAAAACTGCGTGACACGGCCCGCGCACCCGATGTGTTGCAGCCCCTTGTCGTCGCGCCCGCCGCGCGTGTTGGGCTGCACCATTCCGATCAGGCGTCCAGGGGTCTTGAGAGCGTCATCCAGCATCGCCAGGTAACGCGGCTCGAACAGATGCAGGGGCAACCGCGCCCGGGGCAGCAAAAGCGCCCCCGGAAGCGGAAAGATCGGGATCATGCGGGGCAGGTCAGATTGTTTGGTCATTGCATCCCAACCTAGCCCGCAACCGTCATCAGGCAAACAGGATCGAGCTAAGCTTGCGTCGCCCGTTCAATACCAGCGCGTCGTTCGGTTTCAGCGCGTCGAAGATCTTGAAAAGCTGCTGCTTCGCGGCGCCCTCGTTCCAATCGCGGTCGCGGCGCACAATGGTCAGCAATTCCTCGATCGCTTCTTCGACCTTGCCATTGGCATATAGCCCCTGCGCCAGGTCAAAGCGCGCCTGATGGTCGCCCGGATCGGATTCGACGGCCGCGCGCAAATCTTCCAGCGGACCGGCC
>Ga0207414_1000453_pt1 | contig 18447 bp, 14 predicted proteins | sample PonA231FremontCA_2_FD_187269 | JGI IMG/M metagenome (GOLD analysis project Ga0207414, IMG submission 187269) | Marine sediment microbial community from Fremont, CA, USA - Pond A23 Sediment 1 (SPAdes) | ecosystem: Environmental > Aquatic > Marine > Unclassified | place: USA: Fremont, California... | reverse complement strand
AGGTCGTCTTCCCGTGGTCGACGTGACCGATCGTTCCTACGTTCACATGCGGCTTCTCCCGCGCAAACTCTTCCTTGGCCATAACGTCTATGTGGTGGTCGTATTCAGGGTGAATCGGAGTGGATGCAGGACACCCGCCGGGATGCGGCGGAAGGGGCCTTCGCCTCAGGGGCGTCCGCAGCAGACGCCCCCATAGCATTTGCTGTGCAGTCTGAAAAAACCTTCCATGTCATGCAGGGTTCCGGCGCGACACTGACTTCACTGGCTTTCCAACTCTGACGTTTTCGTCTCCGAGGTCTGCTCTTGGGCGCGTATCGCCACGTAGGGAGACTTCGGGGCCCAACGTTTGGTTCCGGCTCCCGACAGACGCAGAGGCGACTCGTGCCGTGCAGCTCCTGTGTCCCGCCAGTATTCGCACACTTCTTCCCGTTTTCCGGCGCGCATTTAGACCAATGCTGCTTCGTACCGGTTGCAAGAAAGGCAGATCCACGTATACTTTCTCTTCTCCTATAGTCCGCTTCCCCATCGTATGGACCCACAGTTGCTAATTGTATTTGCGATCCTAGGGCTCACTGTCGCCCTGATTGTGACCGAGGCATTTCGGATTGACGTGGTGGCAATCCTGGCCATGCTCTCGCTGGTCTGGGCCGGCAGCATCACACCGGAGCAGGCACGGTCGGGCTTCTCAAGCAATGCTGTCTTCGCCATCATTGCGGTCATGATTATGGGGCGGGGCCTTTACAAATCGGGCATCACCGAGCGGATCGCCAATTTCATTCTGCAGGTTGCAGGGGCGGGGCGGCGTCAAATCATCTCCACAGTATCGGTCACCGTCGGGCTGATGTCCGGCCTCATGCAAAACCTGGGGGCGGCCGCCCTCTTTCTTCCCGTCATGACCGGCATTTCGAAGCGGGAACAAATTTCCATCTCTAGCCTCCTGATGCCGATGGGCTTCGCCGCCCTGCTCGGGGGCACCCTGACAATGGTCGGAACGAGCTCACTGATCGTTCTCAACGACCTCCTTACGGCCCGGGGCCTCTCGACGTTTGGTCTCTTCAGCGTCTTCCCCATCGGGCTCGTCCTGCTGATCGTGGGCGTCGGGTACTTTTCTCTTCTCGGCCCGTACGTGCTTCCCTCCAAGCGCGAGGAGAGCGACACGACCTCCCCCGGCCAAAAGCTACTGAACGTATGGGGCCTCTCGGATAGCATCTATACCTTCCAAATCCCCAGTGGCAGCGCCCTCATCGGGAAATCCGCCGAGGAGTCCCGAATGGGCGCCAACTACAATATCAACCTGTTGGAGGTGTACGACGACGAGCAGTCGGACTACGACATTTGGCGGGAGATCCGGTTCCAGAAGCAGCAGAAGATCGTCGTCCAGGGCCAGGAGGGAGACGTCGAGGCCTTCAAAAACACCTACGGCCTTGAACTGACCGAAGAGGAAGACAAGTCGGATCTTGGATCGAGCGGCGGGTACATAGAGGTTGTCATTCCGGCCCGGTCCAGTCTCGTGGGGAAGACCCTGCGGGACGTGCCGCTCCGCGACACCTACAACGCGCAGGTGGTGCTCTTTTTCAGTGAAAGCGAGGTGGTGGAGAAGGGCTGGGCCGACCGGGTCATTCAGGCCGGGGACACGATGGTCCTGCACGCGAAGTGGGAGAGCCTGGAGTTCTTCAGGCAGAGCGAAAACTTTATCACCGTGACCCCACTGGAGTATGAGCCCAAACATCCCGAGAAGGCCTGGCTGTCGGTGGGCAGCTTCGCCGGAGCGATCGGGCTGGTCCTCGCCCTCGACCTTTCCATCTCCATCGGCTTTCTTACCGGGGCCATCGCCATGATTCTTGGCGGCGTGCTGACGATCGAAGAGGCCTATCGGTCGGTCGAATGGAAAGTCGTCTTTCTGATCGCGGGCCTCATCCCCATCGGCATCGCCATGGAGGAATCGGGGGCCGCCTCGGTCATTGCCCAAACCCTGGTGGCCCTGGTCCAGGGCGTCCATCCGTTCCTAATCTTGTTCTCCCTGGGCCTGTTGATGACCTTCTTCTCCCTGGTCATGTCCAACGTGGCGGCCACCGTTCTCATGGTGCCCCTCGTGCTTGAGATGGCCGGCACCATCGACCTCACGGCACAGGTGTTGGTCCTTCAGGTGGGGCTCTGTGCGGCAAACTCGTTCATTCTGCCCACCCACCACGTGAACGCCCTCCTCATGACGCCGGGTGGCTACCGCGTCCCGGACTACCTCCGTGCCGGGAGCGCTCTGTCGCTCATCTTCGTGCTCGTCACCACCACAATGCTTTATCTGTTCTACCTGTAAGCGCCTGTCCCGAAGGGGATCGTCTCGGCACGTGCGCCTGCTTCACACAATGCACACAGAGAAACCCGAGGGCTCTTCCACTGGTACCTTTTTGTCCATACTGCAGGGGTTTGCTTGCGCCCGCAGTGTCAACTTGACCCGCCGTCTTTCTTTTGACGACTCCGTTCATCCATGAGGTCCCGTTCCGCTAGAAGTCAGAAGGTACAACCTCATACCCGAAGTGGAGAGCTTACCTCCCAGTCCGGCATCATCACTGGACGCCTGGCCGACTGGGCCGATGCCCTGGAGACGACGAGCTCCGAGCTGCTGGACGCCATGGACCGCGCCGGCATCGAGCCCCTCATCGATACGGGGGCGTCCAAGGACGGAGAAGGCCACGACCGCCCGACCAACCCTGAACTCCGCTGCATCGCGATGACGGAGGCGGACGTGGGTCGCGTAAGCGCCGAGCTGCTCGAAATTTCTCCTGTGGCGCGCGAGTAGGAAGCGCCTCCCCCCATGCCCGTGCCCACCGCCGCGTTGAGGGGACACGGCCAGCTCGGGCGGGCCTTGCTCCGAGCCCGCACTCGTCTTCGGACTGGACGAAGGGCAGTGGCCCGGGCTGCCTATCCGGGGACCTTCTGCCCCACGAGATTTGCGGCCTCGTCCATCAGGCGTTTGAAGCGGTGGGCGGTCGGCACGCTCTCGAACGAGAGCTCCCACCGATTCATCTCCACGCGGGTCAGCGTAAAATCCGACGGATCGAATCCTGCCGGTACGGCAAGGTGAATGACCGCGTACATGCGCTTCTTGCTGTCGGTCGTCACGGTTACGACGGCCCCGTGACGCTCGACATCGATCGGTATCATTGCCTTAACTGCTTTTGGGGAAATCGCGGGGATGTCACCGCCCCAACAGGGCCCTCAGGCCTCCAGAGGCGACGTAGGGATGGGTGTTTTACTCTTGAGGCGCACGAACCACCGCCCCGCCCGACGCCGCCCGGTGCACGGTTGCCCCCTGGGTGGGCGTCAAGGACTGCAACGAGGAGTTGGTCTTCGGGCTGGACTGCGTAAGAACCGTCTCTAGACTTCCGTTGGGCCCGTCTACGCTAATCGTCACGGCCCGAACCTCGGGCGGTTCGGGGTTGTCTTTCCCCTCCACATCTTTGACGACTCGGAAGGTGAAGAGGGTAAGGTCCTCTCTATTCTGGATGTCTTCCTTGCCGTAGCCATCTCCGTTTTCGTCTTTGAGTGCTGTATCGCCGAGAGTGACTGCGGTGCTGCCCACTGCCTTCACGTTCGTTCCCTCGGCTGTTACCTGAATGGACGTGCCCGGAGCCAGCGGATTCTCATTCTGCACGTCTCGCACCGTCAATTCGTAGGTCTGGGGCAGATCCGTCGGGCTCGGCTCGATTTTCATGGGATCAACCTTTACCTCCGGCCGCCCCGAGAAGACAACGGGAATCGTCTCGACGATCCTGTTCTCGTTGCCCGTCTCCGCCGGGTCGGGGCAGTTGTCGGGGTTCACGATTGTATTGACGTCGTCGGTCCCCACCGTACTGGCCTGCACGGTGGCAACCCCACCGAGCGGCAACGGATTTGCGGACGTGAGCGTGACAGATCCTTGTCCCTGATCGTCGGTCTGGACAGAGCCCCCGATGAGCCCCGCGTTCGTACTGAAGGAAACGGAGGTGCCCGGCACCACGGGGTTCCCGTACTTGTCCCCCACGAACACCTGGACCGGGGTCGTTACACCCGGATTCTCGAAACCAGGGAAGTTTGTCCGTTCCGGGGCGAGGCTGAAGTGGCATTTGTTGGGAAGCCCCCCGTGAATAGAAAGCCCCACCGGCTTGGACCGGAAGGTCGTCCCGTCGGGCCGTTCGGTCCGGGCCACCACCTGTACCACGCCCGCCTCCTTTCCGCTCGATACATTCACGGTGGCCTGCCCCTGCCCGTTGGTCTCCACGGTGCTCGGGGTCAGGCTGGCCCCTTCGGGCCGCTGCCCGAATCGGAAGTCCACGTCCACGGCCTGGTCCGCCTGGATGGCCTTCCCGGTCGAGTCGACAACCTGGAACGTCAACCGCGCGATGCTCGTCCCCCCGCTCTCCTGCACGCGAATCGAACTGGCCGACTGGTCCTGCAACACAATGTCGGTGGGACGTCCGGGCTCTCGGTTTTCTTCCCCCCCAATCTCGAGCGTGAAGCTCAGGTCGGACGCCCCCGCATCGGGCGATGCCTGCCGCGTCTGCTGAACATCCACCCCCTTTTTCGACACCGTGATGACAACCTCCGTCGGATCGCCGATATCAATTCTCTCGTTGAAGCGGCCCGTCGAATCGGTCGTGGCCGTCTCCTCAACCTGCTCGCCTGTATCGTCCGTGAACTGAATGACGACCTGCGCACCCACCACGGGGTCAGAGGCGGCGTTGAGCACTTGGCCGGCCACGGTCGCGTCGCCGGAGCCGCCCCCGCCGAGGTCACAGCCAAGTCCAACAGTCAAAAGAAGAACGGCCGCCAGGACGAGGGACAGCGGTCGACCGGCGCGGAGAGAACAGAACATGGAACCGGAGCGGGAGTCGGAAGCCAGCGCATCATCATGATGCGGCAAGAAGCATTCCGGAATCTGCCTGCCCCGCGTGGGGCGCCACACAAACCGACTGGGGACCGGCGGTTTCTCGGGCCGTCTCTGAGTTCAGCACGGCCTAAAAACAACAAACAGAAGAGCAATGCGCCCAACGGAGAGCAGGGTTTGCCCCGTGTCGCCGTAGAGACGGGTCCTCGGCCCGATTTTCGTGTACTTTTGGAGTATTATTTTTGACTCTTGATCATCCAAAAGATGACACTGCGGCCGGGCCGAACCGGGAGGGTGCCTTTCGTAACGGCAGAGCTGGTGTTTTTACACTCCGGGCCTTTCACGGCCTCGGGGCCGTGCGCCATCGGCCGCTCTCTCCCGGTCGGGGGCCGCCCGTTGGGAGGAGTGATGAGAGGGGTGAATCAGAAAGCAGTGTCGGGATCCAGACGGTGGGCTCCCGTGGTGGGCCCGGACTGGGTGGACCTGGCAACGGACCGCCCAGCGCACATTAGAGACCTCCCTGTCTCCTCCTCAGGGGTCGTCGGAGGCCCCTGAGCCTCCCCCGACGGCCCCATCTCCTTGGGGCCGAGAGCGATTTTGCTGGGCCGGATCGTCGGCCCGAAGCGACGTGTCGCCTCGTGCTTCCACGGAGAAGTCCGAGGCCCGCTCCTCGATTCGAAGCCGGAGATGTTGCTGTCGCGTCAGTTCCAGAAGCGCCAGGAAGGTCGCAATGACGAAGCCGCGCGATTCTCCCTGAATCAGGGCCCGAAAGGAGACCCGGGGCTCGCGACGCAGGCGCTCGATCACGTACTGCTGCTGTTCCTCGACGGTGTATTCGAGCGGCTCGACCTCATGGATGGGCTCGTCGGCCTCGTCCTCCTCGTCGGCCTCGAGGACTCGCCCGAGCGCCTCGACCAACTCATAGACGGACGCATCGACCTCTACGTCGTGGGATTCTTCGATGCGCTCCCGGTCCGAGGACGCGTCCCCCCGCACGAAGTGCTCGCGACGTCGCTCCCGACGGGTGGACAGTTGGTCGGCCGCCTCTTTGAAGCGCACGTACTCCAGAAGGCGCTCCACCAACTCGCGGCGCGGATCGACGGATTCTCCGTCCTCGTCGGCCTCCTGTGAGGGCAGGAGCATGCGGGCCTTGATGTTGATGAGGAGGGCCGCCATGTAGATAAAGTCGCCCACGCCGTCGAGGTCGATTTCCTCCATTACACGGACGTACGCGAGGTACTCGTCCGCGATGCGGGCGATGGGGATGTCGTAGATGTCGATCTCGTCCCGCTTGATGAAAAACAGGAGGAGGTCCATCGGGCCCTCAAATTGCTCCAGCTCAACGCGGTACATGTCCGCTCGTGCCGTTGTGGAAAGGACGACGGCGCTTGTCTGGCCCTCAGTGACGGAGCCGTTCACTGCAGTTCATCATACCCGCTCGGGTGGCGTCGGTGCCATTCCCAAGCGGAGCCGATGATGTCGTCGAGGGCGCTGCGTTCCGGGGCCCATCCGAGCTCCTCCCGGATCTTGTCGCTGCTTGCGATGAGGACCGGTGGGTCTCCGGGGCGGGGAGCGCCCTCCTCGGCGGGAATCTCGTGGCCCGTAACGCGGCGGGCCGTCTCGATGACCTCCCGCACGCTGTATCCCTTCCCGTTGCCCAGGTTATACACGCGGCTTCCATCGTCCAGGGCGTTCAGGGCCAGGACGTGCGCCTGCGCGAGGTCGAGCACATGGACGTAGTCGCGCACGCACGTGCCATCGGGGGTATCGTAGTCGTCCCCGAAGATGACAATCTTGTCGCGCTGACCGAGCGCGACTTCCAGCACGATGGGGATGAGGTGCGTCTCGGGGTCGTGGTCCTCGCCCTGATGGGGCCCGGCGGCCCCGGCCGCGTTGAAGTAGCGGAGCGCGGCGTAGGAGAGGTCCTCGGTTTCGTCGAGCCAGTGGAGGGTCCGCTCCAGAATAAACTTTGACTCGCCGTAGGGGCTTCCCGGATCGACCGTCACGTCCTCGTCGATGGGAATGCGTTCCGGGGTGCCGAACAGGTTCGCGGTTGAGGACAGGATGAAACGATCCACGTCGTGCTCCACGGCGGACTTCATCAGGTTAATTCCGCACCGCACATTTTCGTCGAGATAGAGGAACGGCTCTTCCATCGACTCCCCGACCAGGGTATGCGACGCGAAGTGCATGATCGCCTCGGGTCGATGCTCGGCGAGGGTGCGATCAATCCGTCCACGGTCGTTCAGGTCCCCGTGAACGAAGGCCGCATCGTCCGGCACCGCCGCCCGGTGCCCCTGCGACAGGTTGTCGAGCACGATCACGTCGTTTCCGGTCTCGACGAGTTGGCGGGCGACGGTGCTTCCGATGTACCCGGCCCCTCCAGTAACAAGAACGCGCATAAACGTCGGCTCGGGGGTGTGATTCATTGCAACGGCGAACGGCCCCGATACACCTCGGGCCTATACAAAAGGCGAGAGCCCAGGGGCCCTCGCCTTTTGTGCAATCGCATGTGCCGTCGGGCCCCGGGCAGGAGCCGGGGCCGTCTCGGCTACTCGTTCTGCTCTCCATTTTCTTCGGAGACGAACGGCTTTCGCGTAAGGCGCATCTTGCCGTCGTCGTGGACCTCGAGGAGATGAACCTTCACCTTGTCGCCCACCTCAAGGTAGTCCTCAACGTTCTCGACGTAGTCGTAGTCGATCTCGGAGACATGGAGCAGGCCCGTCTTCTCGGGCATGATCTCGACGAAGGCCCCGAAGTCGCGGATGCCCTTGACGGTGCCGACGTAGTCCTCGCCCTCTTCCGGCACGGCCACGATTTGCTTGATCCGCTCGATGGCGGCCTCGGCGTCGTTCTGATTGGTGGCCGCGATCGTCACGATGCCCACACCGTCTTCCTCCTCGACCGTGATCTCGGTGTTCGTCTCTTCCTGAACGCTCTTGACGACCTTCCCGCCCGGGCCAATGACGGCCCCAATCCGGTCGGGGTCGATCGTGAGCTTGGTGAGGCGCGGGGCGTGGCTGGACAGCTCCGCCCGCGGCTCGGCAATGGTCTCCTCCATGCTGTCGAGAATGTGGTGACGCGCGTCTCGGGACTGCTTCAGGGCCTTCAGCATGACGTCGCGGGACAGGCCCTCGATCTTCATGTCCATCTGACAGGCCGTGATGCCGTCCCGGGTCCCCGTGAGCTTGAAGTCCATGTCGCCCAGGTGGTCCTCCTGGCCGAGGATGTCGGTGAGGACGGTGGTCTCGTCCTCCTCCTGCACGAGCCCCATCGCGATGCCGGCCACTGGCTTCTCGATGGGCACCCCGGCATCCATGAGGGCCAGGCTGCCGGCGCAGACGCTGGCCATGGAGGAGGAGCCGTTCGACTCCATGACGTCGGCGTTGATGCGGATCGTATACGGGAACGCGTCCTGCTCCGGGATGACCGGCCGCAGGGCCCGCTCCGCGAGCATGCTGTGGCCGATTTCGCGGCGCTTGGGACCCCGCAGGTAGCTGGCCTCGCCCACCGAGAACGGCGGGAAGCGGTAGTGGAGGTAGAACGACTTGTCCGTGTCGGCAAAAACCTCGTCGACCGGCTGCACGTCGTCCGACGTGCCGAGCGTAATGGAGCCGAGCACCTGCGTCTCCCCTCGCGTGAAGATGGCGGACCCGTGGACACGCGGCAGATAACCGACCTCCATCCAAAGATCCCGAACGTCGGTCTGGTCGCGTCCGTCGATGCGCTTGCCCTCCTCAACGATCATGTTGCGCATCTCGTCCTTCTCCACCTCCCCAATGGCGTCGCGGATGTCCGAGGCGGTGTAGCCCTCCGGGGTTTCGGACGCATCGCCGAGCACGTCGTCGACGGCCTGGTCCTTGAGGGCCCCGATCCCGCCGTGAAACGTCTCTTTGCTGTACGGCCCGTGGATGTGGTCGGCCACCTTCGGTCCGTACTCCTCTCGCATGCGCTGCACCAGTTGCTCCGGCACGCGGTCGGCCTCCCACTCAAACGGCTCGGGCTCGCCCGCCTGCTCCACGAGACGGTGCTGTCCCTCACAGAGCCGACGAATCGACCGGTGGGCCACGTCGAGGGCCTCGATCATGCTCTCCTCGCTGATCTCTTCGGCCTCCCCCTCCACCATGACGAGAGCGTCTTCCTTCCCCGCCACCACGAGGTCGATGTCACTCTCTTCGGTCTGCGGCATCGTGGGGTTTACAATGTAGTCCCCATCCACACGGCCCACGCGAACCTCCGCGAAGGGCCCCGCGAAGGGCGCCCCCGACAGCATGAGGGCCGCGGACGACCCCACCCCGGCAATCACGTCGGCATCGAAGTCCTGGCCGGCCGAGATGACGAAGTTCACGACGTGGACGTCGTGGTAGAAGCCGTCCGGGAAGAGCGGCCGGATCGCGCGATCAATTAGCCGTGAGGTGAGCGTCTCCTTGTCGGTGGGACGCCCCTCGCGCTTGATGAACCCGCCCGGCACCTTCCCCCCGGCCGCAAACTTTTCCCGGTAGTCAACGGTGAGCGGGAAGAAGTTCGACTCGTTAACGGAGTCGCTGAGTGTGGCGGTGGAGAGCACCATCGTGTCTCCCAGCCGGGCCACGACGGACCCGTCGGCCTGCTTGGCGATGCGGCCGGTCTCCAGCGACAGCGATCGGTCGGGGACGAACTCGATGTCTTCAATATGGGCTTCAGGCTTCATACGTCTCAATCTGCTACTCTCATAAGTCAACAAAAGGCGAAAGGGGTTCCGACGCGGGGCCGTCGGTCAGGGCACTCCGTATGCCCCCCGTATAGCAAACGGCCCCCCGGCGAGGCCGGGACGCCGCATTGCGGAGCAGGCTACTTTCGGAGCTCCAGTTCATCTCGGATGGTACGGTACCGCTCGATCTCGTTTTCCTGAAGGTAATTCAGCAACCGTCGGCGCTTTCCGACGAGATCAAGGAGTCCCTGCCGGGTGGAATTGTCATTGGGGTGGTCTTCGAGGTGCTCCGTGAGGTGTTCGATCCGCTTCGTGAAGATCGCAATTTGCACCTCCGGGGTCCCTGTGTCGTTCGGTCCGTTGCCGAACCGGTCTATAATTTTCTGTTGCTCTTCTTGTGTAATCATCGTGCGGTGAAATACCTCTTTAGATTATGCCATGCTAAAGAAGAAACCGCGACTCCAGCGTGGGTTCGCGGGCGAACGTGCCGAACACCATCTTCGTCCCGGGACACCGGAACAGCGAGTCGCCGTCAAGCCTGTGTTCGGATAACGGTTCTGCAACGCTCTTCGTCTTCAGAAAGTTGCGCCGCCAGTGCCTCCGCGGATTCAAACTTCTGTTCGGCCCGCAATCTTTGCAGGAACTCAACAGAGAGGGAGGCCCCGTACAGGTCGCCCTCATAGTCGAGGAGATGCACCTCGACGGTGACGTCCATTTCGTCGAACGTGGGCCTGCTTCCGATATTCATCATGCCCCCCCGACGGTCCCCATTCGGCAGCGTGACCGCAGTGGCGTAGACCCCTTGCTTCGGGACCAACGTGCGGGCGTCCCCGAGGGCAAGGTTCGCGGTGGGGTAGCCGAGCTTGCGTCCGCGCCCTTGGCCCCTCGAAACGACGCCCTGGAGCCGGTACGGGCGTCCGAGCCGGTCGGTCGCCTGTTCAACGCGCCCCTCCTCTACCAGCAGGGATCGGATGGTACGGGACGATACAACGTCGTGGTCGACTTCCTGCGGGGGGATGACGTCCACCGAAAACCCGTATTCCCCCCCGAACTCCCGAAGGGCCTCCACGTCGCCAGCCCGGTCTTTCCCGAATCGATGGTCGTACCCGACCGTGATCTCCTGGACGCCGATTCGGTCCACGAGCACCTCTTCAACGTAGGCCGTAGGGCTGAGCTGCGCAAAGTCGTCCGAGAACGGAACAACCACAAACCGATCGAGGCCAAGGCGTTCGAGCAGGTCCGCCCGCTCGGCCACGGTCGTCAGGAGCGGGACCTCTTCGTCGTGCACTACGGCTCGGGGGTGGGGATCAAACGACACGAGCGTGCTGGGTCCGTTCTGGGCCTCGGCCCGGTCCTGCAGGTACTCGATGATCGCTTGGTGGCCACGGTGCACGCCGTCAAAGGTCCCAACGGTGACAACCGATTGGGGGTCACAGCTGATGGCATCCCATCCAATCTCACGCTTCATAGGGAATCGGCTCGTCCTTGGTCAGCGGATCCGGCAGGGGCCGGAGGGGGCATGCAGACGGCTTCGAAGTGGACGTAGGCCCCAAAAGCAGAGAAGGACGGTTGGCGAGAGGGGAGCGCGCCGTTCCTTCTTTCCGGCCGGCATGCTCATTCACGAGCACCAGCGGAATCTTCTCCGTCCTCGAGCCGCCGCTCCCGCTCCTCACGGATGCGGTCAAACAGATTCTCCATCCGCTTGGCCTCTTCCAGCGACTCGTCGTGGAAAAATTTGAGCTCCGGAATTTCTCGAACCTTGTGCCGGATGCGAGACGCCAGTTGGTTCCGAATTTCGTCCGCGAGGCTCTCCAGCTGCCGGAAGGTGGCCTCCCGTTCTTCGGCGGTGTCCCCCATCACACTCGCATACAGGTACGCGATGGAGAGGTCGCCGGTCACTCGGGCGCGGGTGATCGTCACCATCGGCTGGAGCCGGTCTGCGTACTCGCGCTGCAGAATGCGGGCAACCTCGCGCTGGACGAGCTCCGCGACGCGTTCGGTATATACACTCATGGTGGGCGGGAGGTAGGGGTGAAACCATCAGAGGACGGGGCCGAGCCAGAAACGGCGTCGGCGTGGCGGAGCGAGGTTAGACCTCAAGCTCCCGTGCCTCCTCAACAATTACGTAGGTTTCGAGCTCGTCCCCAACCTTCAGGTCGTCGAAGTTTTCGATCGAGAGCCCACACTCGTATCCGCTCTGGACCTCATTGACGTCCTCCTCAAAGCGCTTGAGCGAGCTGATCTCTCCCTCGTACTGCACCACGCCGTCCCGCACAAGACGCACCTTTTGGTTTCGCCCCACGGTGCCCTCGTTGACGTAGCACCCCGCCACCATTCCTACGTCGGGGACGCTGAAGGTGTCTCGGACCTCGGCCCGCCCCTTCGTCTCTTCGCGGCGCTCGGGGGAGAGCAGTCCCTCCAGGGCATCGCGGACATCCTCGATGGCCGCGTAGATGACCGAGTAGGTCCGAATGTCGACCTCTTCTCGCTGGGACGCCTCACGGGCCCCGGACGTGGGACGCACCTGGAAGCCAAGGATGATGGCGTCCGAGGCGCGGGCCAGCATCACGTCGCTCTCGGTGATGGCCCCCACGCCGCTGTGGATCACATTGACGGCCACCTCGTCGGTCTTCAGCTTCAGGAGGGCGTCGGAGAGGGCCTCGACAGAACCGCCCACGTCGGCCTTGATGATAAGGTTGAGCTCGTGGAACTCGCCCTCGGCCATCTGACGGCTGACCTGATCGAGCGACACCTGGCTCTGTCGCCGGAGCTCCTGCTCGCGGTGGATCCGCTGGCGCTCCTGGGCCACGTCTCGGGCCTCGCCCTCGCTGTCCATGACGACGAATTGGTCGCCAACCTCCGGCGATCCGTCGCACCCGAGGACAAGGGCCGGTTGGGACGGCCCCACGGACTCAATGCGGTTGTCCCGCTCATTGAACATGGCACGGACGCTTCCGCTGTGAATCCCGGCCAGGAAGGGATCGCCCGTCTCGAGGGTGCCGTTTTGCACAAGAACGGTAATCACGTTCCCGCGGCCCTTTTCCAGCCGGCTCTCGATGATGACGCCGGAGGCTTCCCGGTTGGGGTTGGCCTTCAGCTCCATGATCTCGGACTGCAGAAGGACCTTGTCGAGCAGCTCATTGATGCCGTCTCCCGTCTTCGCGGACACCTCGGCGGACTGCACGTCCCCGCCGTACTCCTCCACGAGCACGTTTTGGTCGGCAAGCTCGGCCCGCACTTTTTCGGCGTCCGCCTCGCGCTTGTCCATCTTGTTGATGGCCACCACGATGGGCACGTCGGCGGCCTGAGCGTGGTTGATCGCCTCCTTCGTCCGCGGCATGACGGAATCGTCCGCGGCGACGACCAGGATCACGATGTCGGTGGCCTTGGCCCCACGGGCACGCATGGCGGTGAAGGCCTCGTGGCCCGGCGTGTCTAGAAAGGCAATCGCCTCGTTGTCGTGATCGGTGAGTTCTACGTAGTGGGCCCCCACGTGCTGCGTGATGCCCCCCTCCTCCCCAGCCACCACGTTGGCGTTTCGGACGTAGTCGAGCAGGGAGGTTTTGCCGTGGTCGACGTGTCCCATCACCGTCACGACCGGGGCGCGCGGTTCGAGGTCTTCCGGGTCGTCCTCCTCAACCTCGACGGCCTGCGTGTCCCGCTCCGCGACAAACTCAACCTCGTAGCCGTACTCGTCGGCGACGAACTCAATCGTCTCCGTGTCGAGACGCTGGTTGATGGACACCATCATGCCCGCGTCGAACAACGTGTCGATCACGTCGCTCACCGGCTCCCCGATCAGGTTTGCGAGCTCGCCGGTCGTGACGAACTCGGTCACTTCGAGAATATTTTCCTGCTCGCGCTTGCGCTCTCGGCGGCGCTGCCGCTCCTCCTCGTGTCGCTTGCGCCGACGGCGCCGGCGGCGCTGGCGTTCGCGGCTGGCGCCCTGTTCCAGCTCCTGGAGCGTCTCTTGAAGCGTCTGCTCAATGTCCTCCTCGTCGGGCCCCCCACCACCGCCGCCCTTCTGCTTTTTCCCTTTGCTCTTGCTCTTCTTTTTACTCTTATCCTTCTTGTCCTTTTTACTGCTCTTGTCTTTGTCCTTGTCTTTATCTTTCCGCTTGCGCTTGCGATCCGGACGCTGAAGTTGATCGCTGTCCATCTTGCCGACCACGCTGGGCCCCTTGAGACGGTAGCGCCCGGCCTTGAGCGTCTCCCCCTCTTCTTCCGACTCGTCGTCCGCCGCTTCGTCAGCCCCTTCGGCCGGGGTCTCTGCCTCCGTCGTGTCGTCGGCCTCCCCTTCGGCCTGCGTCGATTCTTCCGGCGCCTCCGCGTCTTCATCGGAAGCGTGTTTGTCGGAAGCGTGTTCGTCAGAAGCGTGATCGCCCGCCCCCTCGGCCGACGCTGTCTCCTTGTCGGCAGCCGACACGTCTTCCGCCTCCGTCTCGGCGGCGGGCGTCTCGGGCTCCGCCTCGGTCGGTTCGGGCGCGGTGGATTCGGCCTCGGCGTCGTCTGTAGCATCCGCCTCCGTGGCCACGTCCGTATCGGAGGCCTCCTCGCCCGTGTCTTGGTCCGAAGCGTCCGCCTCGGCGTCCGGTTCTTGCGCGGCCTGCTCCTGCTCGTCCGCGATCGTCGCGTCGTCCTCATCGGCCGCGTCGTCGGGGGCCGTCTCGGCTTCGTCCGTGGGCGCTTCGTCCGCCGGTGCATCGTCGGCGTCCGCCTCGGCCCCGGAAGGCTCTGCCTCTGCGTCCGCGGGGGCCGTTGCATCCGGGGTGTCCTCTTCCGCCGGGGCCGCTTCCGGCGCTGCGTCCCCTGAGGCACGTGGTTCCTCCTCGTCGTCCGCGACAGCGGGCTCTGCCGCCTCTTCTGCCGCCTCGGTGGCGGACTCCGGCTCGGCCGCCTGTTCCTCATCAAGGGTGGCCACCTCGTCCCGCTCCGGGCCGCCGTCGTCCTCCTCTGAGCGGAGCTCCCGAATGCGGGCCGCCACTTCTGCGTCGTCGGCGTACTCCTCCCGCAGGACGAGGTACGCCTCCTCGTCGACAATCTTCGCGTTGAGACCAGAACCGGAGAGGGCCTCTTCGTAGCCCTCCTCTTCCAGAAACTCTACCACGCGGTCCTCGGAAACATTCAGCTCCCGAACGACCTGAAAGAGCTTCTTCTCTTGAAAGTCTTTCGTCTTGGTTGCCATATGGCAATCGGTTGTTGCTCAGACTCACTACAAAAGCGACCGCCGAAGTCGTTTTCGGCGGCATGCGCAGCTAGGATCGAACCTCGGGCTCTTCGGGGGTCGACTCCGCTTCCTGCTGCTCTTCGGAGGGGCTTTGGGGAATCTCGTCCTGTTCTTCGACCTCTTCGTCACTGCCTTCCTCTGTTGCCTCGCTGTCTCCGTCGGCCTGCTCCGGCTCATTCGGGGCCGGCCCGTCGACGACCGTCTCCTCCCCGTCCGCGTCGGGGGCCGGGGCGCCGGTCTCGGGCGGCTCCTCGTCCGCATTGCCCGGGCTCTTCGAGTCGGCGGACTCGGTCGCCGCCTCGCTGGGGGTGGTGCCGTCCGTGTCGGCCCCCTCCGCCGCCTGCACGGACTCCACCGTGAATCGCCCCTGTCGGATCGACTCGATGATGCCCGGCCCCTTCTCAAACTCGGTCTCAATGATTTCCAGCACCTGCTCGGCGGTGTCGCGGTCAAGGTCGGCGCGTCGGGCCAGGGCGTCCGCCGACAGTTCGAGCACGGCCTTTCCGGTGTCGCAGCCGATCCGCTTCAGCTTCCCGATGGTTTCTTCCGTAAGTTCATCGCCAAACTGCTCGATGTCAATGTCTTCCTCGTCCGCCGGGATTTCGCGGTAGACATCGATTTCGTATCCGGTTAACTGCGAGGCAAGCTTAATGTTGACGCCGCGCTTGCCGATGGCCTGGCTGACCTCGTCGGCCGGCACCTCCACGCGGGCCCGCGGCGGGTCCTCGTCCTGGTTCAACGAAACGTTCGTCGGCTCGGCCGGCGACAGCGCCCGAGCAATCAGCTCCTGGGGGTCGTCGGACCACTGCATCACGTCGATGTTCTCGTCGGAGAGCTCCCGGACGACGGCGTTGATCCGGACGCCCTTGACGCCCACGCACGCCCCCACCGGGTCCACCTTTTCGTCGTGGCTCTCGACCGCCACCTTGGCGCGGTCGCCAGGAATCCGGGCCACCTTCTTGATCTCGACGATGCCGTCGTGCACCTCCGGCACCTCGACTTCGAAGAGGCGCTCCATGAACACCGGGGAGGTGCGGCTGGCCACCACCTGTGGATCGCTTCCCGCATCGCGCCGCACTTCCTTGACGACGGCCCGAAGCATGTTGCCCTTCCGGTAGTGATCCCCCGGAATCTGTTCGTCGCGGGGCAGCACGAGTTCGGTGTCCTCGTGCATCAGGAGCGTCTCGTGGCGACGGACCTGGTAAATCTCCCCGACGACGATTTCCCCGATGAGCTCCGTGTACTCCTGGTAGACCTGCTCCTTCTCGATGTCACGGATCCGCTGGCGAAAGGTCTGCCGCGCAGTCATCACGGCCCGGCGCCCAAACTCGCTGACGTCCAGCCCCCCCGCCACCTCGTCGCCAACCGCAAAGCCGTCGTCAATCTTCTTGGCCTCGGACTCCTTAATCTCGGTCACCGGGTCTTCCACCTCCCAGTCCCCGACGACCTCCTGAATGTGGAGAATCTGGATGTCCCCCTGCTTCGGATTGAAGATGATCTCGAAGGCCTCGTCCGACCCGTACCGCTTGCGAAGCATCGCACGGAACACGTCCTCCACGATGATCTGGAGCGTGTCCCGGTCCATGTCTTTGGACCGGGCTATTTCCCCAAATGAGGAGATCAGGTCTTCGCTTCGCATAATCCGTCTCGTCCTGTGAAGAAGTACGTTCCGCGTGGCCCGCCGCGTGTGTGTCCCGCTTCCCCTTTGCCAGGGCAGCTCAATTACCAGGGCAGCTCAATTACCAGGGCAGCTCGATCCGAGCCTGGGTGATTATCGTGTATGGCAGCTGAAGGCGCTCCGCAGAGGGCAGCTCCAGTTCAATCTCTTCGTCGTCCGCGTCGGTCAAGTCCCCCACCACGATTTCTTCGTCGCCGTCGCTTTCGAATCGTACACGCAAGGTGCGGCCAACGTTCTTCCGATACTGCGCCGGCATCGTCAAAGGACGCTTAATCCCGGGGGAGGAGAGCTCCAGCTTGTAGCTTCCATCGACCACGTCCTCCACGTCAAGCAGAAACCCGATCTCTTTGCTAATGAGGGCGAGGTCATCGTGGCCCACCTCCTCCTCGGAGTCAATGTACACCTCCACGACCCGTGTCCCCTTGTGCCCCCGCACCTCCACGTCCACCAGAAAGTAGTCGGTTCCGACGATCACCTCTTCGGTCAGTCCGGAAACCCGGTCGGCAAGGTGTTGTTGCGTGGGGTTCACAAATGCAGTCGTCAATCGTCCAGAAGCACCTAGTGCAAAAAAGCGCCCGGCCCGACAGGCGGGACGAACGCCATGCGCGGCCCGGGATCGCCGAACCGCCTCTCCAATTCTCGGATGCCCGCAGGCATCAGTACAAAAAGGTGGCGTCGGGGCCACCTTCCTGCGCTGTTTCCCCAGCGGACCACGAAATACGCGTGTCAAAACGCTGTAACGTTGGGCCCCGCCCGATGTTTCTACGCGTCCGCCCCCCAGCAGCTGCGCTGCGCACCCCTACACTGGAGACGTGTCCCGGTCTTTCTTGCCTTTGAGGAGATAGGCTTTCATGAACGGGTCCAGTTGCCCTTCCAGCACGGCCTCCGCGTCGTTCCGCTTGGTGTCCGTCCGGTGGTCGTTCACCATCTTGTAGGGGTGGAGCACGTACGAGCGGATCTGACTCCCCCATTCGATGCTTTTCTTCGAACTCTCAAGCCGCTCTTTTTCTTCTTCTTTGAGCTCCCGCTCCGCCTGGTAGATGCGGCTCTTGAGCATCTCTCGGGCACGACGGCGGTTTTGGTGCTGGCTCCGCTCCTGAGTACACGCGGCCCGGACGGTGGTCTCCTTGCCGTTGGACAGGGTGCCGGTCCAGATCAAACGGACGCCCGTTTCGACCTTGTTGACGTGCTGCCCCCCCTTGCCGCCGGACCGGAAGGTCTGGAGTTCTATTTCGCCCTCACTCAAGTCCACCCCAATGCTGTCGTCAACCTCGGGGTAGACGAAGACACTCGCAAACGAGGTGTGGCGGCGGCTGTCGGCGTCGAACGGGGAGATGCGGACCAGTCGGTGCACACCGGTTTCGCTTTTCAGGCGGCCGTAGGCGTGCCGTCCCTGCACATTCAGGGTTGCGCTCTTGATGCCGGCCTCCTCCCCAGGCTGCTGATGGACGAGTTCCACGTCGTACTCTTCGTCCTCGGCCCACCGCATGTACATGCGGAGCAGCATTTCTGCCCAGTCTTGGCTTTCGGTGCCCCCGGCGCCGGGGTTGATTTCGACAATGGCGTCCCGCTCGTCGTCAGGGTCGTCGAGAAGGCTCTCCAACTCCAATCGATCGAGCTTCCGTTCGAGCCTTCGCGCCTCCGCGTCGATCTCGTCCGACATGTCTTCCCCTTCCTCTTCGGAGAGAAGCTGAAGGGTCTCAATGTCCTCGGCCTGCTCCTTGACGTCCTCCCACGCCTCGATCCATTCTTCTTCGCGGGCAATTCGCTTTTCGATCTCGCGGGCCCGGTCCGGGTCGTCCCAGAAGTCGGGGTCCATCCGCTCCTGGTTGAGCTCTTCGACGGTCATGCGGCGACCGTCTACGTCAAAGATAGCCCCCGAGCGCCTCCACGCGCTCAGCTAGCTGTTCGAGGTCTTCGTCCGAGTACGACTTCATGGTAGAAGAGAGGGTTTTGGTGAGGGGAACCGGAGCCAACACTTTGTGGCG
>Ga0207414_1000451_pt1 | contig 18457 bp, 12 predicted proteins | sample PonA231FremontCA_2_FD_187269 | JGI IMG/M metagenome (GOLD analysis project Ga0207414, IMG submission 187269) | Marine sediment microbial community from Fremont, CA, USA - Pond A23 Sediment 1 (SPAdes) | ecosystem: Environmental > Aquatic > Marine > Unclassified | place: USA: Fremont, California... | reverse complement strand
GGCCACGACGGCCACGACGGCCACGACGGCCACGACGGCCACGACGAGCACGACCATGCCGGCGCGGATCCCCATGCCTGGCTGGATCCGGTCAACGCACAGCACTGGCTCGGCGTGATCGCCGACACACTGGCCCGGCAGGACCCCGCCAACGCCGAGCGCTATCAGGCCAATGCCGAGGCGGCGCGCGACCGCATCGACGGGCTGATCAGCGAGGTGCGCGGCGCGGTCGAACCGGTCCATGACCAGGCCTTTATCGTGTTCCACGACGCCTACCAGTATTTCGAGCGCCGCTTTGACATGAACACGGTGGGTGCCATCTCGCTCAGTGACGCCCGCGATCCGGGCCCGGCCCATATCGCCGAGATCCAGTCCATCGTCGCCGAACAGGACGTGCAGTGCGTATTCGCCGAGCCGCAGTTCAACCCGGCGCTGGTGGAGACCGTGCTCGAGGGCACCGAAGCCCGCACCGGGGTGCTGGATCCGCTGGGCAGCGAGATTCCGGCCGATGGCGATTACTACACCACACTGATCCGTCAGCTCGGCGATCGGCTGGCGACCTGCCTGGCCGCCGGCTGACTCGCACAACCGGGCCGATCCCGCGCTAGAATGGGGATCTTTCGGATGTCCCTCGGGATCGGCCCATGAATCATGTCAACTTTCGCGATCTGCGCTACCTCGTCGCCGTCGCCGACCATCAGCATTTTGGCCGGGCGTCGGCGGCGTGTTTTGTCAGCCAGCCCACCCTGAGCACGCAGATCAAAAAGCTCGAGGCCTATCTCGAGGTGCAGCTGGTGGAGCGCACCAGCAAACGGGTGCTGGTCACGCCCATCGGTCGCATGATCACCGAGCGGGCGCGCCAGATCCTCGACGAGGTGGATGATCTGGTCAGCGTGGCGCGCGCGGCGGGGGATCCGATGAGCGGGGATCTGCGCATCGGCATCATTCCCACCCTCGGCCCCTACCTGATCCCGCATCTGTTCCCGATCCTGCAGGCGCGCTATCCCAAGCTGCGCCTGCTGCTCCACGAGGAGCGTACCCGCGGGCTCATCGACCGGCTTCGCGAGGGCACCCTCGACGCCGCCATCATGGGCGCGCCGGTCCCCGACGAGGGGCTGATCGCGCAGCCGTTGTTCAAGGAGCCCTTCGAGGTCGCCCTGCCGCAGTCGCATCCACTGGCCGCCCAGGCCGAGATCGCCCGGGATGACCTGGATGCCACGCCCATGCTGCTGCTCGAGGAAGGCCATTGCATGCGCGATCAGGCGCTCGACTTCTGCTCGCGGGTGGGGGCGCAGCAGCATCAGGACTTTCGTGCCACCAGCCTCGAGACCCTGCGCCAGATGGTGGCCACCGGCGCCGGCGTGACCCTGTTGCCCACCCTGGCGGTGCAGGCAGCGGGCAATGCCACCGACGGGCTGGCGGTGCGCCCGTTTGCCGGCCGTCCGCCGGTGCGCGAGCTGGCCATCTATCGTCGCCGCGGTTGTGCCCGCGAACCGGTGGTCAGTGCCCTCGCCGAACTCATCCGCGATCTGCCGCCGGTCAGGGCGCTCGCCACCCCCTAGTCACCGGGCGCGCTGATATACTCCGGCGGCATGGACGTCTCTGATCTCATCGACCCGCTCAACCCCGCGCAGCGCGAGGCTGTCACCGCCCCGCTGGGGCATGCCCTGGTGCTGGCCGGCGCCGGCAGTGGCAAAACCCGTGTCCTGACCCACCGCGCCGCCTGGCTGGTGCGGGTCGAGGGCGCCACCCCCTGGAACCTGCTGGCCGTCACCTTCACCAACAAGGCGGCCGCCGAGATGCGGGCCCGCATCGAATCATTGCTGGGCATCAACGGCTCGGGGCTCTGGGTGGGCACTTTCCATGGGCTCAGTCATCGGCTGTTGCGTCTGCACTGGCAGGAAGCGGGTCTGCCCCAGGGCTTCCAGATCCTCGACAGCGAGGACCAGCGGCGCCTGGTCAAGCGCGTCATGCGCGACCTTGAGGTGGATGAAAACCGCTGGCCGGTGCGCCAGCTGCAGGGCTTTATCAATGCCCGCAAGGATGCCGGCGAGCGCGCCGAAGACCTCGACAGCGCTGACCCCTACAGCGGCGAAATGGCCCGGGTCTATGCCGCCTACGAGCAGGCCTGTCGCAGTGCCGGGGTGGTGGACTTTGCCGAGCTGATGCTGCGTACGGTGGAAATGCTCCAGAACCACCTCGAGCTGCTGGGCCACTACCGCCGGCGCTTTCGCCACGTGCTGGTGGACGAGTTCCAGGACACCAACGGCATTCAGTACGAGTGGCTCAAGCTGCTGGCCGGGCCCGAGTCGGACGTGTTCATCGTTGGTGACGACGATCAGTCGATCTATGGCTGGCGTGGTGCACGGGTGGAAAACCTCGAGCGTTTCCGCAACGACTACTCGCACACCCAGGTGCTGCGGCTTGAGCAGAACTACCGCTCGACCCGCACCATCCTGGATGCCGCCAACACCCTGATCGCCCGCAACAGCGACCGGCTGGGCAAAAAGCTCTGGACCGAGGGCGAGGCCGGCGAGCCGATTGCCCTGTACGCGGCGTTCAACGAGCAGGACGAGGCCCGTTTTGTGGTCGAGCGGCTCATGGCCATGGTCGAGGAACAGGGCCTCGCGCGCAGTGATGTCGCCATCCTGTATCGCTCCAACGCCCAGTCCCGCACCTTCGAAGAGGCACTGATGGCCCGGCGCATCCCCTATCGGGTCTACGGCGGGCTGCGGTTTTTCGAGCGCGCCGAGATCAAGGATGCCCTGGCCTATCTGCGCCTGATCGCCAATCGCGATGACAGCGCCGCGCTCGAGCGCATCATCAACACCCCCACCCGGGGCATTGGCAATCGCACCGTCGAGACCCTGCGCCTGGCCGCCCGCGACCAGGGCATCAGCCTGTGGGCGGCGGCCCGGGGACTGGCAAGCCAGCCCGGCGGGCTGCCGGCCCGGGCCGGCAACGCCCTGCGCGCGTTCATCGAACTGATCGACGGACTCGCCAGCGAGACCGCCGACGCCGCGCTGCCCGATCGCATCGAGACCGTCATCACCCGCAGCGGGCTGCGGGGCCATCTGGGCAAGGACGGTTCCGACCGCGCCCAGGACAAGCTGGAAAACCTTGACGAGCTGATCACCGCGGCCGGCAACTTCGAACAGGACAACACCGCCGAGGCCGAGATGGAGCCGCTGACCGCATTCCTCGCCCACGCGGCGCTGGAGGCCGGCGAGGGGCAGGCCGGTGACTGGGAGGACTGTGTCCAGCTCATGACCCTGCACTCGGCCAAGGGGCTGGAATTTCCGGTGGTGTTTCTGGCCGGGCTCGAGGAGGGGCTGTTCCCGCATCGCATGTCGGTGGAGGAACCCGGCCGGCTCGAAGAGGAGCGCCGGCTGGCCTACGTCGGCATCACCCGGGCGCGGCAGCGGTTGTTGATCACCTATGCCGAGCGCCGTCGCCTGCATGGTCGCGACGACTTTGCCATTGCCTCGCGATTCATCCGCGAGCTGCCGCCGGCGCTGGTGGACGAGGTGCGGGCGCGGTTTTCGGTGACCGGGCCCGATGCCGCGAACAGCGGCCTGGGCGAGAGCCCCGCCACCCAGGCCGAGTTCGGTCTGGGCGAGCGGGTTCAGCACAGCCGTTTCGGCGAGGGTGTGGTGCTGGACTGCGAGGGCAATGGCCCCAACGCGCGCATTCAGGTCAACTTCAACCAGGCGGGCACCAAGTGGCTTGTGGCCGCATACGCCAACCTCGAACGGATCTAGACTGCCATGAGTGACCCCGACAAGCGCCTGCTGCTGGTGGACGGTTCGTCCTACCTCTACCGCGCCTATCACGCCCTGCCGCCCCTGACCAACGCCTCCGGCGAGCCCACCGGCGCGGTCTATGGCGTGATCAGCATGCTGCGCCGGCTGATCGATGATTATCGACCGGTGCACATGGGCGTGGTCTTCGACGCGCCGGGCAAGACCTTTCGCGATGAGCTGTTCGCCGAGTACAAGGCCAACCGTCCGCCCATGCCCGACGACCTGGCCGCCCAGCTCGAGCCCCTCAAGGCGGTGGTACGGGCCATGGGCCTGCCGCTGATCGAGGTCAGCGGTGTCGAGGCGGATGACGTGATCGGCACGCTGGCGGTGCGTGGCCGGGACGAGGGTCTGACACTGCTCATCTCCACCGGCGACAAGGACATGGCGCAGCTGGTCAACGGCGGGGTCACCCTGCTCAACACCATGTCCAACACCCTGCTCGATCGCGACGGCGTCATCGACAAGTTCGGTGTGCCGCCCGAGCAGATCATCGACTATCTGGCCCTGGTGGGGGATACCTCGGACAACATCCCCGGTGTCCCCAAAGTGGGGCCCAAGACCGCCGCCAAATGGCTGACCCAGTACCAGTCCATCGACGGAATCCGCGAGCACGCCGGGCAGATCGGCGGCAAGGTGGGCGAGAGCCTGCGCGCGCACCTCGACGAGCTGGATCTCTCGCGGCAGCTGGCGACGATTCACTGCGACGTCGACCTACCGCTGGCCCCGCTCGCCATCCGGCTGGCAAGCCCCGATCGCGACGAACTGGCCCGCCGCTACCGCCACCTTGGGTTCAACACCTGGCTGCGCGAGGTCGAGGCCAACGGCGACGCCGACGCCGACGACCCGCCGGCGACGGTCACCCAGCATGACCCGGCCGACCCGCAGGCGAGCTATGAATGCATTCAGGACGAGGACCGCCTTGGCGAGTGGATCGAGCGGCTGGCGGCGGCGCCGTGCTTTGCCCTGGATCTTGAAACCGACAGCCTCGATTACATGCGCGCACGCATCGTCGGCGTGTCGTTTGCGGTGACCGCCGGCGAGGCGGCCTATCTGCCGCTGGCGCATACCGGGCCGGATCAGCCCCGACAGCTGGACCGCGATGCCAGTCTGGCGCGGCTCAAGCCGCTGCTCGAGGACCCCGACGCCGGCAAGCTGGGGCAGAACCTCAAATACGACATGAGCGTGCTGGCCAATCACGGCATTACCCTGCGCGGCGTGGTCCACGACACCATGCTCGAGTCGTATTGCCTGGACGCCACGGCGGCCCGCCACGACATGGACTCGCTGGCGCAGAAGTATCTCAACTATCGGCCCATTGGCTACGAGGCGGTCGCCGGCAAGGGCGCCCGGCAGATCAGCTTTGATCAGGTCGGCCTGGATCAGGCGGTGGACTATGCCGCCGAAGATGCCGACATCAGCCTGCGCCTGCATGAGTCGCTGTGGCCGTCGCTGGCCGAGCGCAGTGGCCCGCGATCGGTGTACGAGACCATCGAGCTGCCGCTGCTGCCGGTGCTCTCGCGCATCGAGCGCACCGGCGTGCGCGTGGATGCGGGGCTGCTGGCCACCCAGAGCCGCGAGCTGGCCGAGACCATGCAGCAGCTCGAGTCGCAGGCCCACGAAGCCGCCGGCGGCCCCTTCAACCTGGGCTCGCCCAAACAGATCCAGGAAATCCTCTACGAGCGCCAGGGTCTGCCGGTGCTGGCCAAGACCCCCAAGGGCGCGCCCTCCACCGCCGAGTCGGTGCTCGAAGCCCTCGCCGCCCAGGGCCATGACCTGCCGCGCATGATCCTCGATTATCGCGGTGTCTCGAAGCTGCGCTCGACCTATACCGAAAAACTGCCCGGGCTGATCAATCCCGAGACCGGACGGGTGCACACCTCGTACCACCAGGCGGTGGCCGCCACCGGGCGGCTGTCGTCGTCGGATCCCAACCTGCAGAACATCCCCATCCGCACGCCCGAGGGTCGGCGCATTCGCCGCGCGTTTGTGCCCACGCCGGGCTATCGGCTGATGGCGGCGGACTACTCGCAGGTCGAGCTGCGCATCATGGCGCATCTGTCCGGCGACGATGGACTGCGCCGGGCCTTTGCCGAAGGGCTGGACATTCATGCCGCCACCGCCGCCGAGGTGTTCGGTGGCAAGGCCGCGGCGGTCAGCGACGATCAGCGCCGTGCGGCCAAGGCCATCAACTTTGGCCTGATCTACGGGATGTCGGCCTGGGGGCTTGCCCGTCAGCTGGGTATCGAGCGCGGTGAGGCACAGAGCTATGTCGATCGCTATTTCGAGCGCTATCCCGGAGTCCGCGCCTTCATGGACGAGACCCGCGCCCGGGCCCACGAGCAGGGCTATGTCGAGACCGTCTACGGCCGCCGCCTCTATCTGCCCGAGATCAACAGCCGCAACAATCAGCGCCGCCAGTATGCCGAGCGCACCGCCATCAATGCCCCCATGCAGGGGACGGCCGCCGACATCATCAAGCGGGCCATGATTGTGGTGGATGACTGGATCACCGGCGAGCAGCCCGATGCGACCCTTGTCATGCAGGTCCACGACGAGCTGGTGCTGGAGGTGCCGGCGGGCGAGGAGGCCGCCATCGGCGAGCGGATCCGCGGTTTCATGGCCGATGCGGCGGATCTCGATGTGGCGCTGGAAGTGGAAGTCGGTGTCGGTGACGATTGGGATACCGCGCACTGAACTTCGCCGCGACCGGCGCTGTCATTACAGGTGCGTCAGTGCCCGGCGCGGCCCGCGACTCCCTCCCTTGAGCGCGGGTCAGTCTGATCCGGCCGTTTCCCCCCTATGGCCGGGTCAAACGTCCCCGGTATCCATCCCCCCCTGGATACCGGGGTTTTTTATGTCTGCAACCAGTGATCGAGCTGCTCGCGGGCGGCGTCCACGCCATTGCGCGTCTGTGCCGAAAACAACTGGACGGTCGCCATTTCGCAATGCTCGCCGGCATCGCGCCGGACTGCCTGCAGGGTGTTGCCCGCCGCGCCCCGGCGCAGCTTGTCGGCCTTGCTGAGCAGGATATGCACCGGCAGTTCGGCGGCATCGCACCAGGCCAGCATCTGCTGATCGAGCGGGCCCAGCGGGTGACGGATATCCATGATCAGCACCAGGCCGCGCAGGCTCTCGCGGCCTTCCAGATACTGCGGCAGCACCTGCTGCCAATGGCTGCGGACCGAGGGCGGCGCCTTGGCATAACCATAGCCGGGCAGATCCATGAGCCGGGTTGCGGCAACATCCCCGGTCAGCGGGAAGACGTTGATCTGCTGGGTCCGCCCGGGGGTCTTGCTGACCCGGGCGAGCTGCTTCTGGTCGGTGATGGCATTGAGCGCGCTGGATTTGCCGGCATTCGAGCGGCCGGCGAATGCCACCTCGGCCCCCTGATCGGGGGGCAGCTGCTCGAGCTCTGCGGCCGAGAGAAGGAATTGCGCACGGCGGTAATCTAGTGTCATTGTCTCAACCAAGACCGCTGAATTGACCCCTCCGGGGGGCGTTGGTATAAAGCCATTCTATCCAAGAACTGTCGGACATCATGATCGTTAAGTTGTTATCCGCGCTTGCCGCGCTGTGCCTTATGAGCGGGGCGGCCCAGGCCCAGCTCGAAAACGCCGACCCGAAACGTGGCGAAGCTGCTTCGGCCACCTGCGTCGCCTGCCATGGTGCCCAGGGCAACAGCGTTGTGCCCAACTACCCCAACCTGGCCGGGCAGCACGCGGACTACATTTACGAGCACCTGCAGTTCTACAAGTCCGGCGAGCGCGAGAACGCCATCATGCTGGGCCAGGCGGCCGGTCTGGACAAGCAGACCATGGCTGATCTGGCGGTGTATTACGCCGGGCTCGATGCCGAGCTGGGCGAAACCCCCGAGGAGTTGCTCAGCACCGGGCGCAGCATCTACATGGGCGGCATTGCCGAGAAGGGTGTGCCGGCCTGTGTCAGCTGCCACGGCCCCGGTGGCATGGGCGTGCCCAGCAGCGGCTACCCGCGGCTGAGTGGCCAGAAGGTGCAGTACACCGTCGAACAGCTGGGGCTGTACCAGTCGGGCAAGCGCTCCGGCTATGGGCAGGCCGGGATGATGAACGACATCGCCTCGAAGCTTGACGACGAAGAGATTCAGGCCGTTGCCAACTATGTGCGCGGCCTCTACCCAACGGATATTGCAGCCGAATAGTTCGCGACCGATGGCAAATCCCCCGTTGGCGGATGGTTAAACCGGCTTCCGACGCGGGGTACCATGGGATCCATAGCGAACAGGTGGGCATTCAATGGTCCAGAATGCTGCGACAGTGACAGACAGCCCCTCGGGGCCCAAGCGGCGCGACAAGCGGCGCTCCGGCAGCATATGGCTTGAATTCCTGGGGTCGATGAACCTGGCGATCACCCTGCTGGTGGTGGTCAGCATCGCCTCGATCATCGGCACCGTCCTGCCGCAGAACAATCCCTACAACGAATATCTCATCCAGTTCGGGCCGTTCTGGTTTGAAGTGTTCCGCATGCTCAACCTCTACGACGTGTATTCGGCGTGGTGGTTTCTGGGCATTCTCGGCTTTCTGATCCTGTCCACCGGCGTCTGCGTGAGCCGGCACATCCCCAGCGTCTGGCGCGAAGTCACCCGCTATCGCACCCATGTGCGCGAACGCTCGCTGCTGGCGCTCTCCAACCATCGCCGCTGGCAGGCCGATTGCGATGCCGAATCCGCCGAGATGCTCGCCAATTCGGCGTTCCGCGGCTATGGCTACCGCACCCGGCGCGAGGTGCGCGGCGACACGGTGATCCTGGCCGGCATGAAGGGCGGCGCCACCCGGGCGGGTTATGTGCTCACCCATGTCGCCGTGGTGGTGATCGCGGTGGGCGCGCTGATCGACGGCAACATCAACCTCAAGATTCGCGAAATGACCGGCGATCTGGCCATCGAGACCCGCGATCTGCCGGTCTCGCAGGTGCCGGGTGAGAGCTGGCTGCCGCCCGAGAGCGGCTCGTTCCGCGGCAATATCACCATCCCCGAAGGCGCCAACAGCGGTGTCACCTTTTTGCAGGTCCGCGATGGCTACCTGGTCCAGGAGCTGCCCTTCGAGATCTATCTCGAGGACTTTCGCATCGACCACTACCCCAACGGTATGCCCAGCAGCTACGAGAGTGATCTGGTCATCCATGACCCGGCGCTGGAAGAACCGATTCGCAAGACCATCTCGGTCAATGAACCGCTCACCCACCGCGGCCACACGCTGTATCAGGCCTCGTTCACCGATGGCGGGACGGCGCTGGATCTGACCGGGCACATCCTCGATGGCTCCGGCGCCTCCATGCCGGTGGATGGCCGCGTGTTCGAAAACCTGCGCCTGCAGCTGGGCGGCACTCAGCGAACGCTCGAAATCGACGACTTCCAGCTGTTCAACGTCAATCCCGACCCGCGGGCCGTCGAGCGGACCGGCGCCCGGGACGAGTTCCGCAACGTCGGGCCGTCGTTCAACTACACCATGCGCGACGACGCGGGCCAGGCGCGCGAATTTCACACCTACATGGCGCCGGTGGAAATCGACGGGCGCTGGTACTATCTGCATGGCGTTCGCAGCAGCCCCGGCCAGCCGTTCCAGTACCTGCATGTGCCGGCCGACGACGACGCCTCGATGGGGACTTTCCTCGACTTCTACGCCGCGCTGGATGATCCCAACCGCGTCGAACAGGCGGCCCGGCGCGCCGCCGATGGTCTGCTCTCGCAGATGGGCGTGGCCAACCCCGACCTGGGCGAACGGGTGGCGGGTACCGCCGATGACATGATCACGACTTTGCTTGACGGGGGCTTTGGCGCGGTCAACCGTCAGCTCGAGGCGCGGGTGGCCGGCTCCAATCGCCCCGAGATGCTGCTGGAGTTTTCCCGCTCGGTGCTTCAGCGCACCCTGTTCGAGATCTATCGCGAGGTGCTCGCCGCGCGGCAGGGCGTGCAGCTGTCAATGGTTCAGACCGATGCCGATCAGCGGGGTTTTTTCGAGGACGCGATGAATGCGGTCTCGACGATCTCGGATTACGGGGCGCCGGTGATCTTTAGCATCGATCACTTTGACCACCGTCAGGCCACGGGCCTTCAAATTACCCGCGCCCCGGGCAAGAATGTGGTGTATGCCGGCTCGGCAATGCTCACGATCGGGGTGTTTCTGCTTTTCTATGTCTCGCATCGGCGCGTCTGGGCGCTGATCACCCCGCGGGACAACGGGGGTGCCGACCTGCTGATGGCCGGCGCCAATCAGCGCCAGCCCGAGGCCTTTGCCAAGGAGTTCGGAGAACTGGCGGACGCGGTCGATCAACAGTTCGAGCGCGACAACACGGACCGAGGGTAGGGAAATGGTAGCGTCCCGCGAAGAAATGATGCGTCAGATGCGCCGGCCGCGTCTCTGGCAGCGGCTGACGGCGGGCGACTGGGCCTGGGCGGCTCTGGTTGCCCTGGCAACCGCCGGCACCTTCCAGGTGCTGGGCGATGTCATGAACGGCTACGAGGTGGTGATCACGCTGTTCACCGCCGGGATGATGATCGGCATCGGCTGGCACTGGAGCGCCTCGAAAATCTATATGGCCGCGGTCTGTGCGCTCAGCCTGTTCGCGGTCATGCGCTATCCGACGCTGGAGGTCGCGCAGACCGATTTCTTCTTGCAGTACCTGCTGGCCAGCCAGTCCGCGATCATGTGGATGAGCGCGCTGTTTCCGGCGGCAACGCTGGTCTATGGCATTTCGCTTTTCACCGGCAATGTCTTTACCGGCCGGGTCGCCTCGACGCTGACCTGGTTTGGCGCGGGTGCCGGCATGGTCGGCCTGCTGGTGCGCTGGCACGAAACCCATCTGTTTGCCGGCGGCATTGGCTATATCCCGGTCAGCAACCTCTACGAGGTGTTCGTGCTGTTCGCGGTCATCACCGCACTGATCTATCTCTATTACGAAAAGGCCCAGCAGACCTATTCCATGGGCTTTTTCGTGCTGCTGGTGATCACCGCCTCGGTGGGCTTTCTGCTCTGGTACCACTTTGACCGCGGCGCCTCGCAGATCGAGCCGCTGGTCCCGGCGCTGAAAAGCTACTGGATGAAGATCCATGTGCCCACCAACTTCATTGGCTATGGCTGCTTTGCGATCGCCGCCATGCTGGGTGTGGCCTACCTGATCCGTGCCCGGGTGCCCGATGACAGCAAGTGGGCGCAGCGCCTGCCCACGCTCAAGCAGATCGACGATGTGAGCTATCGCAGCATCGCGCTGGGCTTTGCGTTTTTCACCGTCGCCACCATTCTCGGTGCCCTGTGGGCGGCCGAGGCCTGGGGCGCCTACTGGTCGTGGGACCCCAAGGAGACCTGGGCGCTGATCGTCTGGCTCAACTATGCGGCCTGGCTGCATCTGCGCTACACCAAGGGCCTGCGCGGCACGCCCATGGCCTGGTGGGCGGTGATCGGTCTGTTCGTCACCACCTTCGCCTTTCTGGGGGTCAACATGTTCCTCTCGGGACTGCACTCCTACGGCGAGCTGTAGGATGAAGGCCTTCATCACTTTCAACGGAGCCGTATCATGCGATTGACCCTTTCGATGCGCCGTCTTGCCCCGGCGGCGCTGGTGCTGCTTGGCCTGGCGGCTGCACTGCTCACCCTGCCGGCGTCCGCCCAGCAGGGCTATTCGGTGCTCGATAACCCCCAGCCCACCGACGGCACCGGCGACGCGGTTCAGGTGCGGGAGTTCTTCTCGTATGGCTGCCCGCACTGCGCCGATTTCGAGCCGCTGCTGAGCGAGTGGGTGGCGGACAGTGAGGGTCGTATCGATCTGGTCCATACGCCCATCACCTTTGGTCGCGAGAGCTGGGCGGTGCTGGCCCGGGCCTATTATGCCGCCGAGGCGCTGGGCATCCTCGATCAGACCCACCGGGCCATGTTTGACGCCATCCACGAGCAGGGCCGGCGTTTTCAGAGCCATGCCGATGTCGCTGCCTTTTACGCCAGCGTGGCTGACGTCAGCGAGTCCGAGGTGATGGACGCCCTGAACTCGTTTGCGGTCAGCTCCAGCCTCAACCGTGGCGAGCGTCTGGCCGGTGCCTACGGGGTGCGTGGGACGCCGTCACTGGGCGTCGCCGGGCAGTATCTGGTGGATGTGCGCGAGGCCGGTGGTCAGCGCGGCATGCTGGACGTGGCCGACTCGCTGGTGGCCACCGAAGCGGGTGAAAGCTGAACGGCCCGGGGCCCGAGACCATGGATCGATTGCCGGCCCGGTTGCGGCTGATGAGCTTCAATATCCAGGCCGGCATCGAGACCCGTTACTACCATCAGTACTTTACCCGCGGCTGGCGGCACGTATTGCCCGATACCGCCCGCGTGCCCAACCTGCGACGCATCGCCGAGACCATCCGCGACTTTGATCTGGTGGGGCTCCAGGAACTGGATGCCGGCAGCCTGCGCAGCGGCTTTGTCGACCAGACCGCGTTTCTGGCCCAGACGGCGGCCTTCCCGCACCGCTATATCCAGACCAACCGGCCGCTGGGACGGCTCGCCCAGCACAGCAACGGCCTGCTCTCGCAATGCCCGGCCACCTCGGTGACCGAGCATCGCCTGCCCGGCCGCATCCCCGGGCGGGGGGCGCTGATGGTGCGCTTCTGCACGCCGGCCGATGACCTGGTGGTGGTACTGCTGCACCTGGCGCTCAGCCAGCGGGCGCGGCTCAACCAGCTGGCCTATATCGCCGAGTGCATCGCCGACGAGTCGCATGCCATCGTCATGGGGGATCTGAACTGCCACTCGAGCAGCCCCGAGCTGCGCTATCTATGCGCCGAGACCGGCCTGCGCGAACCGGCCAGCACCCAGCCCACCTATCCAAGCTGGCGCCCGGCGCGCAATATCGACCATATCCTGGTCACGCCCAGCCTGGCGGTGGAAACGGTCGAGGTGCTGGACGCGCCGCTGTCCGATCACCTGCCGATGACCATGACGGTCAGTCTGCCGCCGGGGCTGCGGGGTCCGATTCAAGCAGCGGAGCAAGCGCTGACCACACCGTCTCGAGGATGATCGGTTGGGCCTTCTGGTTGGGGTGAATGCCGTCCGCCTGCATCAGCGACGGGTCCTCGGCGACATCGGCGAGCAGCATCGGGATCAGGGGGACGTCGGTGCGCTCGGCGACATCGCGGTAGACTTGACGGAACCGCTCGATGAACGCGGTGCCATAGTTTGAAGGCAACCGCACGCCCGCCAGCACCACCCGGGCGCCGGCGGCCCGGGACCGGTCGATCATGGCCAGCAGGTTCTCGCGCATGGCGGCGGGCGAGATGCCGCGCAGGCCGTCGTTACCGCCCAGGGCGATGATGACGATGGATGGCTGGTGACGCTCGAGGGCGTCGGGCAGCCGGGCCCGGGCGCCCGAGGTGGTCTCGCCGCTGATCGCCGCATTGATGACGCGCGCGTCGGGGCCGAGGCGCTCGGCCAGTCGCGCCACCCAGCCGGCTTCGGTGGGCATGTTGTAGGCGGCCGACAGGCTGTCGCCCAGGACCAGGACCCGCTCGTTGGCGGCGCCGGCGCCCATGGCCGGCCCCATCACCAGCAGGGTCAGCCACAGTAACCACGACGCATGCAGGAGTCGACCGCGTATGCCCCAACCCATGGAATCCTCCCGTCAGGAATCGCCGATGCTTGAAGCGAGCGCGCTGGCGATGCGCTTCGAAGCCCCGGAAGGCCGGATCAGCCTGTTCGAAAACCTTGATCTTAGCATTGATGCCGGCGACTCCCTGGCGATTCTGGGGACATCGGGATCCGGCAAGTCGACCCTGCTGGGCCTGCTGGCGGGGCTCGACCTGCCGAGCGGCGGTCGGGTGAGTCTGGCCGGCCAGGATCTGACCGCCCTGGATGAGGACGAGCGCGCCGCCCTGCGCAGCGGTCGGGTCGGGTTTGTGTTTCAGGCGTTCCACCTGCTGCCGGGCCTGACCGCGCTCGAGAACGTCATGCTGCCCGCGGAGCTCGCCGGCGAGCGTCAGGCCCGGCCCCAGGCCGCCGCGGCGCTTGAGCGGGTGGGACTGGCGGATCGCGTCGCCCACTACCCCGCGCAGCTTTCGGGCGGCGAGCAGCAGCGCGTGGCACTGGCCCGGGCGTTTGTCAGTCGGCCGCAGATCCTGTTTGCCGACGAGCCCACCGGCAACCTCGATCATCACACCGGCGAGCAGGTCATCGATCGGCTGTTTGCCCTCAATCGTGACTATGGCACCACCCTGATCCTGGTCACCCATGACCAGGCCGTTGCCGGGCGCTGTGCCCGGGTGCGCTACCTGCGCGATGGCGCGCTGGCCACGGAGGCCGGCTGATGCTGGCGCTGCGGCTGCTCTACCGGGACTGGCGCGGGGGCGAACTGCGCCTGCTGGCGCTGGCGCTGATCATTGCCGTGGCCGCCGTTACCGGCGTGTCGTGGCTGGCCGACCGGGTGGCCGGCGCCACCGAGGCGCGGGCCGCCGACCTGCTGGCGGCCGACCGGGCGGTGGAATATCCCCGCGCCATTCCCGATGCCTGGCAGAGCGAGGCCGAGTCGCGGGGCCTGACCACGGCGCGCACGGCGGTATTCCCCACCGTGGTCCTCAATGATCAGGCCAGCCGGCTGGTCTCGGCCAAGGCCGTGAGTGACCGCTATCCCCTGCGCGGCAGTCTGCGCATTCAGCGCGGCCCCGGCGCCGAAGAAGTCGTCCCCGATGGCATTCCCGCCCCGGGCACCGCCTGGATCGAATCGCGCCTGCTGGGGCTGCTGGATGTCTCGGTGGGCGAGACCCTCGAGATCGGCGCCCATACCCTGGAGGTGGCCGGGATCCTGAGTTTTGAGCCCGATCGCGGTCAGGGCTTTGGTGGACTGGCGCCGCGGTTGATGTTCAACCACGCCGATCTGCCCGCCACCGAGCTGCTCGGCGAAGGCAGCCGGGTCCGGCATAAGCTGCTGCTGGCCGGGCCCCTGCCGGCGCTCGACGGGTTCACCGATCAGCTCGTGGCCCGCGAGGGCAATGCCGTGGAGATTGAACGGCCCAGCGAGCAGGGCCGCGGCGCCTCGGAGATCATCGAGCAGGCCAAGCGCTTTCTGGGCCTGGCGGCGCTGCTGACGGTGATTGTGGCCGGCGTGGCGGTGCTGCTGACGGTGCGCCACTACGCCGAGCGCCAGATTACCGGTGTCGCGGTGATGCGCGCCATTGGCGCGACCCGGCGCCAGGTGCTGGCGCTGATGATCGGCAAACTGCTGTGGCTGGGACTGTTCGCCGGGGCGATCGGCGCGGGTCTGGGTTATCTGCTGCACCTGGGCATGCTGGCGCTGGTCGCGGAGCTGCTCGACACCCGCCTGCCCCCGGCCGGCTGGCAACCGCTGGCCACCGGCTGGCTGACCGCGGCAGCGGCGCTGGTGGGATTTGCCCTGCCCACCCTGGCGCGCCTGCGCAACGCACCCCCCATGCGGGTGCTGCGCCAGGATCTGGGCAGCGGCCTGCTGGGTGCCGGTGTCCCGCTGCTGGCGGCAGCTGGCGTTATCGTCGCGTTAATGGCCTGGCAGGCCGGCGATCTGCGGGTCACGCTGAGTGTACTGGGGGCGGTGACGGCCACCCTGGCCATGCTGACCGCGGTGGCAGCGGCGGTGGTGTATGGCGCCCGGGCCTGGTCGCGGCGCGGCGGCAACCGCCGGTTGCTGTGGCTGACCGGCTTCACCCGCCGGCCGGTCACCGCCATCATCCAGATCGTCGCCGTGGGCGTGGGCCTGATGAGCCTGTTCCTGCTGGCGGTGGTGCGCAACGACCTGCTGAGCGCCTGGGAAAGCGAGATCCCGGCGGATGCGCCCAACCAGTTCCTGATCAACATCCAGCCGGACGAGCTGGACGGGGTTCGCTCGCGGCTGGCCGAGGCGCAGATCGACACGCGCTTCTACCCCATGGTGCGGGCGCGGCTGACCGCGTTGAACGATGCCCCGGTGCAGGCCGGCGACTATGACAGCGCCCAGGCCCGGCGCCTGGCGCGGCGCGAGTTCAACCTGTCGTGGACCACCGAGCTGCAGGCGGATAATCGCCTCGTCGCCGGCGACTGGTGGGGCGACGTCGACGATCCGCGGCCGCAGCTGTCGGTGGAAACCGATTTTGCCGAGGAAATCGGCGTCGAGCTGGGCGACCGCATGACCTTCAGCTCGGGCGGTCAGCGCGTCACGGCTCAGGTCACCAGCCTGCGCGAGGTGCGCTGGGAGAGCTTTAACGTCAACTTCTTTGTGCTGGCCTCGCCCGGGACCTTCGATGATCTGCCCGCGACCTGGCTGACCAGCTTTCATCTGCCGCCGGAGCAGGGCCAGGTGCTCAACGATCTGGTCCGCACCTATCCCAGCGTGACCCCGATTGATGTGAGCAGCGTGCTGCGGATCGTGCGCACCATTATCGATCAGGGATCGAGCGTGGTGGAGCTCATGGCGCTGCTGACCCTGGCGGCGGGTGTGCTGGTGCTGCTGGCGGCCCTGCAGATCACCGGCGAGCAACGCCGCTTTGAGAGCGCCCTGCTGCGGGCCCTGGGCGCCAGTGGCCGGCGCATCCGCCGCATGGCGCGGCTGGAGTTCTGGTTGGTGGGTCTGGTGGCCGGTGGTCTGGCTGGTCTGTCGGCCACGGCCGCCGGTATGGTGGTGGCCGAGGTGCTGTTCAGCCTGGATTATCCGTTTCGGCCGCTGACCCTGGTGGTCGGCGCGCTCGTCGGCCTTGTCACCGTCTGGGCCGCCGGCGCCCTGGGGGCGCGGCGCTACTACCGGGCGTCGCCGATGCGGTTGCTGCGGGAAGGGGGATAAAGACGGGGGCGCGATGCAACGCGGTGGCGCTCCCGTTGCGGTGCCGCTTCCGTCCCCTTTCCCCGCGCTCACACGATGCGGGGCGCCTCGAGATCGCACGGTGAAAGGGGACGGAATCGGCAATCCCCGGATCGGGTGGCGCGCCCGGCATTGGCGATCCCGTTGCCCTGGATCGGGCGACCTCGGGACGCCGGGGTGTGTGGGATCCACTGCGTGAAGTGCCCCGCGTACCGCGCGAGCCCGGGCCAGGGCAACGGGATCGACACCGCACTGCAATGGAAGCGCCACCGCACCGCCTAATGGAACCCGGCCCGATGCCCCCGAGCCCAAAGGAATAGAGCGTCACGAAAGGAAGCGCCATGACACGACTGGACCACGCCTTCTCCGAGCAAGTCACCGAGCCCGTCGCCTGGGATCGACTGTTGCATGCCCTGATCGGGCGCATGACCGGCGGGATCTCGCCGACCGCGCTGCAGCTGGCGTTTTTTGACTGGGCCGGCCATCTGGCGCTCAACCCCGGCCGTCAGGGCGCGCTTCAGGAAAAGGCCCTGCGCAAGGCGCTGCGGCTTGCCGCCTACTCCGGTCACTGCCTTGCCGAGGACGGGGAGACGCGCTGCATCGAGCCGCTGGCCGACGATCAGCGCTTCGAGGCGCCGGCCTGGGGGCGCTGGCCGTTTTCGCTGATCCATCAGGGGTTTCTGCTCCAGCAGCAGTGGTGGCATGTGGCGACCACCGGGGTGCCCGGCGTGAATCCGCATCATGAGGAGGTGGTCAACTTTACCGTCCGCCAGATGCTTGACGTGTTCTCGCCGTCGAATTTTCTGCCCACCAACCCTGAAGTGCTCGAGCGCACCGTCAACGAGCGCGGCGTCAACCTGCTCCGCGGTGGCTCGAACTGGCTCGAGGATGTGCAGCGCGAACTCGCCGGCCGGCCGCAGAAGGGTCACGAGGACTATCAGGTGGGCCGCGATCTGGCCGTCACGCCGGGCAAGGTGGTCCATCGCAACGCCCTCATGGAGCTGATCCAGTACGAGCCCACCACCGACACCGTCCACCCCGAGCCGGTGCTGATCGTGCCGGCGTGGATCATGAAGTACTACATCCTCGACCTGCAGCCGGGGCGCTCGCTGATCGAATACCTGGTCAATCAGGGCCATACGGTGTTCGTGGTGTCGTGGAAAAACCCCGGTCCCGAGGACCGCGAGATGGGCATGGCTGACTATCGGCGTCTGGGCGTGAACGACGCGCTGGATGCGGTGAACCGCATTATCCCCGATCAGAAGGTGCACGGCGTGGGGTATTGTCTGGGCGGCACGCTGCTGACCCTGGCGGCGGCGGCCATGGCGCGCGACGGCGATGATCGGCTGGCCACGCTGTCGCTGCTGGCCGCGCAGACCGACTTTACCGAGCCGGGCGAGCTGGATCTGTTTATCGACGAGTCGCAGGTCTCGTTCCTTGAGGATGTGATGTGGGCGCGGGGCTATCTGGGCCGTGATCGCATGGCCGGCGCCTTCCATCTGCTGCGCTCCCAGGATCTGGTGTGGTCGCGGATGGTGCGTCACTACCTGATGGGCGAGCGCGAGGAGATGTTCGATCTGATGGCCTGGAACGCCGATGCCACCCGCCTGCCCTACCGCATGCACAGCGACTATCTGCGCGATCTGTTTTTGCATAATGATCTGGTGGAAGGGCGCTACGATGTCGGCGGACAGCCCGTGTCGGTGAGCGATATCCAGGTGCCGATCTTTTCGGTGGCCACGCGCAAGGACCACATCGCCCCGTGGCATTCGGTCTACAAGATCATCCGCCTGGCGCGCACCGATGTGACCTTTCTGCTGACCCGGGGCGGGCACAACGCCGGTATT